>PJUK01000168.1_pt1 | contig 37266 bp, 32 predicted proteins | sample 1512211 | NCBI WGS metagenome assembly PJUK01 (sample SAMN08177668, study PRJNA422409) | Feces metagenome, whole genome shotgun sequencing project. | reverse complement strand
TAATCGGTATCGTTGATACAAACTCTAACCCAGACAACGTTGATTACGTTATTCCGGGTAACGACGATGCGATCCGTGCAGTAACTTTGTATGCTTCTGCTATGGCTGATGCGATTCTTGCTGGTAAAGAATATGCTCAATCACAAGCAAATGCACAAGCAAAAGGCGACGACGCTGCTAAAGACGCTTCTGAGGCTTAATGCGTTTTGACGCAAGCTTGTCATTTTTGCGACATGTAATGGTGGCAAATTAAAGCGTCGAGATTGCAAACGGCCCAGAGATTCTTTGGGCCGTTTTTGTTGAACAGATTTATTTTCTACCGATTTTAGGAGAACAACATGACTGCAATTACTGCAAGCATGGTAAAAGAATTACGTGACCGTACTGGTCTTGCAATGATGGAATGCAAAAAAGCATTAACAGAAGCTGGTGGTGACGTCGAACTTGCGATTGACAACCTTCGTAAATCAGGTCAAGCAAAAGCTGCTAAAAAAGCAGGTAACATTGCAGCTGATGGCGCGATCACAATCATCCAGGAAGGCAACAAAGCGATTCTTGTTGAAGTTAACTGTCAAACTGACTTCGTTGCAAAAGACGAAAACTTCAAAAACTTCTCTGATAAAGTTGCTGCTGCTGCACTTGCTGCAAACGAAACTGATGCTGCAAAAATTGCTGAACTTAAACTTGAAGACGGTTCAACTGTAGAAGAAGCGCGTGTTGCACTTGTTCAAAAAATCGGTGAAAACATTCAGGTTCGTCGTGCTCAAATCGTTGAAGGCGAAAACTTGGCTGTTTACAAGCACGGTTTAAAAATCGGTGTTGTTGTTTCTTACACAGGTGATGCTGACACTGGTAAAGGTATTGCAATGCACGTTGCTGCGTTCAACCCAGTTGCGGTAAATGCAGAAGCTGTTCCAGCTGACTTGATCGCTAAAGAGAAAGAAATTGCTGAAGCGAAAGCATTAGAATCTGGTAAACCAGCGAACATCGTTGAGAAAATGGTAACTGGTTCAGTTGAAAAATACTTGAACGAAGTTGCTCTTGACCGTCAAATGTATGTTATCGACAATGACAAGAAAGTTGCTGATGTATTGAAAGCGACTGGTACTGTTGTTGCTCAATTCGTTCGTTTCGAAGTGGGTGAAGGTATTGAGAAGAAAGCTGAAATGAGCTTTGCAGAAGAAGTTGCTGCTGCTCAGGCTGCTGCGAAGTAATTCGTATCTTCTAAAAAAAACCCGGTCATTTTGACTGGGTTTTTTTATTGTCGATTAAAAAGCCCACTTCATCAAATGGGCTTTTTAATATTATTTAAGGCTTATTCAGCTTCTTTTTTTAGCTCGTATTTGCTTGCCAATTCACCTGTAATTTCTTTACCTTCGGTATCTAAAGCTTTCAGGTAACCTTCAGCAACGAAATATGTACGGCCATCACCGGCTTTATCCAATGTGATGACTGAGGTATTTTTGCTATCAAAGGCGAAGCTACCTTTGCTTTCGAAGGCTTTACCATCACCTTTGCCTAAATATTTTTCTTTTAATTCATAAGTCTTATCTAGATTTAGTTCGAGCTCAGTCTCAATACCTTCGCAGTCAGCGCATGGAAGGACACCTTTATAAGTACCATTCCAGTCGAGTGAGTTTTCCGCTGTGTGCGCACTGTCAACAGCTTCATGCGTTGTTTCTGTTGTGGTTGCAGCTGGAGGGGTTTGCTCGTCAGTTTTTGGTGTTTCTGCCTTGTTACACGCTACAAGGAAAACCGATGCTAGAGAAATGGCAATAATTGATTTTTTCATCTTGGATAGAACCTTATTGGAAAGTATTGATATCCAAGTTATTAGATTTTAAAAAGAAATGGAAGTAAGGGAATGTAAGGGTTGTTTAACCTTTGGTAAAGTAAGACAAGCTTAACCTTGTCTTGCCTTGAAGCGTGGATTTGATTTGCAGATCACAAATAACTTGCTACGACGCTTTACAAGCTGGCAATCAGCACTACGGCGTTTGGCACTTTTAAGGGATGAGCAGACTTTCATTGTGGTTCTCTATAGTTAATGTAATGTTATAATATTACATTTTATTTATGTTGTAAAGTTGGTCTTATTGTTGAAAGCTTAAATGACGGGATATTAGAAATAAAAAGCCCTTATCGTTTAATACGGGCTTTTTGAATTTAGAACAAGGTATGAACTCGCGTCTCCAAGTTGGCTAGGGGACTAGCTGTTTTTAAATTGCTATAGATAAATTGAGAACATCTATATTGAATTCTTATCCGTAATTTGGAGGCGATAACAGGTATTATAAAATATCATTCGGTCTTAGCGAAAAATTGATGTGTTCACGTACTAATATTTGCATGGTTGGAATAATATTTCGAATATCGCCACGTCTCCACTGAAAAGCATAATGCAGTGAGGGGAGTGGAGGATGACTTTCAAGTTGAATCAGTGTGGAATCTGCGCCATTTTCCATCCAGCCTTTGGGTAAAAAACCAATCCCAACACCTTCTCGAATCATGCCAGCAACAGCACTCCAATTATTACAGGTGATACGTTTAATCTCATGAATATTTTGGCTTAATAACCAGTCATCTAGAATACGGGTTGTTCCCGCACCGGCGGGTAGTGTAACCAGTGTATGTTGGGTTAATAGACTGATTAAATCTTGAGGTGAGCCTTGATCGAGTAAAGACTCGGCGATCATCCATACAAAATCAGCTTTGGTAATAGACTGAGAGAGAATAGTGCTTTTAGATGACCGGCCCGCCATGATGGCAAAATCGAGCTCGCCTGCATCCAGTTTCTGTTCAAGCACTGCACCTACATCTACATAGGGTTCTAGATGTAATAGGGGATGCTGTTTCTGGGCAATGGCAATAAATTTAGGTAACCAGGTCAGTGCGGATAATTCACCCACACCAAACTTTAGTCTTCCATTCAAGCCTTTCTGTTGGTTCGTAAAGGTGGTTTGTAGAGTGATGACGGCTTCAAGCACATTGCTGGCCATGCTTAAAAGACGCTCTCCGTCCTCGGTTAAAACGGCACGATGCCCACGCCGATCAAAAAGTTGATGATCTAAAATACATTCTAATTCATGAATTCTTTGAGATAACGATGAAACAGAGATATGTAGGCGTTGTGCTGCGATTGCAAAATTATCACATGTCGCTGCCCAGTAAAAAGCTTCCAGTTGCTTGATGGTCGGAGATGACATTGTTCGATTTTTCCGAATAACCTTGTTTAAATAATATCGCTTTTCTTTGTGTTGCTCTATCACTATAAAGTAGATAGTGGAATATGGATGAGCGATGTATGGACGTAAATAAGCAAAATATTCAAGCAGGAGCGATGCCTTCTAAGCACCGAGCTAAAGTTCTGGATGATATTTTATGTTTGCAAGATTTTGAGGCAAAAGCACGTCGAAAACTCCCCCGACCCATCTTTGGTTATATTGCTGGCGCAGCTGAGGATAATATGAGTCTGCAGGATAATCGTACAGTTTTTAAAGATTATCGTTTTATCACGCAGGTCTTAACAGATGTTTCTCGACGAGATCAAAAAGTAGAACTGTTTGGAAAGACCTATCACGCTCCGTTTGGCATCGCACCCATGGGCTTAAATGCCTTGTCAACTTATCGTGGAGATGTAGTGTTAGCACGGGCTGCACAGGCTGCCAATATTGTTTCAATTATGAGTGGTTCATCCTTGATTCCGTTGGAAACTGTAGCAAAAGCTGCACCAGATACATGGTTTCAAGCTTATCTTCCCGGAGATACCGCACGTATTTTGGCCTTGCTGGAGCGGGTAAAGCATGCGGGTTTTCAGACCTTGGTGATCACGGTGGATATCCCTGTTTCTGCCAATCGTGAAAATAATGTGCGTACAGGTTTTTCGACGCCTCTGCGTCCAAGTTTACGTTTGGCTTGGGATGGGCTGACCCGGCTTTCCTGGTTATTTGGGACTTTTTGCCGGACACTGATGCAGCATGGAATGCCTCATTTTGAAAACTCCTTTGCCACAAGAGGTGCGCCGATCTTATCTGCAAATGTACTTCGTGATTTTTCTGCCAGAGATCATTTGAACTGGGAACATTTCAAGCAGATCCGTGAGTATTGGCAAGGAAATTTGGTGATTAAAGGCGTGCTCAGTGTTAAAGATGCCCGTCTTGCTAAAGACATGGGGGCAGATGGCATCATCTTATCTAATCATGGTGGTCGTCAGCTGGATGGTGCCACTTCACCGATGCGAATTTTACCAGATGTGGTTCAGGCATTAGGTTCCGATTATCCGGTCATGATTGATAGTGGTTTCAGACGAGGTTCAGATGTGCTCAAAGCCATCGCATTAGGAGCAAAGATGGTCTTCGTTGGACGACCTTTTAATTATGCAGCCGCTGTGGCAGGAGATGCCGGGGTTGAGCATGCGATTAACCTGTTACGTGATGAAGTCGATCGCAATATGGCAATGTTAGGTGTTAATCGTTGTGATGAGCTGGATCCCGATATGCTTATCCATTGTTGATCTCCAGATTAGCCGTCTTTTTACTTTTAATTATCTGCTTGAATGATGACCTGTCTTATAGATGGAAACTATAGGCGATAGGGGTCATGTGCCTTAAATAAAGGATTATCAATATGCAAAATGTTTATGAGACAGAACAAGAAAAAGCCAAACGCCTAAAGAAAGTGGCCACAGCGACCATTGTGGGTTCAATGTTGGAATGGTACGACTTCTACTTGTATGCCACGATGGCCTCTATTGTTTTTAGTAAAGTTTTTTTTGATAAATCTGATCCGAGTACAGCGGCGATTGCGGCCTTTGCAACCTTTGCAATCGGATTTATTGCCCGACCATTTGGCGGTATATTTTTTGGTTTTTTTGGCGATCGTTATGGTCGTAAGAAAATGCTTTACATTACCTTTTTGCTTATGGGTTTATGTACCGTTTTTATCGGTTTAATTCCGAGTTATGACACGATTGGAATTTGGGCGCCGATCCTGTTAGTTTTTTTCCGGATTATTCAGGGGCTTGGTGCAGGAGCTGAGTTTGCAGGAGCGGCAATTACCTCTTATGAGCATGCATCAGATGAAAAACGTGGTCGTCAGGGCGCCTGGCCAGCATTGGGTCTGAATTTAGGCTTATTATTATCCTCACTCACTATTTTCCTACTCACTTTAAACGGGGATGAATTTTTATTAAATGGCGGTTGGCGTATTCCATTTTTACTCAGCTTTGTATTGGTACTTGTCGGAATTTGGGTCAGAAAAAATTTACCTGAAACGCCAGATTTTGAACAAAAAATTAATGATGATTCAGAAATTAGAACTGAAAATCCTTTTAAAAGTTTACTGAAGGCGAATCTAAAAGGCATCTTGGTGGTTTTGATTGTCGCAATTGGATATAACGCGCTCAGCTATATTTTTAAAACCTTCTCATTGGCTTATTTGACACAGTTTAAAGGGGTAACAGCCCATGTTACTTCCTTGTCGATTACCATTGCCAGTTTGGTCGCCATTGTCACTGTGCCATTGTTTGGGTGGCTATGCGATTACTGGAGTAGTAAAAAAGTGCTGATCTTAGGTGGGCTTTTATCACTATTATTTGCATATCCATTTATGAAATTACTGGAGACAGGTCAGGATATCTTTATTTATGTGGCAATTGCGATAGGAACCGGTATTTTGGCACCCATGATGTTTGCTTCGCAGAGCTCATTTTTATGCCGACAATTTTCAGTGGAGAATCGTTCTACCGGCGTGAGTTCTAGCCGGGAAATTGGTACGGCTATTGCGGGTGGTTTGGCTCCATTAGGTGCGTTGAGCATGGTTGCAGCATCTCCAACACATTCAACAGCCAGTGTTATCATGATTTTAATTACTGCAGCAGTCTTTGTTGTGGTTGCTGCGTTATGTGATCAGGGTTACCGGTTCTCTAAACATAAAAATTAATCTCTGGCCCCAAAGCTCTGTTTAAACCTGGATAAGAACAGTGAGGTAAAAAGTTTTAAACAGCGTTTGTTATGAGGTTGGGCATTTAAATATATCAATAAAAAAGCCCTTATCTTTCGATAAGGGCTTTTTTGAATTTGGAGTCTAAGATGAACTTGAGCCCCCCCATTTGGGTCATAGTTACCGACATAAAATATTTAATACATAAAATATTTTAACTGAGTGTTATATTTTTTGCATAAGTAGTAATTTAAAATGAATACTTATAAGGTTCAAACACCAAGATTCAAAATAATGATGCCAAACTAAAAGAATGGGAAATGGTGCATTTGGGTATTTATCTTTTTGGCTGTCTCCAGCTTTATTTTGTTCTAGCTTAGATCGAAGAATCCCAGGTGTTGGATGTGGAAAAAATTGCAATGGATTGCTTTGAGTGTGGATAATGAGTTCTAAAATTCTTCAGGAAACTTCGCTACGTTATTTTTTGGAAGTGGTACGGTGTGGCTCAATTGCAGAAGCATCGCTCAAACTAAATGTTGCTTCATCTGCAATTAGTCGGAAAATTGCCCATTTAGAATCTAATTTGAATGTATTGCTGTTCGAGCGTAAAACTCATGGCATGAAACCTACTTCGGCAGGAGAGATTTTAGCAGCCTATGCGCTAAAATTACAATTGGATAGTGACCGAGTCTTTAATGAAATCAATGCTCTAAAAGGTTTAAGTAAAGGTAGTATTAAAATTGCCTGCTCGACAGGTTTCTCACTCGATTTTTTACCTTCAATTATCGCTAAATTTCAGTCTTACTATCCTGATGTGCAAGTTTTTTTACATGCTGATAGCGGTAAAAATGTCATTAAACAACTTAAAGATGGTACTGCTGATATTGGTGTGACCTTTAATCATGTGTCTCAGTCGGATATTTCTGTGTTGTATTCTGTCAATGCTCCGATTTACTGTTTTGTTACACCGCAGCATGAACTGGCAAATCGTAAAAGTATTACTTTACCGCTCCTTGAAACAGTACGTTTGGCATTGCCCCCATGCGGGATTGTGTTACGCGATGTATTTGATGTGCGCTGTAGTCATCAAGGTGGTGTGATTAAGCCAATTTTCACTTCTAATACCATCAGCGCAATTGTATCGTATGTTTTAGCAGGTGGGGTGACACTTTCGACTGAGCTGGTACTAAAATCTTATTTAAGTCAGAATATTATTAAAGCCATTCCATTAAAGGACAATGTTTTAAATAATGCGTTGTCGATAGAGGTATGTAAGTTGAGTGGACGCATCTTGCCTGATGTAGCACGCGTGTTTTTAGAATATTTATACGATGAATTGGCTGTGCCAGAAACGATGATTGAATGACAGGATACATAATAGCGAAGCATGTTTCTTAGAGGGGTGTAAAATCAAGTTAGGAGATTAAATTTCACAATGGAATCTCCTATGCGTATAGGTGATCTGTAATTATTCAAAAAATAACGGTTTCTTTTGAAAAAAATTGATTATTGAGAGCGGTTAACGAGTTTTGTGATGAGGAATAAAACCCTGCTGCTCATTTGCTAGAACAAAAAAATGCATGAACTCCAATCATTAGGTTTAAACTGATAAGCTCAATCGTGAACCGAGATAAAGAAATCCAGAAATTTTTATAAAACTTCTGGATTAATCAACTCTAGTTATGTATTAAACAGCAGAAGCCGTTTGATCATACTCAATCTTGCTAATCTGACTGGTATCCACAATACCTGTTTTAAAGTCGGTTTGCGTCTGCATTAACGCACTAAGATCTAATTGTGGCTGAGCCAGATCAGGATCGTGTTCGCAGTGCTGAGCTAAAGCATCTGCCATGCGTAGCAGCGTAGTGTCTTCGCGGAAGCCTGCGATCATTTGTAGTCCAAACGGCATATTAAGATGATCACGTCCAAGCGGGAATGAAAGTGCAGGATTGGTCATTAACGTCACCACATAGGTCAGTGATAACCAGCGATAGTAATTTTCTAGGGGTTTACCATTCACCTCGCTCAGATACAGGTTTTGCCATGAGAAAGGGCTAACAGGTGTGACAGGCGACAAGATTAAGTCATATTGATCGAACAGTTTTTGAAAATCCTTAAAGTATTGGGTTTGAGTTTTATGTGCCCATATGCAGTCAGTCAGCTTCATGTTGGCACCCATTTCGTAGTTCATACGTGGATTCGGACCTAACAGATCAGGATTTTTTTCATAAGTATTTTGCAGACCGGCTACAAAAGCTTCGGCACGCAGCACATCAAAGCAGCGGTGTGCATCGTCTAGATTGAATTGGATCTCTTCACAGCTTTGAAAAAGCTTACTTATTTTCTGAATTTTATTGCGAAATACTTGACGAATATCGTTATCGACTTCACAGCAGCCAAAGTCTTCGGTGTAGGCTACACGCAGTTTAGATAGGTCAACTGGAGGTAAGTCCCGGATATCGGCAGACATTTGTGTATCGTAACTGAGAGGATCATTTTTAGATAAACCAATCGTTGCAGCCAATTGCAGCCAAGTATCTTCGACATTGCGCCCCATTGGGCCGACCACAGAAATTGGAGTCCAGCCCAATGGTTTACGCTGACTTGGCACTAAACCTGCTGAAGGACGTAAGCCATAAATCCCGCACAGGGCTGCAGGAATACGTAGCGATCCGCCTGTATCCGAACCCGTACAGAGTGGCGCAAGACTTGCAGCTAAAGCTGCGGCAGACCCACCTGATGAACCACCAGCATTTAAACTTGGATTAAATGGGTTACCTGTTGCACCCCAGACAGGATTGCGAGTATTAGCACCTGCACCCATATCAGGCACATTAGTTTTACCTAAAATGATCGCACCTGCATGACGTACCCGTTGCACCAGTTCATTGTCTGCATTCGGTACATACTGTTGGTAGGCTAGCGAACCATAAGTCGTATTTAAATTCTGAGTGTCTTCTAAATCCTTGATGCCGATCGGTAAACCGAACAATAAGCCACGGGCTTGACCAGCCATCAGTTGCTGTTCTTGATATTTGGCAACGACCAAGGCTTGTTCATAGTTTTTAGCACAAAAGGAGTTGATTTTCGGGTCAATTTGAATGATGCGATCTATATATATTTGTGTGAGTTCAACTGGTGAGATTTGTTTCTTTTGAATCATTTGCTTTAGTTTTACTGCACTAAATGACGCTAACTCTGAAGTATGAGACATATGAAAATCCTATGTTTTATTTATCGATATTTAAAGATATTAGACATTTTTATACTTCACACAATTAGAATAAATAGAATACTTCATTGCTGAATTGGCAATATTTATACATATAATTTTTAAAACTATAGAGCTCTGAATACGAGCCAATGTACTCAAGCATTGCCATTTGGGCAAAGATAGATTGCGAAAAATGCGCTTGAGTAAAGCCAAGGTGCTATTTATTTTGATTATTGAAAACAACAAGATTTTAAATAATGGAGAAATTGGCAATGGCTGCATGGATAGAGAAAATAGGCGTACGTAAATATCTGGTTTTTTTTCTGCTGTATTTAGGTTGGTGCATTTCTTTTATTGATCGTACAGCAATTAGTATAAGTGCTACACATATTATTAAGGATTTATCTATTTCCCCTGTACAAATGGGGGCGGTGCTAAGTATGTTTTATATTGGCTATACCATTATGCAGATTCCTGGAGGATGGCTAGCCGATAAAATCGGATCAAAAAAAGTTATTCTGGTCGCAGTTGGGCTATGGTCGATTTTTACCATGCTGACAGGCATGGTTGAATCCTTAATGGCATTACTCGTGATTCGGCTTTTATTTGGTTTAGGGGAAGGTGGTTTTCCGCCTGCATCTTTTAAAAGTATTGCAGAAAATTTTAAAGGTGTATCTCGTTCAAATGCTTCTAGTGCGATGATGTCCTCAAATTATATCGGTAGTATGATTGCACCCTTAATTATTGCACCGTTGATCATCGGATCTGGTTGGCGTAATACCTTCATGATCATCGGTGTTGTAGGTTTTATTTATATTGTGCTTTATGCCGTCTTAACACCTTCTAGTAAAGAGACCCAGAAGACAATAGATGTAAGTAAAACAGCTTCAAGTCTTGTATTTAAAAACAAGTACTTATGGGCTATCTGTGCGATGTGGTTTGGCATTAGTATTGTCAATAAAGGCCTGGATACCTGGATGCCAATTTACCTCATGACAGAGCGTGGACTTGACTTGAAATCAGTCGGCTGGTTGTTACCGATTCCATTTTTGATTGCAGGTTTAACAACAGCAGCAGGTGGTTGGTTTGTAAATAAATTCTTTGATGGTAAAGAACGACTGTTGATTATTCCTTGCTGTATTTTAATGTGCCTAGGTTTATATGAAATGTATTCGGCAGCTACCATTGCTCAAGTGATTATTGCACAAGGCGTTGTTTATCTTTTCAAATCTTTGATCTTTGCCCTAGTAATTGCTTTACCAGCAAAAAAACTACCACAAGAACAAATTGGTCGCGGACTGGGGGTTATTAATACTGGAGGTATGGCCGCTGGTTTTGTGGCACCAGTGCTTATTGGCGCATTGGTCAGCTGGTCAGGCTATCAAGCTGTGTTCATGTTCTTAATTTGCTCGGTAATTTTCTCTTTATTAATGAGTTTTTGGATCAAAAGTCAAAAGACAGAGGAGGTTAAAAGTCAACTTTCAAATGCCTAAAGATAAACGGCTTTGTTATATAAACTTATTCCTAAAGGCTTAGTCAGTTATATAATTTTTAGCTGAATAAGCCTGCCTCCAAAATATATCGTATAACGAATTGGTCTTGTTACAACCAAGCTTTAATCAATCGTGTAAATGTCACAATTTGGTTTGATTTCAATACTCACTAGGATGCCGTGTCAAAAGGTAAACACAGGTGAAATTAAGTCTAATTACACACTGCGATTCAGTGCTATTTTTTTAATATTTAAATATCTTTTTTGTTGCCTCTATCTATGCTCGCGAGATTTCGCACGAAATCTAATTAATCTTTGTGGTTTAAGTTAGATGACATCAGATTAAACGATGATTTGAATATATTGCTAGTAGAGTGACTGAATGTAAGAGACTTTGAAAGCTAGGTCAATAAGATTTATACACGTATGGTCGTATTATATAAATTCACGAAACACCCAAGTTGTAATTTAAATTTGTTCAGATTAGATTAGGCTAGTTTCATACCTTATAATCTTTGTGCAAAAAAGCCGTGGTGGATTTAAAAATAGGATTGAATGTTTTAATTTTGACATTTAAAACATTTTTATTATTCATTTTAGGCTAATGTGAATATGGGTATTTTAAGAACATAATTTCTAGTGTTATAAGAGAGTATTACAGGAGAGAAATCTTTAATGATTCGCCGAAGGTGCAACATCCCGGAAACTCTCAGGCAAAAGGACTGTAATCAATTAAAAATCTGGAGAGTGCTTAAATAGCACACCGAAGGAAGAAGGGGAAACCCGAAACTCTCAGGTCACAGGACAGATGGGGCATCACATGAACTGGTGAGGATCATATGCCACATATTGCAATTATCGGTGCAGGGATCACAGGAGTGACCACTGCCTACGAGCTAATAAAACAAGGTTTTAACGTTACCGTTTTTGAAAAAAATTTATATCCAGCAATGGAAACCTCTTTTGCTAATGGTGGTCAACTTTCTGCATGTAATGCAGAAGTGTGGAATCAAAAATCCACAATTGTCAAAGGGATAAAGTGGATGTCACAAAAAAATGCGCCCTTATTACTCAATCCATCCTTTAATATGCAAAAATACGCATGGTTGGTCGCATTTTTAAATAACATTAAAAATTATGAAAAAAATACAATTGAAACAGTACGTCTAGCCCTAGATTCGCGTAAGCATATGTTTGCGATTGCAGATCAAGAAGGGTTTGACTTCAATCTGGAAAAAAAAGGCATTTTACATTTTTATCATACAGCTAAAGATTTTGAAGTTGCTAAAAATGTCAACGCTTTGCTTACCCGTGGCGGTTTAGTGCGTTATGCCGTTACTCCCGAAGAAATTAAAGCGATTGAACCAACTTTAACAGGGGACTATTTTGGTGGTTACTTTACTCCAGATGATGCGACAGGTGACATTCATAAATTTACGCGCGGTTTGGCTACAGTCTGTGAAAAAAGAGGTGTTAAATTCTGTTTTGGAGCAAATGTACTGAAAATTAATCCTGCGCTGGATCGAGTTGAAATTTTATATGACCAACAGCACCCTAAACACCAAATCGAACAAGCGGCAGAGACATCTGTTTTTGATGGTGTTGTGATTTGTGGTGGTGTGAACAGTTACCATTTAGGTGATCAACTTGGAGATAAGATTAATATTTACCCTGTGAAAGGTTATTCGATTACCGTGAACCTAAAAGATGAACGCAGTGTAAAAAATGCCCCATGGGTGAGCCTACTAGATGAAAGTGCAAAAATTGTGACTTCTCGATTAGGAGTGGACCGTTTCCGTGTTGCCGGCACAGCAGAATTTAATGGTTATAATAAAGATATTCGTAATGATCGAATTCAGCCATTGATTGATTGGGTTAACAAAAACTTTGATATCGCTACCGACAGTGTAGTGTCTTGGGCTGGCCTCAGACCGATGATGCCAGACATGATGCCAAGAGTGCAACGCAGCAAACAAGCGCGGGTGTTCTATAACACTGGTCATGGTCATCTTGGCTTCACTTTATCTGCTGCGACGGCAGTCATGATCAGTCACGAAATTCAACGTACTTTAGTGGCTTAAAGCTACTGTAGAGGGGGTGAAATGAAAAATTTTGTCTCTAAATTTCAGTATCGCGATAAAAAACTTGGCTGGTTGATATTTGGTTTAATGTTTGTATTACAAATGCTTATCATACTCGGTAATGTAGCAGTGCAGGATCATAAAAACCAGAATACAGCACAGCCTATCTTGGAAATACAGCCGCTCAATTTATTCAAAAAGATGCCAAAGCCATCTAGAGCGCACTAAAATTAGGTCAAATTAAAATGAAATTATTTACGACATATGGACATTTATCGATTTCCACTGAACTCTATGACTTTATTGAAAATGAAGCCTTGATTGGAACGGGAATAGACAGCAAAACCTATTGGAAAAACTTTGAAAATGTGGTGTTAGATTTAACGCCAAAAAATAAGGCTTTATTACAGAAGCGAGATGATTTACAGCAACAAATTGATCAATGGCATCGTAACCATCTTTTTGAACTAAATGCCTATAAAACATTTTTAACTGAAATTGGCTATTTACTGCCTGAAGTCGAAGACTTTCTAGTAAGTACTGAAAATGTCGATGAAGAAATTGCTCTTTTAGCTGGTCCTCAATTGGTGGTGCCAGTCCGCAATGCCCGTTATAGCCTAAATGCAGCCAATGCACGCTGGGGTTCATTGTATGATGCTTTATATGGTTCAGATGTGATTCCTGAACATGAAGGCGCAGAGAAAACCAAAGGATATAATTCTGTTCGCGGAGCAAAAGTCATTACTTTTGCAAAAGACTTTTTGGATCAAGCCTTTCCTCTGCTACAAGGCTCTCATGATGATGTGAGCCAATGGCAGATTAAAGATGGAGCTCTGGTGATTGGTCTTCAAAATGGTGAAGTCACCACATTAAAAGATACCAGTCAATGTGCCGGTTTTAATGGAGATGCTGCTCTACCAACTGAAGTTATCTTAAAAAATAATGGATTACATGTGATTGTACAATTCGACTCTACACATGTGGTTGGTCAGCAAGATGCTGCCGGTATTAAAGACATCATACTGGAAGCAGCAGTGACCACTATTCAAGATTTAGAAGATTCTGTATCTGCTGTTGATGCAAAGGATAAAGTAGAAGCCTATCGTAATTGGCTGGGTCTCATGCGTGGTACCTTAGTCGAAGAAATTGAAAAAAATGGGAAGCTATTTACGCGTAAACTGAATCAGGATCTGCGCTTTAACAATCTTCAAGGTGAAAAACAGAGTTTGCATGGTCGTTCACTGATGTTATTGCGCAATGTCGGACACTTAATGACAAATCCAGCTATTCTTGTAGATGGTGAAGAAATTTATGAAGGCATTATGGATGCTTTAATTACACCATTACTTTCTTTGAGTGACTTGCGTGGTCAGAATTCTTTGCCAAATTCTCGTAGAGGTTCTATGTATATCGTAAAACCGAAAATGCATGGTCCTGAAGAAGTCGCATTTACAGTTGAGCTGTTTGAGCGTGTAGAACAAGCACTGAGTTTGCCGAGCAAAACGTTAAAAATTGGGATTATGGATGAAGAGCGTCGCACCTCTTTGAATCTAAAAAACTGTATTGCAGCAGCCAAAGATCGTGTGATTTTCATTAATACTGGTTTCATGGATCGCACAGGAGATGAAATTCATACTCTTATGGAAGCAGGTCCTTTTGTGCCGAAAGCTGAAATCAAGAATCAAGTCTGGTTTGAGGCCTATGAAAATAGAAATGTCATGATTGGTTTGAAAGCAGGCTTACAAGGTAAAGCACAAATTGGGAAAGGGATGTGGGCTAAAACAGATTTGTTGGGGGCGATGTATCAAAGCAAATCTGAACATCCTGAATCTGGGGCAAGCTGTGCATGGGTTCCTTCACCTACAGGAGCTGTGATTCATGCACTACATTACCACCAAGTCAATGTCGCTCATCGTCAACAGGAATTATTAAGAACTGAAGCCCTGAGTTTAGATGAACTTTTAACACCAGCTTTGGCTAAGGACACGAACTGGTCAAAAGAAGAAATAACCAAAGAACTGGAAAACAATTGCCAAGGCATTTTGGGCTATGTAGTACGTTGGGTTGATTTAGGTATTGGCTGTTCTAAAGTTTTAGATATTCATAATGTTGGATTAATGGAAGATAGAGCCACGTTACGTATTTCTTCTCAACATGTCGCGAATTGGTTGCGTCATGGTATTGTTTCATACAATGAGGTTGAGGAAGTGCTACAGCGTATGGCGAAAATTGTGGATGCACAAAATGAACATGATCCACTTTATAGCCCAATGTCTGCTGATTGGGACAATAGTATTGCTTTTCAAACTGCTTCAGATTTGATTTTTGAAGGGGCAAAGCAGCCTGCGGGCTATACTGAACCATTGTTACATCGCGCACGTTTGCAAGTGAAAAAGTCTTAAGAGGGTAATGACCATGCGTAGAGCATGGTCATTTTAAAGCGTTTTACTCATGGATTATGCATTCTAGGGTAAGTAGGACTGAGTAGGGTGCTAAGCTTTAGTGAGGCGGTGTATTGCTTTATATTTTATACCAAGTACAACTGCTCTGATTAAAAATAAATTTATTTAAACTCAATAAAAAAGCCCTTATCTTTCGATAAGGGCTTTTTTGAATTTGGAGCGGGAAACGAGACTCGAACTCGCGACCCCAACCTTGGCAAGGTTATGCTCTACCAACTGAGCTATTCCCGCAATAGGACGCATTATAGAGAGTTTCATTCAAGTGTCAACTCTCTATAGTGCTAAGTGTTGAATTAATCAGCACGTCGCCAGATCGTACCTTGGCGTGTATCTTCCAAAACTACACCCTGATCAAGTAAAGACTGGCGAATACCATCAGCTTTGGCAAAGTCTTTGGCTTTTTTCGCATCAACTCGTTGCTGAATGAAGTCTTCAATATCAGCATCAGAGAGGCTTAAGGCTTCCTGACCAGTATCCGATTTCAGGAACTCATCTACATCATGTTGAACCAGACCCAGAATATGAGTTAAATGACGCAGGGTAGAGTAAAGAGCCGTTGCCTGCTCCGCTTGCTCTTCTTTCACCGCACGGTTGAGTTCTTTATTGAGTTCAAATAGTACTGCCATGGCTTCAGCAGTATTGAAATCATCGCACATTGCATTGTTAAAGCGCTCAACAAAGTTCTGTTCTAAAGTCTCAATCGTTTTTTGACCATAGACTTGCTGATAGGCTTTGAAAGAATGATAGAAACGGCTAAGCGCTGTTTTTGCTTCTTTTAAGGCCACATCAGAGAAGTTAACTGGGCTGCGATAATGCGACGACACAATGAAGTAGCGAATCACTTCCGGATGGAACTTCTCCATCACATCGCGGATGGTAAAGAAGTTGCCTAAAGACTTAGACATTTTCTCGCCATCGACATTGATGAAACCGACATGCATCCAGTAATTGACATATTGTTCGCCAGTTGAGGCTTCACTTTGGGCGATTTCGTTTTCATGATGCGGGAACATCAGATCTGAACCCCCACCATGAATATCGAAATGATTGCCTAGGCAGCAAGTCGACATCGCAGAACATTCAATATGCCAGCCTGGACGGCCATTGCCCCAAGGTGAAGCCCACGCAGGTTCATTTTCCTTGGCATGTTTCCACAGCACAAAGTCAAAGGGATGTTTCTTTTCAACTTCGACATCTACACGCTCAGACGCACCCGCTTGCATGTCTTCCAGTTTACGGCCCGATAGACGACCGTATTTATTGAATTTGCTGACTTCAAAATAAACATCGCCATTGCTGGAAGGGTAAGCAGCACCTTTATCAACCAAGGTATTAATCATGCTTTGCATCTGATCAATATATTCAGTTGCTTTGGGTGCTTCATCCGGTGCCGCACAGCCCAGGTTGGCTGCATCTTCATTCATGGCATCGATAAAACGTGCCGTGAGCTGTTGAATGCTTTCACCATTTTCATTGGCACGTGCAATGATCTTGTCATCAATGTCGGTAATGTTGCGAATATAGCGAACTTTCCAGCCTTGGCTACGTAAGAAGCGAATGATGTAGTCAAATGCAACCATAACCCGAGCGTGCCCGATATGACAGTAGTCGTAAACCGTCATACCACAGACATACATATCGATTTGTCCTTCTTTGCGTGGGACAAATTCAACTTTTTTACGTTGCTCAGAGTTATATAGAACAAAAGGTTGCATAAGGGTTTTCAAACACTCTACAAAAATCGTTATTCATCATAACGTATGCACCATATTTCATAAAGTTATCAGCAGAAAAAAAGATGATTAGCTTGATGGGGGGTGGAACGACTAAATTCTGTTTTAGGGCTTAATAAATTTCAATAGTGAATCATTCGTTGAATCAAGCTGAAAGCAAGGTATTGTATAGAAGCAAATTTATTTGAAAATGAATTTAATACGAGTCAAGATGTTTAGAAATTTCAGCGGCTAAGAACGATATGTTTTCTATAGAGAACCCTTTTAAAAAAGTAGGTGTTGCACTTCTGGTCATCGGTGTTCTTGATATTATTTTGATGATTTATTGCATTATCAATCAAATTGGTTACTCATCCAGTTTTAATATATTCGCTGTGATTGTCGGTATTCTTCTTCTAAAGGGCAGTGTCAAGACAGCACGTATAGCACGATGGTTGAGTGTATTCTTCTTTATCATGTTTATTGGGATTGTTATAGGTGCAAGCCTATTGATGCCTTTTGACCTATTAAAACTACAAATAAAATTAAATACGTGGTCTGCGATAGTTTTTTTCCTGTTCATGACGTTCTTTCTCTACTTTATGATCTGGATTTATCGTCAGCTTTCCTCTCCCCATGCATTGAGACGATTAGCTCAAGCAGGCTATGCAACGGATAGACCTTTGTCAGCTTATCTGTCTGCAACCTTCCTGTTTATTTTTATGATCGGGATGTTTATTTTCTTACAAGGTAGTGAGTCAGAGAAGAAAGCTAAGGAATTGGCTCAGCAACAACTTGGCTCTGGTTTCCAGTACTATGTTTCTAGTATTTCTTTTTCTGAAAATTCAGGGCAGGCAAATGTAGTTGCATATTCAGATAAGGAAATTCGGAATGTTCAGGTAAGTTGGTAATCACGGTAAAATAAGCGATTGAAATATATTTTCCTTCGCTTTATGGCACTATCTTTGATCACTGAGTTGACTAATGGTTTTGAGTTATTTCTCTCCATTTTTCATGAAAACTTATACATTTAGAAACGTGCAGAATTCACAGTTATGTTAGAATCGCCTTCATTCTTTTGATTAAAATCATCTGCCGATTGGTAGATAGAGTATTATTTTGAGTCAAACTCATATGTCACACGCCATAAATTTCCAGAAAAGCGCACTCGAAACCCTGCGTATTGAACAGCAAGCGATTGAAGTGCTTGCCACCCAGATTAATCAACATTTTGATCGTGCATGTGAAATATTATTGCAATGCCAAGGTCGGGTGGTCATTACGGGGATGGGGAAATCGGGTCATATCGGTCGTAAAATGGCAGCAACCTTTGCATCGACAGGTACACCTTCATTTTTTATGCATCCAGGTGAAGCGGGGCATGGCGATCTGGGCATGCTGGTGCGTGGCGATGTACTTATTGCGATTTCAAACTCGGGCAAGAGTGATGAAATCATGATGTTGATGCCACTGATCAAGCATTTAGGTGTGCCACTAATCACGATTAGCCGTGATGATAAAGGGCCAATGCCACAAAATGCGGATGTGGCATTAACACTGGGCGCTGCTGACGAAGCGTGCCCTCTCGGATTGGCGCCAACCTCAAGTACAACTGCAACATTAGTGCTTGGTGATGCTTTGGCGGTTGCGCTACTGGAAGCACGTGGCTTTACCGCAGATGACTTTGCGCGTTCACATCCGGCAGGCGCATTGGGGAAACGTTTGCTATTGCATGTGAAGCATCTCATGCATACAGGTTCGGAATTACCAAAAGTACGTCCAGATACACCGATGAATAAAGTGCTCTATGAAATCTCGGATAAGCGTCTTGGTTTAACCACGATCGTTGATGAGCATGACACTTTATTGGGTATTTTCACTGATGGTGACTTACGTCGCATGATTGACCAGCAACAAGGTTTTGATGTCAATCTTGCGGTTTCTGAAGTGATGACCAAAAATCCACTTACCATTTCTCAGGAAGCCCGTGCGGTGGAAGCATTGGAAAAAATGCATGAGAGAAAAATTAACCAGTTTGTGGTGGTGGATGACGCAAAAAAAGTGATTGGTGTGATCAGTATGCATGACCTTATTCAGGCGGGAGTAAATTAAGCCATGGCATCTTATGCTTTACAAGAACAAGCACGTCATTTACAGGCACTTGTGCTTGATGTGGATGGAATCTTAAGCGATGGCTTTGTGACTTTAACTAACTCGGGTGATGAAATTAAATCATTTGATATTCGTGATGGTCTGGGCATGAAACTGGTCCAGCAAGCGGGTATGAAGGTCATTATTATCACAGGCCGGAAAAGCCATATCGTTGAAAAACGCATGTCTGACCTTGGTGTCGATCTGGTTTATCAGGGACGTGAAGATAAGGGCACGGCCTTACGTGAAGCATGCGCCCAACTCGGTTTATTGCCTGAAGACTGCATCTATATGGGTGATGACTGGCCGGATTTATCTGCATTTGCAATTGCCGGAATGAAAGTCACTGTTCCCAATGGTCATGAAGAAGTGCGTCGTCGTGCCAATCTGGTGACACAGGCGATGGGCGGTCGTGGGGCTGTCCGGGAAGTCTGTGATATGTTGTTGATGGCAAAAGGTGTTTACCAAGAACTGCTTGAAAAATATCTTGCGGTACCACATTAATATAGTGTTGATTTGCTCAAAGGTTAGGTAACCCAGTTTATGGATACCAAAGTTTTATATGTTGTTGCTGTTGCAGTCGCTGCGGTGAGCGGTGGCTATTATTATTACAGTGGCAAGGCAAAAAAGCTGGATGTTGATTCAGCCAAGAATATGACCTATTCCGCACAGGGTGTTCACTTAACACAAACTGATGAGCAGGGTAATTTATATATTCGTGCTGAAGTGAAACAGTTGCAACAGAATATGCAACTGAAAACCTCTCAGCTTGATCAACTGAATGCAGTGATGTACAAACAGGGCAAAGCAGACGCAACTTTTTACGCAAAACAGGCAAATGGCTATGACGACAACACTAAAGTTGTCTTGCTTGGTAATGTCGTTGCGACGAAATTGTCCGATCAGGGTAAAATGGAGTTTCATACCGATGAGCTCACGGGTTACCCGAAAACAAGAGAACTTGAAACACAACATCAGGTCACGGTTCAATCACCGACTGCTGAGTTTGTGAGTCAAGGTCTCAAGGCTAATATGAATAATGGTCAATATGAATTTTACAAAATTCGAGGAAAGTATGCGCCAAGCTCTTAATTCTAAATCTCGTCTCACTTTCCTAAAACAAGTCGGCTGTGTGGCTGTGGTTGCATTATCTGCAAGCACAAGCTTTGCCTTGCCTTCAGACCGCAATCAACAGCTTTCACTGGTTGCGGATCGCGCAACCTATAACGATAAGTCTGGTGTAACTACTTACACCGGTAATGTCGTGATCGAGCAGGGCACCATGAAACTGCAAGCAGATTCACTGGTGGCCAACCTGAATAGCAAGAAAGAAATTCAAACCATTACGGCAAAGGGACGACCTGCAAAGTTCCAGCAACAAATGGATGCCAACAAAGGTCTGGCACGTGGTGAAGCGCAAAATATCGTATATAACGCAGATACTGGAATTATCACCCTAACAGGTAATGCTTATCTGTATCAGGATGGATCAAGTATTCGTGGTAATAGCCTGAAATATAGTATGAATAAAGGCGATGTCGAGGCGCAGGGCTCATCGAGTAACCGTGTACAAATCATTATTCCACCATCAAGCTCTAAAAGCTTCCCAGGGGCACGTGATTAATGGAACAGGCAGTGCAACAACCCCAGACTTTATGTATTAAGCATTTAGCGAAAAACTATAGTAAACGTTGGGTGGTCAAAGATGTATCTTTTACCATGCAAAGTGGGCAGATCGTGGGTCTGCTTGGCCCGAATGGTGCAGGTAAAACCACCAGCTTCTATATGGTTGTTGGACTTGTTCGGATGGATAAAGGCGAGATTCATTTAGATGACCTCGACATGTCTGATCTTGCGATGCATGAGCGTGCACGTAAAGGCATCGGCTATTTACCGCAAGAAGCCTCCATTTTCAGAAAATTAACCATTTCTGAAAATATTATGGCGATTTTAGAAACGCGTAAAGATTTGAACAAACAGCAACGCCAGCAACGTCTGAACGAATTGTTAAGTGATTTTAAAATTACGCATATCAAAGACTCACTGGGTATGAGTGTGTCTGGTGGTGAACGCCGTCGTGCTGAAATTGCCCGTGCTTTGGCTGCAGATCCGAAATTTATGCTGCTGGATGAACCGTTTGCCGGGGTCGACCCGATTTCAGTAGGTGATATTAAAGATATTATCCAGACGCTGAAAGATCGTGGTATCGGGGTGCTGATTACCGATCATAACGTACGTGAAACGCTGGCGATTTGTGAAAAAGCCTATATCGTTAGTGAAGGTTCAGTCATTGCGGAGGGAACACCGCAAGAAATTCTGGACAATGAACAGGTACGTAAAGTCTATTTAGGTGATGATTTCGTCGTTTAACCTCGAATCAACTATGTATGTGAAGAAAGAACCGAAAGGTTCTTTTTTTATGGCTGCATATAAATCAAATTGCTCAATCCCAACTCATTTAGTTGGAAATGGCGAGAATTTTATTCTAATTAGCTGATAAATATTTATTTTATTTTTTTAATTAGTTTGGCATATTTTATAAAAATGAGAACTGTTTTACAAAAATAAACACTTATAAATGTGTGAAAACGTGTTTAGAACATAGTGTTTTATGTAAAAAAATGATTAAAATGAAAATGCTGAAATGATAACAATACGAAAAAATATGAACTTAAAGAACGATATAAAAGTGAATAATGGATCATGGAAAAGAAGTATGAGTTTTAAGTGGTTACTTTATGCAGCAACGCTATCTGTACCAATGACACATGCAACCACACCAAGTGAACAGTATCACACTTTAAAGAACAATTTGTCCCGGCTGTTTGTTCCGCAAAGTAGTGATGAGTTTAAAGTTGCGCAAATGCAAAAGTTGAGCAACTTCTCGGTCGATTCCTCACTAGGCAATGATTTACCTGTTGTTGGATCAGGACGTCCACAAGAGACGGCGGTCGCAAATGCATTTTGGCAGAATCAGCGTAAGGTATTGAGAGATGCCGTGCAGGTAGCGGTACAGCGTAATCCGGATATTGCACAAGGAATCGCGGCACTGGCATCGCAAAATGCCAATATCGACGTGGCAAAATCAGGCTACTATCCACAGATTGGCGGTGGCGTCAGCACAGGAGATCTGGGGAAGAAAAGTACACGGGGACAGCAATTACTGACCTTGAGTGCAACCCAGATGCTTTATGATTTCGGCAAGGTTAAATCGGGTGTCAATGTAGAAAAAGCTAAGGTGTTGGTTGGACAGGCCAATGTGCTGGTCAAAATTGACGATATCTCCTTGGATGTGGCACAAACTATTATCAATATTCAGCGTTATCAGACGCTTATCCGGATTGCTAATCAGCAGATTGCCGGGATTAAGCGAATTCAGGAAATGGCCAATCTGCGTGCCAATGCCGGGATCAGTAGTCAGGCTGACCCGATCCAGGCCCAGTCTTATTTACAATCTGCACAGTCGGCGATGATTGCCCAGCAATCTTTACTCAGTCAGTACCAGCAACATCTTTATACCTTGCTTGGTTTTGATACCCGCAACGTGCAATGGACCATTCCTGACGATTTTGTAAAACAATCAGATTTATACGCAACACCACAGTTCAACACCATTCCTCAAATGATTGCTGCACAGGCGGGCATTGAAGTGGCGCGTAATCAAAAATTACAGACACAGGTGAGTAATTATCCGACACTATCGGTAAAAGGAGAACTGAGTCAGGCTTTACACGGACGCAACCCGGGAAATGATAAAGAAGGCGGCTTTGATAGTGCCATCATGCTGGAAGCCAGCAGCCAGTTCTACCAAGGGGGAGCGACTTCTTCCAGAACACGCGCCGCCAGTTATGCTGAAGAGGCAGCAAGAGCGCAAGTAAATGCGGTTTATCTCAAGGTGCTGGATCAGATCCGTACCAGTCGTGAACAGATTGAAAATAAACAACGCCAGATGCAGGTTTTGGCAGGACAACAAGCAACAACAATACGTACAAGAGAACTTTATCAAGAACAATATAAATTGGGAACACGGACTCTAGTCGATTTGCTCAATGCAGAACAAGCGATTCATAGTGCGAACTCAGAGGCTGAAACAGCACGTTATGATATTTACAGCAGCATTGCACAATACATTGCTGCGACAGGACGTTCTCGTCAGGCCTATGACCTCAATAATTTAAATATACAAGGGTTTGAGGTACAACCATGATTACTACAAAAATAAATTATCAGCCATGGTTACAGGCAATATTAACCATCGCCAAGCATTACCGGATTGAACCATCTGAAGAACGGATTCGCTTACAACTGGACTGGAACCAGAACCAGAACCTGGATGAGGTCCTGATTCTGATCAGTCGGCAGATTGGCCTGAACTTACGCAAAGTTGCCTTTAGCAATGACGTGATTAACCCTTGGCGCCTACCGGTACTGGTCGAACTGGCCGACGGGCAGGTTGGTGTGATTGATAAGGCGGATGGTACCGGACATGTCAGCATTCAGCTCAGTGGTGATCAGGGCCTGTCACAGAAATTTGCCGTCGGCGCGCTAAGACACATCATTAAAAATGTCTATGTGCTGCGTCCTGAGCAGTCGGTTCCTGATGCGCGTGTTGATGAATATATCAAGCCTTATCAACCGAGCTGGTTCTGGTCGATTGCCTTACAAGACTGGAAGCGCTATATCGATATCATGCTGGCATCGATGATTGCCAACATCCTGGCATTGGCGACCATTATTTTCTCCATGCAGGTCTATGATCGGGTCGTTCCTTCGCAATCCATTCCGACGCTGTGGGTGCTGGCAGCTGGCGTACTCATCGCCGCAATTTTCGAATTTGTGCTGCGTCTTTCACGTATTTACATTTCAGACATTATTGGGAAACGGGCCGATTTGAGGGTATCTGACCGTGTATTCGGCCATGCACTGCGTATCAAAAATAGTGAGCGCTCTAAATCTACCGGTACTTTTATTTCCCAGATTCGGGAGCTGGAAGGTGTACGTGAGCTGGTCACTTCGACCACAATGGGCGCGATTGCAGATTTACCATTTTTCTTCTTATTTCTGGTTATTTTTGCGCTGATTGGCGGAAATTTATTCTGGGTCATGCTACTGGTCGTACCTTTAATGATTTTGCCTGCAATCTTGGCGCAAAAGAAACTGGCGCAACTGGCTCAAGAAGGGATGCGCGAATCCTCCATTCGTAATGCGATTCTGGTTGAAGCCGTGCAAGGTATTGAAGATATCAAGCTATTACGTGCGGAGTCGCGTTTTCAGAACCAGTGGAACCACATGAATGAAGTGTCTGCCGATATTAGTATGCAGCAACGTAAAATTGTGGGTGTACTGACGGCATGGACACAAAAGATTCAGGGTCTGACCTATGCTGCGGTGATTCTGGTGGGCTGTTTCGCGGTGATGAAAGGGGATATGACGACGGGAGCACTGGTGGCCTGTTCGATTTTGTCTTCGCGTATGCTGGCACCGATTTCGCAAATCACCGGGATTCTCGGGCGTTTACAACAAGCCAAAGTAGCGAAAAAAGGTCTGGATGAATTAATGAAAAAGCCGGTGGATCAGGCAGATCAGGCTCATCTGGTGCATAAAGAAGTGCTACACGGCGACTATGAGCTGAAGAAAGTCGTATTCCAGTATTCCGAAGATGATCCACGTCCAAGTCTGTCTATTCCACATTTGAAGATTCGTGCTGGTGAGCGTATTGCCATTCTTGGGCGTAATGGTGCAGGCAAGTCAACACTGCTCCAGATTTTATCTGCCATGCAATTTCCAAACGCAGGTTCGGTTCATCTAGACGATCTGGATATTAGCCTGATTGATCCGTCAGATGTCCGTCGTGACATGGGCTTACTCAATCAGAATGCACACTTATTCTATGGCACCATTCGTGAAAACCTGACTTTGGGTGCGCCACTGGCACGTGATGAAGACATTTTAAAAGCGCTGAAAGTGACCGGTGCATTGAGCTTTGTGCATGAGAAGAAAGAAGGACTGGATCATCTGGTGTTAGAAGGTGGGGTTGGTTTTTCCGGAGGGCAAAGACAAGCTTTATTGTTGGCACGTCTATTGATTCGCCAACCGAACATTCTATTGCTGGATGAGCCAACGGCAGCCATTGATGATGTCGCCGAGAAGCAGCTGATTGACCATTTAAGAAGCTGGCTGGGTTATCGGACTTTGGTGGTAGCAACCCATCGCCGTGCCGTTCTGGAACTGGTGGACCGGATTATTGTCATGAATGAAGGCAAGATCGTAATGGATGGACCAGTGGAACAAGTTTTACAACAATCAGCAATAAAACAAAAAATAGTTTAATACTTAGAGCATAGAGGCAAATTTATGAGTGAAGAACAAAAAACGGGTAGTCGTCCGATGAATGTAACTTACAAGGAACCTAAGTTACCTCGTTCGACACTCGTTGTTTGGATGATTGGGATTGGTTTACTTGTACTCTTGATCTGGGCATGGTTGTTTAATTTAGAAGAAGTTTCTACGGGGACCGGTAAAGTTATTCCATCTTCAAAAGAACAGATCATTCAGTCACTTGAAGGGGGTATCCTAACCAAGCTTGATGTGAATGAAGGGGATGTGGTGGAAAAGGGACAGATTCTGGCCCAACTCGACCCAACCCGTTTAGCGTCGAATGTAGGGGAGTCGCAATCTTTACTGATTTCGGCACAGGCCACTGCAGCGCGTTTACGTGCCGAAGTAAATGGCACGCCACTGACCTTTCCTGAGGAAGTTAAGAAAAGTCCTAAGCTGGTTCAAGAGGAAACTGCACTTTATTATTCACGCCGTGAGAATCTGGAGCAATCCATCGCAGGTTATGAACAGGCGGCCAAGCTGGTACGACAAGAGCTTGCCATGACTGAGCCATTAGTAGCCAAAGGTGCAGCCAGTGAAGTTGAAGTGTTGCGTTTAAAACGTGAAGCCAATGACTTGAATAACAAGATCAATGACACCCGTAACGAATATTATGTCAAAGCGCGAGAAGAACTTTCCAAGGCTAATACTGATATCCAGACACAACAACAAGTCGTGAATGGACGCGCTGACAGCTTGCAACGTGCGGTATTTAAAGCACCAGTACGGGGTGTGGTCAAAGAAATTGATGTCACTACTTTAGGTGGGGTGATTCCACAAAATGGTAAATTGATGACCATTGTGCCGCTGGAAGATAAACTGCTGATCGAAGCTCGTATTTCACCGCGAGATATTGCTTTTATTCGTCCAGGACAAGAGGCTCTGGTCAAGATTACGGCTTATGATTACTCTATCTACGGTGGTCTAGATGGCAAAGTTACCATCATCTCTCCAGATACCATTCGTGATGAAGTGAAGCAGGATCAGTTCTATTATCGTGTCTATATCCGGACCGATTCGGACCGCCTCTATAACAAGGCGGGCAAGGCCTTCAGTATTACCCCGGGGATGGTGGCGACAGTCGATATTCGTACCGGTCAAAAAACCATTATGGATTATCTGTTGAAACCGTTTAATAAAGCCAAGGAAGCATTACGCGAACGCTAAGGGATGCGGATTGAGAAAACCTCGCTTCAGGCGAGGTTTTTTATTTGCCAGTGAAAGCGGCTATAATCTGTTTTTCAATTTTTATCTTGTTTTTTATGCCATTTACCATTGCCAGTACGGTAACTTTTGAAGAAGACATTAAAAAAAGTCGTTTCCAGGCGATTGCGGCTGTTGTTGAAAATGAACAGCAGGTTAAAGATTTTCTGGAACAGTACAAAGATACTTCAACCACACATCAATGCTGGGCATGGAAAATTGGGCATCATGTCCGTTTTAATGATGATGGCGAACCTTCGGGTACAGCAGGTCGCCCAATACTTGCAACCATTGAAGGTAATGAACTCACCAATGTGATTGTACTGGTCAATCGCTGGTATGGCGGTATAAAACTGGGGACGGGCGGCTTGGTTCGTGCCTACGGCGGTTGCGCAGGCCAGTGCTTATTGTTGGCAGAAAAAATTGAACTGATTGAAAAGAAAGAAATACGTTTTGCATGTCTGTTCAATGAATGGGCCATTATGCAGTATGAATTGATGCAGCAACAGATTGAGTATCAGGAAGCTTATACCGATACCGGTGTTACGGTTCAGGCCCGGTTGCAAGTGCATCAGCTTGAGCCATTAAGGTTAAAACTCCAAGATGTCACTAGAGGTCGCGAGCAATTGGTATTGGTTGAGGAGCAAGACAATGAATGATCCTTTATTAAAATACCGAGAGCAGCATAAACAGCGCCTTAATTATATGCCATGGCTGTATTGGACACTCAAGCCGAAACATCGTGAATGGGCAGAAGCATGGCAAGCTGAATATCAGGCCTATCTCATGGAGATGGAGACGGTGGAAATCGGTAAGAACTGCTTCATTTCTCCATTGGCACATATTTTTGCTGAACGTGGTCGCAAGATTTCGATTGGAGATAATACTTTTATTGCAGCGGATTGTACCTTGCATGGCCCGTTAGAGATCGGCAATGAAGTCGCGATTAACCATCACAGTATTCTGGATGGGGGACGTGCAGGGATCAAATTACATGATCAGGTTAGAATCGCAGCCTATAGTCATTTATATGCCTTTGATCATGGTATGGAAATGGATCGTGCCATTTACCAACAGCCTGTTCGCTCTAAAGGAATTGAAGTTGGACGTGATGTCTGGCTTGGCGCACATGTGGGCATCAAGGACGGGATTAAAATCGGAGATCATGCCGTTATCGGAATGAACAGTATGGTCACTAAAAATGTAGACGATTACGCAATTGTGGCAGGGAATCCAGCAAAAATAATCCGTTATCGCAATAAGTAAAAGTTTATTAAAAAGCATCTGAGATTCGATACATAAATTTAACCTTCCTCACTTTTATCTATGTTAAGTTAAAAACAAGTAGAAGACCTAAGGTATGTACCTAAAGAGAGGCGAAAATGAACCGTGTAATTGCATGTATCGATTCTTCACCCTGTATTGATGCTGTGGCTGAGGCGGCCGTATGGGTAGCTAAACAGACACAAAGAGAATTGGTACTGTTGCAAATTCTGGACTATTACCCAGCGAGCTATCATTTAGGTGAAATCAGTGGGGTAATTGGTTTTGAAAGTAATGCCATGTTACTGAAAGAACTGGCTGAGCTCGAACAAAAACAAAGTGAGCTGGCCCTGGATTATAGTAATAATTTACTAAAACATATCTCGGAGCTGATCGAGAAACAGTATGGTCTGACCAGTACCAAGATTCAGGAAAAAGGTGATTTTCTTGAACAAAGTTTTAATCTGCTTGATGAAAACGATATTGTGATTATTGGTCGGGTGGGTGAGCGCGCTGCTGAGAAAAACAAACCAATTGGAAGTAATGTTGAAAACTTTATCCGTGGCGCAAACTGTACCGTTATAACGGTAGGCGAGCATTTCCAGCCACCGAAACGGTTTATCTTTGCCTATGAATATTCGCCAACCTGTCAGAAAATGCTGCAACGGATTGCAAAAAGTGATCTGTTAAAACTATTGCAATGTCATCTGCTTTACGTCGGCGATCATCCGGAGATGCTGGCAGAGCCTGAGAAGTACTTAACCGATGCCGGTTTAGAGGTGGTATCGGTGTACCGTTATGGTGATGTTGCGCAAAATATTCTTGAATATCAAAAGGAACACGATATTCAGCTGATTGTACTCGGGGCATTTAGCCATAGTAAAATTCATCAGTTCTTCCTGGGAAGTATTACCACGACGATCTTCCGGAATGCCAATGTGCCGTTACTTGTCGCTAAGTGATTCATTTCTTTCCATATAGTTATCCGCAATTCCTGTGGATAACTGTATGGAAAAGCATAAGAGATAAATATAATTGGTTGATATTACACAACTAAATTAAATAGGTTGTTTTTTAATCTCTATTTTACGATGGCAATTGCAAAGCCATCATGACCTTTTGAGCCGACTGTTTGTAATGCGGTGCAAGATAAAAGTTGAGGATGATCTTTCAACGCCGTGAATGCTTCACGAATCCCTTCAATACTGGGTTTCTTGTTATTCGGGTCTAGAATATCCCCGGCACGAATCACGTTATCCAGCACGATAATGGTACCCGAATGAGCCAGTTTTAAACTTAACTCAAAATACTCAGGATAACTTTGCTTGTCCGCATCAATAAAAATCAAATCAAAGGGTTGGCTGCCTTCAGCAATCAACTGATTCATGATATCTGCACCACGACCTTTTTTTAGCTCGATGGTGGTGGGCATATTGGCAAAATCAATATTTTCCTGTGCGATAACAACATGGGTATCGCGTCCTTCAACAGTGAGCAGATAACCATCTTCCGGTAATGCCTTGGCGAGCCAAATGGTACTGTAAGCTCCAAAGGTGCCTAATTCCAATACACGTTTACATTGGTTCATCTGGATCAGCATCTGCAAAAACATGCCTTGATTAGGTGCAACAGCCAAATGATTAGAAAAACCCTGGGTATCGGTATTGTCTAATGCATGTTGAAGTCTTGGGTCTGTGGGAATTAAATGTGAATTGATATAGTCATCAATCTCGGTCCACATCTGTTGCATAATCAAGTTTACCTATGAATCTGTTAGCTGCATTTTAAACGTTTATAACCAGAGTGCAATTTGATTGCTCAATTAATCTGGTGAATGAAATAAAAAAGAGATCAGTTTGATCTCTTTTTAAGTGGATATAGGTTTGTTAGAAATTACACATCGAGCTATTACGGGTCAGGTCAGGACCCCAAGTACGATAGCCTTGTGTATCAATATGAATCTGTCCGGAACTATATAAACCAACGCCGATGTCCAGACTTTGTCCATGCTGTGCCCAGAACTGGCATAACTTGAATTTGGTCTGTTCGATAAAGGCATAGTCTTGAGGCTGTGGATATTCAGGCCCGATGCGGAAATCAATAGCCGAGTTAAACAGATGTTTGGATGAACCTGCACCGCCTGCACATTGATTCAATGGTAAATCGCGATAAACCGAGGTGACTTCAAAATCGGTTAAGACTTTTGCTGCGACCAGATATTTAAAGACGCGTAAGGTTGGCAGGGCATTTCCCCATAACTCACGGTTTGGCACCATATATTCAGAACGGCCACATTTCTGCCAGTCGCGTGCCGTCCGTAACAGTTCAAAACTTGGCACAATATGCGCAACATTATTACGCGCTAAAAACTGTTCATATTCGCGGACACGTGCATAATTGTCGCCTTGACCGAGCCATTGACGATAGGAGGCTGGTTCGACTTTATTGGGAACAGGGCGGGTAAAAGTGACTTGTTCTTGAGGAATATAAATTCTTTTACCTTGGTTTTGATTGACTTTCGGGGTTGAACTTGAGCAACCCACCATCATCACAGGGATGACAAATAATGATAATAGACCCTGTAATTTATTTCGAATCATAAAAAGCGCAGTTCATAATCGATAGGCGTATTATTTTAATGCAAAATGGCGCCTGAATAATGAGGTAATTGCAAAGAAATGTGTGATTAAAGTATAAAAAAGACCAGTAAAACTGGCCTTTCTTCATTATTTTTCTAAATATTGCAGCTTGTCTGGCTTGCCATTCCACTCTTCGCGGTCAGCAGGTTGCTCACCGATTTGAGTGATATTATTGCCTGCCCATTTTTCAGACAATTCGGCATTGAGTTCGATAAAGACTTCTTGGCCTTCTGGTAACTCATCTTCCGAGAAAATCGCATTTGCCGGACATTCAGGTTCACATAGTGCACAGTCAATACACTCATCCGGATTGATCACCAGGAAGTTAGGACCTTCGTAGAAGCAGTCTACTGGACAAACTTCCACACAATCTTGATATTTACATTTAATACAATTTTCGGTGACAACAAAGGTCATGGCGGCAGCTACCTAAAAATATGGTTTTCATTTTGAATAGCGTATTTTAGGCAAAAAATACCGATAGAAACAATTCCTTTTATTGATATTTATTATTCGTATCAATGAAATGGACTTATTTATATGACTTTTGTTGATAATAAGTCTCAACTACAGCCGTAATTCGCCTATTTATGCTTTTTCTTGAGACCACCGCCGTCTTGCTTATTCACTGTTGCCCAGGCAATCCGTTCAGCCTCTTCCTGAGAGCGGCCTTGGTCTAGCTCGCTTTCTTCAATATGTTTGGCTTGTCGTTTCTGTTTTTCGGTATAGGCCGTTTTATCACCACGAGACATGACATGTTCCTCCATTGTCTGATCTGATTTAGAAATAACATGATCAGATCAGGCAATGGGTGAGGGATTGTTTGTTTAAACGGTATCTGTGTAAATCAGCTCTAGTATAAACACCAGAACTGATTGGGTCACAGTTAACTTTCAAGTGTCTGACTGGTCTTGAATAAGGCTTTGAGTTGATACAGCTGTTCCAGTGCCTGACGTGGTGTCAGGTCATCGACATCAATATTTTGTAACAACTCTAAGGCCGGTGATTTTGCTTCAACCTCAACAATTTTCTCAATGATCTGCGTTTCGATTTCATGCTCAACGGAACTGAATAAGTCATTCTGAACGCTACTAGGCAAATGCTGATGCTGTTGCTTTTCCAGAATTTTTAGACGTTTCTGGGCTTCCTTGATTACGCTTGCAGGAATCCCGGCCAGTTTCGCAACCTGTAAACCGTGACTTTGGCTGGCCGGGCCATGTTGTACTTTATGTAGCAAAATCAGATTGCCATTCAGTTCCTGTGCGGTGACATGATAGTTATCAATGCCTGCTTCACCACCCAGCTCAGTCAACTCAAAATAGTGAGTGGCAAATAGGCATAAGCATTTAACCCGTTTGGTGAGATCAACCACACAGGCCCAAGCCAGAGAAAGACCATCGTAGGTACTGGTTCCACGACCGACTTCATCCATCAGCACCAAAGACTGGCTGGTGGCATGATGAAGGATCTGTGAGGTTTCGGTCATTTCAACCATAAAGGTCGATTTACCTGTCGATAAATCATCTGCTGAACCGATACGGGTAAAGATACGGTCAATCGAACCCAGCTTTGCAGCTTTGGCCGGAACGAAACTGCCACAGTAAGCAAGCAGGCTAATCAAGGCCGTCTGACGCATAAAGGTCGATTTACCGCCCATGTTTGGACCGGTAATGATTGCCATACGATGCTGTGGATCAAGGAAAGTATCATTCGGTGTAAACGGGGCTTTATTTAATGCTTCGACCACAGGATGGCGACCAGCCTGAATCTTGATACAGGTTTCAGCGGTAAATTCTGGTCTTGCCCAACTGTTTAATCGCGCTTGATGGGCAAAGTTTGCCAATACATCGATATGTGCAATCGCGGCACTCATCATTTGTAAATGTGCAATATTCTGACGTAATTCATCAAGCAATGATTCAAATAAAAGCTTTTCACGGGCGAGGGCGCGTGACTCACTTGAAAGCACTTTATCTTCAAAGCCTTTCAGTTCTGGTGTGATGTAACGTTCCGCATTTTTCAGGGTTTGGCGACGAATATAATCGGCAGGCGCCTGTTCAGCTTGCGCACGTGTCAATTCAATATAATAGCCGCTAACCCGGTTATAACCGATTTTCAGGGTATTGATGCCGGTACGTTCACGCTCTTTAATTTCTAAATCAATCAGGAACTGACCTGCATGATCACGAATTTTACGGAGTTCATCCAGTTCATCATCATAGCCTTCAGCAATGACATTGCCGTCACGTAATAGCACTGGTGGATTTTCAACAATCGCAGCCATCAAGTGCTGATGTAGACTCTTAAAATCACCCAGCTCTTGGTCAAGCTGTGTTAGCAGTTTAGATTGCTGGGTTTTTAATACAGGCGCTAAAGCATGACGCAAGAACGGAATCTGTGCACAGGCATGACGGAGTTGTACCAGATCACGGGGACGAGCACTGCCTAAGGCAACACGGCTGAGCACACGTTCAATATCACCAATTTCTTTCAGCACCAGCCGAACAGGGGCTTCATGAAAGCCTTTTAATAACTGTTCAGTCGCATCAAGACGTGCATCCAATATGGCTGTGTCACGGATCGGTTGCATCAAGGTTCGGCTCAGCAAACGTCCGCCCATCGCGGTTTGGCAATCATTGATGAGCTGAAACAGTGAAGTGCCATGTTCAAATAACGGCTCAATAATCTCTAAATTGCGGCGCGTAATCGGATCAAGTGCAATAAAGTCAGTACTTTGCTCAATCTGGATGGAGCGGATATGCGGTAACGCGGTTTTTTGGGTTTCTTTTGCGTAGTGAATCAGGGCAGCAGCGGCAGCTCTGGCAAGCGGGAATGGATCAAGACCAAACCCTGACAAGGTCGACACTGAAAATTGATCACATAAGGTTTTTTGCGCATTATTTAAATTGAAGTCGACATTCGGACGTTTGGCAATCGGGCAGTCCAGATTTTTCTTGATCTGTTCAATAATATTTTGGTCAATCAGATCTTCATCAATCAGGATTTCGCTCGGCATTAAACGTGCCAGTTCAATTGCCAGTTGCTCTGGCTTATAGTCCTGCTGCTGGACTTTAAAAATACCAGCACTTAGATCAAGTAAAGCCAGACCGATCTGATTTTGCTGAATACACAGCGCCACCAGATTTGAAGATTGATAACTGCCCAGCAGGGCATCATCGGTCAAGGTTCCAGGCGTCAAAATACGAACAACTTTACGCTCAACAGGCCCTTTTCCAGTAACCTCACCGACTTGCTCACAGATCGCAACTGTACGGCCAGCTTTGACTAAACGCGCTAGATAACCTTCGGCTGAATGATACGGAACCCCAGCCATTGGAATCGGTTGTCCGCTGGCCTTACCACGATGAGTTAAGGTAATTCCTAACAGTTTGGCGGCCAAGTGAGCATCTTCAAAGAAAAGCTCGTAAAAATCTCCCATACGATAGAACAGCAAAGCATGTTGATAGTCGGTTTTGACTTTAAGGTACTGCTGCATCATAGGTGTATGAGAAGATAAGTCAGCCATGATTTCAGCGCTGTTCATTCGTTTTAGATCCTTGAAACTTAAAAATTAGTTAAATCTGTTCTGGATGGTGAGCGTGATCATTCATCCTCATTATTCTGTGCAAATCTGACCGAATTGTTTAAAAAAGTATAGCTTTTTTATGTCACATGACGTTAAACGCATATGAGGTGAGATTGAATGTGCACATAGCTCATCTTAACAAATCCATCGAAATTCACAAAAAGGATTGCCAAGCAGAATGCAGAAATAAGCAGCAAAAGGGAATGGGCTGGTCTGTTTACGCTATCGAGCAGAATAGGTTGAGCGCTCTAGCTATAGCCATGCTTATAAATACTCAGCTTTAAATATTCTGGACAAAGCCCAAGTGGGTCTAAAGATAAAAGAGTTTTTGATTCTCTTTTTTATCATATACCTTTTATGCTTTCCCAGTTTAGAACGATTCAAAGCCTATCAATATTGTGCTGCAGCAAATAAATTCTGACACGAAGTGAATCATGAATTTTTAAAAGATGCTTGCAATTTAATCTAGGTGGATTATTATTTAATCTGTATAGATTAGTCCTTGTTAGGATTGTGCAAGGTCTATAACAACAATGATGGAAAAAGTGTTTGATAATTAGGCTTAAAAGGATGATGTCTGATGCAAAGATCAAAAAAAATAAACGTTGGCGTATTACTGGCGGTTCTCGGTTCAATAAGCCTCAGCGCGTGTAACGAGAGTGATAATACTAATCGGGTAAGCACCCCATCTGATACGGATTCAGTGTTAACAGATTGTATGTGGCAAAATTCGGTGACCAGTAAAACCCATACTGGGGAAGACCCGTTGAATTTTGCTTTTCCTGACTCAAATGTAAGCTATTGGTCATCGGAATTTATCGTTCCAGAAGGAGCCAAAGTGATGATTGATGGTGATTATCCATATTCACGGCACTTTTCCTTAGTCAGCTATACTGCACAAGGTGAGCGTGTGAATTCCTTACTGGATCGGGCGATTGTACCAAATCCAGGATCCACAAATCCTTTTGTTGTGGGAAATAATCGTTTGGGTAAAGAGCGTGCTTATTCAACACAATTACAATTGGCAGACTTACCAGAACAGCCTGCTACAAATACCCTGTATGCACCTAAAACTACTGACAATAAGGTTGCAATTCTATATCGGGTTTATGTACCCAATAAAAATATGAATGAAAAAGGTAATGTCAGTTTTCCTCGATTTAAAGTACAGCTTGCAAGTGGTGAAGTTAAACGCGGGCAAGAGGTGTGCAATATTTTACAGGTAAAAAAAGGTCCGATAGACCGTACCACAAGCCTGCCATTGGCCGCCACTCTGGCTGCTTTTAACCAAAATAGATATATCGGTTTTCCCGCACAGCTAGAACCGAAATGGTATAAGGCATTTAGTGGGCTGGATAATTTTAAATGTACTTATAAATTTGATCCGGTCACCAAACAGCCGCTGGATAAATGTGAAGGGCTAAGCGTAACGCCTAAGCTGAACTATTGGGCCACGCCTGACAATGAATATGTTTTTGCAACCACTAGCCGACGTCTAGGTAAAGTGATTGAGCTTCGGGGTAAAGTTCCGAATACAGAAAAAACCTTTAATAATGATCAATTTGTGCAAAAAACCGATGTGCGGTATTGGTCGATCTGTACCAATGAAATCATCAGTACGGCAACCAATTATTGTTTATATGATGAGAACATCCAGAAAGTTGATAAAGATGGTTTCTATACCATTGTTGCCTCATTGGCAGAAGACCGTCCAGCCAATGCTCGAGAAGAATGCGGGGTATATTTCCTTGAATTAAGCCCACGTGGTTCAGGCTATATGGCAGAAGACGGTAAGGCATTTGGTCATGCTGATTTTGGTATTTTCATCATGCGTAATCTGTTACCGAATCCAGAATTTAAACAGGCTGTACAGAATGTGAAAGCCTGGGGAGAGGAAAAGGCGGTGATGGGTGATTATCTGCCAGATATAAAATATACTTATAAAGAAGCTTTTGAAACAAAAGGCTGTTCTTAAGGCATAACCTAGAATAGAAAAATAAACCAATCCCTTAAAAAGATTGGTTTATTTCTTGAATTGCCAGAGTAATTCCAGATTTATTTGAACTTTTGTATTGAAGGATTTAATGAGCAAACAAACTAAAGAAAAACTGATAGAAGCAGCGATTGTTCTTTTTTCACAAAACAATGTTGAAACAATGTCTGTGCAAAAGATCAATGAAATTGCAGGAGTCGCAAATAAGTCAGCCCTTTATTATCACTTTAAGTCCAAATGGGGCTTGGTTGAAGCTGCTCTTGATCATGTCATGCAACCTTATATGACGGAAAGTTTGAAATTGCTGAATGAGATACCGCCTAATAATGTAAAAGTTTCTGATGTAGTGGAGGCTTTAACGAAGCCTATGGTACAAATACTTTTGCAGGAAAATGGAATTCATTATATTAAATTTTTTTCTAAAACGGTAAGTGCTGGAGATGAAGGGCGTGCCATTGTCGCCAAGACTTTAGTTCCTATTTCAAAGAAAGCTGTAGCGTTATTACAGATTGCACTTCCTGAGGCTGATCCTGATGTTCTTTCCTTAAAAGTTCTTTTTACTTTTAATATTGTTTTAAACGTGATTAGCGATATTGGTCTGGAACAGTTCTGGCCGACTAACGTCAAGGATCATCGTTTGCTGGGTAAATACTTAAAAGATTATATTGAAGGCGGTATTAATTTTAAAATAAATGAAATTTATAAGTGATAGGCCTATTTGTCAGTTTGCGTTTACTTGAGGTAATTTAAGCATTTGCTAATTAATTCTACAGTCTTCCCGGTCTGGCGCTGAATGGTTGAATATAAGACATGTGTTATGCATGCCTTATATTCATATACAGATTTATTGTTTTGTTAGCCTATTTTCAATGGCAAATTTGAGTAAAGCTGCACTACGGTAAAAACCGTGTGCGAACTTTCCAAATGGCATGGTAATAAAGAACGTCATGACTGTAGCTAAATGGAAATTCAGTAAAAGTGCCATATAAGGTGTATTACGAAATGCCATAAGCGCTAGCCCTGAAGCGCTAACGATAAGTAGAAGGAAAATAAAGCCTCGATCTACAGGTTTTTGCTCACGGTCACCATGTAGTGGGTGGCGTTTAAGGTTTAAATAAAGCAAGCCAGATGGTCCAATCACTAAGCCAAACC
>PJUK01000167.1_pt1 | contig 37429 bp, 48 predicted proteins | sample 1512211 | NCBI WGS metagenome assembly PJUK01 (sample SAMN08177668, study PRJNA422409) | Feces metagenome, whole genome shotgun sequencing project. | reverse complement strand
GGCCTTGTTTGCAGCGTGCGCCTGCGCGGCAAACCGGGTGAGATTCAAAACAGAACGCTAAGCATGTAGATCTGTCTGACGAAGGCTTGCGGACGCGGGTTCAATTCCCGCCAGCTCCACCATTCACAGCAACGCCACACAATGAAACCCATTGTGTGGCGTTATCTTTTTCAGCCCTGAATTGCCTCAGATTGCGCTGAAATTCACACCGATTTCACACCGATTTCACACCGATCCTGGAAGTGTTTTCGGTCGCTGGTAATCCTCGCGGATGAACTTGCCGTAGGTCCGGAAAACCATCTCCACATCCTCATGGCCCAACTGCTGGGCCACGTACCAGGGGTTGGCGCCGGCCGTGAGCTGGGTGGAGGCGTAGGTGTGGCGGATCTGATACGGGTTGCGGTAGGGGATGCCAGCCCTGGCCATAAGTGGCAGCCAGGCGGTTTTGCGCACCTGGGCATCCGTGGTCCAGGGGGCCAGCGTCACGGTGTTGAGCCACACGCGCTTGCCGCGGTCGCCGCTGATGGCCAACTGTTCGCGCAGGGCCTGCATGGCCTCGTCGTTCAAGTCCACCTCTCGTTTGCCTGCGGCGGTCTTCGGACCCTTGATGACGCCCGCCACCTGGCTTTGTACGACGCGCGCGACGCGGCGTTGCCAGTCGATGTGCTCCCACTCCAGCGCCTGTAGCTCGCCAGGCCGAAGGCCTGTGTTGAACCAGAACTGGAAGGTCGGGCGCTCATCGCTCCTGCAAGCGTCGAGGATCGTCATGCGCTCGGCGTGGGTGAATGGCTGCACTACGTAATCGCTGGCCTTTGCGGTTTGGCGGATCAGCTTCACCAGGGCGATACGTTCAAAAGGGTTGAACTCGATGATCTCGTCGTTCAGTGCGTCCTCCAGCACCGACCGGAAGGGCACCAATAAGTTGCGGATCGCTTTGGTGGTGAGATCCATCTCGCTGATCCAGTCGCGCAGCAGCGAAGGTGTCACCTCGGCCGGGTGCATTCCATCCCATCGCTGCATGCGCTTGCTCAGGATGCTCTTGCGGTAGCCCTGGTAGGTGGACTTGGACATGTGGCCGTTCTCCACCTGGCGCTTGTAAATAGAGAGCTGGCGGTCCAGCAGCTTCTCCATAGTCAGCTCTCTGTCCTGCTCGGTGCGGGCCCGGCTGCTGTCCGGAAAGTAGGCTGCGTATTCGAACGTCCCATCGTCGATCTTGCGGCGGATCTCTGCACGCAGGTTTGCCGCATAGAGGATGTTGCCTTTGTTGATTGGCCCGGGCGGCAGCAGCTCACGGCACTGCTTGCCTTGCCACGTGAATGCAATCTGTAGCCGCGATCCGCCCACCAGTTCGCGGATCATCACGCCTGCAGGGGTTACGAGAGTTGGTTTCTTATCCACTGGTCTGCTTCCTTCACATTGACATAGAGGCGGCGCAGCACAACTGCGCAGTGCTGCCCGTCGCGCCAGATACCTGCGCGGCGGCGGTTATGGATCGCCATGGGCGTCACGCCCGTGAGCTGTTCGTATTTCTCGGCCAGTACCCATTCGGGGTCGGGACCAGGATGGGAAGTCGTGGTTGTTGTCATCAGTGTTCAAACCCGCGTGAAGTGGGCTTCCTCCATTTCTGGTTCTGCCTGGTCGCATAGCCCATATGACGATGCGCAGGCAGAGGGTTCATCCAGTTGGGCCAGCAGGTCGAACTGCCGACCGCCGCGAGTGGTCTGAGCCCACTGGATGCGAGTCCACACGTTCAGGTCTGCGAACACTTGGCGGCGGTCTCGTGCTTTGTGGCTGTCAGCAAAGAAGGTGCTGAACCCGCGCTTGCTGCACTGGCCGACGGTGTGCTCCCACTCGCTGATCCGGCGGGGGTGTTCGGGCCAGCGCAGGGCGATCTGGCGTAGCTCGCCCTTGCTGCAGTTGATGCAGGGCATGCAGCCAACCCGGTTGGCGCCTTGCAGATAGAGGGGGTTGGGTTGGATGCCGCGGGTGCCGCTGAAGTCAAACACCTGGGCAGCTGTCCACTCCACCAGAGGGCGGAATGCCCAAATGCCAGGGCCAATGCGCTCGGCCAGTTTGGCATCGCGCCGCGCTTCTGACTCGTCGCGCCGCACCCCTTGCCAGCTGATGACGCGGTGTCCCTGGTCCTGCAGTTCCAGCTGGAATTCCACTGCGATGTTTCGCTTCAGTTCCTCGGTGCAAAACTGAGCCTTGCGACTGGGAAACCTGCCCTTCAGCATGCACAGGTCCAGGAACGGATTGCCGGACGGATGGAGTGCGGCCAGGGCGCGGCGCTTGGCCTTGTTGCTCCAGCGCACGCGGCGGCCGTTCTTGTCGCGCCGCGTGCGTTGGTCCCGAGCAATGAACATGCGTCGATGGGCAAAGCGGTCAGTGAAGTCGGCGCGCAGGCGGGTGACGGTCACGCCAAGGGCTTGCTCCAAATAGGCCAGGTAGTCATAGACGGCCTGGTGCTCGTTTCCTGTGTCGCAAAAGATCGGCACTACGGTGCCCGGTGGGCAGCGCTCCAGCGCCAAGAGCAGCAGGGCGGTGCTGTCTTTGCCACTGGAGATAGAAACAATGTGACGGACTGACATCAAGGTTGATGCGGCTCCCTTTGTTTTCACAGCGTTATGCATATGCATGACCTTTGAATTCTTTGGCTTCAACTTCACGGCCTGGGGTCGCGGCGGCGGTGGGCACTTGCGCTGGCTCGGCGGCAGCGGGGGCCAGGGCAGGGGCGCTCTGCACCAGGTCACCCAGCCACTCCTGCAGAACGTCTTCCTGCTGGTGGTGCTGCATGACCTGCAGGCCCAGGCGCTGGGCGATCAGGTATTCCAGGCTTGCGCCCTTGGACTGCTGCCAGCCGGGCAGCAGGTAGATGGCGTGGCAGGTCATCAGCTGGCTAACGCCCATGCGCATGTAGGCGGTCCAGTGGCAGCTGGCGTCTACGTGTGGGTCGGGGTTCTCGGCTGGGTTTTCCACGTGCCAGCCCTTGGCGCGAAGGCGGGCAGCGGCTTCGTGGAAGGCGGGGTAATTCATGTCGGCCAGGCCAGACATGGGGCCGGCAACATAGATGCGCTGGTGCGGGCTTTCGTGCATCAGCCACATCTGCAGCGTGCTGATGCAGTGGAATTCGCCGCGGCGGACGAAGAAGCCGCCCAGGCGCTGGCATTCGTCCACGATCACGCGGTGGGCCATGCGCCAGCCGGTGAAGAAGCTTAGGAACAGCATGGCGGGCATCAGTGCAGCGCGAAAAATCAGAATGAACATGGGGTATTGCTCCTGTGGTGTGGTCAGACCGTCAGCGGTTCGATGCGCTCCACGCGCAGGACGCCTTTGCCGCTTGCCAGGTGGGCCTGCGCTTCGGCGTGGGTGGCGTTGGCCGCTTTGACGCGGATGGTGGGCAGCAGGCCAGCTTCGGCCAGGCCTTCCAGGGCGGCGGCGTCGGAGTTGGCCGGGATCAGGTGGGCGCGATAGCTTTTCAGCTCTTGGACGTTGTGTGCGGATTGCATGTGTGTTCCTCCTTTTGCTTCTGTGTGGATGGGTTTGCTATTGATTTGGTAGCATCAGGCAGTGCCGGCCGCTTTGAATGGCAGCACCTGGGCGCCGGTGTCCAAATCCAGCCGGGCCTGGGCGCCTTCGGCAGCGCGCTTGGCCAGGGTCAGGCGGCGGCGGGCGGCGGCAAACGTCTTGCGCAAGTCGGTGCTCACGGAGTTGACGTACTTGAAGCCGGCTTTCTGGTGCGTGGCGTTTTTGCTGGGTTCTGTGCGTTTTGCGGGCATGGGTGGGGCCTCCTGTGGGTGTCAGGTCAGAAAAACGGGGTGGGGGTGGTGCCGAGGGCGCGCCATTCGGCGTCGGATCGGGTGGGGGAACCGGGTGTCCAGTCCTCTTTTTCGTGCCGGCCGCGTCCAAAAAGCTGCCGGTGGAGGGTGTTGGTCAGCCGGGCCGTACAGTTATTGAAACGAGTCCAAGCGGGCGCCAGCGGCGCCCGGTCTATGCCCTGCGCGGGTTCGGGGGCGGCCATGTCCAGCTGGGGCGCACTAGCAGCTGCCGGGGCTGCGCCCAGGGCTTCCTGCACAGCCGGGCGCCACGCCATGCGGCGGCTCACCAGCCAGCGGCCATGGCGGGTTTCCAGCCCCACCACACGGCCCTGGCCTTCCTTGATTTCTTCGCCGTAGGCGTTGGTGGTGCCGGCCGGCACCGGGCGGCGGGCCAGGCCCATGTGCCACTGGCCACGCTTGCGGCAGTGGCCGCCCATGGATTCCATGTACCGGCACCAGTCAGCGCGGATCACGCCGCCGCCTTCCACGGTGCCGGGTTCCTTGCCCCAGCGGTGGCAGGCCAGCCAGGCACGCCATGCGGTCACATCGCCGTCACGGCCCACTCGCAGGTCTTCGATCTGGTCTTTGCTCACGCGGCGCAGTTCGCGCCATACCGACACGCTGGGCATGCCGATGGCCTGGAACTGGCGGATACCCCATGTGGCGGCCCAGGCGTCCACGCGGCGGTGGCCGGGCATGTCGCAGGTTTCCACGTCGAACAGCTCACCCTGCACCACGTCCAGGTGGTCGGCCAGGGCCGCGTGGCCCACGCTCTTGGCGATGTACTTGGCCACATAGCCCGCAGCGCCGCCGCCGGTCATGCGCTTGATGTTGATGCGGTTGGTGCCGGCGCCCGGTTCGTCGCCGGCATCGCTCAGCCAGTAGCGGTGCAGGGCGGCCACGGTCTTCTGCAGCTGCACTTCATCTTCCACCCACACCATGGCGTGCCAGTGGGGCGTGGCGTCGTGGTGGGGTTCTGCCACGCGGATGCCATACAGGTGCACATCCCGGCGGCCCAGGTGGGAGCGCAGCTTGGCCCACATGCCGCACAGCCAGTCCTGCGCATCGCGCGGGGTGCTGCGGCCGTCGTAGCGCTTGTTGGGCAGGGGCTGGCCATGGCGGCCCAGCTTCACCGGGTGAAAGCGGCTGGGGGTGGTCAGCGTCAGAAATAGGCCGATGTGCTGGCGGCGGTCGGCGTATTCCTCGGCGCCGCGGATGCGCGTCATCAGCTCACCGCCGCGGATCACCGGGTTGGAGTTGGACAGGGCGGCCAGCTCTCCCAGGTTGAACACCTGGCCCGCTTCATTGCGGTACAGCGTGCGCTTGAGGGTGGCCGCATTGCGGGTTACTTGCTCGGTGCGGCGCTGCAGGCCCTTGTTGCTGACATAGCCGCCATCGCGGCGGTTCACCAGGCCCAGGCGAATGGCCCCGGCTTCCACCACGCGGGCCACATGCCGGCGCAGCACACGGCGCCACCATGCGGCATCCAGCGTGCGCTTGATGCCAGCCTCACCGGCCAGGGGGCCGTGCTCACGCACACCCACGGCGCGGATCAGCATGTAGATGCTGTCCACACGTTCCTGCAGGTTCAGGCCTTCGCGCAGTGCACAGGCGTCCAGCGTGCCCACTTCATAGGCCAAGGTCTTGGCCATGGTGCAGATCTGGCCGTCATTCAAGTCCCAGCGGCTGGCCTGGCCAAAGTCCGCATCAAACCGCTCCACGGCTTGCAGCGCGTCGTGGGCGTTCAGCCATTCAGGGCCGTCGTTGTCCATCTGGCCCAGGCCCGCCTTGTCCAGCGCGGTGCGCCACTGGGGCGGCACCACCTTGCGCAGCACCTGCAGCGCGCGGGTAACGTGCCAAGCCTGGGGCTTGTTGCGCTTCCAGGCGTCCAGGCTGTGGGTAGGGAGCTTGCGGGCCATGCTTACCGTCCTGCCAGGCTGGTGACCTTGGCCATGGCTGCGCGCATGGCGCGCACCTGGCCCTTGATGGCATTGCGCTCAGGTGGCGGTACTTCGCGCCAGTGGCGGTCTGCCAGGGCGGAAAGGCCGTCAAAGTCATCACCCACGCCCGCCAGAATCAGCAGGCACACGCGCACGCCCAGGTCCATGGCGGCCCATTCACGGGCTTCCACGTCGTCCCAACGGCCACGGGTGGAGCGGCTCAGGGCTTCGTTTTGCAGCACACGCAGGCGGGCGCGGCAGTCCGCCGGCGACAGGTCGCGCAGGTGCTCGGCCACCGGCTCTGCAGGCATCAGGGCCGGCGCCAAGCTGGGGGCATGCGCCGCTTCGCCACGCTGCACGCGCAGCATCAGGTCGGTGAATTGGCCCAGGGTGACTTCGGACAGGTTCACGCCGCACCCCCAACGCGCACAGCGGCCACATACCAGCCATCGCCGTAGATGCTTTCCACGCTGGCCAGGGCCTGCACGCGGTTGGCGGCCAGCACCTGCATGCGGCGGCGCTGGTGATTGTGGTCAATGTGAGTAATGCGCCAGCTCATGCGGCACCGCCTTGCTTAGCGTTTGCGTGCTCGGCCTCACTGGCTTCACACATCAAGCGCGCTGCCAGCTCAAACGCTTCACCCGGGGTCAGTTCAATCCAGAACATGGCGCTACGCCGATTCACTCCTGAGTAGCAGAGGTCGATAAGCCAAGGCTTCACGCCATGGCGCGTGCGGCCAACTTTCATTTCTTCGCAGCGGTTGCCGGTCTGGCTGCTTGGCAGCTCAGCAATTTGCAGGGCTTGCGTCATCGCTATGTGCTCCAGTTTTTGGGCGTAAGAAACCCCGCAGCGCCTGGAAACAGGCTCTGTCGGATGGGGTGGCAAAGAGAAAGGGGGAGGGCGCTTTAGGCGCTGGCGGCGTCAGTCAGGGGGCGGCCCTCCGACTGGGAACAGGTCGCCTGTCACCGGGCGGGTGAACTGCGTGGCGTGCTCTGCGCTGGCTGCGTGGTCCAGGGTGGCGCGCATCATGTCGCGGCGGACGTGGCTGGACAGGGGCAGGTTTACGCTGGGGTCTGGCGTGGCGCTGGGGCTGAGGGTGCGCACCACTTCGGTCAGCGCCACAAAGGTGTGGCCGCATTCAGGGTTGGTGCAGGCATAGGTGGATTCGCGGGTCAGCACGGTCATCTGCGCGCTGGTGCGGATGAAGCTGGGTTCCTTGCAGTGCGGGCACTGCAGGCGCATGGCTTCTTTGTGGCCGGCGCGGGCACGGGCGCCTACGGCGGCAGATCGCAATGCACTGTTACAGCCCTGCAAGGCTTTGCCCACAATTTGCGTAGGCGCCTTTACCTGGGCTACGGGCTTGCCGCCGACGTAGACCGTGCGGGTGACGGCACCAGAATGAATGCCAGAGGGGAGGGTGGCGTTCATTCGTTCAACCCTGGTTGGTGGTGGCCGCAGGGGTTGCGCCCACGGTGTGTGCCACGGCTTCCACCGCATCATCTGGCAGGCGCAGCAGGCCGGTGCGGCGGTGCAGCTGCATGCCCATCAGGTAGATCAGGCGCGCGAAATTGCTGGCAGAGCGATCCAGCGCATCCGAGGTTTTGTGCGCCTCTTCCAGTTCGGGCTTTTGCAGCCGCAGCGCAATGGGGCGCTCATGTTCGAGTCGTCCCACTGTCGCAGAGCGGTGCCGCGTCATGTGTGCGGTGGTGGTCATGTACTATTGGTGCTGGATTGTTACAACGTAAGCAGGATCATTGCCGAATATTTTCGGCATGTCAATGGATGAGTGTCGAAAACTTTCAGCAAATTGGCGAGCGCCTGAAGGCGGAGCGTCTGCGGGTCTCGTACTCGCAGGTGGCTTTTGCGGATGCGTGCGAGATCAACCGGGGCACCCTGTCGAATTGGGAGAAGGGTGACCAGACACCTTCGGCGGCCGCTCTCGGCGTTATGGCCAAGCTCGGGGTGGACGTGCTCTACGTTGTGACGGGCCAACGTGCTGGCGAGACTGAAACCACGCTGGCGCCTGTGGAGCGCGAGCTGCTGCAGGCGTGGCGCCAGAGTTCAGAGCAGGGGCGTGCCCTGCTATCGGCAGCGGTCGATGTTTTGAAGCCCGTGTAAGTCACGGGTGACTGCAGCGCCCACGGCACACAGAGGCTGGGGCGGGAGAGGGGAACTATGGCGTTCAAGCCATGCAAGGTATGCACGACAGAGGCAGCGCCTTTGTCACGGATTGCCCGTACTGCCGACCCGTGCACCAGCGATGCGCAGTAAGTCGCTGCTGACCGCTTTTCTGCTGGTCTTTCTGGTGGTGGCGGTGGGGCATGTCAATGCCCGCAACTATCCCTGCTCCGGAAAGAAGGGCGGTGTTTCGCACTGCGCCGGCGACACCTTTGTGTGCAATGACGGATCTGTCAGCGGCAGCAAGCGCAGCTGCAGCGCTGAAATGGGCGGCGGCACCAGCCCGCGCCAACTGCTTACCCAACCCCAACGAAAAAGCGCCACGCCAGGTGACTGCAGCTGCCGCAGCGGCAATGTCTGTACCGGCCCGCGCGGCGGGCGCTACTGCATGACGGATGCAGGGAACAAGAGCTATCTGAAACGGTGATTTACCAGGCCATGGCACTGGTATGCCGTGGCGCACATTGAAGAGAGGGAAAGAAGCATGTCGCAACGTCTACTGGCCTGTCTTGTTCTGGCCATTGCAGCCACCGGCTGTTCCAAAAGCACCCCTGACGCTGCCAGCGCCACGCCGCTCAGCGAAGCGCCCCGCACGGTTGCCCAGTTGGATGAAGCTGGTTTGATTGCCGCTGTGGGCAGCCCAGCTGTGTATGAATACCCGCTGGAGGATGGGCGTGGCCTGAACTTCCGCGCCAAGGACTGCACGCCCCAGGATTGCCAGCCAGCGTTCAAGCTGGAGTTCCGCAAGGGCCGCATCAACCTTTCCTGGGAGCAGATTAGCGGGGATGCCAAGCTGGAAGCCCTGAATGCGCAGAACATGCAGTGGGCCGACCAGGTGCTGACTTATGCCCTAGGCAAAGAGGCTACCGCCAAGATCAAGTCCAGCATTGCGGTCAACACGCCGCTGCGTGGTGAGGTGCTGCAGGGGCACAAGGTGAATGTGATGCCGGGTGGTGGGAATCAGGTTACTGTTACGATTAATATTAATTAATTTTTGATCAGGCGTATTTTTAATGAAAAATATTTTCCCCGCTTTCTATACTCCTGATGATCAAGAGTTTTCTAATGGTTGGAAGGATTGCACTTTTGTTCTTGATACAAATATTCTTTTAAATTTATATAGATTGCCTATTGCCGCAAGTGATCAGTATTTTGGAGTTTTGGAGAAAATAAAAGATAGGTTATGGATTCCACATCAAGTCGGACTTGAATTTCAAAGGATGCGCATAGGAGTAATTTCTGGTGAGCGAAAAAAACTTGACGAATCTTTTTTAGATGTCAGCAATGCGATTACATCTATTAAATCTCGCATAGATTCATTAGAATTGGAGAAGCGCGGACTCAATATCTCAAATGGACATATATCTGATTTATTTAAAATAGTTGATGAAAAATTACTTGCTTTAATAAGCAAAGCACAAGAGGCTCAATTAGATATTTCAAGTAAAGATCCAATTAGAGATCGTTTAGATTCTTTATTGGATGGGCGTATAGGTGTTGGCCCCGCTGATATGAATGACATTAATTCTCTGATTGCTGATGGAGAATTACGGTACGCAAATAATCTACCGCCTGGCTTCAAAGACAGTGGAAAAAATAAAGATCAAGATTATTATTATAATGGGTTGATCTATCCGGCAAAATTTGGTGATTTAATCATATGGCGGCAACTTTTAAATCATGCCAATAAATTGGGATTAAAGAAAGTTGTCTACGTCACAGGTGATCGAAAAGAAGATTGGTGGCGTATAGAAAAAGGTCGCCACCTCGGGCCACATCCTGAACTAATTAATGAGATTAAACGTCTTTCGAGTGTAGATTTTTTTTGGATGTATTCGGCAGAAAGCTTCATCGAGAAAGCGCGTGATTATTTGCACGCAAGTGTTTCTCCAGAAACTTTGGCCGAAGTTAAAAATGTTTCATCAAGTGAGACTAATATTATTAATAATTTTTCATTTGAAGAGATAAGTCCAAATGCCAATGAAGATAAATACCTTGATAATTTGGTGCCGAAAAATCCAGGTTATAACATAGGTGCTTTAGCAAAGGCTATTATTCGACTTCACTCAAATGCTGCGCATATTTCCGGAATCAAGGATTACACTATTCTTATAGACGATAATGGTTCCGAAGAATTGTATCTTTACAAAAATTTTGGTGCTAGTTTTCCAGATGATTTAATTCCTAGGGTAATTGATGATTTTTCCCGTAATCATTTGATACATAAACCTAATTCTAATGGGGTGTTGTTCTTTAATTTGATAATTATTATTAAGATAACGGGCCGATATAGAATAACTTACTTTCAAGATTTTATTAATTCAATGATTGATAGTGAAGAGAAAAAATTCAATATTAAATTCAAAAAAATCATTATTGGTTATTATGATGGCAATGATTTTAGTGTTGCTCAATTGACTGAGAATAGGATTCTCAATTAATAAATGCATTTGAGATATGTCGGTTATTGGATTGCCTGCGCGCTGCTTCTGATGAATTCTCCATCCTTCCAATTGCACCGCCACGGTAGTCGTGCTTCAGACTTGGTTGATGAGGTTCATGGCCCTTAACATCCGGTCGCTGCCTGCGACGGCGGATTCTTCGAGAAAAGGCCAAGGGCTGTTTGCGGCTGTGGATTCAACTGGTCAATGCAACACAATGACCAGTTGAATCCACAGTCGATTGCAGCCGGCGGGTCGGCCGGTCATTTCAAGCCGGGATGCAGGCTTGGACACAACATCCACCTTACCGCGCCACCGGCACCTGATCCAGCTGCGTGGTGCACATGCCTGTGCGGCGCTCTTGCCGCATGCCCCACGCGCCCACTTGCACCGCGCTGCCCACCGCCACGGCGCCTTTGCCCCAACGCTGGTTGATACGGTCCATGGCCTCCATCAGCGCGCTGTGGTTGCGACACTTGGCGGAGGTTTCTTCAGGCAAAGGGAAAAGGTTGCTTACTGCCAAAAGCAGACAATCTTCGATGAAAGGTGAAGCCCGACGCGGATCATCCGAGCGGGCTTGCTTACGCTTTCTGCCAGTTGCACGGTCAAGCTCAGTCAGAGGCGAAACCTCTTATGGCTAAAACCATGATTTGTTGTGCGTATGTTCATGACAAATCACGACTTGGCTTCTACTGGAAGCCTAAACGGAGCCCCCAGTCGGTTGAACGCGTTCATTGCGGCGATCGTAATCGTGAGGTCAACCAGGTCTTTGGGCGCGAAATGTGCCGAGGCTGCGGCATATGCCTCATCTGATGCATGTGTTTCGCTGACATTCGTCACTTCCTCGGCCCAGGCCAGCGCAGCGCGTTCCTCTTCAGAGAATAGATGGTGCACTTCGTCCCATACGGGAAGCAAGGCAATCTTTTCGATTGACATGGTTTTTCTCAGATCGCGGCTGTGCTTGTCGATGCAATGGGCACAGCCGTTGATCTGCGAAACGCGTAGAAATACGAGGTGCACGAGCTCCTCTGGAAGGTTCGTCTTACTCGTGATGTAGTGGTGGATGCCAAATAACGCCTTCGCGCCATCAGGTGCAAGTTCTTGCCAATTCAAGCGAGTCATTTCTGTGCTTTCTGTTGTTGAAGGTTTGTCAAATCGCGGCCGGTGCTCGAAGTCACCATAGCCTCGTACCTCACCGCTAAGTTACCCTTGCAGGCAGCGGAAAAACAGGCCCAAAAACTGCTGAAATGACTGACCCAAGATGACTGCCCAAAATACGCCCGAAGTGCTTTCCATCCAGCTGGACGGCTCCTCCGTCGTACATATCGGCGATCAGATTCATGCAAGCCTACGTCAGGCGATCATGGATGGAAGGCTTGGAGCGGGCCAACGTTTACCTTCCGGTCGAGACCTTGCCAGGCAACTTGGCGTCGCTCGAGGCACCATCCGTGTGGCTTACGACCGGCTGATTGCCGAGAACTTGGTCTACGGCGCGGGCTCTGCAGGCACACGTGTATGCGCTCGGCAGTTTACTGACCGAAGTGACGACGAGTCTTCATTCGCCGGGCCTTTGGCTGGATTCACCCGCCCATATTCGAGTGCCCCGCAACCATTCCAAATGGGTGTACCCGCTGACGATGCATTTCCAGCAAAGCTCTGGGCCCGAATGAGGGCGAGGGCCGTCCGTGCCGATGCCAACAGCTACACGACCTACTCTGACCCGCGCGGCGAACCAGCGTTGCGCACGCAGATTGCGAGCCACTTGGCCGTCAGCCGACAAATGCGATGTCATCCGGATCAGATCATCGTCACCAGTGGGTATCGGCAGGGCATGATGGTCGTGCTGACGGCGCTGTGCGCTCACGGGCGCAAGGCGTGGATAGAGGAGCCTGGTTATCCTCTTGGAAGGCGTGCGCTGGAGCTGTTTGGGGTGGCGTTAGAGCCCATACTTGTTGACGCAGAGGGTCTGCGCGTGAGCGACGGCATCGCACGTGCACCCGAGGCTCGACTAGCGTTGGTCACACCTGGTCAACATGCGCCTCTGGGCGTGACCCTATCGCCGGCCCGCAGACACGCACTGCTGAGTTGGGCGACTGAAAGGGAGGCCTGGATCATCGAGGACGACTATCTCGGAGAACTTCAACTCGATGGGCGTGCCGCACAGGCTCTTGCCGCTGGTGAAGGTGCCGAGCGTGTGATTCATGTCGGCTCGTTCAGCAAGACGTTAAGCCCGGCGCTGGGTCTTGGTTTTGTGGTCGCACCTCTCTCTTTAGCTGAGCGATTCGTGGAGGTTTGCGCCGCGTTGTCACCGGCTCCAAATCGAAGCACGCAGTTGACACTTCTGGAGTTTCTGGCGGACGGGCATTTCCTGCGGCACCTACGCCAGATGAAGGACCTATACACCGAGCGGCGCGAGCTTGCGCTGGCGCATGTCAGCGAGTTTCTGCCGGGCTCAATGGCGGCAGGCTTAGGCGTGATTGCACCGCTTCCAGGGCTCACCAACGACAGGTCTTTTGTCGCCCTTGCCAAAGCGCAAGGCTTAGCGCCTTCGGCCCTCTCTGCCTGGTATCTGGACCGCACCCATGCGCAGCACGGTTTGCTGCTGAGCGTGACGAACCTGCACCGCGACAACATTGATGCTGCGTGCACAAAACTTGCGAATATCGTCGCAGCTCATTGAGTACCAGCCTGAACACACATACCGGTGGTGGAGGCAGAGTCGTTATGACCACTGCGCCAAGCTACTTATGGTCGCTAATTGTCGATTGCAGCCAGCAGACCAATCGATGGGGCAGGGATCCTCAATGGAGGATGCGTCAAGTTTCACCCTAGCGCGCCACCGGCACTTGATCCAGCTGGGTGGTGCACATGCCGGTGCGGCGCTCTTGCCGCATTCCCCAGGCACTCACTTGCACAGCACTGCCCACCGCCACGGCGCCTTTGCCCCAGCGCTGGTTGATGCGGTCCATGGCCTCCATCAGCGCGCTGTGGTCCCGGCCCGCAGGCTCTGCCTCTTCGGGCAGCAGTGAGGGCTGGTCCCGCGTCTGCGGGCTCAGGTCCAGCAGCATGACGCCAGCCTTGGCCAGCCGGTAGCCGGGCTGGTAGATCTTGCGCATGCCGCGCTCTGCGGCGGCCACCAGCACGGTGGTGTCGCTGCTGGGTTGCACCAGCTGCACGGTGGCGCATTCTGAAAACCGGGGATCGTTGGCCCTGAATGGGCTGCTGTGCGCAAACACAAGCACGGCGCCGCAGCGGCTTTGCTGGGCGCGCAGCTTTTCTGCCGCACGCTGGGCAAAGTGGCTGACAGCTTCCACCAGGGGCGCGAGGTCTGTCACCGGCCGCCCGAAAGAGCGGGTGCATGCAATCTGCTGCTTTGGCGGCGGGGCCAGTTCCAGGCTGATGCAACTTTGGCCGCACAGCTCCAGCACGGTGCGTTCCAGCACCACACTGAACTGGGCCCGGGCCATGGCCGGCGGCATGCGCGCCAGGTCCAGCGCTGTGCAGATGTTGTGCTCTGCCAGGCGCTTGGCAATGCGGCGGCCCACGCCCCACACTTCACCCACAGCGGTCTGCTGCAGCAGCTGCTGCAGCGCGGTGGGCGGTAGCTCTGCAAGATTGCACACGCGGGCAAGCTCTGCAGGGTAGCTGCCGGGCTTGCGTTCGGCATCTTTTGCGATGTGGTTTGCCAGTTTGGCCAGCGTTTTGGTGGGGGCGATGCCTACGCATGTGGTGATGCCTATGCCGCGCAGCACGCGGTCCCGTATGGCCCAGGCGCGGCGCGTGGCGTCACGCACGCCCTGCAGGTTGATGAAGCACTCATCAATGCTGTAAATCTCTTGCTCCGGCCCCATGCCGGCGGCCAGGCTGTGCATGCGGTCGCTCATGTCGCCATAGAGCGTGAAATTTGCACTGAGGGCGACCAGGCCGGCCTGGTCGTGCAGGTGGCGGATCTGGAAGTAGGGGGCACCCATTTTGATGCCCAGGGCTTTTGCCTCTTCACTGCGGGCGATGGCGCAGCCGTCGTTGTTGGACAGCACCACCACGGGCAGGCCTTTCAGGCTGGGGCGGAAAACGCGCTCACAGCTGACATAGAAGTTGTTGCCATCCAGCAGCGCAAACATGGCGTGGCCTCATTCCGTGCGAAAGAGCTTGACAGCGCTGGTGACGACGCCCCAAACCTCAATGCTCTGCCCGTCCTTTGGCCTGATGTCGGGGTAGGTGGGGTTTTCCGGGCGCAGCATGAACTGGCCGTTGCGAATGTGCAGGCGCTTGCAGGTGAATTCGCCGTCCAGCTCGGCAATCACGATGTCGCCGTGGATTGGCTTGAGGTATTTGTCCACCACCAGCAGGTCGCCGTCAAAGATGCCCGCGCCTTCCATGCTGTCACCGGACAGCCGCAGGATGAAGGTGCACAGGGAGTGCTGCGTCAGTTTCCTGGCCAGGTCGATGCGGGTGACAGCAAAGTCCTCTGCCGGGCTGGGGAAGCCGCCACGCACGGGCGATACCGCCATGGGCAGCGGCATGGCGGTAACGATGGCTGGCACGGGAATGCCGGCAAGTAAACGATTGCTGTACATGCATACAGTGTATGCGAGTTCGCCTTGAGTGTTCAATCCAGGTTGATGTGGTGGATTTGAATCTATATAAAAAGTATGAGCGATGTATTGACGAAGTATCGTGTGCTTTTTATACTTCAGCCATCGTAGCAAGGGAGGAAATCCAATGGCAAAGGCAGATACCGTGTGTGTTTTTACGGCTCGTGGTTTCCAGCAGATTCTTGATGAGGGGGGCTCCCAGGCTTGGGTGTTGGACGCAAAGCGTGCAGCCACCTGCAAATATGTGGTTTGTGTTCAAAACCGTCACGAGCAAGGAGACTGGGCACATCCCAGCGAGGATCACAAGCAGGCGTTTATTGTTGGAAGACTTCAAAGGGCTAGAACTCTGAAGAATTCCACTCCTGTCCGCGTGATGCTTGAGTTCAGCGCTTATGCGGAGATCAGCATTGATGACGCTTGGAATGGTCAGCGCAACCCGGTGCGTTACACGACGCTGGAAGAGCTGGGGATCGATGAAGAAGACCTGAACTTCCAACCAATGCCCACAGGGAACAGCGCTGCTGCAGCGGCCACCAGCATCGAGAGTGAAGAAGGCAACGGCTTGACGATCGAGCAGGCAAAGGCAGGCCTTGCGATCCGTTTTGGCGTTGCGCCAGAGCAGATACAAATCACCATCAGCGCGTAATGGCAGCGTGAAGGAGCATTGCAATGTCTCCGGCTCGTGAAGACGCTCCGAAAAAGAAGCGAAAACTCATATGCGGGGTTTGCGGTGTCGTCCTGGTCGACGACGACCGCGATTCCGAGAAGCTTTCAGAGGAGGCGGATCTTCCGCCGCTGGAGATACCAGACTTCCTTCGGAAGCAGGTTGACCAAGGCGAGAAGTAGCGCGTCACTCTGCTCCGCGTTCCATCTGCACCTTACTGCCTAGGCCGCCGTCGTTCAGCGTGTGGCACACCTCTTTGACCAGCCAACCCTGGCCGTCGATGTCTTCCTTGAAGCCGGTCACGCGGACAGGGCTTTGGGGCATCAGTTCTGGCCGGCCCAGGGCAAGGGTCAGCTCGAACGTGGCCATGCCGCGTTCCAGGCGCTGGCGTTCGGCGCGGGCTGCGGTCAGGGCGTCCTGTTCGCTGGCGTAGGTTTCTTTCAAGGTTTTGACGTTGCGGGTTTTGTCGCCGGCGATCACTTCCTTGCGCTTGCCATTGACGCGGTCAGACCACCAGGCGCGCACGCCGTCGAATGCCTCACGGGTGCTGCTGCTCCAGCGGTGCTGGTCCCCGCTGGCCCGGGTGATGTGGATGGTGGGCAGACTTTCGCCCTTGCTGGTGGTGGTGCCGTTGATGGGCATGAACAGCAGGTGCTTTTTCTTGACGGTGGCCACGGCGTCGTACTTGCGCGCCAGGCGGGTCAGAAAGTGCATGTCGCTTTCGTTGGTCTGGTCCACGTGGTCCACCTTGGTGGCGGCCAGCTTGGCATCCACCTTGTGGCTGAGGCTGTTGCGCTTTGCCACTTCGGCCAGGATGGCGCCCAAGGTGGTGTTGTGCCAGCTTTTTTCTGCACGTTTGCGGATCTCGCCACCCAGGTCCGCCGCACGGGCGCGGATGGTGACCTTGTCCGGGGCGCCGGTGTGTTCTACCTCGTCCACCACAAAGGTGCCTTTGTCGATCAGCGGCTGGCCCTGCCAGCCAAGCTGAATTTCGATTTCGGCTTCCTTGCGGGGCAGGGTGAGTTGTCCGTCACTGTCGTCCAGCTCCAGGTCCAGCTGGTCGGCGGTGTTCTCGCGCCCCTCGGTGAGCGTGAGGCTGATTAGCCGGGCATCGACGGTGGGGGTGATGTCTTTGCCGGCCACCACCAGGCGGTAGGTGGGGGCGGGGTGGCGGTAGCGTTCCTGGTCGACCATGGTGGTGCTGGGTTATTCCTCACCGGCGGCCACGTACTGGCCGGTTTCGTCCACATCCACCTGCTGGCCGCCGGCTTCGTCGTCCACACGGGTGAGTTGCAGGTCAAAGGCGATGCGGCGGGGCGTGCCGTCTGGAAAGTGCAGGGTGCCGGTTTCGTTGAGGCTTTCGATCACGTACTGGCCAAACACTTCACCGGTGCCGGCCACCACGGCAAAGGCCTGGCCGCTATCGCCCATGGCGCGCAGTTCGGCCACGCTGACGTAGGTGCCACATAGCTCGGGCGACACCCAGCCGCTGAGGCTGATGGTGTCGTCCCCCACGCCCACAAACTGGCGGGCCGCCCGGGCGCCTACGCGGCTGGTGCTGGGGTGGCGCCAGGTGTTGCTGCGCTTGAATTCTTCATAGGCCAGGGTGTCCAGTCCAAAAACGAACTGGCCCAGGGCCATGAGCATGGATTGGGTCATGTGGGTGGGCCTGGGTCAGTTTTGGTCATACAGGCCGCTGCGGCGACGGGCGCCGACAGCGCGTTCGCGCTTGTCCAGCTCTGCAGCCACGGCACGGGCGATGGCCTGGGCATCCATGCCTGGGGCCGGGTTGATGGTGATGCTGATGGGGCCGCTGCCACCCGCCGCCGGCGCGGCCGACAGGCTGGGGGCCATGGGCGTGCCGCGGCTGACCATGGGCATGGCTCCTGCGCCGTCTGGCCCGCCCGGGCCAACAATCGGGCCGTCTGCCTGGGCTACGGGCACCAGGGCGGCACCTGCCACGGCCAGGGCGGCAGTGCGCACGGCGGCCTGGCCTTTTTCCATGCCCACGGCGGCGCCTTCGCTGATCCACCCGCCGAATTCGGTGAACACCTTGGAGGGGCTGGCAATGCCCAGCTTTTCCTTGAACCAGCCGGCCACGGCGGTGGCGGCACCCACCACGGTGTCTTTGAGGGCGCTCAGCTTGTTGGTGATGCCCCCAATCAGCCCATCCACAATGAAGCCGCCCAGCGACATGAATTGCTGCGGCACCTGGATGCCCAGCGCACCCAGCGCCGTGGTGATGGCGGACCACAGCAACCCTAGCGGGCTGAAATTGAGCAGGGCCTGCAGCCAGGCACTGACGCCACCGGCGAAGATGCTTTGCACCATGCTGACCATGCCATTCCACAAGGTGCTGAGCGCGGAGACCAGGCCGGTCCACAGGCGCAGGCCGCCGGCCGCAATGGTGTCCCAGTTCTGGTAAATGAGCATGCCGGCGGTAATGAGCAGGCCGATGGGCCCCAGAAACCGCAGCAGCACCGGGCCAAAGCGCATGAGCACTGGCAGCAGCTTGGCGCCCCAGGTGAACATGCCGCGCAGCAGGGTGAGCGGGCCGGACGTGACGCCGATCTGGGCCAGCATCCAGCGCAAGGCCATGCCCTTGGCGACGATCAGGCCCAGGGGGATGAGCAGAGCGCCCGTGGCTGCCAGGAAGGCGGCCAGGGCCAGCGCGCCCATGCCCAGCCAGCGCACCAACTGCTGGTTTTCCTGCACCCACTTGTTGAAGTTGCCGCTGGCTTCGCCCAGCCAGTTGACCAGATCTTTCAGATCCGGGGCCATGGCCTTGCCAATGCTGGCCAGGGCGTTGGTGGCAGAGCCTTGGGCGGCTTCCACCACATTGGTGAAGGTGCCCAGCTGTTCATCCACGCGCTTTTGCAGGTCGGCCTGGTCGCCCATCTTTGCGGCGATTTCTTCATACCCGGCTTTGCCCTTGTCCATCATGGTGTTGAGCACTTGCAGGGTTTCGGCGTCATCGCCAAAGAGCTGCTTCATCACCGAGGTCTTGAGCACGGCGTTATCGCCCAGGCCTTTGAGCTTGTCCAGCTGGGCGAACAGGTTGTCCATGCCCAGGAATTCGCCTTTGTCGCCTGTGAACTTCAGCTTGAAGCCTGCCTTGGCGTCGCCCAGCAGGTCGTTGGCCTTGTCGAGCTTCTTTGTGTCCAGGCCACCCTGGAACACCTTGCGGATGGCGTTGCCGGCGGATTCGCCGGCCATGCCGGTCTGGTCCATCATCACCAGCAGCGGGGCCATGCTGTTGGCGAATTCCAGCCCTTCCTGCCGCGTGATGGACATGATGGGGGACAGCTTGCTGAAGCCGTTGAGCATGTTGCCGCTGTCCACGCCCAGGTAGTGGGTGCGCTGGATGGTGTCCATCAGGCCCAGCATGTCTTTTTCGCTGGTGCGGGTGGCGTCCTGCATCTTGGCGGCGAACTCTGCTGCCCCTGTGACGGGCATTTGCAGCTGCACGCCCAGCAGGGCAGCGGCTTCGCCCGTGCCGCCCAGGATGCTTTGGGCAGACAGGCCCTGGCGGCGGAGCATGGTCATCATTTCGATGAAGTCCGCCGTGGTGCCGGGCAGGCGGTCCCCCAGCTTGGTGGCCAGGTCGTTGATCTTTTCAAACTCTTCCGGCACCGACCCGTCGGCCTTCATCATGCTGGCCTTGAGCTGGGTGGTGGCATTTTCCTGCGGTGCAAACGCACCCATGGCCGCAGACACCGGGCGGGCCACTTGCTTGCCGGCGTAGATGGAAGCTGCGCCGGCCACGGCCATGCCGCCGCCAATGGCCGCGCCCTTGGCCGCTTGCTGCTGGATCTGGGCCAGCTTGCGCTGCTGGTCGCCCTGGCGCTTGAGCGATTCGGTCTGCGCCTTGATGCGGGCTGTGGTGGCCGCGACGTCTGCGCCCATGCGCTTTTGCGCTTCGCTGACGCTGGTGATGCCCAGGGAGGTGAGGTTGGAACGCAGTTTGAGCAGGGTGGCCTGCTGTTCCTTGAACTTGGCCGTTTGCTTTTCGACGGCCTGCTGGCTGGCCTTGATCTGTGCCGTAGTGCCAACACCTGATGCACGCAGGGTCTGCAGGTTTTGAGACAGCACCTTGAGCTGGTTGCTGGTTTCCCGCAGGGCCTGGGATTGCTTTTGGAAGTTGCCCAGCGCCGCCTGCTGGGTGTTGAGCTGTTTGAGCTGTTCCCGCGCAGCCTTGAGGGTGGCCGCGGTTTCCTTGCTGCCCTGGCCGATACGCTTGAGCGGGGCCATGGCCTTGTCCACCAGGTCAAGGACCACGCGCAGGCGCATGTTCTGGTCGGCCACTGCTTATTTCTCCGGGGTGTTGAGGCGGTTGTGGATGGCAATGGCGCTTTCACGGCAGCGCATCAGCTCGGCGGGGTCCATGGCGTCCATGACCGCCGGGGGCCAGTGGAAGAAGAAGGCCACCACGTCCATGGCCTCTTCAATCCGGTCGGGGAGCTTTAGCTGCGCTCCTTCTTCGGCACGAAAAAACTCACCAGTTCCGTACCCAGCTTGACCAGGTCCACGGGGTCGATCAGGTCAAAGTCGGGTTTGACCAGCACGGGTTCCGTCACGCGGGGCAGCACGGTCTGCAGGGCGTCGGTGTTCAGGCTGAGCAGGTCCGACAGCGTGACGCGGCGCAGGGCACCGCCCATGGGCTTGCGGATGGTGATGACTTCGATCCGCTGGCCGCTGGGGCGGGTGATGGGTTCTTCCAGGGTGACGGTGCGGATCTTGTCGTCCTGGGCGGCGGCCGACTGGGTGGGGTCGTTGGCTTGGGTGGCGATGTCTTGGGTGGTGGTGTCTTTGGCGGGCATGGTTGGGGCTTTCTGTAAAACGGGATGTCAGGGGAGGGCGGGCATCAGATGCCCAACAACTGGCGGACGATGGCGAACTGGTCCACGCCGGCCAACTTTTCGATCATGCGGATGGCGTCAATCTCGATCAGCTCTTCACCGTCCCAGGAGAGGCGGTAGTAGTTGAGCGCGACCTTGCACTTGAATTCGGACTTTTCACCGGCCTTGGCGCCGCCCATGTCGATCTCTTCCCAGCGGCCACGCATGGAGACTTCGACCGCGCTGTATTGGCCGGTGTCGTCGCTTTGCACGACGCCCACAAAGCGGATGGGCACTGCGTTCACGCCGGCGGCGCCAAACTGGCGGATCACGTCTTTCAGCCAGCCGCCGGAGGAAACTTCCGATTCCAGCCCTTCCATGCCCAGATCGGTCTTGGCGGGCAGGTTCATACCGCCGGAGCGGTAGTCCTCCAGCTTCCGTGTGAGCTTGGGGAGGGTGAATTCCTCGACCTCACCGGTGTAGTTGATGCCGTCAACAAAGACGGCGAAGTTCTTCAGGACTTTGGGCATGCCCATGGTGGTGTTCTCCTGCTAATCGGTGGTGGGCAGTCAGGCCGCGGCCTGGACGTTGGCCGCGAAGTCAGCGAAGTAGCGGTCTGTGATGCGCTGCTTGAAGGTGAGGTTTTCCAGCGGCGGCACGGGGGTGTAGTCGTAGTCGATGAGGGCCTGGCCTTCTTTCAGGGTGGGCGCTTCATTGACCGTGGCGTCAAACCAGGCGCTGCCGCCCAGCAGGTAGCCGCCGCCAATCAGTTCGCGGAACTTGGCATTGACGCCGTCCAGGATGTCTTTGATCAGGCTGGGGTGCAGGGGCTTGTCCACGGCCCACATGTGGGCCTCTGCAATGCTGTCGGCCAGCACATGCGCGGTGCGCACGGCGCTTTCAAAGGCAAACAGTGGTTCGTCGCTGCAGGTGCGGCTGCCCCAGAAGCGGTAGCCGTCGCGGTTGATGAGGGTGGTGACGTCTGCACCGTTGAGCAAGCCAGCGTCGGTGGCTGGGTTCTGCAGATCCCAGTAGATGTCTTTGTTGATGCCGGTGACACCGTTGACGGCCACGTTGGACAGGGTCTTGTGCCAGCCGGTTTCCAGGTCGATCTTGGCGCGCAGGCCCAGGGCGTAGGCTTCGGCCCAGGCATCCACGGTGGCGTTGGACACGGTGTCCCAACGCTGGAAGTCGGCATGGATCAGCATCAGCTCGCGCTTGCCGAATTCGCCGCGGTACAGGATGGCGTCGCCCACGGTGTCCTGGTAGGTGCCGCAATAGGCCATGCCGCGCAGCTGTTCCCCCAGCGTGGCCAGGGCCGTGGCCACCGGCTGGGTGGACAAACCGGGTGCACCCAGGATGCGGGGTTTGACGCCGAGCTTGCCCTGCGCCGCCAGCAGGGCCTTCATGCCGGTGTAGGTGCCGTCTGCTGCCACGCCGCCAATGACGTTGCTGGTCAGGCTGGCGGCCTTTTCTTCCGGGGTTTCGCCCACGCCATCGGCCACGCGCACCACCACGGTGATGGGCAGGCACTGCTCGGCAATGGCATCCAGCGACTTGGCCAGGGTTCCCAGCACGCCCGCCTTGGCGATGGCGTTGCGCACATGGGTGATGAGGACTGGCTTGTTCAGCGGGAAGGTTGCGTCATCGGCATCGGATGCGGTGGCAACCATGCCAATCACAGCCGTGGATACGGTGCGGATGGTGCGGATGCCTTCGGTGATTTCGAGGACACGTACGCCGTGGTGGTATTCGGTGGACATGGGCGCTTGAGGGGCTGGAGTTTGCGACCCCTCAATGGTCGCGATCCCCCCGCGTACGCGCCAGCGCGGGAGGGTGTAGGGGATGGGTCTACATCACAAAGCCGGCGCGGGCTCGGTTTGGCAGTTGTTCCAACCCTGCATTACGTCGTACCCAGCCAGCTCTGCACGGGCCTGCGCTTCGTCGGATTGCGCCGCCGCGACGATGGCGCCAATTGCTTCTTCATGCCACTGGCGAACACCGGTCAGAAAACCGTGCATGCCCTGGAATTGCGCGTCCAGGGCAATGATGCGCTGGGCCAGTTCCTCACGCGGCATGCTGCGGGTCTGTGCGCACGCATCCAGCCAAGGAGTGGCCACGGCAGAGCCGGAGATAACGGCCTGGGCCTGGGCCGTCTGGATGTACCAGCTGCTGCGCTCTTCCTCGGGGTATTTCGCAGTGATGAGGCCCATCTGTCGCTTGTATTCCGCATCGACCCGGGCCTGCAGGCCCGCAGCAATCACAGGAATCGGGTGGATGGGGTTCTGATGTGCGGCAAGCTCATCAGCAGTCATAGGTGTGAGGTTGCGGGCTGCAATTTCTGCATCCTGCGAACCATCTGCCAGAAGGGCAAACACTTCTCCGCCTGGGGATTTGAAAAATTTGTGCACCGGAATCATGCGATGACCTCGATCTGAAATTCACCCATGCTCGAGCGGACGACTTTGAAAGTCTCCCCTTTGAGCAAGATGACGGATGCGGAAACAAAGCCCACCGTCAGAGGGCTGGAGGCAATGGCTTTTGCAATGCCATTGACGTGAATCTGTGCGCCGCCATTGGCTGCGTTGGTGGTTCCCGTTACACGCACCTCACAAGTCCGCTGCACGGGGTTGGGGTATGTGATGTTTTCAAGGTACCCGGCGCCGGCTGAACGGGTTTGCCCGTCACCGAGGGCTTTTTGCCGAGTTTCCAGTGCAGCGCCCAGCCCCTCCGGCGTGACGGCCACATCCGGGCGCACACCTTCCTTGGATTCATCCACCGTGGCCAGTTTGACCAGGCCGCGCTTTTGCGGGGTGGCCACCAGGCTTTCCACCCAGGCACGGCTGGCAATGGCCACGGCCGGGTCGATGGTGAGCTTGACGGTGGCGGTGCTGCTGATTTCAACCACCATGCGCATGACCATCTCGCGGGCGGCACCTTCGGCCAGCACGGGCTTGTAGGTTTCCGGGTAGTTGCCCACGGCAATGCACTGCGTGCCATTGGCGCCGCCGTAGATGGCGGTTTCGCGCACGGTCCAGCCGCCCACGTCGCTGGGGACCACGGCTTCCACAATCAGCCAATTGGGGTTGTCGGGGTGTTGGGCAATGTCGGTGATGGCGAGGCGGTGCACTTCGCGCTTGAGGGCGGTCTGCGTTTGCACCGGCACCACGGGGGCGCCGCCGCCGTCGCCCAGGCACATGTGCGTCCAGGGCACGGTGGTTTGCATGACCTGGGCATTGGCATGCAGCGCTGCGCCCAGGTTGGTGAGGAGGGTGTAATAGGTGCTCACGGCTTAGTGCATGGGGTAGATGGTGGTGGTCAGGGCGTCATGCGCGGCAAAGGCCCAGCCTTGCGCAATCGCTGCGGGCGTGAAGTCTTTGGACTGCATGGGGTAGACGGTGGTGGTGTCACCGGCCAGCAACTGCATACCTACGGTGACGGTGCCGCGCGTTTGCAGGCTGGTGCGCAGGGTGCGCAGCACGCAGGCCTGGCGCTTGTATTCCTGGATCAGCGCGGCGGCGCGTTCCATGGCGGCCTGGGTGAGCGGGCGGTCCACCACGGCCACGTCCACATCGAATTCGGCCCAGTGGGCGCCCTCGGGGTGTTCAATGACGCGCACGCTTTCCAGGCCGCTGCGCAGCAGGGCTTCACGCACGGCCCAGGTGGTGCCTTTTTTCTGGTGCAGGCGCATGGATGCGGCCACCATGGCGCGTTGCTGGGCTTCGGTCCAGGCCAGGTCCCATTCGTCCACGCTCCAGGCCCAGGCCAGCCAGGGCAGCATGGGGAGAGGGCAGTCCCAGGGACTCCACAGGGTGCGGATGACTTCCGGCGTGTGCCGCAGGCGCCCGGCCCTGGCCATGGCCCGCTCCAGCGGGGTGGCGTTGGGGGGCAGCAGGTGGGCATCAGACATAGCTACCCTCTGCTGGCTGAATGTCTACGCTGGTGCAGTAGGCAACCTGGTGGGGCTGCACCACCACGTCGGCAACCGGCGTTGCCAGTGCTACCTTTTGCACGCCTTGGACATGCAGCGCGCCCAGGACGCCGCTTTCTGCCACGTCATACCCCAGGCGGCGGCAGCTGGCCAGGTAGGCGGCCAGTACGGCGCCTGCACGTTCCAGCGCGGATGCACTGGCGGGGCCGGGGTACAGGCGCAGCAGCGCCTTGATGGCGAAGTGCAGCACTTCGGCCGAGGCGACTTCTACGGTGTCGTTCTGGGGGCGGATATCGTCCGGGCTCAGGGCTGCAAGGACTTTCTGCAGCAGCTCCGGGCTGGCGGTTCCATCCCCTACGCGGGAGAGCACGTACACCCGGACGGTGCCCGGGGTGGTGGTGATGGGCATGGCGTCCAGCACATCGGCATCCGCGCCCAGGGCATGGAAGATGTAGCTGCCGTGGCTGCCGGCGACGGTCAGCCCTTCAAACGCCATTTGCGCCCGCCGCCGCAGTTGGCTGTCGGTTTCACCCACCAGGCGCTGCACGCCGTTGTTGGCGGCGGCCAGGTCCAGGTCTTCATCCACGGCATAGGCCAGCATGACGGCCTTGGCGCTGTCGTTGATGCGGGCCTGCATGGCCACGTTTTCATAGGCCCAGCGCTGCAGGATCTTGGTGGCGGGTTCGGATTCCAGTTCCAGCACGTCGGCCATTTCTGGATAGTCGTCTGCCATGTCTGCCACCACCTGTGCTTTGAGGCGGGCAAATTCAGCTTCGAAGTCCAGCGGCAGCACCACATTGGGGGCCGGCAGTTGGGACAGATCCACACTCATGCAGCACCCCGCAGCGGTAGGGCAGCAGACAGGCTCACGCTGCGGCCCTTGTAATCACCCTCCAGCGCCAGGGTGGCCTGGCCGGGCTCCGGGCCAAAGTCCAATCCCACCCGGGTGACGCGCAAGCGGGGTTCCCAGTTCATCAGCGCGCTGGCAATGGCGGCGTAGCAGCGCAGGCGGGTGATGGAGTTGGCAGGGGCATCCATCAGGCTGAGCAGGATGCTGCCGTAGGTGCGCCGTTCCAGCCGGGAGCCGAGCGGGGTGGTCAGGATGTCCACAATGGATTGGCGCAGGTGCGCGATGCCGGTGATACGGCGGCCTGTGGTGCGGTCCATCATTGCGGGCCCCCGGTGTTGCCACCATGCGGATCTGGGTGGGCGTGGGTGCCGCCGATGTTCTTGCCGTCGTGGGTGATCTGGCCGCCCTCAAAGTCCATGCCGCCTTGCACAGAGTTTCGGCCGCCACCGCCTGCTTTGCCCGCTATGCCGCCATTAAATGTGAACAGCTTTTGCACGGTGACAGCGCCGGTGAAAGTGCTTTGCGCACTGTCCACCGTGTATTCGGGTGTGGTCAGCGTTGTGCCTTCCGGCGTGATGTGCAGGGTGGACGCACCCACCCGCAGGGTGATGGCCTGGGCAATGTCCAGCACCAAAGTGCCGGCCTGGCGATTGTGTTCCCAGTAGTCGGTGGCGCTGAAGTCGTGCCGCTCCACATCAGCACTCTCGGAGCCTTGGGGCATGTCTTCGCTGAAGCTGCCCACCATGGCGGACGCCTGGCCCAGATCGCCTTCCGGAGAAAACAGCAGGCAGGGTTCACCAATGGCCGGAACGCGCCAGTGGCGGGTCTGCTGGCCGCCGCCGGCGGCCAGGCTGATCCAGGGCACCCAGTTGGTCAGCAGTTCGCCGGCGCGTACCCGGCAGCGCGCAGGGCGGCCAGGGCGCACTTCTTCCACACGCCCCTCACGGATGAGGTTGGCAAGCAGGCGGTACAGCTCTACCGGGCTGTGTTCTGGCGCTTGATCGGACATGCCAGCCATGGTGCCCAGCGCTACGCGCGGGCGCCAGCGCGCGCGCATGTAGCGGCAAGGTCTACACAATCAGCTGCCGGCGAGGCGGTTCAGGATGATGTCGCGCAGTTGCTCCAACTGGTCCTGGCTGATGCCTATAAGCGGTCGCTCCGGGTAGCTGTACTCGGCGCCGCCTGGTGTCACGCGGTCGCGCAGGCCAAAGTGGTGCACACGGGCAATGCGTTCTGCCCGGCCAATGAACTGCACCACGGCAGAGTCTGTAAATGCCTTGGTGCGCAGGTGGCGCGCCATACGCATGCGGCGGAACATGGGGCCTTGGCGCAGGCGGCCTTTGGCATCACGGCTGCGGTTCTTGCGTGGTTCCCAGGCTTGACCGTCCGGGCTTTGCTGGGCGGCCATGGATTGCTGGTTGGCCTTGCGCACGCTGATGGCCACTTCCCGGGCAAGCTGGCGGCGCTCTGCTGGTTGCAGGCGCGCAATCAGGGGGCTGAGCCAATCCTCCAGCCGGAGCAGATCGTCTGCCATGGGTCAGGGGGCCAGCGGTGGCCAGGCCGCCAACTGCTGGCCGTTGAGGTAGAGCGAGGTGACCGGGTCGTGTGGCATGTCTGCCGGGCCGGGTGGCTCTGCCCGGTGCAGCAGCTCAAACGCACCAGGTGCACCGCCTTCCAGGGTGCAGGCGTGCACGGATTCGGTGAGCTGCAGATCCAGCACCAGATCCAGCGCCTGGGTATTGAGGTATTCCGCCTGGATGCGGATGGCCTGCCCCTTGGACTGGGGATTGTTCAGCAGGTCGGACTGGTGGGCACGGAGCCAGACAAGGATGGGGCCCACCGCCGCGTCCGGGTGGCCGGTGAAGTCGCACAGCACGGTGCGCAGGGTGTAGTGCCACTGCCAGCCCAGGGCGGCGGTGCCGGTGGTGGCAATGCGACCATCGAGCACGAACATCATCAGCCGTTCGGGGTCGCGGGCGAATTCCGGCAGCGCGGCGGTGAGGTGGGCGCGCAGGCTAGGGGGTTTGCGCATGGTCCAGCTCCTGCAGCTTCTGGCGCCAGGCGGTGAAGGCCTGCTTTACTTCGCCGTACTGGGCAATGCAGTGGTTGAGTTCGCGGATGGCCTGGTCCCCGTCGTGGCTGATACCGGCAAGACTTGCTGCTGCCGCTGGGTCAAGTTCGGCGTACGTGGGGCCAGGTTCAGAGGCGGGATGTCCGGCGGGCTGTATTCCAGCGGGCTGACAGCTGGCGGGCAGGACGACAGGGACGTGCACGCGGACAGTGCCAGCGCCAAGGCCAGCAAGATGGGTGTTGTGGGCTGCATCGGCTTCTTTCTGGTCATCGGTGAGCTGGTTTTCCAAGGTGGTGATGCGGTGGCGCAAGCTGGCTTCTGCCTCAGTGCGTTCGCCGCGCAGCCAGGCGGTGGTGCGGGCGTGGCGGCGCTGCAGGTCTTGCAGTTCGGCCGCGGCGGCACGGGCCACGCGGCGGCCTTCAAACAGGACGCCGGCGTAGAAGGACGCCAGCAGCACGGCGCAGAGCAGGACGGTAACGGCCAGGCGGTCGGTAGAGGGGCGCAGCATCACAGCACCCCCGTGCATGCGGCGTGGCGCGCGAGCTGGCGGGTCCACACCCCCATGCAGCGCTTGTTGCCCGGGGTGCTGCAGTCGTACCCGGCGGCGAACTTGTAGCGCAGGTAGGCCTGGCAGGCCGGGCCGTAGTTGCCGGCCACGTACTGGGTGCGCATGGTGCTGTTCCACCAGGTGGTGCAGCCGTACTGGCCAGCGAAGTCCACCGCCTGTTCAAACTCCACGGGGTGCATGGGTGTGTCGCCCAGGCTGCGCTTGACGCAGGCGACGTAGGTGTTTTGCAGCAGGTTGGCGGCCAGCTCACCCGCACGCTGGCGGGTGATGGGCGGATCTGCCAGGGTGACGCGGCGGCCATCTTCATAGTGGGTGGCGCCGTGGCCGATGGTGGGCACATCGCCTTTTGTGGGGATGGAGGGGGCGGCAGTGAAGCCTTCATGCCCGATCCAGGCGACCAGGATTGCTGCGGTCAGGCCCAGGGCGGAGGCAGGGGTGCGCTTATTCATGGCATTCCCCCTGCAGCTTGCGCATGCGGGCTTCATGTTCCCGCTGCTGGCGGGCATTTTCTTCGCGTTTGAAACCGGCTTCCACACGGCGGTAGTGCCAGTTGATGAGCAGGCCCACCACGGCAATGACCAGGCCGGCTACGGCAGCGAATTCGCTGGAGAAGAACCAGCCACCAGCGGCGCCCACTGCGCCACCGGCGGTGATCTTCTGGCCAAAGGCGGCGCTGCCAGCGGCTTCCACAACGGTGTCTGTTTTGAGTCCCATGGTTGCTTTCAGTCCCACAGCTGCACGGTGGGTTTGGTTTGGGGCACAGGAATGTCCGGCATGGTGACCAGCAGCCCCTGCGGCAGCACCAGCCCGTGGCGGGTAAGGCCGGGGTTGGCCTGCATGACGGCTTCCACCACGGCGCGGGTGCGGCCGTAGTGGCGCCAGCAAAGTGCGTCTACCGTCTCGGCTTGTTGGGTGCGGATTTGCGTGGCCATGGCAAACGGGGCTTACAGCAGATCCACGGTGCAGCGCGGGCGAGCCAGCAGATCTGCAATGGCCCAGCGCTGGTTGCGGCGATGCTGGTCCACCTGGATGGCCAGGTCTTCCAGCACGCGGTCTGCCTTGCCGGAGCCGGCCGGGATGGTGGAGAGGTTGCGGTACGCCTCTGCCAGATCGGCCTGCAGGCAGGCGTGCACAGCGCGGCGGTAGTAGAGGACTTTGGCGCTTTCGCCATCCATCTGGGGCGCAGGCACATTGGCCAGGCAGGCATAGCCCCAGCGGGTGCGCTGTTCGTCCGCCCAGTCCTGCAGCTCTGCATTGACGCTGAGCATGGCGTCCATCAGGGCGGGACGCAGGCGGTCTGCCGTGACAGTGCCATCCAGCCGGCAGGCGTTGCGCACCTGGGCCGGGTCCATGTCTGGGAACCAGGTGCCATTGCTGACCACAGGCTCTTTCGTGGCCGCTGGCGGGTTGGCTGTGACGATGAATCCATTCATGGTGCAGGGCGCTGTGTTGCGGAGGGGCTGGTGGGGCGGCGGGTTGAGCGGGTGGGCGGTGGTCCAGGACGTTGACCGTGCGCGGCATTGCCGGCGTGGCCGCGGCCCTGGAGCCGCCCGGCGCGGGGTGCGCTCAGTCGGGCGCCTGGTCGGCTGGGGCCTGCGCTTGCAGTTCCTTCCAGCGGCGTTCCAGGCGTTCCACATCTTTTTTGACGCCAATCTGCACATGCAGGGCGATGGCGCGCTGCAGTTGGGGCAGGGCAATTGCCACTTGCTCACGCTGCAGCTGTTTGGCGTCCACGTCATGCGTGGCGGTCTTGCCCATGGCGGCCCAGCCGATGGCCTTGTGCAGCTTGGCGCGGGCCTGGTCGTGGGTGTCGTGGTCTTTGGTGAGTTCATCCACCTGGGCCAGCGCCACCATGGCGTCGGTTCCGGCCAGCTTGCCGGCAATGGCGGCTTCGCTGATGTCGTCCAGCAGCAGGGTGGGCAGGTTGCGCTGGTACTGATCGGGCAGCTGCAGGCCGTGGCGCAAGCAGTAGCCGGCCAGCTGCAGGCCCTGGCGCCAGTTGCCTACGTCCAGGTGCCACACCAGCAGGGTGGTAACCACGGGGTCCTGGGCGCCGGCGTCGGCCTCCAGCACACCGTCCAGGTAGTTGTCGAAGTCGGCCAGCATGGTGCGCTTGGCTTCGATCTTTTTTTCCACGGACTGAATGGCCTTGAGGGTGCGCAGGTGGGCGTGGAGCTGGGCCAGCATCAGTTCGTGTTCAGCCCCCTGCATGGGGCCATGGGGGTCTGCAGCCGCCGCCTGGGCGGCCTGCTGGGCAGCAAGGATGCGGGCGCGGTGCCGCTGGGCGGGTGTCTGGGGCATGGTGTTGGTGTGTGCGGGTCAAAAAAGGGCCGCCGCGCCGTGGCGGCAGCGGCCCAAGGGGACAGCGGGGGCGTCAGGCAGCGGACTGGATGTTTTCCACCAGGGCGCATTGGCCATATTTCTCGACCACATAAGCGTCATTGCTGGATTCATAGAACTCGACGCGATCGCGTTCCATCACATCCTTGATGCCGCGGCGGCGAGCACCGTTCTGGAAGTAGATGGATAGGTTGTCGAGGCGAGTCACCAGTACGGAACCTGGGGGGAAGTAGGGCGCCACGAGAGCCTGCAGGCCCCCCAGGCGGCGCTGGCTGACCACGATGTCAGCGGCCAGGCGCTCGGTGGGGGCGTCGTTCTTTTCCATCAGGGGAAAGAGCTTGTCGTGCATCAGGTCGCGTCCCACGATGGCGACCAGCCGTGGATCCTCTTGGCACCAGGGATCCAGCAGGGTCTTGGTGGCGTCATAGACCAGGGCATCCAGGTGGGCGTAGTCGCCACCGTTGCCTACCGTGATCTTGCCTTGCACTGCACCGTCTTTCAGCACCCGTTCCGGGGCTTTGGTGCGGATGTGCTCCAGCCAGCCGATGTTCACGTCCTGCAGCAGGGGGTATGTTTCGCGGTCGGTATCTGCATCGGCACGAACGCCATTCCAGCCAGTCATGATGCGGTCCAGGGCGCACTGCTGCATCACGTAGTTGCTGATGCGGGGCTGGAAGTCTTTGAACTGAGCCCATGCGTCCAGCGTGGCGTAGCGGAGGTGGGTGTCGTAGTTGGTTTGGACGCACTCATATTGCTCACCGGTCAGCCCGGCGACATCACGCGTTTGACGAGACTTGTTGCCGCTGGTGTTGGTGCGGCTGGCGATGGGGCCATTCACTCCCAGGGCAAGCTTTTCGCCCTTCATATCTTTCACGCCGATGATGTTGATCATTCCCAGGAACGCGCTGGATTCCTGCAGCTTGCCTTCCAGCTTTTGCTGAACGCTGGGGGCGACGTTGAATTTGTCGGCAGCGCTGCCCACGCCGTTGTTGCGGGCTTGCTGGTCCATGTAGCCAGCGAAGTGCTGGCGGGTATCGTTGTGCATAGGGTTCCTTGGAATGGGGTGTGGAGGGTGGCGGGCCGGGCTCAGTAATCGGCCACGTCGCGACCAGCGCCACCGGTGGCGGCAGGGCGATGCGGGTCTGCGGACTGGGTGCTGAGTTGCTGCACCAAGGCGTCGTGCTTGCCTTCCAGCTTGGCCAGGCCTTGGCTGAACTTTTCCGATGCATCGGCAAAGGCCTGCAGGGTCTGGGGCACGGCGGCCAGTGCTGCGACCACTTCGGCTGGCAGGGCGCTGTGTTGCTGAACGGCAGGGGCGGCCGGGGCGGCGTTGACAGGCTTGAACGCCGCCGCCAAGGAGGCAAATGCGGCAATCGCCGCCGCAAGCACACCGCTTTCCCCGGTTGCTGCCTGATCGGCCTCCATGTCCAGAGCGAATTCCAGCGATTCCGAGAACAGCACCGCCTTGTCGCTCTTGCGTGCTGCAAAGGGGTTGTGCTGGGCGGTCTGGCTGAACTTGAGCACTTCGGTGCCCAGGCTGGCAGGGCTGTCAGTTACCGCCAGGCCGAACAGGTAGGCGCCGTTGCTGGCGGGGAACTGCGGGTGGATTTCGATGCTGGTGTAGAGCTTTTGGCCGCGCTTGTTCATCTCGATCAGGGCCGGCAAGGGCTCGATCTGCGCGAACAAGGCTTTCTTGCCGCCATCGACATCACGGGCTTCTACCGCCAATACATCGCCCAGTGCATCGAAGGGGCCACCGGGCACGGTGCCGCGGTAATGCTCCAGCCAGATACGCGCACCGTAGGTGGCTGGCTTGTAGCTGGCGGCCATCTGCTCGATGTCGGCACGCGTGATTTCGCGGCCGTCGGTGGTGGCGCCTTCGGTGGCCACGCGGAACCATTTGGACTTGGGCATGTGTGTGCTGCTAGAGGGTGGTTGTTCGGTCCCTCTATGGTCTGAGCCTTGCCTGTAGGCGGCCAGCGCTTGGCGCTGTAGCGGCGCACTGCACATAAATGCGTGGGTGCGCCCGCGCGTTATGCCGCCCAAACTGCAGCCCTATGACGGCCACCAAGGACCGGCGGGCGCGTGTGCGCAGCGGTCAGCACAACCCTTTTCCCATTGCCAACACCCAGCAACCTGATGCACCGGCGCAGGAGCTGGATGTGCTGCGCGCGCTGACGGACCGCAGCCAGGACAAGCGCCGCTCAGCGCGCGCCCTGTACTGGATGGGCTGGCGGGTGACGCACATTGCAGAGCACCTGGAGGTGCCGCGCACCACGGTGCACGAATGGAAGAAGGCAGATGCCTGGGAACAGGCCACGGCGGTGCAGCGGGTGGAAGGCACGCTGGAGATGCGCCTGTGCACGCTGATCAACAAGGACAGCAAGACCGGCGGCGACTTCAAAGAGATTGACCTGCTGGGGCGCCAGATTGAGCGCCTGGCGCGCGTGCAGCGCTACGAGAAGACGGGCAAGGAAGCCGACCTGAATCCGAACATCCTGGAGCGCAACGCCGGGCCGAAGCGCCAGCCCGAGCGCAATCCGCTGGGTGAAGCGGCGCTGGAGAAGCTGAAGGCGGCATTCATTGACAGCCTGTTCAAGTACCAGCTGACTTGGTGGCAGAACAGCCAGGAACGCACCCGGGTGATTTTGAAAAGCCGGCAGATTGGCGCAACCTGGTACTTTGCCCGGGAGGCGCTGATTGATGCGCTGGAGACGGGGCGCAATCAGATCTTTCTTTCTGCCAGCCGGGCGCAGGCGCAGATCTTCCGACAGTACATCGTGGCGTTTGTGCAGGAGGTGCTGGACATTGAGCTGAAGGGCGACCCGATTGTGTTGCCCAACGGTGCCACGCTGTATTTCCTGGGCACGAATGCGCGCACGGCCCAGGGCTACCACGGCAATTTCTACTTTGACGAGTTCTTCTGGACGCACCGCTTCGAAGAACTGAACAAGGTGGCCAGCGGCATGGCCATGCACAAGCACTGGCGCAAGACCTACTTCAGCACGCCCAGCAGCTTGCAGCACCAGGCCTACGCTTTCTGGAGCGGGGCGCGTATCAACCGCAAGCGCGCCAAGGCTGACCGCATTGAGCTGAACCTAACCCACGACTGGCTGGCGGGCGGCTTTACCGGTGAGGACAAGATCTGGCGCCAGATTGTGACGGTGCTGGATGCTGCGGCCGGTGGCTGCGATCTGTTCGACCTGGACGAATTGCGCTTTGAGTACAGCGACGAGGAATGGGACAACCTGCTGATGTGCGGGTTTGTGGACGAGAGCTTTGCCGTTTTCCCGCTGAGCATGCTGATGGGCTGCCATGTGGACAGCTGGGATGCGTGGGCGCACGACTTCAAGCCCTTTGCCCTGCGGCCCTTTGGACGCAAGCCGGTGTGGATTGGCTACGACCCCAGCCACACGGGTGACGCCGCCGGCCTGGTGGTGCTGGCTCCGCCTGACGCGCCGGGCGGCAAGTTCCGCGTGCTGGAGCGCCTGCAGTTCAAGGGCGCGGACTTTGAAGGGCAGGCAGAGCAGATCCGCAAGCTGGCCGAAAAATACAACGTGCAGCACATCTGCATCGACACCACGGGTCTGGGCCAAGGGGTCTACCAGATCGTGAAGAAGTTCTTCCCCAGCGTGAAGGCCTTGCAGTACAGCGTGGAGGTGAAGACCCGCCTGGTGCTGAAGGCGCAGAGCGTGATGCGCGCGGGCCGCCTGGAGTTTGACGCCGGGGATGTGGACCTGCAGCGCAGCTTTATGGCGATCAAGCGCGAGATGACGGCCAGCGGCCGCAATGTGACCTATGCCGGCGGCCGCAGCGAAGAGGCCGGCCACTCTGACCTGGCCTGGGCCTGCATGAATGCTTTGGACAATGAGCCACTGGAAGCGGTTGCCCTGGGCGGCAGCGGCGGTGGCGCCACCATGGAGTTTTACTGATGACCACCCTGATGCCCGCAGCCGCGGAAGCCACAGCCCTGACCACCGCCAGCCCGGCCCGCAGCGAAGCGTTTTCTTTTGGCGATCCCGAAGCGGTGCTGGACCGTCGGGAGATCCTGGACTATGTGGAATGCTGGGTGAATGGGGAGTGGTATGACCCGCCCGTCAGCTTTGACGGACTGGCCCGGTCGTTCCGCGCGGCCACGCACCATGAAAGCGCCATCCATTTCAAGGCCCAGGTGCTGGCCAGCACGTTCATCCCGCACAAGCTGCTGAGCCGGGCGACCATGCGCCAGCTGGGCACGGACTTTCTTGTGTTTGGTAATTCCTACCTGGAGCGACCGCGCAACATGCTGGGCGACGGGATGCAACTGAAGCACGCCCTGGCCAAGTATGTGCGGCGCCACCAGGATCTGCAGCAGTTCGGATTTGTGCGCACCTGGCAGGAGGCGCACCACTTTGCCAAGGGCAGCATCTGCCATGTGCTGGAGCCGGACGTGCACCAGGAGGTGTATGGGCTGCCGCAGTACCTATCGGCCCTGCAGGCAGCGCTGCTGAACGAGAGTGCCACGCTGTTCCGCCGGCGCTATTACACGAACGGCAGTCACGCGGGCTACATCCTCTACCTGACCGACCCGGAAACGAACCAGGGCGACGTGGATGCGCTGCGGCAGGCGTTGAAGAGTAGCAAGGGCCTGGGCAACTTCCGCAACCTGTTTTTCCACAGCCCGAACGGGAAAGAGAAGGGAATCCAGCTGATTCCCATTGGCGAGGCTGCTGCCAAGGATGAATTCTTCAACATCAAGAACGTGAGCCGGGATGACCAACTGGCCGCGCACCGGGTGCCGCCTCAGTTGATGGGGGTGGTACCGGCCAACGCCGGAGGCTTTGGCAATGTGGTGGACGCGGCCCGGGTGTTTGCGCGCAATGAGGTGTACCCGCTGCAGGCGCACATCGGCAGTGCGATCAACGACTACATGGGGGAGGAGGTCTGCCGTTGGACGCCCTATGTGCTGCCTGGGGTAGACCAGGCTGGGCAGGGCGGGCTGGTGTGAGGGGCTAAGAAGTCACACAGGCTATTAGAAGTCTACGAAGCAGGCTGGCAGTGCGAATAAAGCACTGTTATGTATTCAAGGACGACTCTACTTGATACTTGCAGGGAGTGGAGTTCCCTCTATGTGAATAGCTGTTGTTGACCCTATGGCGACCTTCAAAACATAACTTAAAGATGTCAGCCATCCGTCGTTCGCGGCTCTGCAATTGGGGAGCGAATTGTGTTACGTCTATACTGCTTTAAGAATCCGCTTGCTGCTTGGCTGCAAGTTTTTGAGCTTGAGCTAGATGGTCCACTGAATCATCTGCGCAGGGCACTGACCATTACTACTGTCAATCATGAAAAATCATCAGCAGTCTATCCAAGAGCTTGAGACTCATCTAGATGAGCATCTTGGTTTCCTTAAAGCCTCTGCAGATGCATACGACCAGGGTTTTGATGGAGAGGCAAAACGAATTGCTGTGTCCATTCGAGTGCTCGTTCATGACACGGGAAGTTCTATATCATTACTTAGGCAGTTAGACCGAAAGTCTGGTCAATTCGTAGACTCGGCAATTCCTATAACACCTCAAAACAAAAGCACTCACTGTGGTTTGGCCGTAATGTCGAGTGAGGGGCGGTACGTTGCATTCCTCGATGATCAGTTTAGCGGTTCAGTGGGCCAAGTCGACTTCGATACGTGGTGGAATGCTTCCGTTTTTGTAGACTCCAAAGGCAGGGAGTTAACTCGCAAAGATCTAGTGCTTACGGTTGCAAACCAAGATGGCGGAGCACACGTAGATCCGAAGCTGAACGGCACTTACGCCGATCTCTCGCGCAATAATTCTCTGGGCTGGTTCTATCGAGATGGAACCATTTCCGAACCAATCGTAGGCCCTGAAAAGGCTGCAATTCGTCAAATTTGCCATGAGGTACTGAAGACCTTGCTGCCGGGCTATGCCAAGGAGCCAAACTACCCTAGTACTGGGATGTTGATTGGAGGCTTTGTAGTGGTTGAAAGCGAACCAGCCACGAGGGACAACAATCAATTGGAGCGCAGGCAAAGGGTGGGTAGGAACGAACCTTGCCCCTGTGGTAGTGGCATCAGGTACAAGCAGTGTTGTGGGAAACTGGCCTAACAGTTTATTCACACCGAAGTTAATTCGCTCATAGATTGAGCGCCTCACCAGACTAGCAGTGCTTGCTCTTTGTGAGATGCAATTCCAAGTTTAAAGCTCGCCTTTGAGCCAACGCTCAGATATTGATAGCCCCGCATTGCGGGGTTATCTGTTTTCAGCCGCTTACATCCATACTGTCGGCCAGCGTGCCGGCGGCGGCATCAAGCCGACGGGTTATCGGACGAAGTAAGGTATGGATGGATGCCGCGCTGATCTGCGAGTGTTGGGCAGCCGCCAGTAGTTCACAAAGTGCACCCATAGATGTGCTCAATTCATCAATCTCTTCTTGAAACCGCTCAGTTGCTATGTTCTTTGCTGGCATACAAGCTCTCTAAATACTGTGTATATATACAGTATATGGTTGCTAAGTGCATGTTCGCAAAAGATTTTTCTACGGTATGACCCGTGGAGAGGTTAAGAGGCCGCTAGTGCTGCCAAGTGCTGTACTGGCTGCCAGTGGGCAGCAGGAGGAGGGGCCGATCCGGTGCGGGCACCCCAGTCATCCCCGACAGCGCGCGGTCAAGACCCCGCCACGCCTGCGCGCTTAATCTGTCGCTTTCGACGGCACTGTCGTCCATGGGCACTTACGCACCTGGCTTGGCCCCGAATGTGATTGGAGGCACTGTGAGATTGACGGGTTTTGACGGGAAGTGCGCTTGCTACTCGGACAGCGCTAGAGAAGTTGGAGGTGATGCTTCGCCTGGCGCGCAAAGTGCAGATTTCGGTTGAGTTGACCAAGTGTGCTTGTTGCGGCTGATTGTCTGTGACTGCTTAGCGTACCCAGGGAAATTCACACCGATCTCACACGGGGGAGCGCAATCCATTGTTTGGGAATGAACGGACGCCGGTTCAATTCCCGCCAGCTCCACCATACAAGACACCGCCACACACTGGAAAGCCTAGTGTGTGGCGGTTTTTTCTTGTCCCATAGGGTCGTGTGGTGTCGCCAAATTCGCACCGATTTCGCACGGGATTCGCACCGATCACTCCCCGCTGACCAGGCGAAGTTCAGCCTTGGGCTTCTGGTGAACTTGTCGTAGGCGCGGACCTCC
>PJUK01000162.1_pt1 | contig 37813 bp, 35 predicted proteins | sample 1512211 | NCBI WGS metagenome assembly PJUK01 (sample SAMN08177668, study PRJNA422409) | Feces metagenome, whole genome shotgun sequencing project. | reverse complement strand
TGCGCATTCTACACACCAACTCCAGCTTTACAACCCCTTTTAAAAACTTAACTTATTGATTAACAAGAAGTTTTTAACCGGCTTCACTGCTGAAGTGGCGCGCATTCTACCGTCAGCAGAACGTGCGTCAAGCTTATATTTCAATTTTCTTCGGATTCTCTCGCCATGCCGCTCCCGCCCTGCGCAGCAACGTGGCTATATAGGGCAGTCGCATCAACAGCAACGCGCCACCTGCGAGAGCATAGGCAAGCCACTCGGCCAGATCAGCGCGCACCACCCACAGCATGTGCAGCAGACCCAACAGCAGAACGACATAGACCAGGCGATGCACGGCTTTCCATTGACGCCCCAGCTTCCTGATACTGAATCGGTTGGAAGTAACAGCCAGAACCAACAGCCCAGAGAAAGCCAGCGCACCGACGATTATGTAAGGGCGCTCGGTGAGATCTCGCAGCACCAGCTCCAACCTCAAGCCTGCGATGAATAGCACATAGCCCGACAGATGCAGGACGGCATAGGTGAAGCTCCATAGACCCAGCTGACGCCGCACGGCAATCCAGCCACCCCAGCGAGTGAGCTGCTGCAGCGGCGTCATCGCCAGGGTGATCAACAATAGGATCAACGCCCCCAGGCCCAGGTTATCCACCAGAACCTTGCCAGGGTCAGGCCCGAGTAGCCCGAACACCGCGCAGTACAACCAGTAAAGAGGCGGCACCGTCGCAGCCACGAAGACCGCAATGCGCCAGAGCCGATACCGCATCAGTAGTAAGTCCTCAAATCCATGCTCGCATAAAGCCCGGCCACTTCTTCGTATCCATTGAACATCCGTGTATCGATCACGTTCGGACTGAACAACCCACTGGGCAGCCGCCGCTCCGTCGCCTGCGACCAGCGCGGGTGATCAACCTGCGGATTGACGTTGGCATAGAAGCCGTATTCGTTCGGAGCGATACGCTCCCAGGTGGTTTTCGGCGCCTGGTCGACGAGGCTGATGCGCACGATGGACTTGATGCTCTTGAAGCCGTATTTCCAAGGCACGACCAGACGCAGCGGCGCACCGTTCTGAGCGGGCAATACTCGCCCGTACATGCCAACCGCCATGAACGCCAGCGGATGCATGGCTTCATCCAGACGCAGCCCTTCCACGTACGGCCAATCGATCAAAGAGAAACCCGAGCGCTGTCCCGGCATATGTTCGGCATCGACCAGGGTTTCGAAGCGTACGTAGCGAGCCGCTGAGGTTGGCTGAACCTGCTTGAGCAGATCAGCCAGAGGAAAGCCCAACCAGGGAATCACCATCGACCAGGCCTCGACACAACGCAGCCGGTAGATACGCTCCTCGAAGGCATGCGGTTTGATCAGATCCTCGATGGCATAGCGCCCCGGCTTGGCAACCTCGCCATCGACCATGACGCTCCAAGGCTCGACCTGCAACTTGCCAGCATTGGCAGCTGGATCGCCCTTGCCCGTACCGAATTCGTAGAAGTTGTTGTAGTGCGTCGCATCCTTGAAGGGCGTAATGCTCTCACCTTCAGCAACAACTGCCTGCCAGCGGGTTCCCGATAGTTTCTCTTCGAACCAACCCGGCGCCTTGGCCGGCTCCGCATCAACATACGTACCCAGGGTATCGGCACGCGCCCACCCCGGCATGGCCCCCACTGCAGCCAAAGCCAGCGAAGCCTGCATCAGCTTGCGACGGGAGAGATAAACGGATTCGGGGGTGACTTCGGACTCCAGAGCCCGAGAGGGGGGAGGAACTCGGATGAGCATGGCGACTCCGCAGCTACAGTTCGAGAAACGAACTGTAGACCACGGAGCGCGAAAGAAATTACAGGGTTACGCAGATTTACGACGACGCAGTTGCAGCAAGTACTGAACCGGACCGGAAGCTGCGTAAGCCAGGAAAATCAGGAGCAGGATACGAGGCGGATCACTGAACACCACCGCGAAGACCAGCACCACAGCCAGGATGGCCACGAACGGTACGCGCCCTTTCAGATCCAGATCCTTGAAGCTGTAGTACTTGATGTTGCTGACCATCAGGCAGCCTGCGGCGGCAACCAGCAACGCCACGGCAAAAGCCATGTTCGAGCCTTTGATACCGAAATCGCTGAATGCCCAGACGACACCAGCCACCACCCCCGCAGCTGCCGGACTGGCGAGACCGATGAAGTAGCGTTTATCGACACTACCGATCTGCGTATTGAAACGGGCCAGGCGCAAGGCGGCGCCCGCCACATAGATGAAGGCGACCATCCAGCCGACCTTGCCCATGCTGCCCAATGCCCACTCGAAGGCAAGCAGTGCCGGCGCGACACCAAATGCGACCATATCGGATAGCGAGTCGTACTCGGCGCCGAAGGCGCTTTGCGTGTTGGTCAGGCGAGCAACACGGCCATCCAGACTGTCGAGCACCATGGCCACGAAAACAGCAGCGGCGGCGACATAGAAGTTGCCGTTCATGGCATTGATGATGGAGTAGAAACCGGCGAACAGGTTGGCCGTGGTGAACAAGTTAGGCAGCAGGTAGATGCCACGGTGACGAACCTTGCGCCCCTCTGCGTCCTGCCCTTCCTCTATATGCTCATCGATCGGCAGCAGGCTTTCGGTATTTTCGCCTGCAGGCTTTTGATCTTCGGAACCTTCACTCATGAACAGCACCTTGCAACGGGTTTGACAGATTTCGACCGGGACGACTGAGCTCAGTTCGCCAGCCAGCGAGCTGGCTTTATACCAGAACCCTTGCCCCAGAATGAAAAAACGCGGCATAGAGCCGCGTCTTTTCACACATCGCAGACCTTAGTTCTTGGTCTTGTCGACGATCTTGTTGGCAGAGATCCACGGCATCATCGCACGCAGTTTCTCGCCAACCACTTCGATGCCGTGAGCGGCATTGTTGCGGCGGTAAGCAGTCATCGACGGGTAGTTGGCAGCGCCTTCGGTGATGAACATCTTGGCGTACTCGCCGTCCTGGATGCGCTTCAGCGCATTGCGCATGGCTTGGCGCGACTGCTCGTTGATCACTTCCGGGCCGGTCACGTACTCACCGTACTCGGCGTTGTTGGAGATCGAGTAGTTCATGTTGGCGATGCCGCCTTCGAACATCAGGTCGACGATCAGCTTCAGCTCGTGCAGGCACTCGAAGTAGGCCATTTCCGGCGCATAGCCAGCTTCGACCAAGGTTTCGAAACCGGCCTTGACCAGCTCGACGGTACCGCCACACAGAACAGCCTGCTCACCGAACAGGTCGGTCTCAGTCTCGTCCTTGAAGGTGGTTTCGATGATGCCGGTACGACCGCCGCCAACGCCCGAAGCGTAGGACAGAGCGACGTTCTTGGCATTGCCGGAAGCGTCCTGGTAAACAGCGATCAGGTCAGGGATACCGCCGCCCTTGACGAACTCGGTACGTACGGTGTGGCCCGGGGCCTTCGGCGCGATCATGATCACGTCGAGGTCAGCGCGCGGCACGACCTGGTTGTAGTGGATCGCGAAACCATGGGAGAAAGCCAGGGTAGCGCCCTGCTTGATGTTCGGCTCGATTTCGTTCTTGTACAGCTGGCCCTGGAATTCGTCCGGAGTCAGGATCATCACCAGGTCGGCAGCAGCAACAGCGCTGGCAACATCGCTAACTTTCAGGCCATGGGCTTCTGCCTTGGCAACGGTAGCGGAGCCTTTACGCAGACCAACGGTGACATCTACACCGGAGTCTTTCAGGTTGCAGGCCTGGGCATGGCCCTGGGAGCCGTAACCGATGATGGCGACTTTCTTGCCCTGGATGATGGAGAGGTCGCAATCTTTGTCGTAATAAACTTTCATGTTCTTGGCTCTTATGTATCGAAAAGGATGGGGTGCTAGCACCGCGACACAGGCACCTTAAGTGATCCGCCCCATTGCGTAAAATGATATATTTGCAACACAACATGCCGATATATGAAACACCGATGGATAGCCACGCACTTCGCCTCTTTCTTTCCCTGGCAGACAACCTGCACTTCGGCAGAACCAGCCGCGAGCAACATGTCAGCCCCTCCGCGCTCAGTCGCAGCATCAAACAACTCGAAGACGAACTCGGAGCCCCACTCTTCGTACGCGACAATCGCTCGGTTCGCCTGACCCGTGAAGGGCAGAAATTCCGCGAGTACGCGAGCGAGGTCATGAACGGTTGGCAGGCCATTCGCCAGACGTTCATGGAGGACCAGTCCATCCTGCATGGCGAGCTCTCCCTGTACTGCTCGGTAACGGCGAGCTACAGCTTTCTCTACGACATCCTCAGCAGCTTCCGACAGGACTACCCGCGCATCGAAATGAAGCTGCACACTGGCGACCCGGCCAAGGCCGTCGAGCGCGTGCAACAGGGGCTGGAAGACCTGGCCATTGGCGCCCGCCCCGACCATCTGCCAGCCGGCATCGATTTTCAGTCGATCACGCGCTCGGAACTACGCTTCATCGGGCCGCACTCACCTCAACTACTTACCGAAGAGCAACTCAAGCACCCGACAGCGGAGAGCTGGAAGGACGTGCCGATGATTCTCTCGGAAGAAGGCCTAGCGCGAGTTCGCACCGACCGCTGGCTGAAAAGCCATAGCATCAAACCACGCATCTATGCCCAAGTGAGCGGTAACGAAGCCATCGTCAGCATGGTGAGCCTGGGCTTCGGCATCGGCGTGGTACCGCAGATCGTTCTCGACAACAGCCCTCTGACCGCGCGCATTCGCATCTACGACATTCAACCACCGCTGACTGCCTACGATATCGGCCTGTTCGCGCTGGAAAAACGCCTGAAAGACCCGTTGATCGCAGCCTTCTGGAACCGTCAGCAATAACCGTCGACAAAAAAAAGCCCCGCACTTGGCGGGGCTTCATTTGAGCGTTGCGATCAGATACTCAGTACCTTGTCGCCACGCGCGATACCGGTAACGCCACTGCGCACGGTTTCCAGGATCGACGCCGTGCCGATGGCCTGGATAAAGCTATCCAGCTTGTCGCTGGTACCGGTCAGTTGCACGGTATAGACGCTGCTGGTCACATCCACGATCTGGCCGCGGAAGATATCGGTGGTGCGCTTGACCTCGGCGCGCTGGGCGCCGGTGGCCTTGATCTTCACCAGCATCAGCTCGCGCTCGATGTGAGCGCTCTCCGACAGATTGACCAGCTTGACCACCTCGACCAGCTTGTTGAGGTTCTTGGTGATCTGCTCGATCACTTCATCCTGGCCAACGGTGGTGAGAGTCAGGCGCGACAGCGTCGGATCCTCGGTCGGCGCTACGGTGAGGCTTTCGATGTTGTAGTTACGCTGGGAGAACAGACCGACCACGCGGGACAGTGCGCCCGGCTCGTTTTCCAGCAGCAGGGAAATGATGTGTCGCATGCTCAGGTCCGCTCCGTCTTGCTCAACCACATGTCACGCATAGCGCCGTCCCTGATCTGCATCGGGTAGACGTGCTCGCTGGTATCCACGGCGATGTCGAGGAACACCAGTCGATTTTTCAATGCGAAGGCTTCTTCAAGTCCGGGCTTGAGGTCTTTCAGCGCAGTGATACGCATGCCCACATGGCCATAGGCCTCGGCCAGCTTGACGAAGTCAGGCAGCGATTCCATGTAGGAGTGCGAGTAACGGCTGCTGTACTGCATGTCCTGCCACTGGCGAACCATGCCCAGTGCACCGTTGTTCAGGTTGACGATCTTCACCGGCAGGTCGTACTGCAGGCAGGTCGACAGCTCCTGGATGTTCATCTGGATGCTGCCTTCGCCGGTCACGCAAGCCACGTCGGCATCCGGGAAGTTCATCTTGACGCCCATCGCCGCCGGGAAACCGAAACCCATGGTGCCCAGACCACCGGAGTTGATCCAGCGATTGGGCTTGTTGAAGCGGTAGTACTGAGCCGCAAACATCTGGTGCTGGCCCACGTCGGAAGTGATGAAGGCATCGCCCTTGGTCACTTCGCACAGAGTTTCGATCACGGCCTGCGGCTTGATGATGGAACCGTCCCCCTCGTTGTAGGGGAACAGACGGCCAGCACCGCGCCACTCGTCGATCTGCTTCCACCAGCTGGCAACGGTGTCCTTGTTCGGGGCTTCACCGATTTCCTTGAGGATGGCGACCATTTCGGTCAACACACTGTCCACCGGACCGACGATCGGAATGTCGGCCTTGATGGTCTTGGAGATCGAAGCCGGATCGATGTCGATGTGGATGATCTTGGCGTTCGGGCAGAATTTTTCCGCACCGTTGATCACGCGGTCATCGAAGCGCGCACCGACGGCCAGGATCACATCGGCGTGATGCATGGTCAGGTTGGCGGTGTAGCTGCCGTGCATGCCAAGCATGCCGATGAACTGGCGGTCGGTACCCGGATAGCCACCGAGGCCCATCAGGGTGTTGGTGACCGGCAGGTTGAGCATCTGCGCCAGCTCGGTCAGCGGCGCAGAAGCATTGCCCATGATTACGCCACCGCCGGAATACATGACCGGACGCTTGGCGGCCAGGAGCATCTCGGCAGCCTTGCGGATCTGGCCGGAGTGACCACGCACCGCCGGGCTGTAGGAGCGCAGCTTGACCTTCTTCGGGTAGACGTATTCGAACTTCTGGGTCGGGTCACCCATGTCTTTCGGAATATCGACCACGACCGGACCAGGGCGGCCGGATTCGGCGAGATAGAACGCCTTCTTCAGCACCTCAGGGATTTCTGCTGGGTGCTTGATGATGAAGCTGTGCTTCACGATCGGACGGGAAATACCGACCATGTCGGTTTCCTGGAAGGCATCGGTACCGACCATGGCGCTCGGCACCTGGCCGGAGATCACCACCATCGGAATGGAGTCCATGTAGGCAGTCGCAATGCCAGTGATGGCATTGGTCGCACCAGGGCCGGAGGTCACCAGTACCACACCGGCCTTGCCGGTGGCACGGGCATAGCCGTCAGCCATATGGGTCGCGGCCTGCTCATGACGCACCAGAATGTGGGTCACTTCCGGTTCTTTGAACAGGGCATCGTAGATATGCAGGAGAGCACCACCAGGGTACCCATAGATGTGCTTAACGCCTTCGTCACGCAGGAAGCGGACGACCATTTCAGCGCCAGATAAAAGCTCCACGTTTTTCACCTCTTGAACGCCAGTATGCCACCCACGAACGGGCAGCCCTAAGTAGGTTCTTACTGTCAGCGGACATGCACGACGGTGATCGTGGATTCAGAACATCAGCTTGACGAGTAACGGAGCAGCCCATGGTCTTGCGGGGCTGGCCCTCCCAGCGCGAGGTAACGCGTTGCGGGTGTCACGGTTCGGCGCGGGTAGCGCCTCTTTTCCCCGAGCTGCAGGACGCTTGCGGCGGACTCCACTACGAGGAAGGCAGGATTGTTCGGGTTCGGCAGAGGCAAGTCAAGCGATGTGTAACCTATTATTCGATCTTCTGCTGTGACGCAGCGCAGGATGAAGATTGTTGGCTTTTGGTTATAGTAACCAGCAGCACCGCAGCTCTCGACAAAGGAAACAGCATGCGCCACATGATCCTTACTGGCACCTTGATGCTCGCCCTGAGCACGACCGCCATGGCCAGCCAGATTTACAAGTGGGTGGACGAACAGGGCGTCACTCACTTCGGCGCACAGCCGCCACAGGGTCAGCAGGCGACGACGATCAATACTTCCGCCCCGCCTCCCCGCCCTGCCAGCAGCGAGCCGGCGCCGACCGTAGAGGAGCAGCTCGACCCCGAGCAGGCGGCCATCGACAAGAAGGTCAAGGAGGATGTGGCGAAGCAAGAGGCCGAACGCAAGCAGTACTGTGAGAACGCCCGCACCAACCTGGCTCAGCTGGAAAACAACCCACGCCTGCGCATCGAAGATGCTGGCGAAGTGCGCCGTATCGACGAGAACGAACGCCAGGAACGCATCACCGAGCTGAAGAAATCCATCGCGGAAAACTGCAAGTGATGCAGAGCGCGCACGCCGTCAGGACGTGCGCGTGATCAGTTGGTCGAACTCGCCGAGCAATTCCTGCAAGCGGCGCGCAACGCCCGCCTGCTGCTGATAGACCATCTCTGCCATCGCCTGGATTCCTGACACCGATGGCAATGCTGCCCCGGCCTCCAACAGCTGCTTCATCCGCGGCAGAAAAATCCACTGCAGCCATTGCTCGAAGGTCAGCGTATCGACGCAGAACGGCTCCTGACTGGCCAACGCCTCGGCGCTAGGCGCCTCGTCCTGCCACCAACCGAGTACGCGCAGTTCGCGCTCGATCAGTAGCAACTGCTCGGCCAGCAGAGCAACCCGGCTTTCCATCACAGATTGACCCTGGCACGCTCACGCGCCTGAGCGGCACCGGCCGGATCACCCTGACGTTCACGCGCCTGGGCGATCAAATCCCACAGACTCGCCTGTAGCGCCGGCCGCCCGGATGCGTAGGTCAGGCCGCGACGGGCGAACTGCTCGGCCTGGGCTGCATCGCCCTGAGCCAGACGCACTTCAGCCAGGCGATAGAGCACTTGCGGCTCACGCGGGGCGATGCGCTGAGCGCGCTCGAGGCTGGATGCTGCGCCATTGAGATCGCCACCGCCCTGCTGTTGCTGAGCGGTAGTCAGCAGTGCCAGCACCGGCCCGTCCAGCTGTTCGTCGGCAGCCAGACCGCCGCCGCTGGGAATGCCACTGGGCATGCTCGGAGCCGAGGAGCTGAAACCACCTTGAGTCGGCGCAGAGGGCTGGCTGCTCACGGGCGGATCGAACGTCAGGCCACCACTGGAGGTGATTGGCTGCGAGTTGGTCTGCAATGGGGTCGAAACGGCGCCTTGCGGCACCATCACCACCACGCCGGAATCCTCTTCGATGCGTTGCGGCGTAGCGGCCGGGCTAGGCGTATTCGCCGAGCCAGAGCCACCGGACGAGAGCGGAGAACCGGCATCGATCACCGGAATCGAACCCTGCGGCACCGTACTGCAACCACCCAGAACTACCGTCGCCAGCATCGTGGCAAGCCACTTCTTGTTCACATCCAATCCTCTTCAGGTAACACCGAGCCGTTCGGCTCGGCCGTCAATCCAACCAGCCACGCACCCAGTCCATCACCGACTCGACCGGTGCCTGGATACCGCAAGCGGAGCCCGGGGCAGGTTCACTGCCGCGAATATAAGGCATCTGTACCGCGTTCGGGCAGCCCGACGCCGAGCCGAGACCGGTGTGGCGATCCACCCAGGCCTGGGTAATGTTGTCCGGCATCGGCATATCCAGAGGCAGCGGATCAGCCTTGCGCATGAAACCGGTCCACACCTGCAGAGCGCCAGTCGCCCCTGTCAACGGAGTCGGGCCATTGTCGTCGCGACCGAGCCAGACCACGGACAACAGATCCTGACTGAAACCGGCGAACCAGCTGTCACGCGAGTCATTACTGGTACCGGTCTTGCCAGCCAGATTCAACGAACTGGGCAGTTGGCTGTAAACCGAGCGACCTGTGCCTTCGCGCATGGTGCGCTGCATGGCGTTCTGTACCAGATAGATGGCGCCCGGATCGAAGCGCTGCTGGATCTGGAATGGATAACGCCCGAGCGGCTCGCCTTCGGCAGTCAGCACGCTGCGAATCCCGCGTAGCGGTGTGTTGAAACCGCCATTGGCCAGAGTCTGGTACATGCCTGCCACTTCCATCGGCGTCAGTGCACCGGCCCCCAGCAGCATCGACGGATAGGCCGGCCACTTGCGTTCAACGCCCAGTCGCTCGAGGGTCTTGAGCACGTTGGGCACACCGATTTCCAGGCCGAGCTTGGCCGTGGACAGGTTGTAGGACTGCGCCAGCCCCTGGTAAAGATAGATGGTGCCGTGAGCCTTGCGATCGTAGTTCTGCGGTGTCCAGACCTGGCCATCCTGCCCCTTGATGGAGAAGGGCTCGTCCTCCAGCCAACTGGTCAGGGTGTACTGGCTCGGGCGCTCCAGCGCCGACAGGTAAATCGCCGGCTTGATCAGCGAGCCAATTGGTCGCACCGCGTCCAGCGCCCGGTTGAAGCCGGCGAAACGCGGCTGGCGACTGCCGATCAGCGCCTGAATCTCACCAGTTTCCGGGTTGGTCACGACCATCCCCGCCTGCACCTCATCCACACCTTTGCGGCCGGCCAGGCGTTTGAGCGTCTCGGCCAGGGCCTCTTCGGCCTTGAGCTGCAGCACCGGATCGAAACTGGTGAAGATACGCAGGCCTTCTTCGGTCAGATCCTGCTCACGGTAGTCTTCACGCAACTGGCGCTTGACCAGATCGAGGAACGCCGGGAAGGAGCTGTCGGCCATACTCCCGCGAGAGGTGACGCCCAGCGGCTTCTGCTTGGCCGTGGCAGCCTCTTCGGCAGTGATCGAGCCCTGCTCGGCCAGCAGATCGAGCACCAGATTGCGGCGGGCCAGCGCGCGTTCAGGATTACGTCGCGGGTTGAAATAGGTCGGTCCCTTGACCATGCCTACCAATAGAGCCACCTGCTCCAACTTGAGCTCGGAAACCGGCTGGCTGAAGAAATACTGACTGGCCAGACCAAAGCCGTGCACTGCGCGCTGACCATCCTGACCGAGGAATACCTCGTTCATGTAAGCCTCGAGAATCTCGCGCTTGTCGTAGTGCAGTTCGAGCAGCACCGCCATCATGGCCTCGGTGGCCTTGCGCAGCAGGGTGCGTTCGTTGGTCAGGTAGAAGTTCTTCACCAACTGCTGGGTCAGGGTACTGCCGCCTTGAACCAGGCGTCCGGACGAGGCGTTGATCCAGAGCGCGCGGGCGATGCCCTTGGGCGATACACCGAAATGATCGAAGTAATCGCGATCCTCGACCGCCACCAGCGCATCGATCAGGTAGGCCGGCACCTGATCCAGCTTGATTAGGATGCGATCTTCCTGATGCGCCGGATAAAGCCCGCCAATCAACAACGGCTCCAGTCGCGCCACTGCCAGGTTACCGCCGTCAGCCTGCGTCAGCCCGGCCACATAATCGCCGGAGAAACGCACGCGCACCTTCTGCGAAGGCTCGGCGCCCTCATAGAACTGGAAGCCACGGCTGTGCAGCTCGATGTTGTTACCGGCCACCGATACCGCACCGGGCCCATGAACCGTGCTCTCACGGCGATAGCCCAGCGCATCGAGCTCGCGCAGGAAGTCGTCCTTGGCCAGCTTCTGGCCGACGAACAGTTCCAGCGGCCTGGCATAGACCTTGGCCGGCACCGTCCAGCGCTTGCCGGAAAATTTCTCCTGCACCACGGCATCGAGGTAAACGGCAAAAACGGCAAGGATCACCAGGCCGACAAGGCCGAGCTTGAGCCCCCAGCCAAGCCAGGGACGCATACCGGACGAGCGGGGTTTCTTGTTTGAACGGGGGGAGCGTTTTCGAGTCATGGCGGGATTATACGCACTTTACATAGGGGCCAGCAGGCCGCCCGGATGGTTTGCAGAGCCGCTCACAGCGGCCATAATGCCGAGCTCGAACAGCGTCTAGAACAAGGATCGAACGTGAGCCAAGCCCTGATTGCCGCATTGCAGAACCCGGCCCTGTATCCGCATCCTGTGGATGGGTTTCAGGTCATTGAGACCCACATTTCCTGGGTTTTGCTCACTGGCCCCTATGCCTACAAGATCAAAAAACCAGTCAATTTCGGCTTTCTCGACTTCACCGAACTCGACGCACGTCGTCATTTTTGCGCTGAAGAGCTGCGCCTCAACCAGCGTTTGACCCAGGATTTGTATCTGGAAGTGTTGCCGATCGGCGGCAGTGAAGACGCTCCGAACCTCGACGGCAGCACACCCGCCATCGAGTACGCGCTGAAAATGCGCCAATTCCCCCAGGAGCAGTTGCTCAGTGCCGTGCAGGCACGTGGCGAATTGGGCAATACACATATCGATGCACTGGCCGAGCAAATCGCTGCCTTTCACCTGAGCGCTCCGCGAGTGCCGCAGGAGCACTCACTGGGTACCGCTGAAGCGGTGATGACGCCGGTACAACAGAACTTCGACCAGATTCGCCCGATGCTCAGCGACAAGGCCGATCTGCTGCAACTCGAAGCCCTCGAAGCCTGGGCCCAGTCCAGCTATGAGCGCCTGTATCCACTGCTGAGCGAGCGTAAGAAACAGGGTTTCATTCGCGAATGCCACGGCGACATTCACCTGGGTAACGCCGCGCAGATCGATGGCCGTGTGGTGCTGTTCGACTGCATCGAGTTCAACGAACCCTTCCGCCTGACCGACGTCACCGCCGACATCGCCTTCCTCGCCATGGATCTCGAAGACCGCGGCCTCAAGTGCCTAGCACGACGCTTCATCAGCGCCTGGCTGGAGCACACCGGTGACTATGCCGCGCTGCAATTGCTGAATTTCTACAAGGCCTACCGTGCGATGGTGCGCGGCAAGGTGGCCCTGTTCCGCCTGGGCCAGGAACAGGATCCGGTGCAGCGTGCCGTAATCCTGCGTCAGTACCGCGGCTATGCCGCACTGGCCGAGAGCTACAGCGCCATTCCCTCCCCCTTCCTGGCCATCACTCACGGCGTATCTGCCGTGGGCAAGAGCCATGTCGCCATGCGCCTGGTCGAAGCCCTCGGCACCATCCGTCTGCGCTCCGACATCGAGCGCAAGCGCCTGTTCGGTGAGCAGACCGACGCCTCCAAGGATCAGCTTGGCAAAGGCATCTACAGCACCGAAGCCAGTCAAGCGACCTACGATCGCCTGCACCAGCTCGCACGCGAGACATTGCTGGCCGGCTTCCCGGTAGTCATCGACGCTACCTATCTCAAAGCCGGGCAACGTCAGGCTGCGAGCGAGGTCGCCGAGCAGACTGGTGCTCCTTTCCTGATCCTCGACTGCCAGGCACCGGAAGCCGTGATCGCCAGCTGGTTGGCGCAACGCCAGCAAGATGGCAAGGATCCTTCCGATGCGACACTCGAGGTGATCCAGGCGCAGCAAGCTGCTCGCGAACCACTCGACGATGAAGAAGTGATCCACAGCAAGCGCGTCGACACCCATGACAGCGCCAGCCTGGATAGCCTGGTCGAGCGCATCCGCCAGCGCCTGCCGGGGATCTGATCCGAATCACGCGTTGGCATACCCTGCCGGGCAAAGCCTGGCAGGGCTTCTATACTGCCGGTGAGACCACTACCGGTATCTGCCATGAGCCAGCCGCGCCAGCTTGATCATCCGCTCTACCACCTGCTGCATAACGACGATGTGAAGGGCTTCAATGCGCAGAAGCCCCAAGGCGTCGAGGTCGACCTTTCCGGCGGCGATTTCCGCGGGCTCGACCTGCGCAACATGGACACCGAAGCCGTCAACTTCACAGATGCCTATTTCCGTGGCGCCGACCTGCGTGGTCTGGATTTCCGTAACGCCAAGATCGAAGGGGCCAGTCTGGCCCACGCACAGATCTCCGGCGCCTATTTTCCGGTCGACCTGACCGCCGACGAAATTCTCATGTCGGTTAATTTCGGCACTCGCCTGCGTTATCGCACCAAGTAACCCAGCGAGCGGAGCCGACACGGCACTCGCCTCATTGACCGCTACACTTCCTGGCAGGCACGCCAACGCGAAACACTCACTCGCACGCATGGAGGCCCGATGAACGACGAACTGCAACACCTGAAGAACCTCGGAAAAACCTCAGCCCAGTGGCTGCATGCCGTAGGCATTCACAGCGCCAACGACCTGCGCCGCTATGGCGCTGTAGGGGCCTACCGCGCCGTACGCGCCCGCGGTTTTCGTGCATCCAAGGTTCTGCTCTATGCGATAGAGGGCGCACTGCTCGACGTGCATTGGAGCGAACTGCCGGAGGCGCACAAGGCAGAACTGAACGGCAAACTGGGCGAAGTGCAGGGTTACAACAAGAGCTAGCTCACAACACCAGTGCGTAGAGATTTACTCAGGACGCGCCGCAGCCTATTGTTTCAGGGACGTTCGTGCGGTCAGTCAGCCCAGCCAGTTCAAGGAATTACGGTTATGTATTTACTCGGGGAGCAACCGGCCTACGCCGATCAGTTGATCAATCGCCTGCAGAGCATCCCCACTCAGTTACTGGAAGGACTGCAACCCGCTGGCGAACCACTGCGTCTGGAGCGAGTCGATGATCTGGCCCAGGTACTGCCGGGCAACCAGTTGTTCATCATCGAGAATGGCTTGCTGCATGCAGTGGTCGACGAACGTCCGCTGTTCTACCTGCAGGAAGGCGACCTGGTCGGCCTGCGCCAGGGCATCGACCTCCCCAGTTGCCGCTACAGCAGCGAAGAACCCATCAGCCTGCTTCCCTATTCGCGCAGCGAAGTGTTCCAGCACATCTATGCCAGCGAGCAGCGTCAGGAACAGTTCATTCACTACCTGATCGGCCATACCGCCCTGCTCTCCGACGCACTCGCACGCCTGAAGCAACCGGAGATCCGCCCAGCTACCGGTTTCCAGCACTTCGCCGCCGGCGAAGAGCTGATCCACCAGGGTGACGACGCCGACCACGTGTTCATCATCATCGAGGGGCACGCCGAAGCGTTGGTCGACGGGCAGAAAGTCGGTGACGTGCAGAAAGACGAGATCTTCGGTGCCATGGCGGTATTCACCCGCGAGAAGCGCAGCGCCACGGTAGTCGCCAGCGAGCCCTGCACCGTCATGGTGATCCCCAAGGAGCAATTCCTCAGCCTGATGCAAAGCAACCCGCGCATCGCCCATAGCCTGATCGAGAGCATGGCGCGGCGCATCGACCTGCTGAACAAGGAAGTCACTCAACTGCGCGTACCGACCATTTCCTGAGACAGGAAAGACTCCACGAACCCCGGCAGAGGCCGGGGTTTTGCATTTCTGAGCCCTGGGAAAACTTTCTGAGAAAAATTCTCAAAAGGGCGTTGACTATGAAATGAGAATTGTTATTATTACCTCAACTGGTCGCGAGATCAGCCGATAAGCTAAAGAGACCATTCAGTCGGACTCTTCAGATTATCTCCTCATCAGGCTAATCACGGTTATTGACCCGGCTCTTGCCGGGTCTTTTTTTGCCCGCTCGACAGCCTCGGTAAGACTGCCTCAATCGTCGACCTGCGCCAGCCAGTCCGGCAGGTTGAAATGCAGGGTGATACGACTGATCAGCCCATCACGCATCTCGAAGAAAGCCCCTACACGCAATGCGTAGCGCTGCCCGCAGGCCTCCGGCAGCCCATCGTCGGTTGCCAGGTACTCACCGACGAGCTGGTATTCGCAGGCCGCGTGGCGTCCTTGCGGCTCGGTCAGAATCACCAGTTGCTCAACAGTTTCACGGTAGCAATGCAGCTGCCGCTCGAGATAGGCCGCGAAAGCGTCGTGCCCGTGCTCGGCGAAGCCCTGATTGGGTTCCAGGATCAGGTCAGCACTGACCAGCGTCAGGCAAGTGCGGATATCGCGGTCGTTGAGGGCGTGAAAGTAACGTTGCAGCAGGTCGCGAACGGCGGCGGGCATGAAGCAGGCTCCAGATAGGCAAAGCGCCGAGAATACCTGCTCGCCCGTTCACGGAAGGCGGCTAGGGTCGCAGTTTGGCGCAGTGATCCTGTTCAGGCTGGGCCGCTGTGTACCAGACGTAGTCGGCCATGGACGCGTCCACCGAACGGCCGACTTCGGCAAGAATCAGCACGACAGTGGCGTTTCGCGCCCCAAGGTCGATCAAGTGCAGCGGTACGCCAAGATCCTTTCGCACATGGAAGGCGCCGGCCAATAGCAGACTCGGTTGCGGCGCCGCCAACAACGCCTCGGCCATGCGCCGGTCACGCTGCTGTTGTACGGCGAGCATCGCTGGTAGCTGGCTGTCCGGCAGCAGGCCGCAGTGCGAGTTACGGATGTCGCTCAGTAGCCTTTCCTGAACGTCCGCCGCACTGGAACGCTCACCTTGCAGCAGTGGCCGTTGACGGTAGATCTGCATGATCTCGGTACGATCCAGATTGGCGGCGAGCAAGGGATAAGGCTGACGCAGTTGATGCAACACCAATGGCCCATAGAGCGACCAGCCCCACCCCGACTGCCAGGCCAGTGCGTCGAATGGATCGGCCATCGCCTGCCCTTCACGGGCGACCGCCTGAGCCTGGTCGACCTTCGCTTGCTGATCGCGGTTGAGCATCTCCATCAATACGCTGCCCTGTGCTCGCCGCTTCGACAACTCACGTGACAGCCACAGTTGCAGAGCATGGTGATCAGGATTGTCATGCTGCTCGCCGACCAGCAGCCGCTCGGCCTCCGCCAACCGCGAGAGGAGCTGCTGCGGACTGAGCGTCTGCCCACTGTTCAGATCGACGATGCGGCCAAGGTCGGCATGCTCGTGCCCCAACGGCGCGATGGGCGCAGGCGGCGGTAACACATGCTGGCTCTGGCAGGCAGCGAGCAAGATCAGACAGCTCAGCAGAACGACTCGCATGACAGGCTCCAGCAATCAGCGTGCGACGATTAGAGGATGACCGCGCTCGGGATGAGTTTGCACCAGCACTTCCAGGCCGAACACTGCCTGTAGCGGTTCGGCTCGCAGCACCTCAGCCGGCGTACCCAGAGCATGCATCCTGCCCTGCTCCAGTAACAGCAGTCGATCACAATAGCGCGCTGCCAGGTTGAGGTCGTGGAGAATCACCAGCACTGCCGCGCCAGCTTCAGCCAGGCGCCTGACCGCCTGCAAACAGGTGTGCTGGTGCAGCGGATCGAGCATCGACGTCGGCTCGTCGAGCAGCAGAATCTGCGCCTCACCACCCGGCCATAACTGCGCCAGCACTCGCGCCAAGTGCACGCGCTGACGCTCTCCGCCAGACAGCGCGAGATAGCTGCGGCCGACCAGGTGCGCAGCATCTGCTGCTTGCAGCGCCTCCTGCACGATCTGCGCGTCGCGCACACGACCACTGTCATGGGGCAAACGCCCCATGGCGACCACCTCTTCCACACGAAAGGCGAAATTGAGGCTAGAACTCTGCGGTAACACGGCCAGACGCCGAGCGCGCTCCGGCCCGGCCCAATCATCGAGCGCACGCCGATCCAGTGTTACCTGACCGGCACTGGCGGGCAGCTCGCCGGTCATGGCCGCGAGCAAGGTGCTCTTACCCGCACCGTTCGGCCCCAGCACACCCAGCACCTCTCCTGGGCGCAGTTGCAGATCGATACCACTGAGCACGACGCACTGGCCACGGCGAATTTCCAGCTGTTCGACCTGCAGCATCAGCTTCTCCCCCGCACCAGCAGGTACAGAAAGAATGGGGCACCGATAAGCGCCGTGACGATCCCGATCGGCAATTCCGCGGGTGCCAGTGCCAACCGCGCAACCAGGTCGGCCAGCAACAGCAGGCTCGCGCCAGCCAGTGCCGAGGCAGGTAGCAGCAGGCGGTGATCAGGCCCCACCAACAAGCGCATCAGGTGCGGCACCACCAGTCCGATGAATCCGATAAGGCCGGCAGCCGCCACCGCAGCGCCCACTCCAAGCGCCGTACAGAACACCAGCTCACGCTTGAGCCGTTCTACCTCGAAGCCCAGGTGCCGTGCTTCCGATTCGCCCAGTAGCAACGCATTCAGCGCCCGCGCACGTCGCGGCAGCCACAGTGCAACAGCCAGCGTGGCCAGCAGCAGTGGCCAGAGCCGAGCATAGCTGGCACCGTTGAGGCTGCCCAGGTTCCAGAAAGTCAGAGTGCGCAGGGTTGCATCGTCAGCCAGGTAGGTGAACAGGCCGATGGCTGCACCGGCGAGCGCCGTGAGTGCGATACCGGCCAGCAACATGGTCGCCACGTTGGTCTGCCCGTCGCGCCGACCCAGGCGATAGACCAGAGCCGTCACCAGCAAACCACCGATGAAAGCAAAAGCCGATAACAGATAGGGAGCGAACGCCTCGGGCAAACCGCCGAAGGCGGTACCACCGACGATGGCCACTGCCGCGCCGAGCGCTGCACCACTGGAAACCCCGACCAACCCCGGGTCTGCCAGCGGGTTGCGAAACAAACCCTGCATCGCCACACCACAGAGCGCCAACACCATGCCCACAGCCAACCCGAGCAAGGTGCGAGGCACACGGATCTGCGCCAGGATCAGCTCTGCCTGTTGCACCGATGCATCGGCTGCCAGCGGCAGACCGAGCAAGCGCAACGCCGCACGCAGGGTATCGCCCAATGGCAGGCTGACAGGCCCCAGCGCCAGCGAGAGCCACAACACGAACATGAGCAACAGGCCCAATGCGATGAACAGTGGGCGTGCCTGAAGAGGGGGAATCATGGTTGGCGCAGGGCTTCGGCAGCTCGGGATTGGCTGGCAGGATAAAAGCCTGCGGCAAGCATCGCCAGCCCATCCGGCACGCGAGGCCCAAGACCACCGACCAGCAGCGTTGGATCGAGCGCCAACAGGCGCCCCTCACGTGCGGCACGGGTTCCCGCCAACGCCGGGTTCTGCTGCAGCAATGCCTGCCTGGCCGCCTCCCCCTCCAGCGCACGATCGGCAACCACCACGACCTGCGGATCGAGTGCCAGCAATGCTTCACTGGAGAGTGCCTTGTAACCACTGTGAGTGGCCAGATTGCGGCCTCCAGCATGGTTGATCAACCAATCCGCTGCCGTATCGACACCGCCGACCAACGGACTGCCGCCGGCATGCCCGATCAATAGCAAAACGCCTGGCGCCGCCTGGTCATGCTGCGCCCGCTCGACCCATTGCCGCTGCGCCTGCAAACGCGCCAGGTAGTCGGCGTAGGCGCGCTGCGCTGCCGCCTCGTCACCGAGCAACTGCCCCAGGCGTTGCAGGTTGGCCAGCAGACTGTCCAGCTCGGCCCGTGCACTCAGGCGCTCGATACGCACGCCGGCAGCCGCCAATTGCTCGAGCACCGGAGGCAGCCCCATTTCTTCGCTGCCGAGCAGCAGATCCGGCTGCAACGCAAGAATGCCTTCGGCAGCCAGTTGCCGCTGATAGCCAATACTGGGCAGTTTGCTCAGCGCTACCGGATGGCGGCTGGTGGTATCGACGCCCACCAGTTTGTCTTCACCACCGAGCTGCACGACCCACTCGCTGAGCGCGCCACCGGAACTGACCCAGCGCTGCGGCAACGGCTCCTGTGCCAGAGCCAGGTTGGGAAAGAGCAGGACGGCGGTCAGGCCGCCCAGAATATGTGCAAGACGCATGGTCTCGACTCCTCGAACGTGAGATAGGCCGACTCAGGACTTCGAATGGTCGGCGCTCGTGCTTCAGGCCAGAACAGGCAGCGCTTCGGTCAGTGCACAGCATTCGTCGCGCACACGCGTACCGACACAGCGATGCAATTGAGAGAACATAATTCACCTGATAATTATTTGCAGCAGATAAATAGTCTCGATAATATCTCGCCCATTCCACTGCCGAACAACGCGCTACGCGCCTCTATCCCGTTCGTGTCCACCGCGAGTCTGGCCCCAGTTTCCCGGCATCTACGCCCTGGCAGTTGCAAGTTCCACTTGGCGCATGGATGCGCCCTCCTCCTTCCTGCGGGATAATCGCGCCATCTGAAACGGAGACCGCGATGATCCGCCTGTGCGCCCCAGACGAACTGACCGAAGGCCAGAGCCGGGGCTTCCTGATCGACCAATTGAACCTGCTCGCCGTACGCAGGCACGGCCAGGTACATGCCTACCTCAACCGCTGCCCGCATCGCGGCATCGCGCTGGAATGGGTGAAAGACGACTTTCTCGACGACAGTGGCAGCCTGATCCGCTGCGCGAGGCATGGCGCACTGTTTCTCATCGATAGCGGCGAATGCGTCGCAGGCCCCTGCGAGGGGCAGACATTGCAGATGCTGGAGTGCCTGGAGGACGCAAATGGGATCTGGATCGTGCCGTAGCGCGCTGTGCGCACCGAGCTCCCAAAGCAGAAGCCGGTGCGCACGGCGCACCCTACGCCAGGACTTCCAGGCGGCGAACCAGGGCGATCCCTTCAGGACTGATCTCGGCGCCGTAGGCCAGCACCTCTACACCCGCAGACTTGGCTTCGCGCAGGCCGGCGGCGTAAGTCGGGTCGATTTCCTCGGCCGCACGTACAGCGCGGATGCCGGACAGGTTGACGCAATACAGCTGCACGGTACGCACGCCGGCACGCGCCAGCGCGGCCAGTTCACGCAGATGCTTGGCGCCACGCAGGGTCACTGCATCGGGAAAGGCCGCAACATCACTGTCGTCGAAGCCCAGGGTGACACTCTTGACCTCGACGTAGACCGGCCCATCCGGGTAGTCCAGGCGAAAGTCGGCCCGGCTATTCTCTACGCCGTACGCCACCTCGCGCTTGAGCGCGGTGAAGCCGGCCAGCTCACTGATCAACCCGGCGCGCAGCGCTTCCTCCACCAGTGCATTGGCCCGCGCGGTATTGATGCAAGCCAGGCGCCCCTGAGGGGTCTCGCTGATCTCCCAACTACCCGGCAGTTTGCGCTTGGGATCGTTGCTGCGGCTGAACCAGACGCGGCAGCCCTCGCTCATGCAGTTGAGCATCGAGCCCGTGTTGGCGCAGTGAATGGTCATCTGCTCGCCACTGGCAGTCTCGATATCGGCAAGAAAGCGCTTGTAGCGGCGCAGCAGACGACCTTCTTCCAGCGGTGGCTCAAAGCGCATCGGGATTCCAGGTTTTCAGACCGCGAGCGATGCGTTCGACCGCCTGCTCCAGACGGTCGACATTCTGCGTGTAGGCGAAGCGCACATGGTGCCCCGCCTGGTAGCGACCGAAGTCCAGGCCCGGAGTGAATGCCACATGCTCGGTCTCGATGAAGTGGCGACAGAAGGCGAAGGCATCGCCACCGAAGGCACTGATATCGGCATATAGATAGAAGGCCCCTTCGGGCTCCACGGCGATGCCGAAGCCCAGCTCCCGCAGCGCTGGCAGCAGGTAGTCGCGACGACGCTGGAATTCGTGGCGGCGCTCCTCAAGGATCGCTAGAGTCGCCGGCTCGAAGCAAGCCAGCGCAGCATGCTGAGCCATGCTCGGTGCACTGATGTAGAGGTTCTGCGCCAGTTTTTCCAAGTCCGGCACGGCATTGTCGGGGGCGACCAGCCAACCGAGGCGCCAGCCGGTCATGCCGAAATATTTGGAGAAACTGTTGAGGACGAAGGCGTCTTCATCCACCTCCAGCACGCTGGCCGCATCACAGCCATAGGTCAGGCCGTGGTAGATCTCGTCCACCACCAGATGGCCGCCACGTTGTTTGATGCAGTCGGCCAAGGCCCCCAGCTCGTCCTTGTGCAACAGCGTGCCGGTCGGGTTGGCCGGCGAGGCGACCAGCGCACCGACGCTGTCGCCATCCCAGTGCCGCTCGACCAATTGCGGCGTCAGTTGGTAACGCACGTCCGGCCCGACCGGCACCAATTGAGCGGCGCCTTCCACCAGGCGCAGGAAGTGGCGGTTGCACGGATAGCCAGGGTCGGCCAGCAGCCAGTGCTTGCCCGGGTCGACCAGCAGGCTGGCGGCCAGCAACAGCGCACCCGAGCCACCCGGCGTAATAAGGATGCGCTGGGGATCGATATTCAGCCGGTACCGCTCGGCGTAGAAACCCGCGATGGCCTCCCGCAGTTGCGGCAGCCCCCGCGCAGCGGTGTAACGGGTATGCCCCGCGGCCAACGCGGCCTGACCGGCACGAATGATCGGTTCAGCGGTGGTGAAATCCGGCTCGCCGATCTCCAGGTGGATGACGTCATGGCCGGCGGCCTGCAGCTCGTTGGCACGCGCCAACAGGGCCATCACATGAAAGGGTTCGATGGCGCGACTGCGCCCGCTGTAGAGCTGAGCCATGGGTCTGTCTTCACGGTTGCGAGGCGCGGATTCTAGCAGGGCTGCTTCAGGCCGCGGCAAGGACAGGAAGCGCCGCCGCGCTTGACGCCCAGTCCCATGCAGATTTCGTTCACACCCCGGACAAGCTGGAGACAACCGGGAGTAGCGCGCCCCGATTCGATCTGGTAAGTTCGCCCGCTTGCAGCCGCAGGGCCAGGACAAATGCCTGGCAATGGAATACCCTGCGCGATGGATTTGAAAGAGTGAGAGGCGTCATCCATGCCCACAAAAGAAAAAGCCAAAAGCACCAGCCAGCTGATTCGTGGTTTCGAGCCTTATCCAGAGAAGAAGGGCGAGGAATACATGAGCGAGCCGATGCGCGCTCACTTCACCAGCATCCTCAATAAGTGGAAGCTGGAGTTGATGCAGGAAGTCGACCGTACCGTGCACCACATGCAGGACGAAGCGGCCAACTTCCCGGATCCGGCCGACCGCGCCAGCCAGGAAGAAGAATTCAGCCTGGAACTGCGTGCCCGTGACCGCGAGCGCAAGCTGATCAAGAAAATCGACGAGACCCTGCAGCTGATCGAAGACAACGATTACGGCTGGTGCGACTCCTGCGGCGTGGAGATCGGCATTCGCCGCCTCGAAGCCCGCCCGACCGCCACGCTGTGCATCGATTGCAAGACGCTGGCGGAAATCAAGGAAAAGCAGATCGGTTCCTGATCTGACGACGGGGCGCTTAGGCGCCCCGCTCTGTTTCTGGCCCTAGCTCCATGAACACAGCCTATATAGGGCGCTTCGCCCCCACGCCCAGCGGCTACCTGCATTTCGGCTCGCTGGTCGCTGCACTCGCCTCCTACCTCGATGCCCGCGCCGTTGGCGGCCGCTGGCTGTTGCGCATGGAGGATCTCGACCCGCCACGAGAAGTACCCGGCGCTCAGGATGCGATCCTGAAGACCCTGGAAGCCTACGGTTTCGAATGGGATGGGGAAATGGTGCGCCAGAGCGAGCGACACGCAGAATATGCCGCCGTGATAGCCCGGCTGTTCAGCCAGGGACTGGCCTATGCCTGCATCTGCTCGCGCAAGCAGCTCGAAGGTTACGCCGGTATCTATCCCGGTTTCTGCCGTAACGCCTGCCACCCTGATCATGACGCAGCCATCCGCCTGCGCGTACCGGAACTGGACTATCACTTCGTCGACCGCGTGCAGGGCGAGTTCCGCCAGCACCTGGGCCGCGAGGTGGGCGATTTCGTGATTCGCCGTCGCGACGGCCTGTTCGCCTACCAGCTCGCGGTGGTGCTCGATGATGCCTGGCAAGGTGTTACCGATGTGGTACGCGGCGCCGACCTGCTCGACTCCACGCCGCGCCAGCTCTACCTGCAGGAATTGCTAGGGTTGCCGCAGCCGCGTTACCTGCACGTGCCGCTGATCATCCAGCCGGACGGCCACAAGCTGGGCAAAAGCTACCGTTCGCCACCGCTCCCTTCCGACCAGGCCGGGCCGCTGCTGCTGCGCGCCCTGCGTGCGCTGGGTCAGCAACCGCCAGCCGAGCTGCAAGGTGCCGCCCCCGCCGAGTTGTTGGCCTGGGGCATCGCCAACTGGGATGCCACACGCATTCCACGCAGCCGCACCCTGGCCGAAGCGCAATTGAGGTAGGGTGCGCCACGCGCACCGATGAGCGCCAAGCCCGCTATTCCGGTCTCGGTGCGCACGGCGCACCCTACATGCAAGCCTCAAGTTTGTGGCTTGGGATGCGCGGCATCCTTTACCATCGCGGCATCTATCGACGAGATGTCACATGTATATCTACCGACTGGTTTTGATCCTGGTAGTGGGGATCTACCTGTTCTCCCCGGCCATCATGGACTGGTGGATCGATCACAATGGTGCCTGGTACCGGCCCTACCTGCTGTGGCTGATCCTCATCGTCGTGACCTTCATTCTTCAGAGCCAACGCGATGCTGACGAGCTTTAGCCTGAGCGAGCTGATCCTGATCAGCGCCGGCTACCTTCTGGTTCTGTTCGGTGTTGCCTGGCTCAGTGAACATGGTTTGATCCCACGGCGGATCATTCGCCACCCGCTGACCTACACCCTGTCGCTGGGCGTCTACGCCAGCGCCTGGGCTTTCTATGGCACGGTGGGCCTGGCCTACCAGTACGGTTATGGCTTCCTCGCCAGTTACCTGGGGGTTTCCGGCGCATTCCTGCTGGCGCCGGTGCTGCTCTATCCGATCCTGCGCATCACCCGCACCTATCAGCTGTCATCGCTTGCCGATCTGTTCGCCTTCCGCTTCCGCAGCACCTGGGCTGGCGCACTGACCACGCTGTTCATGCTGATCGGCGTGCTGCCGCTGCTGGCCCTGCAGATCCAGGCGGTGGCCGACTCCATCGGCATCCTCAGCCGCGAGCCGCTGCAGGAGAAAGTGGCGCTGAGTTACTGCGGCCTGATCATCCTCTTCACCATCCTGTTCGGCGCACGCCATATCGCCACCCGCGAGAAACACGAAGGCCTGGTATTCGCCATCGCCTTCGAATCGCTGGTCAAGCTGATCGCCCTCGGCGCCATCGGCCTCTATGCGCTGTACGGCGTATTCGGCGGCCCGCGCGAGCTGGAGCTGTGGCTGGTACAGAACCAGGCAGCACTGTCGACGCTGCATACGCCACTGCAGGAAGGCCCGTGGCGCACCCTGTTGCTGGTGTTCTTCGCCTCGGCCATCGTCATGCCGCACATGTACCACATGACCTTCACCGAGAATCTCAACCCACGCGCCATGGTCAGCGCCAGCTGGGGTCTGCCGCTGTTCCTGCTGCTGATGAGCCTGGCCGTACCGCTGATCCTCTGGGCCGGCCTCAAGCTCGGCGCCACCACCAACCCTGAATACTTCACGCTCGGCCTGGGCATCGCGGTAAACAGCGAAACGCTGGCGCTGCTTGCCTATATCGGAGGGCTTTCGGCCTCCAGCGGCCTGATCATCGTCTCGACCCTGGCACTGTCAGGGATGGCGCTCAACCACCTGGTGCTGCCGCTGTATCAGCCGCCGGCCGAAGGCAACATCTACCGCTGGCTGAAGTGGACGCGCCGCGCGCTGATCGCCTTCATCATCATGGCGGGTTACGGCTTCTACCTGCTGCTCGGCGCGCAGCAGGATCTGGCCAACCTGGGTATCGTCGCCTTCGTCGCCACGCTGCAGTTCCTGCCTGGCGTGCTCTCGGTGCTGTATTGGCAGACGGCCAACCGCCGCGGTTTCCTCGCCGGGTTGCTGGCGGGGATCAGCGTCTGGGCGCTGACCATGCTGCTGCCGCTCCTAGGCAACCTGGAAGGCCTATACCTGCCGCTGTTCAACGTCATCTATGTGCTCGACGATGCCAGCTGGCACCTGGCAGCCATCGCCTCGCTGGCCGCCAACGTGCTGGTATTCACCCTGGTGTCACTGTTCACCGAGGCCAGCCCCGAAGAGAAGAGCGCCGCTGAGGCCTGCGCGGTAGACAACGTGCGTCGCCCGCAACGACGCGAACTGGTGGCCATCTCGCCGCAGGACTTCGCCGCGCAACTGGCCAAGCCGCTCGGTGCCAAGACCGCGCAGCGCGAAGTGGAACAAGCCCTGCGGGATCTGCATCTACCGTTCGACGAAGGCCGCCCTTATGCCTTGCGTCGCCTGCGCGACCGTATCGAAGCCAACCTCTCCGGGCTGATGGGACCGAGCGTGGCGCAGGACATCGTGGAAACCTTCCTGCCCTACAAATCCGGCAGCGAAGGCTACGTCACCGAGGACATCCACTTCATCGAGAGCCGCCTGGAGGACTACCAGTCGCGTCTGACCGGCCTGGCCGCCGAACTCGATGCGTTACGTCGTTACCACCGCCAGACCTTGCAGGAACTGCCAATGGGCGTGTGTTCGCTGGCCAAGGATCAGGAGATCCTGATGTGGAACCGCGCCATGGAGGAGCTCACCGAGATTCCCGCGCAGCGCATCGTCGGCTCGCGTCTGTCGGCCCTGGCCGAACCCTGGCAGAGCCTGCTGCAGAACTTCATCGAACTGCCTGACGAGCACCTGCATAAACAGCATCTGGCGCTGGATGGACAGACCCGCTGGCTGAACCTGCACAAGGCCGCCATCAACGAACCCCTGGCGCCGGGTAACAGCGGCCTGGTGCTGCTGGTCGAGGATCAGACCGACACGCAGATGCTCGAAGACAAGCTGGTGCACTCCGAACGCCTGGCCTCCATCGGCCGCCTGGCCGCCGGCGTGGCGCACGAGATCGGCAACCCGATCACCGGCATCGCCTGTCTGGCGCAGAACATGCGCGAAGAGCGCGAGCACGACGGTGAACTGACCGAAATCAGCGGACAGATTCTCGAGCAGACCAAGCGCGTGTCGCGCATCGTCCAGTCCCTGATGAGCTTTGCCCACTCCGGCAGCCACCAACGCAGCGACGAACCGGTATGCCTGGCCGACGTGGCGCAGGACGCCATCGGCTTGCTGTCACTGAACAAGCGCAACTTCGACATCCACTTCTACAACCTCTGCGATCCGCAGCACTGGGCCTGTGGCGATCCACAACGCCTGGCGCAGGTACTGATCAACCTGCTGTCCAACGCGCGCGACGCCTCACCGCCCGGCGGCGCCATCCGTGTCCGCAGCGAGGCCAGCGAGCATACCGTCGACCTGATCGTGGAAGACGAAGGCAGTGGCATTCCCAAGGCGATCATCGACCGCCTGTTCGAACCCTTCTTCACGACCAAGGATCCAGGCGAAGGTACCGGTCTGGGCCTTGCGCTGGTCTATTCGATCGTGGAAGAGCATTATGGACAGATAACAATCGACAGCCCGGCTGACCCCGAGCGCCAATTGGGTACTCGAATTCGGGTCACCCTACCGAGGCATGTCGAGGCGACGTCCGTAGCGATGTAAACAGCGAGAGAGGCTGCCCATGGCACCTCCGTGACCGTCGAGAGACCGAATTGATGCCACATATTCTTATCGTCGAAGACGAAACCATTATCCGCTCTGCCTTGCGCCGCCTGCTCGAACGTAACCAGTACCAGGTCAGCGAGGCTGGCTCGGTACAGGAAGCCCAGGAGCGCTACAGCATTCCGACCTTCGACCTGATCGTCAGTGACCTGCGCCTACCCGGCGCGCCCGGTACCGAACTGATCAAACTGGCCGAAGGCACTCCGGTGCTGATCATGACCAGCTACGCCAGCCTGCGCTCGGCCGTGGACTCGATGAAGATGGGCGCGGTCGACTACATCGCCAAACCCTTCGATCACGATGAGATGCTGCAGGCCGTCGCCCGCATCCTGCGCGACCGTCAGGAAGCCAAGAGCGCCCCGGCCAGCACAAGCACCAGCGCTCCGCGCAGTGGTAACAGCGAAAAAGCCGCCGATAACGCCAATGGCGAAATCGGCATCATCGGTTCCTGCGCCGCCATGCAGGAGCTCTACAGCAAGATTCGCAAGGTTGCCCCTACCGACTCCAATGTACTGGTGCAAGGCGAGTCCGGCACCGGCAAGGAACTGGTCGCACGAGCCCTGCACAACCTCTCGCGCCGCGCCAAGGCGCCACTGATTTCGGTGAACTGCGCAGCGATTCCGGAAACCCTGATCGAATCCGAACTGTTCGGCCACGAGAAAGGCGCATTCACCGGCGCCAGCGCTGGTCGCGCCGGCCTGGTGGAAGCGGCCGATGGCGGCACCTTGTTTCTCGACGAGATCGGTGAGCTGCCACTGGAAGCCCAGGCGCGCCTGCTGCGCGTACTGCAGGAAGGCGAGATTCGTCGCGTCGGCTCGGTACAGTCGCAAAAGGTCGATGTGCGCTTGATCGCCGCGACCCACCGCGACCTCAAGACCCTGGCCAAGACCGGCCAATTCCGTGAAGACCTCTATTACCGCCTGCACGTGATCGCCCTCAAACTCCCGGCACTGCGTGAGCGCGGCGCCGACGTGAGCGAAATTGCCCAGGCGTTTCTGGTGCGCCAATACACCCGCATGGGCCGCGAGCCGCTGCACTTCGCCCACGATGCGGAACAGGCCATTCGTCACTATTCCTGGCCCGGTAACGTTCGTGAGCTGGAGAACGCCATCGAGCGTGCGGTGATCCTGTGCGAGGGCACGGAGATTTCCGCCGACCTGCTGGGTATCGATATCGAGCTGGACGATCTGGACGACGAAATCTTCGGCCTGCCCGGCCTCCCCAATCAGCCGGGTAACAGCAGCCATGAGCCAACCGAGGATCTATCCCTGGAGGACTACTTCCAGCACTTCGTGCTCGAGCATCAGGATCACATGACCGAGACCGAGCTGGCCCGCAAGCTCGGCATCAGTCGCAAATGCCTATGGGAACGCCGTCAGCGCCTGGGCATTCCACGCCGCAAGTCCGGTGTGACCAGCGGCTCTTGACCTTCTGCCCCGGTGACAACCGACCTGCGCACAGGTTCCACAGGTTGTTACCGATTCAATATTCCGTAACAAAGGCCGGGTCTATCGGTAACGAAAACCCGGCCCTCCCCCCGCCTCACACCACCCAACAAAACGCGCAAACCCTTGATTTACAAGGAATCGCAAAAACTGGCACGGCAACTGCTTTATCTCTGGCACAACAACAATAACAAGCAATGCCCTACACAATAAGAACAAGACGAAACGACTCCAGAACAACAAAAACAATAAGGACGGAGGCGCAGCTAACTGATTCTTTTGGAGAGGAGTTGCCTCAGGGGTTCGCCCCTTACGACCAGGCTGAGAACAATAAAACTGCCCCAAGGCAGCGCCGGAACTGGTTGGAACATGGCAGCATCAGCGTCCAAAGAAATCCGTTTGCTATTGGCTCCCCTCTCTAGGGAGCACCCGGTAAGCCACGGCAAGCCGGGAAGGGCCAAACAACAAAAACAACAGGCCCTCAATAACAATAAAAACACAGCACGCACCAACTTGGGGGGGAGCTTCGGCTCCCCCAGTAGCTTCCGGTTCCCGGATCCCCGCCTGCCGCCTCTCTACACACCTTCTCCCTACACGATGCTAGAATCCGCAGCAATCATGCGGTCATCGTTTCGCATGCCGTTGAAAAAATCGTTGCCAAGGCGAGCTGCTTTTAGCACTGCGATGCCCATGCCGGCAGTTTTTCAACAGTATGCGGGGCTGGCCGACCACTACTCCAAACAGTGCATCCCATGCTGAAAAAGCTGTTCAAGTCTTTCCGCTCACCTCTGCGCCGCGCCGCTCGTCCCCGCAGCACCCCCGAAGTGCTGGGCAGTCGACAACATCCGCTCAATCGCAACGAGATCAGCCGCCACGCCATCAGCGTGGTCGAACGCCTGCAGAAAGCCGGTTATCAGGCCTACCTGGTCGGCGGCTGCGTGCGCGACCTGCTGCTGGATATCGATCCGAAGGATTTCGATGTCGCCACCAGTGCTACGCCCGAGCAAGTGCGCGCCGAGTTCCGTAACGCAAGGGTGATCGGTCGCCGCTTCAAGCTGGTTCACGTGCACTTCGGTCGCGAGATCATCGAAGTCGCCACCTTCCGCGCCAATCATCCGCAGGGTGAGGAAGAGGAAAATAGCAACCAGGCCGCGCGCAACGAGAGCGGTCGTATCCTGCGCGATAATGTCTACGGCACCCTGGAAGACGACGCCCAGCGCCGTGACTTCACCATCAATGCGCTGTACTACGACCCGACCCAGGAACACATTCTCGATTACGCCCGCGGCATGCACGACGTGCGTAACCACCTGGTGCGGCTGATCGGTGACCCCGAGCAGCGTTACCTGGAAGACCCGGTACGCATGCTCCGGGCGGTACGTTTCGCCGCCAAGCTCGATTTCGATATCGAGAAGCACAGCGCCGAACCGATACGCCGCCTGGCACCGATGCTGCGCGATATCCCCTCGGCGCGTCTGTTCGACGAAGTGCTCAAGCTGTTTCTCGCCGGTTACGCCGAGTACACCTTCGATCTGCTGCTCGAACACGACCTGTTCGCTCAACTGTTCCCGGCCAGCGGCGAAGCGCTCAAGCGCAACCCCGAGTACACCGAGAAGCTGATCCGTCAGGCGCTGATCAACACCGATGATCGCGTCCATGAGGGCAAGTCGGTCACCCCCGCCTTCCTCTTCGCGGCCATGCTCTGGCCAGCCCTTCCAGCCCGTGTGCTGTACTTGCAGGGCAAGGGCATGCCACCGATCCCCGCCATGCAGGAAGCCGCTCACGAGCTGATCACCGAGCAGTGCCAGCGCATCGCCGTGCCCAAGCGTTTCACCATTCCGATCCGCGAAATCTGGGATATGCAGGAGCGCCTGCCAAGACGCAGTGGCAAACGCGCCGACCTGCTGCTGGAGAACCCACGCTTCCGCGCCGGTTACGACTTCCTTCTGCTGCGCGAACTGGCCGGCGAAGATACCGGTGGTCTGGGCGAGTGGTGGACCGAGTACCAGGATGCCAACGACAGCCAGCGTCGGCAGATGATCCGCGATTTGGCCGGTAAACCCGAGGCCGCGGGCAACGCCCCGCGCAAACGCCGGCGCAACAACAATCGGCGCAAGCGCAGTGACGACGGCAGCGCCGCCGCAGAATGATGGAACGGGTTTATATCGGCCTGGGCAGTAACCTGGAAACGCCCCGTCAGCAGTTGCAGGAAGCCCTCGGCGCTCTTGCCCGTCTGCCGCACAGTCAGTTGGCAGGCCGTTCCTCGTTATACGCCAGCGACCCGCTGGGCCCAGCGGATCAACCGCGCTACGTCAACGCCGTGGCAGCGCTGGATACCGAACTGGAGCCCTGGCAGTTGCTCGATGCCCTGCAACGCATCGAGCAGGAGCAGGGCCGCGTACGCAAGGCCGAACGCTGGGGGCCACGCACCCTGGATCTGGACATTCTGCTGTTCGGCAAGCGGGTGATTTCCGATGAGCGCCTGACCGTACCGCACTACCATATGCACGCCCGCCCTTTCGTGCTCTACCCACTGGCCGAACTCGACCCCGAGCTGGAGCTGCCGGATGGACGCCACCTGCACGAACTGCTGACCACCTGCCCATTCACCGGGCTGGAACGTCTGCCCGAGTGACCCTGCGCTGTTGCGTGACTCACTCCACTTTGGCTTCCGGACAACGCACCCCCCCTGCGTAACGCCTGGCGCCACGGCGCAGCCGCTCTAGCCTGAAGCCTGGCCGCCCACATTGGCGGTAACGCCAGTAACAGAGCGGTAACACCCGCAATTGACTTAAAGCCCCCCCATCAGGACTATAGGCGTCCCGTCGCCCAGCGCCGGGCGCACCTTTATGCCAATCCAGGCCGGATTGCAGCCAGATAGAAGCCGTACACCGAGCCTGAGCGAGGATCCTTGAAATGCCTGACGTTACCCTGACCACCCTGCAAAGCCTGAAGCAGAACGGTGAAAAGATCGCCATGCTGACCGCTTATGACGCCACCTTCGCCCAAGCCTGCTGCCAGGCCGGTGCCGAGGTGCTACTGGTCGGCGACTCCCTGGGCATGGTGCTACAGGGCCACGACAGTACCTTGCCGGTCAGCGTCGATGAGATGGCCTACCACACCGCCAGCGTCAAACGCGGTAACCAGGGCGCGCTGATCATCAGCGATCTACCGTTCATGGCCTATGCCACTACCGAACAGACCCTGCTCAACAGCGCCAAGCTGATGCAGGCCGGCGCGCACATGGTCAAGCTGGAAGGTGCCGGCTGGCTGGCCGAACCGATCCGCCTGCTGGCCGAGCGCGGTGTGCCGGTCTGCGCCCACCTCGGGCTCACGCCACAAGCGGTGAACATCCTTGGCGGCTACAAGGTGCAGGGCCGCCAGGAGGCGCAGGCACGTCAGATGCGCGCCGATGCCATGGCACTGGAGCAGGCCGGTGCAGCCATGCTGCTGCTCGAATGCGTACCCAGCGAGTTGGCGGCCGAGATCGCTCAGGCGGTGAAGATTCCGGTTATCGGTATTGGCGCCGGCCCAAGCACCGACGGCCAGGTGCTGGTACTGCATGACATGCTCGGCCTGTCGCTCTCGGGCCGTGTCGCTAAGTTCGTCCGCAACTTCATGGAGGGCCAGGACAGCATCCAGGGCGCCCTGAGCGCTTACGTGAAAGCGGTCAAGGATGGCAGCTTCCCCGCTGCCGAACACGGTTTCTCGGCATGAATACGGTCAAAACCCTGCGCGAGCTGCGCGCCGCGGTGGCCCAGGCACGCGCCGAGGGCAAGCAGATCGGTTTCGTACCGACCATGGGTAACCTGCACGCCGGCCACGTTTCCCTGGTGGAGATCGCCTCACAGCGTGCCGATTTCGTGGTTGCCAGCATCTTCGTCAACCCGCTGCAGTTCGGCGCCGGCGAGGATCTCGACAACTATCCGCGCACCCTGGTTGCCGATCAGGAGAAGCTCTTCGCTGCAGGTTGCCACCTGCTGTTCCACCCGGACGTCACGGAAATGTATCCGCATGGCATGGACAGCCAGACGCGCGTCACCGTACAGGGCGTGTCCGAAGGGCTGTGCGGCGCCAGCCGACCTGGTCATTTCGAGGGCGTGGCCACGGTCGTCACCAAGCTGTTTCATATGGTGCAGCCGGATCTGGCCGTGTTCGGCGAGAAGGACTACCAGCAACTGGCGGTGATTCGCACACTGGTGCGCGACCTGAACATGCCGATCCAGATCATCGGCGCGCCCACCCAGCGCGCCGAGGACGGCCTGGCGTTGTCTTCGCGCAACGGTTACCTCAGCGCCGAGCAGCGCGCCACTGCGCCCGTGCTCTACCGCGGCTTGCAGGGTATCGCTGACGAACTGAAACGCGGCGCGCGCGATTACGCCAGGTTGATCGAGCACGCCCAGGCGCAGCAACGCGAAGCCGGCTTCGTCCCCGACTACCTGGAAATCCGCAATGCCATCAGCCTGCGCCCGGCGGCCATCGACGATCGCCACCTGGTGGTGCTGACCGCAGCACAGCTGGGGAAAACCCGCCTGATCGACAATCTGGTCGTTGAACTGCCTGGCCAGTAGCAGCGTCCAAACACGGACGGTTACACTCTCAGGCCCGGGTCACCCCCGGGCCTTTTGCTTTCGCGGATCAGGAGCTCCGATGGCCTACTACCAGCAGCCTCACGACGTCACCACCCTGCCCGCCTGGCAGGCCCTGCGCCAGCATCGCCAAGCGATGGCCGGATTCAGCATGCGCGAGGCTTTCGCCGAGGATGCCACCCGCTTCCAAAGCTTCTCCCTGAACAGCTGCGGCCTGCTGCTGGACTACTCGAAAAACCTGATCAACGAAGACAGCCTGGCATTGCTGATCCAACTGGCCGAGCAAGCCGGTCTGCCGCAGTCCATCCATGCCTTGTACCAGGGTGAGCAGGTCAACGCCTCGGAGCAGCGCGCCGCCCTGCACACCGCCCTGCGCAGCCCGATCGGCCGCCGCCTGGTGGTCGATGGCACCGACATCATTCCGGAAGTGCACCGCGTGCTGCATCAACTGACCGAACTGGTCAGCCGCGTGCACAGCGGCCTCTGGCGTGGCTACAGCGAAAAGCCGATCAAGGAAGTGGTCAACATCGGCATCGGCGGCTCCTTCCTCGGCCCGCAACTGGTGTCCGAAGCACTGCGTCCGTTCACTCAACGCGGCGTGCGCTGTCACTACCTGGCCAATATCGATGGCAGCGAATTCCGTGAGCTGACTGCGCGACTGGATCCGGAAACCACGCTGTTCATTGTCTCCAGCAAGTCTTTCGGCACCCTGGAAACCCTGAAGAACACCCTGGCCGCACGCGACTGGTACCTGGCCATGGGCGGCCCGGAAGAAGAGCTGCATCGCCACTTCATCGCCGTGACCAGCAACCGCAAGGCGGCCATCGAATTCGGTATCCGCGAAGAGAACATCTTCCCGATGTGGGACTGGGTCGGCGGCCGTTACTCGTTGTGGTCTGCCATCGGCCTGCCCATCGCCCTGGCCATCGGGGTCTCCAACTTCAAGGAATTGCTGGCCGGCGCCTACGCCATGGATCAGCACTTCACCCAGGCTCCGCTGGCCCAGAACATGCCGGTACTGATGGCCCTGCTGGGTATCTGGTACACCAATTTCTGGGATTCGCAGAGCCACGCGATCCTGCCTTACGACCATTACCTGCGTAACTTCACCAAGCACCTGCAACAGCTGGACATGGAGTCCAACGGCAAGAGCGTGCGCCAGGACGGCAGCTCGCTGGACATCGCCACCGGCCCGGTGATCTGGGGTGGCGTCGGCTGCAACGGCCAGCACGCCTACCACCAGTTGCTGCACCAGGGCCGTCTGCTGGTACCGGCGGATTTCATCGTTCCGGTCAACAGCTACAACCCGCTCTCCGATCATCACCAGTGGCTGTTTGCCAACTGCCTGTCGCAGGCCCAGGCGCTGATGCAGGGCAAGAGCCGCGAGGAAGCCGAAGCCGAATTGCGTGCCAAAGGCCTGCCGGAAGCCGAAGTGCAGCGCCTGGCGCCGCACAAGGTCATCCCCGGCAACCGCCCGAGCAACATCCTGGTGATGAACCGCATCGCCCCCTTCACCCTCGGCGCGCTAGTGGCGCTGTACGAGCACAAGGTATTCGTGCAGAGCGCCATCTGGGGCATTAACGCCTTCGACCAGTGGGGTGTGGAGCTGGGCAAGGAAATGGGCAAGGAGGTTTACCAGCGCCTAACCGGCCAGCTCGACAGCAGCGCTGCGGATGCCTCGACGCAGGGGCTGATCGAGCACTTCCGCGCACACCATCGCGGCTGACATGCCTGCCGTCGGTAGCCTGCACCTACCGACGGCCCGTCTGCAAACGCGTCATCGACGCCTCGGCAGAACCTTCGCAGACATCGCCCCTTGAACCAAGCACCTGCTTGGGTGCACCCTTGTGATCGTTGCGGACAAACAATTACAAGGACCCCGCCATGTTCGAGATCACTCGCCACCCCGTGCCAGACGCGGTGCGCCAGCGCGCGCACCTGGATAACGACGCCTACCTGCGCCTCTACCAGCAGTCCATCGAGCAGCCCGAAACTTTCTGGGGCGAGCAAGCCAAGACCTTTCTGGACTGGTTCAAGCCCTGGGATCAGGTGCACAGCAGCGACCTGAAACAGGGTCGTGCCGAATGGTTCAAGGGCGGTCAGCTCAACGTCGCCTACAACTGCATCGACCGCCACCTGGAAAAACGTGGCGAACAGATCGCGATCATCTGGGAAGGCGACAATCCCGCCGAATCCGCGCACATCACCTACAACAAGCTGCACCACAACGTCAGCCGCCTGGCCAACGTGCTGAAAAGCCGTGGCGTGAAGAAAGGCGACCGCGTGTGCATCTACATGCCGATGATCCCCGAAGCGGCCTACGCCATGCTCGCCTGCACCCGCATCGGCGCCGTGCACTCGGTGGTGTTCGGCGGTTTCTCCCCGGACGCCCTGCGCGACCGCATCCTCGATGCCGATTGCCGCACCGTGATCACCGCCGACGAAGGCGTGCGCGGCGGCAAGTACATCCCGCTGAAGAACAACGTCGACAAGGCGCTGCAGAGCTGCCCGAACGTCTCCACCGTGGTGGTGGTCGAGCGCACGCAAGGCGATGTCGCCTGGGTCGAAGGTCGCGACCTCTGGTATCACCAGGCGCTCAAGGAAGTCAGCGCAGACTGCCCGGCCGAGCCGATGGATGCCGAAGATCCGCTGTTCATCCTCTACACCTCCGGCTCCACCGGCAAACCCAAGGGCGTGCTGCACACCACCGGCGGCTACCTGCTCGGCGCCGCGATGACCCACAAGTACGTGTTCGACTACCACGAGGGTGACGTCTACTGGTGCACTGCCGATGTCGGCTGGGTGACCGGACACAGCTACATCGTATACGGCCCGCTGGCCAATGGCGCCATCACCCTGATGTTCGAAGGCGTGCCCAACTACCCGGACGCCTCGCGCTTCTGGCAGGTGGTGGACAAGCACCAGGTGAACATCTTCTACACCGCGCCGACCGCCCTGCGCGCGCTGATGCGCGAAGGCGAAGGCCCGGTCAAGGCCACTTCGCGCAGCAGCCTGCGCCTGCTCGGCTCGGTGGGCGAGCCGATCAACCCGGAGGCCTGGGAGTGGTACTTCAACGTGGTCGGCGAATGCCGTTGCCCGATCGTCGACACCTGGTGGCAGACTGAAACCGGCTCCATCCTCATCACCCCACTGCCCGGCGCCACCGACCTCAAGCCCGGTTCGGCCACCCGCCCGTTCTTCGGCGTGCAACCAGTACTGCTGGATGAACAGGGCAAGGAAATCGCAGGGCCAGGCGCTGGCGTACTGGCAGTCAAGGCCAGCTGGCCAAGCCAGATCCGCAGCGTCTACGGCGATCACCAGCGTATGATCGAAACCTACTTCAAGCCCTACCCCGGTTACTACTTCACCGGTGACGGTGCACGCCGCGACGAGGACGGCTACTGGTGGATCACCGGCCGCGTCGACGACGTGATCAACGTTTCCGGCCACCGCATCGGCACCGCCGAGGTGGAGAGCGCGCTGGTGCTGCACGACGCCGTCGCCGAGGCCGCCGTGGTCGGCTATCCGCACGACCTCAAGGGCCAGGGCATCTATGCCTACGTCACCCTGATGAAAGGTCAGGAACCCTCGGACGAGCTGAAGAAGGAATTGCTGACCCTGGTCGGCAAGGAAATCGGCAGCTTCGCCAAGCCGGAGCTGGTGCAGTGGGCACCTGGCCTGCCGAAAACCCGCTCGGGCAAGATCATGCGGCGCATCCTGCGCAAGATCGCCTGCAACGAGCTGGAGAACATGGGCGACACCTCCACCCTGGCCGACCCCAGCGTGGTCGACAGCCTGATCGACCAGCGCCTCAACCGCTGACCCTCGCGCCCGGCCCGAAAGGGCCGGGCTCATCTTGTCTTGCGCCAGCCAAGCGCCGAAACTGCGCGCCATGGAATCCTTACGCAAGCAGATTGAAAAGCAGGTTCACAGCCTCACCGGTGCCTCGCTGGGTGTGCTCGACCTCGACCAGCCCCGTGGTGACGCCGGCCTGTTCGGCCCCGACTCGATGGTGTGGGAAGTGCACGCCGACTTCACCTCGATGATGGTCGGCGGCGTTTCTGCCCTGCTCCTGCAGATGCTCCATCCGCTGGCACTGGCCGGCGTGTGGGATCACTCCACCTTCCGCCAGGACATGCTCGGCCGCCTGCGCCGCACCAGCCTGTTCATCGCCGGCACCACCTATGGCGGCGCACATGACGCCGAGCAGTTGCTCGAAAAGGTGCGCACCATTCACCTGCAGGTGGTCGGCCATGCCCCGGATGGCCGACCTTATGCCGCCAGCGATCCCGAGTTGCTGACCTGGGTGCACGTTTCCGAGGTCAGCCAGTTTCTCGCCGGTTATCTGCGTTACGTCGACCCGCAACTGCCGGCCAGCGAGCAGGATCGCTACTACCGCGAAGTCGCGTTGATCGCCGAGCGCCTGGGCGCGCAGGACGTGCCCAAGTCGCGTCAGGCAATCGAGGCATATCTTGAGCGCATGCGCTCGCAGTTGCTTTGCGACGAGCGAACCCGTGAGGTGGTGCGGCTACTCTACGCCGCGCCCATGCCGAACATTCTGGCCAAACCCTTTGGCAGCCTGGTGATGCAGGCGGGTGTCGACCTGCTGCCGGACTGGGCCAGCGACCTGCTCGGTGAGCACCAGGCCGCCTGGCGCCGCCCACTGATTCGCAGCAGCGTGCAGCGCACCGCCACCCTGCTGCGTTGGGCGATACGCAACAGCGCCGCGCAACGGGCTCGCCGTCGACTGGCTTAGGCAGCATGTGGCGGGTTGCACCCGCCCGGCGCGAGATAACCTCGCGGTCTGAGTCATCGGCCCAATCGTTACAGGCTTGAACCGTAGGGCGGGTGTAACCCGCCAACAGCGTATGACCCGTCACCGTAACCTCAGGCAAGAGGCAACGCCCTCCACAATGTTCACCGCAGCACGTGGCTGGCCGGTCACATTTGGCTATGCGACCATCGAGGCCTTTCCGGTCACTCTCTGAACCGAGTCGAGGACATGCACATGCAAGACGTCGTCATCGTTGCCGCCACCCGCACCGCCATCGGCAGCTTCCAGGGCAGCCTGGCCGAGATTCCCGCGCCGGAACTCGGCGCCATCGTCATCAAGCGCCTGCTGGAGCAGAC
>PJUK01000157.1_pt1 | contig 39431 bp, 34 predicted proteins | sample 1512211 | NCBI WGS metagenome assembly PJUK01 (sample SAMN08177668, study PRJNA422409) | Feces metagenome, whole genome shotgun sequencing project. | reverse complement strand
CACAATTACGATTTCTCAGGCTCAGTATGAGGAGGCGAAACAACGGATTGCCGATGCCGGTTTAAGTCATCGCGTAGATGTACAGCTTAAAGACTATCGTTTACTACAGGGTAAATTCGACAAACTGGTATCAATTGAAATGATTGAAGCGGTGGGTGAGCAATATCTTCCAACCTATTTCAGTCAATGCCGATCACTATTAAAACCCCATGGTCTAGGCCTGATTCAGGCCATTACGATTGAAGATGCCCGTTATAAAAAAGCACTTCAGACTGTAGATTATATAAAACGTTATATTTTCCCTGGAAGTTTTATTCCCAGCATCAGTGTCCTGACACAAGCCGCTTCAGAACAGAAATTAAGATTGAAGCATCTTGAAGATATCGGATCCAGCTATGCAGAAACCATTCATCAATGGCGCGAACGTTTTTTAAATGCAAGAGCAGAGGTTCTTGCTTTAGGTTTTGATGAGACGTTTATTCGCATGTGGGACTTTTATTTGTGTTATTGCGAGGGAGGATTTAAAGAGGGAGTGATTAGTGATGTTCACCTGTTATTTGAAGCAAGCCCTTATTGAGTCTTTGGGATAGATCAGGGAGGCAGTGATGTTGTTGCAATTGTTTTTACTTGATGCCGTCGTGATGACCATTTGCTGGTTTTGGGCAAGCTATAATCGTCGGGCAGGCATCGTTGATGTGGCCTGGAGCTTCTGTATTTTCATCAACATCGTGATCACGGCTTGGTATATTGATGTCGCGCCGACGCAGGTCAGATGGTTTATTGGTGTTTGCAGCTCCGTCTGGTTCTTGCGTTTGAGTCTACACCTGTTTCGTCGCTATGCCGTGGAGTACGAAGAAGATCGCCGTTATGCCAATATGCGTGAGGCCATGGGTAAATTCCAGCACTTAGGTTTTCTTGCTTTCTTTATCTTTCAAGCGGGTCTGGCCATATTATTTACGGTTCCCATGTGGAGTTTATTAAATGTACCCAGTTCTATCTGGTTAGCTGAAACAACAGATTATCTGATCATTGCCGGTTTGATTATGGGGTTTGCATTTATTGGTGAAGTGGTTGCAGACCAGCAACTCTATCGGTTTAAACAAAACATCCAGAATCGTGGCAAAACCATGGATCAGGGATTATGGCGTTACTCACGTCATCCCAATTATTTCTTTGAGTGGTTGCATTGGTTTGCATATCCAGTCATCGGTATCGCAGCAGGCTTATATAGCTTATGGATTTATCCTGTGTTGATGTGGTTTTTTCTGTATTACATTACCGGAATTCCATTCAGCGAACAGCAGGCATTAAAAAATCGGGGACAAAATTATCTCGATTATCAAAAAAGAACTTCGATGTTTATTCCGTGGAAACCCAAAGAGTAGGTACGCACATGGACTTTATTATTCAAAAATCATTAAAACTTGTAGAAAGTGGTCTGGTGCCAGACCCGGCAATTCGTGCTGCAATTCGCTCGTTAAGTAAAAAGCGTCTGATTCAGGAAGGGCGTTATGATCCTGAACAAGGGGCTCAACGCTATATGGATGTATTGCATATGCTCAAGCATAGCGCAATCGCCATTGAAACAGACAAGGCCAATGAACAGCACTATGAATTACCGACAGCATTTTTTCAGGCCGTACTGGGTAAACATCTCAAGTATAGTGCATGTTTTTTTGCAAACGACCAAACCACATTAGATGAGGCAGAAGCGCTTGCCCTACAAATTTATAGTGAGCGGGCACAACTGAAAAATGGACAACATATTCTGGAACTGGGTTGTGGTTGGGGCTCATTTACATTATGGATGGCAGAACACTATCCTGACTCGCACATCACTGCAGTTTCTAATTCCAGCACTCAGCGACACTATATTTTGTCTGAAGCAGCAAAGCGTGGGCTCAGGAATGTTGAGATCGTGACCTGTGATGTCAATGTACTTGAATTAAAACCACAGACATTTGATCGTGTGGTTTCAGTTGAAATGTTTGAACATGTTCGAAATTATCAACGACTTTTTGAGAAAATCCAATCCTGGCTAAAAGCTGATGGTATGTTGTGGTGTCATATCTTCTGTCATAGATTCCTGCATTATCCATTTGAAATAAAAAGTGAATATGACTGGATGTCACGTTACTTTTTTACCGGCGGATTGATGCCTGCAAGTTCTACTTTCCTGCATTTTCAAGATCATCTGGAGTTGGCACAGCATTGGCAGTGGTCCGGCATACATTATGAAAAAACAGCCAATGCCTGGTTAGACAATATGGATCGCCATGAGCAACAGCTCAAGCCACTTTTTGATGAGGTTTATGCTCAAGAAGCGGGGATCTGGTGGCAACGTTGGCGTATTTTCTTTATGGCATGTGCTGAACTGTTTGGGTTTGAGCAGGGGCAGGAGTGGGTTGTGGGGCACTTCCTGTTTAAAAAGAAAAACGTATAATTTAAAAACAACGCCAAGTAGATCAGCCTATGTTTAGACAGAATAAAAATGGTGAGGATAATCATCCGCTGAGCGAGATGTTTAACCGCCATTATTGGTTGCAAATTGGGCTGATTGCGTTATCCATCATTATTGGTATTGCCTGTAGTACATGGGTGATTAAAGGTTCTTTACTCAAAACTGCCCTTGAGCAGGAGATGGAACACTATTGGATGCGCGTTGAGCGTAATCCGAAAGCTGATTTACCGGATACTAAAAATTTGTATGGTTACCGGTGGCAAACCGCGATGCCTCCACCTGCTTTCCGGAATCAGCATTTGGAGCAGGGCGTTCATCGCGTGTTTGTCGATGGAAAAAATAGGATGACAGTTTACGGCGAACGTAACGGACAACACGTATTACTGGTGTTCGGTGAAAGTAATGTCAACAAGATCGTCTGGCTGTTTGGTTTGGCCCCGTTAATGTTCAGCTTAATTGTGCTGTACAGTATTTTATGGTGGTCAAATCGCCGGGCCAAACGGTATTTCTCACCCATTACCCGTTTGGCAAATGCCTTGGAGGATATTGACTGGGCACATCAAAATGCAGCAGCATCGCCGTTTCAGGACATCTATACCAATGGCAATCTGGAAGCCGAGTATTTAAAGCGGGCACTTGAACGCTATCATCAGGTGTTGAGCGAGTTTATTAATAGGGAAAGGGAATTTACCGGAGATGTCAGTCATGAACTGCGCACGCCTTTAACCATTCTGAAAGGCAATGTACAGCTTTGTCAGGCACGTTATGGGCAGAGTAAGGCTTTGGATCGTATTGCCAATACCATCGAAGATATGCAATTACTGGTCGATACCTTATTGGCGATCGCAAGAAATAACACCAGTACCTTAACGGCCGAATATTTGCCTTTATCTCCTCTTATTCAGGATCTGGTTAGCGATTTAGAGCCTTTTAACCGTAGTCAGGAAATTGAGATCTGTGTTCAGGTTGAGACTCCAGACTCAGCAAAAATGATCTATCCATCAATGACGAAAATGGTCCTGAGCAATATACTTCGTAATGCATTAAATTATTCGCAAGGTACGAAAATTCATATTATTCAACGTCAGAACAGTGTGGTTATCGCGGATAACGGGATTGGCATTACAATGCCTGATGACCTTAAAGTACAACAATTAAGTTCACAGCTCCAACTCACTCCCAAAGGTCACGGTATCGGTTTGCAGCTTGTCAGGAAGTTATGTGCTCAGTTGGGATGGAGAGTTGAATTATTCGACCGCCAATACTACTTAAGTACGCACCCTGATCTGCAATTAGAAAAAACGACAGGTCTGATTGTGGTGGTTTATCTGAATTAGCCAGGCTCAGTATCTAAAGCTATTTTTAAGCCCACACCCGAGATGGTATGAATCAGTTTTTGCTGAAACGGTTTATCGATCATTTTCCTAAGGTTATAGATATGACTGCGTAAGGCATCACTCTCAGGCTCTTCATCCCCCCAGAGCTCGATAATGATTTCTTGTTTGGTAATCACTTTTGGCGAGTTTCTCATCAAGATTTTAAGTAATTTAAATTGTATTCGGGGGAGGTCAATTGTTTGGCCTGCACGGGTTATAGTCTGCGTTGAACTGTCTAAAATCAGATCATGAATTTGGAATTTAGTGGTGGTTACCTCGCCACGAGAACGTTTGATCAATGCACGAATACGCATCACCAATTCATTGAAATCAAAAGGCTTAACTAAATAGTCATCGGTGCCAGCAGTAAAACCTTTTAACTTATCATTCAGCGTATCCCGTGCAGTTAACATAAGGATAGGCATATCTTTGCCTTCTGCTCTGAGCCATTCACATAAATCATAGCCCGAGCCATCAGGTAAATTAATATCCAGTAATAGCAGATGATAAGGCTGGGCTAATAAAAAATTTCTTGCCGAATTCAAGTTACGGGCATGATCAACAATAAAACCATGTTCTTCTAAAAACTCGCATACGGTGGCAGCAAGTTCATAGTGATCTTCCACCATTAGGACAAATTGACTGCTCATATTTATATTCAAGTTATTGATGAAGTAATTGTTGTTTCAATTTAGCATTAAATGGTGAATCACCAAACCAAATTTTAAAATATTGATTTGCCTGAGGATTAGTGATCGAACCTAATTTTTTTTGATTTAAACGCAGGCTCAGGGTACTGCTGGATTGCGTATAATTCAATGAATAAAGATCTCCCTTTTTGACGGGCTGGTACAGCATTGTAATTTGATTTAATACGGATTGATCTGAAAAATTGGCCACATTCTTTCTTAGAAAGTAAGTGGCCGCTTTTTTGAATGCCCATTCAGGAATATCCCGTTGATAGAAAAAATCTAAACGAATATTTTGAGTTTCCCAGTTTTGCTGACAATCATCGGCATAATAGCTTACCGAACCGACCTTTTTTGCTGTGACCAGTAGGGGAGCCGTTTGACATAGTTGCGTATTTGCATGAACCTGGCTTAAAGATGCGATAAAACAGAAGAGGCCGAGTCCAGCTTTTGTTAAGTGATTATGCATTTCCAACCTCAACGATTTCTAGGCTATATATTTCATATTCAACAGACTTAAGCTTGTATAATTATGTGCTACTACGCTTTATTTGTTTGATTTTTAAGGTTTCTTAAAGGGTAAAAGTAAAGCGTAAGCATTCCCGACATAAGGTAAAGATCGGAACAAGCCATTCGCGGGGTCCCAATAATCTTGTTGAAAGACAATTAAGCCTTTTTCATCGATCTTAATTTGACTAATACCATAAGAAGACATGGTTTTTTTACGCCCCAACATTTTGAAGTCATATACCATATGCCAATGGATATAGGCAGAATCTTGTCGATGCGTTGCACTTATTAATGTGACAGAGACATTGCTGACGTGTTCGTTCATTCCTTCAAAATGTTTGATCAATTCTTTTTTGGTAGAGAACTGCGACAGCGTATCATTAATGTATAGATGATCTGCATAGAGTTGGCTGGCATTTTCGATAAAAGCAACCGTACCCATGGTATTGAATGCTGATACAAAACGTCGACCGATAAGCTGGGCTTGCTCATCATTTAATTCAACGCCTGAAATTTCTTTATTGGCCTTATCATAGTCAGCGCTGTAACTGGGTAAGCTTTTACAGGCAGCCAAGGATAATAGGGTCAGTGTGGATACGGTTACGGCTCTTAGAAATTTCATATTCACAAACCTTTTCATTTTTTTATAGCTTAAAATCTGAAGTGTGAATATGTTGTGAAATATGCGTGGTTGTGCATTAGGTTCATTCATGCAGCAAATCATAATATTTATCTAGGTAGGAGTGAGGGCTACCCACCGAAATGTGTAAGCTTGCATATGTGCCGTTACACTATGTATAACTTACTGGCTTCTCTCATAACATTGTTTCAGTATAGAACCAGATACTCGAATTAATAGGACAATGATCATGGCATTGAAGCATCGTATATTTTTAAAATATCTTTCTGTTTTCGGTTTCATAGCAAGTTCAGTTATCACAAGTGTGACTTTTGCCAGCTCGGAGCAAGCATGGAACAAACATGATCAGGAAATCAAAGCGGCGTGTATAAAAGCCAGTCAACTTAAAAATGTCAAGGCAGTGAGCAACGTCATGTTGTTTGATGATCGTGTCGGATATTCTGCACTGTTGATTCAAGGGAAATATCCTCAAGCACATATGAAAAACAAAATTGGTCAAGAGCTGTGTTTATGGAATAAGACTTCAAAGAAAGCTTATTTAAGTGAAGCCAACATAAAAGTAGGTTAAAACGATAAAGGAAAAATTGGAAAAATGTGGGATTTTCTACAAATAAAACAATGCTTTATTTGTAGAATTTAACTAATGGCATCTCCACCAAAATTTAATTCAGAGATGTTCGACTGAATGTAAAAAAAGCCTTTAAACTCAATGTTTAAGGGCTTTTTATTTGCCAGTTTGTCCGATACCATCTGAAATGATTTGACCTTGTTTTTACCTTCTCTGGCTATAATTATTGGAATATACGCTTTACCGTTCTTGGTGATCGGTTGCAATGAATAGAGATAAAATATCAAAAAATGGAGGCGGTCTCGCCCTTCTTCTGATCTATGAGCATTGATGTGAAGCGCAATAACTGAATTATATTAATAATGACTCAATATTAAATTTATTTTGTCCGGTTTTCGGACAAAAAACGCGTAAAGCGGTTTTTTTTCTATTCTCTTTATAGCTTTCAATAAACTTAAAAATTAGTTTATCCATTACCAGATGGAGATTAAGTTATGGAAAACTTAAAAATAAAAATTGTAATGTTTGGCTCAAAGTTAAAGAGCATGCCCCATATTGAAATGAAGCTTGTAAAGGATAGTACTCAGCATGGTATTGAAGCATCTAAAGCGATTGATATTAGGCAAACCGTAGTTAATCAATGGACCTAAGTGCTTAAAAGACTTGATTTAACTACATCTACAAGAAGATTGGAAAACGATTATTAGAATTTAAATTATGTTTTGGAGTGAAGTATGAGATTTAAAAAAGGATTTTTAGTATTCAGCCTGGGTTTGCTCTTTATAAATTTGGGATGCAAAGACAATGATAGGGCTGAAAATAGTGGTGCGGAAACTATTTATATGAATGGAAAAATTTATACCGCTAAAGATAAGGATTCTTTTCAGCAAGCTATCGCAATTGCCCATGATGGGACTATTATAAAAGTAGGTAATAATCAAGAAATTAAAAAAATTGCGGATAGCAATACAAAAATTATTGATCTTGAAAATAAAGTTTTGATGCCAGGTTTAATTGATAGCCATATTCATGCTTTAGCTTCCGGCGTGGAAGCCGTATTAGCCACCATGGATCGAGACGATACAAGCATCGATGTTGCCAGAGTAGAAGCAAAACTTAGACAATCGAGTCTGGATGGTACGGGTGTTGCTGGAGATGTGCTTTTTTTAAATGGCTTGTCGTCAGAATATTGGGAATTGTCTGATCAACTCTCCAATGTATTTAATAATAATGAATGGAAAAATCGCCCAATTGCATTAGTCGGTAGCGATCACCATACGGCATGGGCGAATCAAGCGCTCCTCAAAAAAGCAGGTATAGATGCGAATTTTATCCAGCAATTAAGTCCCGAAGATCAGCAAAATATTGCCCATGATGAAAAATTTGAGCCTACTGGATTTGTGATCGATTCTGGCTGGGATATGGTGAGTGATAAAATTCCCTCTGTGTCCCATGAACTGCTTTATAAAGGTTCTAAAGAAGCGATCCAATACTATAATCGTTTAGGCATTACCGCGTGGATGGATATTGCTGCAAATGCCAGTCCCAATAAGGGAATTACCAATATTAAAAATACAGAACAAACACTCGGGATGATTCCGATGTATAAAGAATTATCTCAGAAAGGAGAATTAACTGCGCGAGTTTCCGGGTTGCATGTCATCAACTCGAAAAGTACGCCACAAGTGTTTAACATCATTGAATCAATCAATCGCAAATATCAAAATATAGATAATTTAAATCTTATCGGTGTCAAAGTATTTGCGGACGGTGTATTAGAGTTCCCAGCTCAATCCGCTGCATTATTGGGACGTTATTCTAATACTAATAAGCAAGGGACTTTGTTATTTGATCCAACTACTTTTAAGTTAGTTGTAGATGAAGCTGACAAGCGGAATATGCTGGTTCATATCCATGCAGTGGGAGATAGGGCAGTACAGGAATCCTTGAATGCAATTGAATATGCGCGGTCAAAGCGTCAGAGCAATGTTCCTCATAGCATTACTCATCTCCAACTCGTAGATCCGAAAGACTATAAGCGTTTTAAACAAAATAATGTCATTGCTTCTATGCAGTTGGCATGGGCTTATGAAGACAGTTTTAATAAAGAATTGGTAAAACCTTATATTGATGCTGTTTCTTTTAAGGGGATGTATCCTGCACATTCTTTACTGGTTAACGGCGCAACAATTGCAGGTGCAAGCGATGCACCCGTTTCAACAGCCAATCCTTTTGTTGCTATGGCGACTGCAATCACAAGAAAAGGAATTGAAGGGGATGTTTTAAACCCGGCCGAAGCGATTGATCGAGATTCCATATTTAAGGCTTATACGATTAATTCAGCTAAAGCGCTGTATTTAGATAAAAGCATCGGCTCGCTCGAACCAGGCAAAAAAGCCGATATGATTTTAGTTGATCGAGATATTTTTAAAGTTTCACCGGAACAGTTGGCTGAAACAAAAGTGGTGTGGACTATTTTTAATGGGAAAAAAGTCTATCAACAATAACTTGGTTATTTAGGTATGGGGTGGGCTGAAGAAAAGCAGTTCACCAAAGCTGGTAGCAAACACAAAATAGCTGAATAAGATTTATGTTCACTGGCTTGATGTGGATTATCTAAATTTTATAGGCTATGGCATGGTGTTTTAATTACATTGGAATAACTTAGGCAAAGGACTAAAAATAATAAAAAGATGAATTTGGAGGTAGAAGTAGTCAAAAAACTCACTCATTAAGAGTGAGTTTTTGATGGTTTAAATAAATATGTTCTAAGGTATCGTCGGCATAGCTTTTTTAACGTCATTCACAATCTTGTCAATGTTAGCTGAATAGACGCTGGAATAATCCGATTCGTCATTGATAATAACTGAATATTGGCCCCTTTATTTTGAGCTACAGAGAATAACCCATCGCTGCTTGTTTGGGGACAGTTGGATCTTGTGCAGGTTGAGAAGCTTTAGTCAGAAAATTATGCGCTAAAGATATCAAGTTGTGAATAGATCACAATTTACATAACTATATAGGGAAGCTTTAAGTTTTAACCACAATCTGGCATGAAATGATGAATGGTGGAGATTAGTGTCAATTGTTCATTAATTTACTATGCTAATTTTATTCAAGTTTTGAGATGGATAGGTTGGGTTGTTGATTTTATCAATGAACTCTATTTAAGCTATAAGGGGGTTAAAATGAGAAAGTTTATTTGGGTTGTAATCATTACTTTATCTTTTACTGGCTGCTCGAATGCATCAAAAGTAGATCCTGAACTTGATAATATTGCTCATCTCATTTAATTGAAAATTAGCTTTAAATTGAAATTTTATTGTATTTGGTTTTTGAAGTTCATCATAAATATAAAAATCATAAAAAAGAGAGCCTCTATCAGCTCTCTTTTTAAGTTTGGTTATTTACTAAAGCAATAAAACCAACAAGCTATTTATTTTCTATTAAGAAAAAACTAAAACTTCTCTCTCACCCAGCCATAAGCCGCAGCAAAGGGGAGTGCAGTTCTTGCTAAATAAGGTACATGCCACAAACCGCCATGATTGGCATTTTCCATAATCAGCTGTAAAGGATGTTCGAGCTGTGTTTCAGGATTGGTCGCACTCTCTGGATTATTTAAATCATATACCCACAGCGCAGCCATAATCGCATTTGTGGTTCCAGGACTAAAGGTTTCGACCTTAAACAGATCTGCACCTGAAAAAGCCGCTTTCAGGATCGGATTCTTCACCACCGAATGGGTAGTGGTAGAGGGCGCAATATTGATCACCGTTTTTTGACCACGCGCGCGGCTACAAATGGCAAACCACTGTTGCAGGCGTTTCGCGAGAGCATAGTTGGGTCCTTGCTCAATCACCATACAATCGGAAATACCATATTTTTGGCCATTATCCGATTCAATCAGCTGCTCAATATTCGACTTAAAAAAATGTCTTAAGGAAATATTGTGAATCGATTTGGTCAGTAACTTTTCAAGCAGGGGACGCTGTTTTATTTTTTGCTGGATCGACTGTACAACCGATGCTGGGATGGCATAAATATCGGTGGGCGTTAGCATAAACATGATACTGCTATCTGCTTTTTGACGACTCACCTGTTCCATGATGCTGATCATGGCGATTGAAACACGCACATGTTTCTCACCATCCAGATACGCAATCCCAGCCAGATCCAGGCTCTGCTCAAATGTAGTTAACCAGTTCGCAATCTCCGGCGTTTGAGTCAGGAGATTTGCACCGAGCTGCTTTTCACCATTTTCCAAGGTCATTTGTGGTGCAATAAGCGTGGCATTGCCTTGTTGAATGGTGCTGGTAATTCTTTGCCAGATTTTTGGATTCGGTAAATCAATCGCGACAATATTGGCACGCCATTTTGCTAACCAGCTTAAAGGCCCGGCTTCTGAGGCGGCACCGAAGAGCACCATGGTACGTGAGGACAAGTCAAACCACTCGGGATGAGTCTGTAACAGGCGTAGGGCTTTGGCATGACTAGGTTCGATAATGTGTTGCTGTTCCCAGCAGTCAATCTGCTTGAGTAAGGCTTGGCCTTGCAGTTTTTGCCCTTTAAAGGGAATAAACCAGGGTTCAATGCTAGGATCGCCTGTTCCTTTGAGCACATAGCTTTCAAAAGGCTGGTCTTTAAAATCGGCCATCGCCTGTTCTAAAGAAGTTTGCTGACCAGCACGATGAAAATTAAAGGACTTTTTCGCTGTATCCAGCCCGTGTTGAGCAATCCGTAGAGGATGTTGAACAGAACGAATACCTGTTTTCACTAGTTCTTCAAAATAAACCGGATATTTCTTTCTCCAGTTCTTTTCGGCTGTTAATTCTGAGGCATAAGGTGAATCAACACTTTTCAGTGCGGCATATAAGATATTCTTTGCGGTGGCTGTTGTGCTGGGCTTGTTTTTGCCAGATTGAATCGGAAATTGTATTCCATCCATATTTGACGATGATTTATTACTCAATGCGCTGCTCCAATCTACTGAATGCTAAAATTCAAAAAAGTAGAGGGACTCTTTGTCTCATCCATATTTATATTTCCAGCATAAGTCGAAATGATGAAATTAAAAATAGCGGAAAATAGGGCAATTCATCACGATTTTGGAACAGCATAAAATGGAGAAAAAAGACCAGATCACACATTAAAAATAGTAATTACAGCGGCTTAGATGCAGGATTTGGCTTAATTCTGTTTGACCCCGATAGGTAAAATGTTACTTTGGATGTGCTACAAACACTTTTAACTGACTGTTTAGAGTAAATCACATATCATATTTTGGCTTAAATTCATGCAGAACATGATTACTTAAGTCCCTTTAAATCTTGCATAGCAAATGAATATCTTCAGGCTCGAGTTGCCATAGCTTCTGATCGGGTTTATCCAATACTTCTGCGCCATGTTTTAGATAAAAATCAACGGTTCGTTTGCTAGGCGTTGCAGAAATATACAGCTCGTTTCCACCCAGTTCTATTGCAGCGTTTTTTGCTGCCTGCATGAGTTGCGCACCTATGCCTTGGCCTTGCTGATCGGCATCAACATAAAAGTAGTGCAGAAGTCTGGCTGCGGGGTAATCTTGAATGTGTTGATTCGAGATCACGCAAATGCCGACCAGTCTTGCTTGCAGGTTAAAAGCTCCGATGAATGCGGCATGCTCATGGTAGAGCTGTTTTAATTTCGGCGGATCATTTTGTAGATGGTAAGCATCCCAATGTTGTACATCATAAAAGCAGTCCACCAGTTGTAATGTCTGTTGTTTGACATAATTTTGGGTGATCAGTTCTCGCCGATTAATCTGTTGCCAGATCAAGTCAATTTCTGAATATTGAAGCGGTCTTAAAATAATAGTGATAGTGTTTTCCTTGTCATACTATTTATTTATATTTTAACGGCTAAGCTATGCTTTAAACAGTTTATTTACATTAGAGACAATCTGTTAAGCAAATCAGCTATACCTCTCCTATAGATCAACTTATGCTATCTGTAGTCATTAAAATAACAAGGAAAATCTCTGATGTCTTTACGGTTGATCTTCTCCCTGACTGGAACCAGTCTGATTTTGATGTTTTCAGGCTGTACACCATCTTCAAAATATTCAATTGCCGATAGTTTCGGTCCGCAGCCGGTTTTACCAAAACCTCAGTCCAGCCTGATCCCGACGGTTAATATTGCTCCGGCCAAAGGCTGGCCGAAAGGCAAAATGCCTACTACGGTTGAAGGGCTGAAAGTTCAGGCTTTTGCGAGTGGACTGGATCATCCAAGATGGTTGTATGTATTGCCAAATGGAGACGTGCTAGTGGCAGAAACCGATGCGCCGCCTAAACCGGAAGACAGCAAGGGCATTCGTGGCAAAATCATGAAAATGGTGATGAAACGTGCCGGTTCATCATTACCCAGTGCCAACCGCATCCGCTTATTACGGGATACCAATGGTGATGGTATCGCAGATCAGAATACGGTTTTTCTACAGAATTTGAACTCACCCTTTGGTATGGCCTTGGTAGGAAATATGCTTTATGTGGCCAATACCGATACGCTGATGCGTTATCCCTATCAGGAAGATGCCACCCAAATCACCGCAAAGGGCACCAAGGTGCTGGATTTACCTGCCGGTCAGCTCAATCATCACTGGACTAAAAATGTGATTGCCAATCCACAAGGAAGCAAACTCTATATCACGGTCGGCTCGAATAGTAATGCTGGAGAAAATGGTCTGGATCAGGAACAGGGACGGGCACAGATTCTGGAATATGATATTGCTACTGCCAAAGTAAGGCCTTATGCAACTGGACTGCGTAATCCGAATGGCATGGGTTGGCAACCACAGGGCGGACAACTCTGGACAGTGGTTAATGAACGGGATGAACTCGGTAGTGATTTGGTTCCAGATTATATGACCTCAGTGAAAGAGGGAGCGTTTTATGGCTGGCCATATAGCTATTATGGCCAACATGTGGATAAACGGGTCAAGCCACAAAATCCTGAGCTGGTGAAGCGGGCACTTAAACCTGACTATGCCTTGGGTAATCATACCGCATCTTTGGGTTTGGCATTTTATGCGACCGAACTTATGCCACAGTATCGCGGTGGTGCATTCATTGGGCAGCATGGGTCATGGAACCGAAAACCGCATAGTGGATACAAAGTTGTTTTTGTGCCTTTCCGAAATGGACAACCTTCGGGTCAACCGCAAGATGTGCTGACCGGTTTCTTAAGTGAGAAAGGCGAAGCTTATGGCCGTCCAGTGGGAGTCGCAATTGATTTTTCCGGTGCGCTTTTAGTGGCTGATGATGTCGGCAATACGATCTGGCGAGTCTCGCCTGTTGCGCAAACCACCTATGAAAGCCCAACGCAAAAGTATCGGCAGTAACTTAGATTTATGATTTAAATTTTACTTGGTGCTATCCAAACTGTCGTTATTCATATAAAGTTTATATAAAATACATCTTCATTGTAAAACATTACAAATCTACTAAACTTTTCGTTCCATACTCAGTGGGACATAACAACATCAAGGATAGCGTCATGCCACAGTATTTGCGTATCGCTGATAATATTTACAGGCATTTTGAAGAGGAGAAAAAGTTTCATGCTCCGCTGCAAGATTGCCTAAATTTCATTGTTAAACAGTTACGTGAAGAACTTAAAGATACTGACTTAAAATTATTGTATAACTACATCGATTTTGTGGAAGGTTTTCAGGACAGGCCGACCAAAGACCATATTTGTATTGATGTCAGTTTAGTCCCCAACTATAAGAATAAAGATGAGTTTGTGTTGTGGTTAGCAGGATTTATTGAACGTATCACAGAAGGTGGGGTAAAGAGGCTGCCACCCATCCATGAAGAAATCCCGGCAGAGTTTACATTTGAACGTGACCTGAGCATTATTCTGGATCAATTGAAAACCAGTTCTGCTGAACAGATCAAATCCTATTTTGAAAGTGATGAATTTAAGAATAGTTAACTTTAAAAAGCATAGAGTAATCAGACACTGATTATTCTGCTAATTTTTCAAAAGGCTTCTAAGAGGCCTTTTTTTATTGTGTGTTATTTAAGAACTCATTTTTAACTTGCAGATTGCATCGACTACGTTATTTAAAATTTTGCATCTCGTACATGACAATAGGAGCTATGAATCAGCGCTAACCATAAAAACGGGAATGGATAGACGGTTATGTATAGTTTGTGTGACGCATTATGTATTTATAGAATAAAGCGTGATATAAATAGCGCATTAACGATGAGCTTCTTTGATGAATGTCTATATCGTAATCCCATGTTCTTCCCCAAGAGCTTGGGATTTTTTTTTTATGTGCAAATTAATCTATGACAGAATGACAAAGCATAGTATGGATCAGGAGGGGGGATATAAAGGAAAAGGATGAGCAACTGTTGTCGAGTTGAATGAAAGCATCTGGAGAACTGGTCTAAACACGGATCCTCCAAATGAGTTCACTGGTATGAAATATTATTTTTTTTGCTTAAAACGGTATTTGCATTTCAGACAGCGATAGTCCTGAAAAATATTTTTGTCGACCATGACACCTGCCTTTTTCCCGAACATATTGCCAATCACGCCCCCTGTGATCCCTGCGCTGATCGCGCCAACAAAAGTGCCGACCGTACCGCCAACAATCACACCTAAGGGACCAGCAACCGTACCAATTGCTGCACCGATGGATGCACCACCTGCAGCACCACCGACCGTACCTGCTGTCGTTCCTGCGGCTGTCAGTAACACACCACCTGTAGTTTTCAGTAATTTGTCATGATTACGTGTTTCAACTTCGGTGGAACCACATTTCGGGCATAGTATAGGTTTGTCCATAAAACTATCCTGTTTTCTCTATTGATAACGACATTCAGTGTATTGAGCAATTGCCGATAGCACTGGGTCAGGCTCAATTCTAGCTGATCGCTGCAATAAGTATTTATAGTTCATGTAAATACTTTTACCCTTATCCTGACACCCCTGATTTGACGCTTTTGAGTTCACAGTAGAACTGCGGAAGAATAAGGTGAGAGAGGAGTCCTTATTCTTCAGTAAAAATAATAGGCTATGCAATCTAAGCCGGATTAGTTCAGGGCTGCAGCGTTGGTTTCGATCGTTAGCTCTAATTCCTGACCCAGTTCGAGCGCAAGCTGTTCGGCTTTGGCATAAGCATCTGCGACAGACTGACGATGACGATCATCCGCAAATTCTTGATATTCGGAGGCAATTTCATAAATTTTGTCGACCCCTAAATATTTGCTGACGGTATGCAGATGGGGCACCAGATGGCTCATCTGGGCTCTGATTCCACCTTGTTCAAAACCAAATTCACCACTTGAGGTGATAATCAGCAAGGTTTTACCAGATAAGGTTGGCTGTAAAGGAAAATCACCCCGTGCCAGATCAAAATCAAAGGTCTTGTTCACCCGGGCAATTTGATCAAACCAGGCTTTGAGTTGAGCTGGCATGCCATAGTTATACATCGGTGATGAAATAATGATGAGGTCAGCAGCCATAATTTCAGCAATCAACTGATCAGAAAGCTTGAGTATGTCGTGTTGTTGTGCCGTTCTATTTTGTTCTGGGGTAAATGCAGCTCCCATCCATTGCTGGGTAATAAATGGTGGTGGATTGATACCGACATCACGATAGATATATTCATCTATGGCGTATCGTGTTTTCCAGGTCTGGATAAAGTGTTGGGCAATATTCTTTGAAATGGAATTATGGTTCGGGTTGGGATTACTGGCCGCACGGATACTGGCATCGATATGTAAAATGGTACTCATGTGATCTGACTCTACTGCGTTCAAGATGACACCATTCTGGAATGATACAGAGCGCTAGACAAACGAATAAATCACAGCTATAGATGATTTTAAGTCATCTATTATTTCTATAGGAGCGTGGCATGCAAGTTTCTTTACAGGCATTAAAAGCATTTGAGTCAGCCGCGCGTTTAGGTAGTTTTAAACTGGCGGCTGAGGAACTTTCACTGACACCGACAGCGATTTCACATCATGTTGCCAAGCTTGAGCATCGGTTAAGCGTTGATTTATTCCATCGCGAAGTCAGAAAAATTGTACTCACCGAAGTCGGCGCAAAATTCGCGAAGCAGATTTCAGAGGGATTTAGAAGCATTGAGGAGGCAGTAGAGCAGATCAGTCTGGCAAGTCATGTGGTGAACGTGACCACGACTTCATCTTTAGCGGCTTTGCTTTTAATACCAGCCCTGCATGAATTTTCTTTGATTCACCCTGAGATTTCTGTAGAAGTTTCAACAGGGGAGAGCTTGGACAATCAAGTTTATTATTTACCTGTACGTTTGGGTAATATTGCGTCTGTGCCTGCCTCCGAGATTATACGCTACGAAACATTTAATCTGTTCGGCCGAGCACAGCTTGATCTGCTTACTGCTGGCGATGAACCGATGCTGATTTTTACCACGACGTGGAAAAACAAAGTATTGGCTGCGCCACCTTTGGAGGAATGGTGTGCGCTAAATGGCATAGCGTCGTCAAATATTATCGTAAAAACTTTTGATCAGGAGCTGTTTGGTATTCAGGAAGCACTGGCTGGCAATGGATTTGTGTTTGCCTCTACCACCTTAATGAGCCGATTGCTGAAACTGAACCAGCTGCAGCAATACCAGACCAAACCCATCCAGTCCGAACTATGTTATTACATCCCGAATAAAGCAAAAGTGAGCAATCGTAACACTCGCGATCTGATGGAGTGGCTGGAACAAAAATTAAATGAATGATTTTGGTTCAACCTCCATATTTGATGATTGCTCATCAATGATTGCGTTTAAACCCGTCACAGTCTGAATTCAAGGCAAGAAGGTTTCTTGTAAATAACTCCACAACATTTTGCCATCAATTTCTTCAATCAATGCACAAGAACGACGGATCAGAATACCTGAATCTTTAGTATGCTTTTCGGTGTAAGTCAGTACAATCGCATCAGGTTTTTGCATCAGGATCTGTTCATCATAGATTTCAATCTGGATATCAGGCATCTTGCCCTGATTGTTGGCAAATAGGCCTTTCACTTGTTCGAAAGAAATACGTTTACCAGCCGCACCGACCATTTCAAAATGATCAGCAAAATAGTCAATCAGTTGGGGAAGGTCTTGTTCTGAGTGTTTGCCGCTAAAAATTTTTTCGATCAAGACGTGCATGCTATGGATGCTTTCGATTACCTGTTCTTTGTTAAGCGCCATGTTCATTTCCATTGAAAATTAATTATCTCATGTTATTTTAAAACAAAAATAAATGTAAAATTCAATATCATTTTAAAATAAATTTAGGTTTTCTCTCTTGGGGCTGACTCTACATTTAACTTTTTTCTTTAAAGAACAGCTATTTTTTCAGTCGCTTAGCAGCATTTGAACTGGTTTTAAATCCTGATTTTACCTTCAAATGAACAATATTGCGTGCTGAATGGGTAAAAAAGGTATAACTTTATACCTAAAATATTATGGAAAATTCCATGTAAAAATAATAATTATAGGAGGGAGAAATTAACCTTATTGAAGCTGAGCCAGAAAAGGAGATGAATTCTGGTGATTACCTCCTTCAATAAGCAGACACATGAGAACAATGACATGGACAAGGAAGCAAAATGGATACGCACTCAACCGAGCCAGCACGTGCTCACTCAAATCTATACGCCTGGTATGTGGTACTACTGTGCATGCTGGCCTATATCTTTTCATTTATCGACCGGCAAATACTGGCGCTGATGATCGAGCCGATCAAGGCCGATCTGGGTCTTTCCGATACCCAGTTCAGTCTACTCCATGGTTTGGCCTTTTCATTGTTTTATGCCTTTATGGGCTTGCCGCTGGCCTATCTGGCGGACCGGTTTTCACGTCCAAAAATTATTGCCATCGGGGTGGTGTTCTGGAGTATTGCGACCGCATTTTGTGGTCTGAGCAAGAATTTTATCCAGCTTTTTTTAAGTCGTATGGGCGTCGGTGTCGGTGAGGCTGCTTTGTCACCCGCAGCTTATTCGATGTTTAGCGATATGTTTAGCAAGGACAAGCTGGGCCGCGCGGTAGCGGTGTATTCGATCGGTTCCTTTGTCGGCGGTGGGATCGCTTTTCTGGTCGGTGGCTATGTGATTGGCTTGCTGAAAAATATGGACAGCATCATAGTTCCGGTATTTGGTGCACTCAAGGCTTGGCAAGCGGCATTTATTATTGTGGGGCTGCCCGGAGTATTTATCGGTTTACTGGTGTTGTTGACGGTGAGAGAGCCGCAGCGTAAAGGCCAGCGTTTAAATGCGCAGGGGCAGGTTGAAAAGACCAGCATGAAGGATGCGTTTAAGTTTATCAAAAAGCATGGGCGTACCTTTAAATGCCATTATTTAGGTTTTACCTTCTATGCAATGGCGTTGTATTGCCTGATCAGCTGGTCACCCGCATTTTATATACGTAAGTTTGGATTAACCCCGACTGAAGCGGGTTATATGCTCGGCAGTGTGTTACTGGTGGCCAATATTCTAGGCGTATTCTGTGCGGGTTGGCTGAATGACTGGTTTATTCAAAAAGGCCGTAAGGATGCTCCGATGATCACCGGTGTGATTGGGATTGTCGGTTTAGTGATCCCGATCATGGTGTTTACGCAAGTGAATGAGTTATGGCTATCGGTGGTGTTTCTGGTACCTGCAATGTTCTTTGCTTCATTCCCGATGCCGATTTCTACCACAGCCATGCAAATGCTGGCGCCAAACCAGTTACGTGCACAAATCTCGGCAGTATTCTTGTTGATCAGTAATCTGGTTGCGGTCGGGATTGGTACCACATTGGTGGCATTGATTACTGATAAAGTGTTTGAAAATCCATTGATGGTTGGCACGTCCTTGTCGATTGTCGGGACGATTTCTTGTGTATTGGCCTTTATTTTATTGAAAAAAGGCTGTCAGGCATTTAGCGAGAGTATGCAGCAGGAACATGCTTCTTGATCTGACCCAAGTGCAAGCACCAAGCCCATTCTTTTGTAATGGGCTTGGTGCTTTGCTGGCGAAACCCATAACAAGGGAGTGAAGTGATGCACGCGACATTTAAACTGGATCATTTGCATTATCTGGATGAATTTTTATTATTTCAGTCCAGTGATTACCAGACCATTAAAGATCAAATCAGTCATTACTTATGTCCGCATCGTTTTGATGTTGAGACCCAACAGCCGCTAAACACGCGCCTGAATGGTTTTAGCTTTGGTAATGGGGCGCTGTATGATCTGAAATATAGCGCACCGGTCGTCATCTGTATTGATGACAGTTCGAGTTTTTACCTGTTCAGGATCACCCTGGAAGGGCAATGTCAGGTCGGGGGCACAAATCAGCAACTGCTACAATCTGCAGGCATTATGTCGGTGACTCATCCGCATACCCGACAGCAGATTGTGACCAATCAGTATTGCCGCAATATTATTTTAAAATTATCTAAACAGGAGATCGAAACCCAGCTGTTTAAAATGCTGGGCCATACTTGTCAGGCGCCCGTCTGCTTCGATAGTGGTCTGTCCTGTACCGCAGAAGGGATGAGTGCCATTGTTGAAACGCTGAATTATCTCTGTCATGCCTATCATAATATCCAGAACTGGAGCTTTATCTCAGCCAGTTTTACTCAATATCTGATTGAGCTGATTCTGCTTAAAATCCCCAATAATTATAGTGAGCAGCTGAATGCACAGCGTCAGCAGCTTGTGCCAGGCTATATCAAAAAAGCGCAGCAGTATATTCAGGACAATCTGCATCAAGCGATTTCGCTAGCGACGCTGAGTCAATATTGTGAGGTGTCGATCCGCAGTCTACAAAAGGGCTTTAGCCAATATCTACAGCAGACACCTGTTGAATATATCCGTGAGCAACGATTGGAACGGATACATTTGGCTTTGCAGCAGGCACAGACAGATGAAACCGTCACCGATATTTTACTGGATCATGGCATTCAGAGTTTTGGGCATTTCTCTACCTTGTATAAAAAGCGCTTCGGCTGTCTGCCTTCACACACTTTAAAAATGACTCCTGTACAACTCAGTGAAATACGGTCGTAAATGGAATAATCAATGCGTATTTGGATAAGCCGGTTTAGGCTGACCGTTCTATGCTGAATGACAAATCAATCAGCAGGAGCGCACATGAAAATTACAGTACTCGGTGGTGGACACGGATGTTATGCCGCAGCAGCAGAGATGGCAGAAAAAGGCCACGAGGTGGTGTTATGGCGTCGTGATCGAGAAGCGTTGCAGCAGCTGGCAGCAACCGGTGAACTCAAGATTAAAGATTATCAGGGCGATCGTCGTGTCACAGTCGGTTTTGAGCGGAGTCAGATTAATCTGACCGATAATTTACAACACGCCATTCAGCATGCCGAGCTGATTATTATTCCTTTGCCCGCAACCACACATCTGGATTTAGCGCAGCAAGCCGCACCTTTCTTTCAAGCAGGACAGGTGGTGTATTTACCGCCCGCAACCTTTGGTAGTTTTATTTTTGCCAAAGCCATGCGTGAGGCAGGTAACACTGCTCAAGTGGCTTTTGCCGAAACCGGCACCTTACCGTATCTGGTACGTAAGCACGGCGTCAATCAGATCGTGGTGAGTGGCTATGCAACCCGTTTACCAACGGGGGTATTCCCAAGCAGCTTGTCCGAGCATGCATTTCAAATTTTGAAACAGGCCTATCCAAGTGTTGAGCCGATTGAAGACAGTCTCAGCGGTGCCTTGATGAATGCCGGACCGATTATTCATCCACCGTTGATTTTGATGAACGCGGGGCCACTGGAACATTTCGAGACTTGGGATATCCATAATGAAGGCACGCAGCCTTCGATTCGCCGTGTTACCAATCAGCTCGATGCGGAACGTATGCAAGTGCGGGAAGCACTTGGCTATGCTGCACCGCATTTTCCGCTGGCCGATCATTACAATAAAGCGGGTGAAGGCGATGAATGGATGTATGGCCGTGGCGCGCATGGAAAATTGACGGATAGCGGGGACTGGCGTGAGGACATTGACTTACAGACACACCGTTACATGCTGGAAGATACACGTTTGGGGCTATCCTTTCTGGTTTCAGTGGGACGTTGGGCGGGTGTCGCGACACCTGTTGCAGAAGGGCTACTGAATATTGCGTCTGCAGTGACAGGCAAGGATTTATATCAGGACGGGCGGACGTTTGAGAATCTGGGACTCGCCGATAAAAGCAAGGCTGAGTTGCAAGCGACTTTGCAGCAAGGAGTCTGATATGGCATCGATTCAACAGGTTGCTGTACTCGGTGCTGGACGCATGGGTAAAGCCATAGCAATCGCCTTTGCCTATGCGGGACTCAAAGTAGTTTTAATCGATGCCCGACAACGTACCGAGACTGAGTTTGAGCAATATCAGGCTCACATCCGAACAGACTTAAAACAAGAATTGCAGTTGCTGGAAAGTATTCGGTTTATTCAATCTGAACAAAGCCTCTTTATTCTGGATCAGATTCAGATTTTAAGCCGCACCGCTGCAATCTCGGTCTTGGTAAATTGTGATCTGGTGATGGAAGGGGTACCCGAGCTCAGGCAAGCCAAACAAGATATTTTTACTTGGCTGGAGCAATATATTACGCCGACTTGTATTGTTGCATCGACCACGTCAACCTTTCTGGTCACGGATATTGCGCAGATGATTTCTCATCCAGAACGTGTGGTGAATGCACACTGGCTCAATCCTGCCTATCTGATTCCACTGGTTGAGTTAAGTCGTTCCGAGCAAACTTCAGATGAGGCCGTAAATATCTTGAAAAGCTTCTTGCAGGCAATTGGCAAAGTACCTGTGGTGTGTCATGCCAGAGCCGGTTATATCGTGCCACGGATTCAGGCCTTAGCCATGAATGAAGCGGCGCGGATGGTCGAAGAAGGTGTGGCTACGGCAGAAGATATCGATATCGCGATTCGGACCGGTTTTGGTTTGCGCTTTTCTGTACTGGGATTATTAGAATTCATTGACTGGGGAGGTGGCGATATTCTGTATTACGCTTCGCAATATTTGGAAAAAGAGCTTGGTGAGCGTTATCGCACGCCAGAAATTATTGCCGAGAACATGCGACAGCAACGCAATGGTCTACGTGAACAGCAAGGCTTTTATGATTACCAGCAGGTCGATATTGCGGCCTATAAACAACAGGTTTTACATACTTTTGTAGACCGCATTGCCGCAAATCAGCTGAAACCACCGTTTAATATTTTAAATCCGTAGTCGGCCTGGTTTGAACTTTTGCCCATCTCTGTAGCGACATGGGCTTTTGTTGTTGCCTTAGCTTGAAGGCATCAGATCAAACAGCTTTTTTAATTGGCCGTTGAGCTGGTGCAATTCAGCATCGTCAAAGGCATTCAGTATCCCGGAGAGGGTGACCTGACTGATCTGGTTAATTTGTTCAACCATTTCTTTTCCTTTATCGGTCAGTTTCACCATCGAAATCCGTTCATCTGATTCAGATGAAAACACCTGCACAATACCGTCTTCTACCAGACGGTAAACGGCTTTGGTTGCCGTGGTCAGTTTGAGGGTAGAGAGGTTGGCAATCTCGGTAATACTGGCTTGTTCAAGTGCATTGGTACTTAAAATGATTTTACGACGGGTATTGTCGATTCCTAATTTTTTAATTGATTTTTCAATAAGTTGTGTGTATTTGCCATTCACCTGCGAGATCCAGAAAAAAGGATAGCTTTGTAAGCTGCTCGGTTCATTGTTGGGTAGAAATTGTTCTAAATGCGTAAGCATAGCCAAGTCATTACTTTTATAAAAATGGACATTCAGCATTATACAAAAATTAGAAACATTTTCTTGATTCTTCGTATCGAAAAATACTTGACAATTACATTACTTTTTCCGATATTTGTATTAAGTATAAAAATACATGGAAAAGTGAATGAATATTATTGTACAAGAGGTACAAAAAGGTGCAGGCGCTTTGAAAGTGATGGTTAAGGATTCCATCGATATTCAAGGCATGCAGACCATGGCAGGCAGTCGAGCTTTAATGCAAAGCCAAGCCGCACCCGCCAATGCCGAAGTAGTGGATCGTATTCTGGCTGCAGATTGTCAAATTACCGCGAAAACCAATTTGCATGAACTGGCGTTTGGCATCACAGGGATTAACCATACTTTTGGTACGGCGATTAATCCGAAATATCCTGAACTGATTCCGGGTGGTTCTTCGAGTGGCTCTGCGGCAGCGATTGCGGCTGGTCTGGCAGATTTCACCTTAGGTACAGACACTGGTGGCTCCATTCGTATGCCAGCAGCGTGTTGCGGTGTGTACGGTTTAAAACCCACCTTTGGCCGTGTCAGCCGTGCTGGCGTACATCCCGCAAGCAGTTCACTGGATTGTGTTGGCCCTTTTGCAAACTCAGTCGAAATGCTTGAAAGCGCCATGCAAATCATTGATCCAACCTTTCATGCACAGGCTGAATTAGCACAGGCACCGAAACTGGCGTGGCTCAATGTCGCTGCTGATTCAGCCGTGATTGAGACGATCCAGCAATATCTGACTAAAGCCAATCTGACAGCATCAGCTGTGACTCTGGAAGGCTTTGCAGCTGCCTTCGATGCGGGCATGCAGATCATTAATTATGAAAATTGGCAGGCTTACGGTGAGTTGACCCAAACAGGCTTGCTCGGTGCAGACGTCAATGGGCGTTTATTGAAAGCCGCCGACACCACCTTAGCCCAAGTCAAACAGGCGGAGCAGGTGAGAGCAGATTTTACCGCCGAGCTGGATGCCTTACTGGCTCAATACGATGCCTTGATTTTACCGACTTTACCGCAGCTACCGCCCAAGCTGGCTGATGCTGAAAATACCGTGGCTTTTTTAAATCTCACCGCTTTGGTTCGACCATTTAACCTGTCTGGACATCCTGCGATTTCAGTACCGCTGCAAACAGAACAAGGTCAGCCCGTGGGGTTGCAGATCGTGGCAAAACGCAATGCCGATGAATATTTGTGTGCGCTTGCGAAATATATCGTCAACGCTGTGCAATAAATCACAAGGAATAAGGGAATGAATCATTTAGCGACAAAGGAGTTTGTAATGGATAGCAATACAACGCAAATAGATGCCTTATGTCAGGAAATTCGTGAACGTGCCTGTAGCGGAGAGTTTGATAATCAGGCCTATGTCAGTCAGGATATCATCGAGAAACTCAAACAGATTGGGGTGTATCGTGCTTTGGTTCCAAAACGTTTTGGCGGCAATGAATGGTCACCCAAACAGTTTTGTGAATTGATCGAACAATTGTCAAAGGCCGATGGCTCAGTTGGTTGGGTCGCAAGTTTTGGTATGAGTCCTGCCTATTTGGGCAGTTTGCCAGAAGCAACGCTTGAGCAGTTGTATAAAGATAGCCCTGACATTGTGTTTGCAGGTGGTATTTTTCCACCACAACCCGCTGAAATTACCGATGCAGGTGTGGTGGTGAGTGGGCGCTGGAAGTTTTCCAGTGGTTGTATGGGCGCAGATATTGTTGGTGTCGGTATTTCGCCACAAAAGGACAATGAAGCACAGGGCTTACCGCGCATGGCAGTGATGCCAGCCAGTAAAGCTCAAATCGATATGACTTGGGACACCGTTGGCCTGAAAGGCACAGGCAGCCATGATTTGGTGGTGAAAGATGTACTGGTGGCGAAGGAATGGACTTTTGTTCGTGGTGAACCGTCCAAGTTACCTGAGCCATTTTTTAAATATCCCTCTTTATCTTTAGCCACTCAGGTCTTAACCGTAGTCGGGATCGGTGTGGCAGCTGCAGCGATCGAAGAATTTCAAAAACTGGCGCCCGGTAAATCTTCAATTACTGGCGGTGCTGAAATTGCCAGCCGACCTGTAACCCAATATGAATTTGCCCAAGCCGAAGCTGAGTTTAAGGCAGCGCGCGTCTGGTTCTACGACACCATGCAGATCGTCTGGAATGAAGTCGTCGCAGGACGTACCCCAAGCGCAGAACAAATTAGCGATATGCGTTTGTCCTGTACCCATGTGGCCCGTGTCTGTGCCCGTGTCACCCGTAAAATCCAGATGCTGGCAGGCATGACCGCGATTTATACCCATAACCCATTTAGCCGCTTTGTCAACGACACCAATGTGGTGACGCAGCATGCCTTTATGGGCGATGCCACTTTACAGAATGCAGGTCTGGTCAGCTTCGGTATGAAGCCAGCACCCGGTTATTTATAAGCCGGATTGAATTAAAGATTGGAATGGCAAGGATGAATGACATGAATACGCAAGTGGATTTAACGGTTTTGTTACAACGCCTACAACAACTTGAAGCCCAAAATGCGATTCGTAACTGCATCAATCGTTATATGGAAATTTGTGATGCCTTGAATGCCGATACCAACCTGAATGAATTGATGGATTTATTTGATCAGGACAGCATTTGGGAAGGCATAGGCGAAAAATATGCCCAGTCTTTTGGTCGTTACGCTTCATGGCAAGCCATTTATGACATGTTCAAAAGCTATACCCAACAGCAGTCGCATTTTGTCATGAATGCGCATTTTGTCAGCTCAGAGCAGATCTATATTGAAGCAGAACAGGCCAATGCCAGCTGGTTGATGTTGCAAACCTCAACCTTCCGTGATGGGCGTAGCCATTTAAATGCTGCCAAACTCACGGTGCAATTTAAACAGCAACGTGATGGTCGCTGGAAGATCAAACATTTTCAGACTGAAAACATTTTTAGTCGCCCCGTATCTCACTGGGACAGTACAGCCGCATTGCCAGTACCGTCGCAGCAATAACCAATGGATAGACCGAAAAGGATCGTGGATATGAACAGCAATATTATTCCAATGCAGAATATTGAGATGGATTACAGTAGCTTGGTGCAAAGTGATCGTGCGCATACCTCATTGTATAAAGACGAAAAAATCTTTGAAGATGAGATGGAAAAGATTTATTACAGCACTTGGGTGTGGGTGGCACATGCCAGCGAGATTCCTGATGCAGGCAGCTATAAAACCATCAATATTGGCAAGCAACCTGTGGTGGTGGTGCGTGATCGTAAGAAAAAAGTGCATGTTCTGCTGAACCGTTGTCGTCATCGTGCTGCAACCGTGTGCGAACATAAAAAAGGGAAAACCAATAGTTTTGTGTGTCCATATCATGGCTGGAGCTATGCACTAGATGGTTCATTACGTGGCGTACCTTCTCCTGAAAGTTATGGCGAATGTCTGGATAAATCTGAATTTCCATTGATCAGCCTGCGTGTTGAAGAATATAACGGCATGATTTTCGCCACCTTTAAACAGGACATTGAACCTTTGGAAGATTTCCTCGGCGCTGCGAAAAAATGGATCGACCTGTTTATGAAACAAGGTGCAGGTTATCCGATCAAGGTCTTGGGTGAGCATCGTTTCCGTTTCCCGGGCAACTGGAAAATTCAGTTGGAAAATACGACCGATGCTTATCATTTCCCATTGGTACACAAGTCATTCCTCAGTTCAGTCGATGAAAAAACCGAAGAACTGTTTAACTTTGAAAATCAGCCCGGCTATGTCGAAGACCTCGGCAATGGTCACAGTGTGATGGTGATGATTCCTGAACTGGTTGATCTGGATGAAGAATTAATGGAACGTCCGATTCAGGAACGTTTTGAAGACCTGGCTCAAGCCTTGCGTGATGAAGGACATGAGGAACTGGAAGTGCGCCGTATTGTGCGTGCGGTGGGTGGTTCTGGTTTCAACCTGAACATCTTCCCGAATATTGCCTGTTCGATGGCGTTTTTCCGAGTGATGCAACCCATTTCTGTGAATGAAACTGAAATTCATCACTCTGTGATTACCATGGATGGTGGTCCACAAATTGCCAATCAGTATCGTTTACGTCTGCATGAACATTTTCAAGGCCCATTTGGTTTTGGTACACCCGATGATTCAGAAGCATGGGAACGTGTACAACATGGTGCCAATGCGGGCAATGATTTATGGATCATGCTGAATCGCGGTCTGCCCGGTGAAGTCAAAACTGAAGATGGCTTAAAGAGCGATGTCAGTGCTGAAACAGGGATGCGTGCTGCTTATCAGCAGTGGAAAAAGTTGATGACGGCTTAAGGAGAGCGCCATGAAAATCGATCTAAATTTACTCAATGAAGTGACTGCATTTGTCTGGGCCGAAGCCGATATGCTGGACCATTCTGAACATGATACTTGGCTGGACCTGTGGAATGAAAAAGGCGTGTATATTATTCCGATTGATCCGAAACTGACTGATTATGAAAATAATCTGAACTATGCCTATGACGATCATCACATGCGTAAATTACGTGTTGCCCGTCTGGAAAATGGTGAGGCGATTTCAGCTTCGCCAAAAGCCAATACGGTACGTAGTGTGTCACGCGTTCGTATTCTCAAAGATGAAGATGGTGAAATTATCTTACGTTGCGCACAAAACTTGCGTGAGTTCCGCAAAGAAAATCTGAAACATTATACCGCTGACGTGACTTTCCATCTGGTTCGTGATGCAGAACAAGGCTTTAAGATCAACCGTAAAATTATCAATTTAGTGAACTCGACCGATAGTTTGGCGGGTATCAGTTACATTCTCTAGGAGCAAAAAATGAAACAGGTTGTTTTAGTCACAGGTGCCGCTTCAGGTTTGGGGAATGTCATTGCCGAATATTTTGCAGCGCAAGGGCATCAGGTGATCCTGTCTGCCAGTACCTTGGAGAAAGCAGAGCAAGCCAAAGCACGTAGTCCACATGCAGAGAATTTATTCCCGCTGAAACTGGATATTTCGGTTGAAGCCGATTTTCATGCTGCCGTGCAGTGGATTCAGCAGACCTTCTCAAAGCTGGATGTGTTAATCAACAATGCCACCATGACCAAGGCAACGCCTGTTTTAGAGATTAGCGCGGCGGATTTTGACATGATCACGCAAGTGAATCAGCGTGGCACGTTCCAGTCTTGCCAGATCATTGGCAAATATATGGCAGCGCAAGGTTATGGTCGTATCGTCAATATGGCATCTCTGGCTGGACAAAATGGCGGTACGGCCACTGGTGCGCATTATGCAGCCACCAAAGGTGCCATTATCACCCTGACCAAAATCTTTGCCAAAGAGTTTGCAGCCAAAGGCGTGACGGTGAATGCGATTGCACCTGGACCGATGGAATCACCGATTGTGCATAGCGTGGTCTCTGACGAGAAAATGGAACAGTTCATCCAGAATATCCCGGTCAAAGCACTCGGCAGCATGGCGTTTATTGCCGAGACCTGTGCTTTGTTGGCCAGTCCAAGTGCAGCCTTTGTCACTGGAGCGACATGGGATATTAACGGTGGATTATTTATGCGTTAAGCCTCAGGCGAGATGCATATCAGGGAGAGAAATCATGACGAAACTATATAACGTGGTGGTAAAAAACCGTCATGTCGAAGGTGGGAATGTTGCAGTGATGGAATTTGAATCTGCAAATTCGAGCCTATTACCCAAAATTGAAGCGGGGGCGCATATTGATGTGCACCTCCCCAATGGCATGGTGCGTCAGTACTCATTATGTCAAAACCCGAATGATGTCGGTAAATTCCGACTTGGAATTTTACGCGATCCCGAATCACGCGGCGGTTCAGTCTCGGCCTTTGATGATTTAAAAGATGGCATGCAGATTCAGGTCAGTGAACCGAAAAACCTGTTCCCTTTAGTAAAATCCAGACATGCGGTACTGATCGGTGGCGGTATCGGAATTACTCCCCTGATTACCATGGCCTATCAGTTGGCACAGGAAGGCACTTCTTTTGAATTGCATTATTGCGGCGCAAGCCCTGAACGCTGTGCTTTTGTCGATGAAATTAAACATGGCATCCTGGCGCCTTTTACGACCTTTCATTTTAAATCGGAAGGGGCCAGTCACCGTGAGTTTTTCCAATCCGCTATTCAAGATATTGATAAAGATAGCCATATCTATACCTGTGGCCCGAATGGTTTCATGGACTGGGTCATCAATTTAGCCCTGACACAGAACTTCCCTGAGCAGCAAATCCATAAGGAATATTTTCAGGTTGAGGTTGAAACAGGCGGCGATGCCTTTGAAGTGGTGGCGCAGCAAAGTGGCAAGATCATTCTGGTCAATGCTGAAGAAACCATTTTGCAGGCCTTGGCGCGTGAAGGTATCGAGATTGAAATGTCATGTGAACAGGGTGTGTGTGGCACCTGTATGTGCGATGTGATCGAAGGTGAACCTGATCATCGCGACGTGTATTTTACCGATGAAGAAAAAGCCAGTAACGAGCAGATATTGGTGTGCTGTTCACGTTCTAAGTCAGCACGATTGGTACTGGATATTTAGGCGATTTAATCAGGATAAATTGGTAGCAAATATCGGCCAGAAACAGGATATAAGATTCAGGAGAGAATAATGAATTCACTAAAATCAATGGATGAAATCACAATAGATCCAATGCGATTCAGACGTGCTTTGGGGAATTTTGCCACAGGTGTCACCATCATGACCGCGCAAAATGATCAGGGTGAAAAGGTAGGCGTAACTGCCAATAGTTTTAATTCAGTGTCTTTAGATCCGGCGCTGATCTTATGGAGTATTGATAAGAACTCGTCCAGCTTCCCGGTATTTGAACAGGCTTCACATTTTGCCGTGAATATTCTATCGGGCTCGCAGATCGAGTTATCCAATAAATTTTCACGCCGTAATATCGATAAATACGAAGGCACCAGTTATCAGACTGGGGCAGGTCAGGCGCCGATTCTGGATCACTGTTCTGCGGTGTTTGAATGTGAGCGCCATCAGATTATTGAAGGCGGTGATCACTGGATTATTATCGGCAAAGTGGTGCGTTTCCGTGATGAAGGGCGTAGTCCATTGGTCTATCATCAAGGGGCTTATTCGGGCGTGATTCCCCATCCGTTATTACAGTTAAAAGACACAGTAGAAGCTGAAGATATCGGTGAAATGCATCAGGGCCATTTATATAGTAATGTCTGCTATCTGATGAGCCGTGCGTTCAAGTTTTACCAGACCGATTATATTCCCAAGCAACTGGTAACTGGTTTCCGTACCAGTGAAGCACGTTTACTGTTGGTGCTTGGCAGCGGGACTGCATCAAACAAGGCAGATTTGCCACGTGATATTGCCATGCCGATGCGTGAAGTGGAGCAGGCTGCATCGATTTTACAAAAGGACGGTTTGCTGATTGAAAGCGACGGATTTTTTAAACTGACTGAAAAAGGCAAGAAAACTGCCCATTATCTGTTTGATATTGCAGATAGCCATCAAAATGAGGTGTTTGAAAAATACTCAGATGAGCAAAAAGATATTTTTATTACCATGCTCAGGGATTTTGCTGGTGTAGCATAAGCAGGATGAGGCTGATAAGTTGAAACGATTTATCAGCTTTCTTATCTCAACTCTCTAAGCAATCAATAAAAAGAATGTGCAAGGACGTATATTTGACAGAAAAATTTAACGCGTGAATACCGTAGTAACAAGGACGTGAGCGGATGAACCAATATGTAAGTGACGCACTGTTAAGCTGGACGCATCATATTAAAAATGTATGCGGCAATTTTGAAACGGATTTTGATGGTTCCCGTAATTTATTCATTGGTGAGGTGCAGTGTTTTTTATTGGGTGATACCGAGATTGCCTTCATTAAAAATAACGCCAATAAAATTGTCCGAAAGGCGGATGAAGTTGATCGGGTCAATAATCGGTTTTGTTTTTTGATTTTGCAGAATTCGGGCAAAATGCTGCTCGAGTATAAAAATGAAACCTTAACCCTGAATGAGGGCGATATCGTTTTACTTGATCCTGTTGAAACCATTTCGATGTTTCCACAGGGGTTGGTCAGTCAAATTTCGGTGCATCTGTCGCGGGAAAAGTTACTGAATGAGCATATTAGTTCGGAATATTTTGGCAAGCTGATTACCCAAAATATGAGTGGGTTTTTACTCAAGAATATTCTGAAAAATATGTCGCCTGAAAATATTAAGCTCTGGTATGCGAGTGAAGATGGCAATGCCTTTGAAGATGCGCTGATTGCCCTAATCAAGCCGACTATTAATTATAAAAATATGAGTCATGCCGATAATCTTTTAGAAAAAGCTGAGCGCTATATTATTGAGAATTTAGCTAAACCTGATCTTTCTCCCAAGCTCATTGCCGCACATATTGGTGTATCGCTACGGCATCTTTATCGATTATTTGTGCAGGAAAACCTATCGATTAATAAATATATACAGCTCAAACGTTTGGAAAGAGTCAAAACAGATCTGCTGGATAAAAGGAATAAACAAAGTTCGATCACCCAACTTGCCTTGAAATGGGGCTTTTGGGATGGCGCTCATTTCTCAAAAATCTTTAAAAAAACCTATGGCATCTCTCCGAAAGAATTTAGAGAAACGATGTTGGCTTAAGTATTTTTGATGTCATTTTTAGACAAGTTCGAGGTCATTCCTGAACAAGCTAGACCGATGCAACTGTGTTGAAATTAAATCAATAAGAGAAGGTTGGAACGATCAAAGAAAACCAAAATCGTAGGTTGATCTTACCTGTTTCACACAATGGAAAGTGCATTTTAACGATCCTTAAAAGATCGTTCAGGGATAGACAGAAAAGGATGAAGATGATGCTTAAACAACAGTTATTTAAAGATATACAAAAAATATTAGCGCTTAACCTATCCATTGCTGCAAGTTTTTGGGGACTCAATACTCAAGCGTTTGCGCATGGTGGTAAGGCCGAAATGGTCTCACTTTATCAAAATATGAGTGAGCAGGGCGCCAAAGTCGTTAAAGATGATTTTACCAATAGCTATACCATCAGCAAAGGTTCCATGCAGGTCAGAGCCAAACCTAATTCGGATCAGGTCTTGGTGAATGGGAAACCATTAAAACTGAGTGTTCCGTTACTCATTAAAGAGGGTAAACCCGTTATTGGTAAAGACTTTTTCAATGAAGTGTTCCAGTCGGGTTTAGATCAAACTTTTAAAATTGAAAATACCTTTCATCCACTGAATAGCCTCAATACAGATGAAATCAAAAAGACTTTTGATGTGATTAATCGCTCAAAGTACGCCTATAAAAATATGCGTTTTGCCGAGTTAAAACTGAAAGAGCCAGAAAAGGCTAAAGTCTGGGATTTCTTTATCAATCATAAAGAATATAAAGATGATCGGGTGGCATCGTTTATTTTATTGAAAGGTAATCAGGCGATTGAAGGTGAAGTGAACCTGAATACACAGCAAGTCACGAAATGGAATGTCCTTAAAGATACGCACGGTATGGTGTTACTAGATAACTTCGAGACCGTACAACGTGTGATTGAAGCAAGCCAAGAATATCAGGACGCTTTACGGAAACGTGGTATCACCGATGTCAAGAAAGTGATTACCAACCCATTAACTGTCGGCTATTTTGGCGGTAAAGATGGCTTGGATAAACAGCTGAATGTTTTAAAAGTGGTGTCTTATCTGGATACGGGGGATGGTAATTATTGGGCGCACCCGATTGAAAATCTGGTCGCTGTGGTGGATCTGGATAAAGAAAAAATTATTAAAATCGAAGAAGGGGCAATGATTCCTGTGCCAATGGTAGATCGTCCTTATGCCACCAAAAATACCAAAGCACCGAAAATTAAGCCATTGAACATCAGTGAACCTGAAGGCAAGAACTTTACCATTACTGGACAAACGGTACATTGGGGCAACTGGTGTTTCCATGTCGCGCTCGACTCACGTGTCGGCTTGCAACTTTCAACCGTGACCTATAAAGATAAAGGGGTAAAACGCAAGGTCATGTATGAAGGTAATCTGGGCGGTATGGTGGTTCCTTATGGTGACCCAGATATGGGATGGTACTTTAAATCTTATCTGGACTCAGGTGAGTATGGCATGGGAACACTCACATCGGCCATTCAACTGGGGACTGATGCACCGGAAAATGCGGTGTTACTGGATGCGGTCATTGCTGACTACAAAGGCCAGCCACAAGTAATTCCCAATGCCATCGCCATTTTTGAGCGCTTTGCAGGGCCTGAATACAAACACCAAGAAATTTTTGGTGATCAAGACGCCAGCGAAGCACGCCGTGAACTTGTCGTGCGCTGGATTAGCACAGTGGGTAATTACGATTACATGTTTGACTGGGTCTTTGCCCAAAATGGTGTAATTGGCATTAATGCGGGTGCGACAGGAATTGAAGCGGTGAAAGGGGTTAAAGCCCGTACCATGCATGACAGTACCGCTAAGGAAGATACCAAATATGGGACTCTGATTGACCATAATATTGTCGGAACAACCCATCAACACATCTATAACTTCCGTTTAGATATGGATGTAGATGGTGAGAACAACAGCTTTATGCATATGGACCCTGTGGTAAAGGCCAATGATCGAGGTGGTGTGCGTACAAGTACGATGCAAATTGACAGTAAAGTGATTCGCAATGAGCAGAATGCGGCTGAAAAGTTTGATCCGTCTACCATTCGTTTACTCACAAATTTCAACAAGGAAAATAAATTAGGTAATCCGGTTTCCTATCAATTGATTCCTTTTGCTGGTGGAACACACCCTGTGGCGAAGGGTGCTAATTTTGCTAAAGATGAATGGCTATTTAAACGCCTTAACTTTATGGATAAGCAAATTTGGGTGACGCAATACAACCCAGATGAACGCTATCCTGAAGGGAAATATTCGAATCGTTCGACTCATGACACAGGTTTAGGTCAATTCATTAGCAACAATGACAATATTGAAAACAAAGACCTCGTGGTCTGGATGACAACAGGCACCACCCATGTGGCGCGCGCTGAAGAATGGCCGATCATGCCAACAGAGTGGGTTTATACCTTGATCAAACCGTGGAATTTCTTTGATAGTACCCCGACGTTGAATCTGGGTGAAGAAGAGCAAAACACGCAGCATGACCATCACTAAAAGTGCAGATGAGCCAGAAAGGGTAACCTGAGGTTACCCCGAGCTGAGCGTCCAGCAATCCGCTGACAAAAAAGGAATTTTGTATGAAAACGCTACTTTCTCAAGTTATGAGAGGGACTCTCTTTGTCTCATTTTTTTCAACTGCGCATGCCGGTGAGCTAGAAGTTAAACCAACTTTTGAAGCAACTTTCGGGGCTTTTAGTAGCGCTAAAAGCTATAACGGTGAAAACCTTGATGATGAACGAATCAATTGGCAAGAAGGTCATCTTAAATATGGTGCGAAAGGGCAATATACCTTTAAAAACAATCAGCTCTATGCAAGCTTGAGCGGGATCAGCTCGGCAACCTTTGGGGATGGTGACGCCGGCCAAAATAGTAATGGCAAAGAACGTAAAACAGATGTGAATGAATGGATCATTGGTTTTAAAGACGGCACCAACAAAGATGAGTTAACGACCTATGATTTAAGTATCGGTCGACAAAATATTATGATTGGTGATGGTTTCTTCATTGCGGGTGATGCATTAAATCTCGGTAAAGCACCTGCGGATGGTACACTCGATCGGGGCGGAGCATATTATCTGGCGGCACGTCGAAGCTTTGATTTTACCAGTTTCCTTCAATATAAACCGCAACAAGATACAACGCTAAAGCTGGCTTATTTAAAGTCCGACAATAAAGCACAATTTTCCCCTGAACTGTTTGTGACTGATCTGATCTATCAGCTTAAAGATAAGGGCGTTGGGTTTACCTATTTAAATGTATTGGATCTTGAAGATGCTGAACAGGTTTCAGGGCGCGAAGATCTTAAGAATTATGCTTTACGCTTGAATTATCAACCTTTGCCGGAACTACAAGTTAAAACTGAGTTTGTAGTTCAAGATAAAAAAGATAGCCACGAAAATGCTGGCTATTTGGCACTGAACTATAACTTTTTATCCTCAAAATATACGCCGTCACTAGGTTATCGTTTTAGCCATTTTTCCGACCAATACGACCCGATGTTTTATGGCAATACCGTCGGCTTTGGTACCTGGTTTCAGGGCGAAGTTGCCGGGAACTATGCTGGTCCATTCAATAAAAATGCAGATATTCATCAAGTTTCTTACATGATGAACTTGAAAGAAAATTTTATGCTGGGTGCTTTGGCCTATAAGTTCAAAACAGTCAATACGTCTTTAACCCATGTGGATGGGCATGAACTGGATGTGTTTTCGGTCTGGTCAGTCAATAACAATTTCAACGTTATTCCTTTAATCGGTCTCTATAAACCGAAACAGGATATCCATAGCGGTGGTACTCAAAACTACGATGACAAAACCAATGTGTATGCGCAGTTGATTCTGCAATACATCTATTAAATCAGGGCAAAGCAGAGCATGTTTATTGGCGGTGCATTGATAGAAATAAAATGAGGATGAAATCAGATGAATCAACAATATGACTATATCGTGATTGGTGCTGGCTCAGCAGGTTGTGTGGTCGCAGCACGGCTATTAGAAGCCAAGGCAGGGCGTGTTCTTGTATTAGAGGCAGGAAGCCGAGATAGCAGTCTATTCCATACCATCCCTGCCACAGTAGTTAAAGTATTCCAGCAAAAATCGTGGCAATACATGACTGTTCCGCAGAAATATTGTAATCATCGTGAAATGATCCTTGCACAAGGAAAAGTGTTGGGAGGCGGAAGCTCAGTCAATGGGATGATCTATTGCCGAGGCCAACGTCAGGATTATGATTTATGGGCCTCGGAATGGGGATGCAATCAATGGTCTTATCAACATGTGCTGCCTTTTTTTAAGAAAGCAGAAAAAAATGAAAGTCTTGCTGATGAATATCACGGACAAGATGGCATTTTACCTGTCAGTGAAAATCGCTATCGTCATCCTTTAACCCTTGCCTGTATCCGAGCAGGCCAGCAAATGGGGATGAATTATGTCAATGATATCAATGGCTGGGATCAGGCGGGAGTCGGGTTTTATCAAACGACCACTCAAAACGGTTCTCGGGCCAGTACCTCAAAAACTTATTTAAAGTCAGTCGAAAACCACCCAGACCTTACGGTTATTACGGATGCCTTGGTCCATAAAATTGAAACTCAAGGGGATCAGGTCACTGGGGTGACTTATAGTGTTGGGGGAAAATCACCGATTACGGTACAGGCTCAAAAAGAAGTCATTCTGAGTGCTGGTGCCATTGGTAGTCCTAAGGTTTTATTACTTTCGGGAATTGGTCCAAAACAGCATTTAGATGAACTCGGAATAGAATGTATCCGAGATTTACCTGTAGGTGACAATTTTCACGATCATTTGCATATGTCGGTTAATGCGACAGTAACAACCAATAATAGTCTGCTCGGTGAAGACCAGGGATTAACTGCGGTACGACACTTTTTACAATGGTGTTTTACGCGTTCAGGATTGCTAACCACCAACATTCTAGAAGGTGGTGGTTTTATTGACACCAATAACAACGGTCGACCTGATGTCCAGTTTCATTTTTTACCTGTGCTGGATAATTTCGATAATACCCCAGGTGAAAAAGCAGCGGCTCAGGCACATGGCCTTACCATTAAAGTCGGACATGTACAGCCAAAAGCACGTGGGACTTTGCGTTTAAGCAGTAAAGATCCAAAAGATTTGCCTGTCATTGACCCTAATTATCTAGGTCATCAAGAAGATATTGATGCCAATATCCGTGCGGTACAGGCCGGACTTCGCCTATTACAACAGCCTGCATTGAAAGCGATTGTCAAAGAAGTGATTGAGCCTGCAAATATCGATCCTGATGATATTGAAGCGATTGATAAATGGATGCGCCAAAATATTAAAACGGTTTATCACCCCGCGGGTAGCTGCAAAATGGGCAATGCTCCGCAAGATTCGGTCACAGATCAGACCCTTAAAGTACATGGTTTTCATAACTTACGTGTTGTTGACTGTTCGATTTGTCCACAAGTTCCAAGCGGTAATACCAACGCAATTGCCATCATGATTGGTGAACGCGGTGCAGACTTTATTTTGAATCAGGTCGCCTAGTTGCTGCCATAACAAAATTTTAGAAATGAAAAGAGGAAAAGAACATGAGTGAAGTTCAGATTTTAGCAAGCGTACAGCAATTTATGGCACGTCAACATGGACATTTTATTGATGGAAAATTAATTGCTGCCGAGCATTTAGATAAAGTGGATATTGTGAATCCATCGACTGAACAAGTGGTTGCTCAAATTAGTATTGGTAGTCAACAAGATGTAGATAGTGCGGTAAAAAGTGCGGAACATGCTTTTCAAAATGCTTGGGCTGAAACAACGCCGTATCAGCGTGGCGTTCAACTGAATAAGCTCGCAGATTTAATTGAGCAACATGGTGAAGAACTTGCACAGCTCGAGTCGTTGTCTACCGGAAAACTCATTAATATTTCCCGCCATCTTGAAGTCGCACAATCTGTTATTTTCTTAAGATATTTTGCGGGTTGGGCAACCAAAATTAATGGTCAAACTATGCAACCCTCTATTCCTTCTATGCAAGGTGAGAAATATACAGCCTTTACTTTAAGACAACCAGTGGGTGTGGTTGCAGGGATTGTGCCTTGGAATTTTTCACTGATGATTGGTGTTTGGAAAATCGGTTCAGCGTTAACCACGGGTTGTACCATTGTGCTTAAACCGAGTGAGTTTGCCAGCTTATCTTTATTACGTTTAGCCGAACTTGCCATCGAGGCAGGTATTCCAGCCGGTGTAATTAATGTGGTGACAGGTAAAGGGGAGACGGGACAATATTTAATTGAGTCGCCACTGGTTAAGAAAGTTTCATTTACAGGTTCAGTGCCGACTGGTATTGCGATTGGTAAACTTGCGATGAGTAGTGATTTAACCCGTGTCAGTCTGGAGCTGGGTGGTAAAAATGCCATAGCCATCTTGGCTGATGCAAATATCGATGAGATATTACCGACTTTGTTGCAAGCAACTTTTGTGCATCAAGGGCAAGTTTGTGCATCGCCAGAGCGGTTTTTTGTCCACCGTACAAAACATGATGAACTGGTCGAGAAACTCTCGAAAGCACTTTCTAGTTTCAAAATTGGATCGGCGATGGATGAGGGGAGTATGTTTGGCCCACTTGCTAACCAGCCACATTTTCATAAAGTAAAACATTATTTAGATATGGCAAAAGCCAACAAGCAGATTATTGCAGGAGGTGAGGCCCTAGATCAGACCGGGTATTTTGTACAGCCGACTTTAATTTCCTTTAAAAATACCGCTGATCCTTTATTTTCAGAAGAAACCTTTGGCCCAGTGGTTGGTGTAATGCCATTTGAAACTGACGAAGAGCTTATTCAGTTGATGAATCAGTCGCGCTTTGGTTTAACCGCAAGTATCTGGACCAATGACTTATCTAAAGCTTTGCGGTTAATTCCTAAAATTGAAGCAGGGACTCTATGGGTCAATATGCATACGTTCTTAGATCCATCTGTTCCATTTGGCGGGGTAAAAGCTTCAGGAATTGGCAGAGAGTTTTCAGATGCATTTATTGAAGATTATACCGAACTAAAATCAGTGATGATTCGCTATTAATTGAAAACGAGGTTTGTCATTAAATAACAAACCTCGTTTTTTAAGATCAGTTGAACTAAAAACTAATAATTTAACGTGATAGTTTGCTGGGTTGCTTGATCGATTTGCTTTTGACTCACCGCATCCTCTTTACATTTATAATTTTCAAATAAAGTCAGTTGATCTGCAAAGTGAGCATCCAGTTTTCCATTTGGATGGATAAAGCCACTTTGACCCGGGGCCAAAATTGAACACATGCTGACCTGATTTGGATTTAACACCACTCTAAAGGTCGCACTTCCCGTATTGCCATAGGTACTGAGTTGTTGTTCATGTGATGCATCCGCCCATGGGATACCGACCGAATTTTTGCTGGAAAAGCCCATCGTTGCCACTGGAATTTTCCAGTCATTTGGGTCAGTAGAGTGATACTGTTTTGAAAGTTCAGTCAGCGCATTTTCTAAAGCTTTTAACACCACATCATCTGCTGTTTGTCCTTTTAAGAAATCAACTTGTTGAGGAACACTGGCCTGTTTTCCTTGCAGCGCATTCCAGATTAATTTTGAAGCGCTGGCTGGCTGGGCACTACGCGGATCATGATTGACCGGATAAAGCGTATCGGTATAACGCTGATAAATACTTTCTGATAAGTTCGGTTTTAACACCAGCACAATCATCTGATTCAGCCATGCACGCATAATCGCTGGTGCT
>PJUK01000156.1_pt1 | contig 40024 bp, 37 predicted proteins | sample 1512211 | NCBI WGS metagenome assembly PJUK01 (sample SAMN08177668, study PRJNA422409) | Feces metagenome, whole genome shotgun sequencing project. | reverse complement strand
GATCTTCGCCACCAAAAGATGGACGCTCACCACGTGGTTTGTCATCGAAGCTACGACGTGGACGATCATCACCGCCTTCACGACGTTTGAAGTTACCTTCACCTTCAAAACGACGACCACCGCCAAAACCACCGCGACCACGACCGCCGCCATCACGACCACCGCGACCACGACCGCCACCGTCACGACCTGAACGTGCAGGAGGTGGAGATGGTTCTAAACCTTCGATTTCAGATACATTTAAACGTGCATCTAAATAATCTTCCAAAGCACGGATTTTACCACGCTCACGGTAAGTCGCCAAAGTCACGGCTTGACCGGTACGACCCGCACGACCTGTACGACCAATACGGTGTACATAGTCTTCATTTTTCATCGGTAAACCGAAGTTAATGACGTGTGAAATGGTTGGTACGTCTAAACCACGCGCCGCAACATCTGTTGCAACCAGGATTTTTGCACGACCTTCACGAATGCTACGTAAACGGCGGTTACGAACGGTTTGTGGCATCGCACCATGGAGTGCAACAACAGAGTGACCCGCTTCAGCCAGCTCTTCAGCCAGCATATCGGTATCTTCTTGCGTGCTCGCGAATACAACCGCTTGATCTACAGACTCATCAGATAACCAGTGAGTTAGTAATTTTTTCTTGTGTTCAAAGCCATCAGTCCAATGTAATGTTTGAGTTACATCAGTGTTGGTGCTGTGACCAGTTTCAATGGCAATACGTTGCGGATCATTCATCATGCGTTCAGCAAGACGGATAATACGATCAGCAAAAGTTGCAGAGAACATTAATGTTTGATTACGGTTTGCAGCCAATTCACCAATTGCTTCCAAGTCTTCAGAGAAGCCAAGATCAAGCATACGGTCTGCTTCATCAACAATTAATGATTCAACTTTATCAAGTTTGATTTGACGACGGTTTACAAGGTCAAGTAAACGACCTGGAGTCGCAACGACAACTTGTGCGCCTTTAAGCTGCTGGATTTGCTTACCGAAAGGCATACCACCCATAATTGCAGCAATACGAACACCTTTCATGTGACGTACAAATGCAATCGCGTCTTGGCTTACCTGTTGAGCCAATTCACGCGTAGGAGAAATAACTAAAATCGTAGGCTGAGTGACTGCTTTCATGCGCTCTTTGAATGGCACAAAAGTATCTTCACCCGCTAAAGCGTTTAATGTAGGAAGTAAAAATGCTGCTGTTTTACCAGAACCGGTCTGGCTTGAAACTAATAAATCTTTACCTTCTAATGCAGCTGGAATCGCTTGTTCTTGCACAGGAGTTGGTGTCGTAAAACCTAAACCTTCTAGGGCTTGTTGTAAGGTTTCGTGCAAAGAAAATTCGGCAAAAGTTTTGCTCATAGAGAGTTTCACCCTTGTGGGTGCTCCATTTTAATAAATACAAAAAATAGACATCGGCAACAAGCGGCAAAGCGACTCAAGCTGAAAATATATGAAATTCAGCGGCGATCCGAATAACGACGATGTGGACTAAACGCACGCTTGATTACTGCCTCAACCTGAAGAATCGCTAAGCGATTTGGGCGCAAGATGTGGTCCTCTCTATGGACAGCGTGCGCTAATATGAATAGAACTGAATGTTCAGGTAATGAACTGGAATTTAAGTGCGTGGGCGGATTATAGCAGAATAATTTTAAAAGTCACCTTTTTTAATTGGTTTTTCTATTACATCACATTTATTATCAGGGCTTTCAGCTTCGAACCGCTCTAAAATTAAACAGCAGATTAAAAGATATACAGCTAAATATCAGCAAGTTAAAAATAATAAAAAGTACTTTTTTTAATTAAGTTTGCTCAATTGCAAACAGAAAAAAATATGTATTTTTACAAAAAATTGAGAGGAGCATGCCAATTTAAAGGAGCTTACATCCTAACCCTACCCACATAAGGCGCCTGTGCTGTTCATTCAACATGACATTTTAAATCCACATAAAGATTAAAGCGTGAATAAGTTTTAAATTTCTCTTTTTCTATCTCATTATTTAAATAAACTATTATTTCCTCATCGACCTCAAAGCAATCGAATAGCTCAGAATTTCGTTTCCCTATTTTCTAAACGCATAAAAAAACCCTCAACATATTGAGGGTTTTTTCTATATCTACAAATTATTTTGCAGCATCGCCCCAAGCTGGAACAACGTTTTGCATCAATGGCTTTAACATCTTCAATGAACATGCAAGCACCTGACCATTGTCAAATGATTCATTGCCACCGCGCGCATCGACAACAACACCGCCCGCTTCTTTCACGATTAATTCACCCGCAGCGATATCCCACGGTTTTAAGCCAAGCTCAAAGAAACCATCAAAACGCCCCGCAGCAACATAAGCCAAATCTAATGCAGCTGAGCCGCCACGACGGATTTGCGCGCCAGATTTAGTCACTGCCAATAATGATGCAAAATGTTGCTCTGCATAAGAAACGATTTCACCATTACGCTTGGCACGGTACGGATGACCGACTGCAAGGAAAGTATTTTCAAGGTTTTCTTTTACATTGACACGGATACGGCGCTGGTTCATCACTGCACCACGACCGCGGCTCGCAGAAAATAGCTCATCACGTACCGGATCATAGATCACACCGTGTTGAGTCACACCTTTATGTTGTACTGCGATAGAAATACAGAAATGCGGGAAACCGTTGATAAAGTTTTGTGTACCGTCTAAAGGATCAATCACCCAGCACCAGTCTGCATCGTGACCTTTACCTTCTTGCATACCAAACTCTTCACCAAGGAAGCTGTGGTTTTTATAGCTTTTGCGAAGTGTATCAATTGTAAGTTGTTCCAAGTAACGATCAACACGTGTTACCGGACCATCAATGCCTTTTTCTTCAACTTGTAAATCGAGTTTATGACGATTTTGATGTGCCTTTAAAAGCTCTTGACCAACTGTTTGAGCCGCACGCGCAGCCATAACCACCATAGGTTCCATTGAACACCCACTACAAATTTGAAGATTTTGACAAAGAATAATGCATAAAAGCGCGTATATTCTAGCAAATATAAGCGCTTTTAGGGGAAAAATGTTGCGAAAAATTATTTTCGCGTTTACATCAACTTAGAAACTAGAACCAGGCTTGCTCAATGGACGCCAGGATTCCTTGAGCATCTAGACCACAATCTTGTAGCATTTGCTGATGCGTTGCTTGATGTAAGAATGTGTCTGGCAAACCCAGATTCAGGATCGGTTTGACAATCTTGGCATGTGCCATGAATTCATTCACCGCACTGCCTGCGCCTGCCATCACGGCATGTTCCTCAACCGTTACAAATAGTTGAGTGGTCGCTGCCAGGTCACGAATCATTTGCTCGTCCAGTGGCTTCACAAAACGCATATTCACAACACGCACGCCAATCGCATGTTTCTGTGCAAATTGTTCTGCTGCTTCAACCGATGGTGCAACGCGACTACCAAAGGCCAGAATACTGATGCGCTGCTCAGCATCAACATTAAATTCAGCCACGATTTCCGACTTACCAATTGGCAAAGCCGTCATCTGTTGTTGAATTTCAACACCCGTGCCTGCGCCACGCGGATAACGTACCGCGGTTGGCCCTTCATAGAGGTAAGCGGTATGTAGCATCTGACGACATTCATTCTCGTCTTTCGGCGCCATGATCACCATGTTGGGCACAGTACGCATATAGGCGTAATCGTAAGCACCCGCATGGGTTGGACCATCTTCACCGACCAAACCTGCACGATCGATTCCAAAAGTGACATCCAGATTTTGCAAGGCCACATCATGGATCAACTGGTCGTAACCACGTTGCAAGAAGGTTGAATAAATCGCGACAACCGGTTTTAAACCTTCACACGCCATACCCGCAGCTAAAGTCACTGCATGTTGTTCAGCAATCGCCACATCAAAGAAACGTTCAGGATATTGCTGTGCAAATTTCACCATACCCGAGCCTTCACACATGGCCGGTGTAATGGCAAGCAGACGCTGATCTTGAGCGGCTTCATCACATAACCATTGCCCAAATACATCGGAGTACTTAGGTGGTGATTTTTTTACCGGTGCAGCAGCGGCTGGCGCAATTTTAGTAATGGCGTGATAAGTAATCGGATCGGCTTCCGCTGGCGCAAAACCTTTCCCTTTTTTGGTATAAATATGAACCAGACGTGGGCCTTTACGCTTTTTCAGCGCATGGAACACTTGCGCCAGTTGCTCCACATCATGCCCGTCAAATGGTCCGAAATAATCAAAACCAATTGCTTTAAATAAATTATCAGCGGCATCGGTCGCTGATTGATGTAAACGTGAATTATACGTCCACTTAGGATGAGGCTGAACATAGGCTTCACCCTGTTCATTCACATTAATCAACTGCCCTGTTTCCCAAATGGCTGCCAGATGTTTGGCAAAACCACCGGTACTACACGAAATCGACATATCGTTATCATTTAATACCACGATTAAGTCGGCATTATGCGCAACGGCATCATTCATGGCTTCAAATGCCATGCCCGCGGTCATTGCCCCATCACCGACGATTGCAACAACATCACATGGAGCTTTTTGATAACGACGTGCCAATGCCATGCCCAGACCTGCTGAAATGGCAGTCGAAGAATGGCCTACACCAAAGGTGTCAAATTCAGATTCATCACGTGCAGGGAACGCAGCCAAACCATTTTTACTACGGATGGTCGCGATACGATCACGACGACCCGTCAGCACTTTATGCGGATAAGCCTGATGGCCGACATCCCAGACCAGACGATCATCTGGTGTATTAAAGCTATAGTGCAAGGCTACGGTCAGTTCGACCACACCTAAATTTGCACCAAAGTGTCCGCCACTCTGCCCAGCTGCATACAAAATATATTGACGTAACTCATCCGCCACTTGAACGAGTTGGCTTTGCTCGAGCTGACGTAATTGTTGTGGATGATCAATTCCATCTAACAATGGCGTCACAGGGCGTTGAGTTGGAATTTCGGTATACAACATAATGTGGCAAAGCCTTTTTAAGCCTGGCAAGTCCGAAGCTGGGTTAAATGGGGGCAATCATACAATTAAATATGATCTACCTTCAATCAGCCACACGTGCGAATGATGTAGTGCTGAACATTCTTCTACAATTTTTAAAGAATGACCCGTAGATTATCCTGAATTATGTCACTGTTTATCAACCATTATTGTGTGCTTTGTATGAAAAAGAAAAACTTATATAAAAAATCAGAAATTCCGGTTCGCGCAATCTTCACACATTAAGCTATACTCAGACAGTTTTTATGATCATAGTGAGTTCTCTGTGCCGATTGAATTTATTGCAACATCAAAGCTGCCGACTGCCTTTGGTGACTTCAATATTTCCGTGTTTCAAGATCCAGAAACGGGCGAGGAACATGTGGCGCTTTCTAAAGGGCTAGAAACTGCTCCAGATAAGCCTGTGCTTGTGCGTATCCATTCTGAATGCCTGACGGGCGATGCTTTCGCTTCGCTTAAATGCGATTGCGGCCCGCAGTTACAAGCCACCCAACGCCTGATTAATGAAGCGGGCCAAGGTGTCATTTTATATTTGCGTCAGGAAGGACGTGGGATTGGCTTGACCAACAAGATCCGTGCCTATGCCTTACAGGACCAAGGTCATGATACGGTTGATGCGAACCTGTTATTAAACCTGCCTGCCGATGCACGTCGTTATGATATGTGCAGTATCATGCTGGATCATCTTCAAATCAAAGAAGTGAAACTGGTGACCAATAATCCCCTCAAACTCAAAGCATTGACTGATCTGGGGATTAATGTGGTTGAACGTGTTCCGCTTACGGTGGGCCGTAATCCTTTCAATGAACAATATTTAAAGACCAAAAGTGAACGTATGGATCATCTGTATAAAAAAGATGATTTTTAATTCACTTTCTAAAATATTTAAAAATAAAACTGTTAAGGGATTTTAGTTATAACAACGAAAATCCCTTACTTTTTTTATGGATTTATGTTTTGATATCAGTAATTCCTAGATCTTATCAAGAGGATCATCATGCAGCATCCAACTTCAGCTGATATTCAACGTGTTCGCGAGTTTTTACTCGATCTACAGGCACGCATTTGTGCAGGACTAGAGCAACAGGAACGTGCAGGCGGTGGCACCGCTGAGTTTATCATTGATGATTGGCAACGAACCGAAGGCGGTGGCGGCCGCTCTCGTGTTTTGCAAAATGGTGAAGTCATTGAAAAAGGTGGGGTCATGTTCTCCCACATCAATATCAGTAAACTGCCCGCCTCTGCCACTGAACGTCATCCGCAAATTGCAGGCGCAAAGGCACAAGCATTGGGTGTATCCTTAGTCATTCACCCAAAAAATCCAAATATCCCAACCTCTCATGCCAATGTTCGCCTATTTGTCGCTGAGCCTGAAGGCCAAGATCCAGTATGGTGGTTTGGTGGCGGTTTTGACTTAACCCCATTCTATCCAGATGATGAGGATGTGCTGAATTGGCATCAACAAGCTTATGATCTGTGCCAGCCTTTTGGTGACACGGTTTATGCGGAACATAAGCAATGGTGTGATGATTATTTCTATTTAAAACATCGTGATGAACAGCGTGGTGTCGGTGGTTTATTCTTTGATGATTTGAACCAGTGGGATTTTGAAACCTGTTTTAAATATATGCAGGCCGTTGGTAATGGTTATTTAGACGCAATCTTGCCGATTTTTGAAAAGCATCGTGAACAGCCTTACACCGAGGCGCAACGTGAGTTCCAGTTATACCGTCGTGGTCGTTATGTCGAATATAACCTGGTCTATGACCGTGGTACCTTATTTGGCCTACAGACAGGTGGGCGCATTGAATCAATCCTGGTGAGCTTGCCTAATCTGGCCGGTTGGTCATATCGTCCTGAATGGGATGCAGATTCGGCAGAGAAGCGTCTCACCGATTATTATCTAAAACCAAGAGACTGGTTGGGTCTAAATCAATAAATGAAAAAACTCATCCCAGACATATAGTTCAGGGATGAGTTTTTTTACGGATTCCTAAAATAAAAAGATTGCGGTATTTGGGATGGGTTGCTGAATTAAATTCTTTCTAAAATCTTGCATCAGTTCTCGACTCAAAGGCTGTGGTGCATGTTTTAGTGTGAGCAATAATTGTAAAAACTGACCATGCGTAAATACGGCCAAATTCTTATGCACATATTGCTGCGCTAATTGACTTAATTTTTCATGAACACATTGCACTCGCCCATATAAGTCAGCAAAAGATTCAGCGTCATCGGCATCACGATATTTATCATCCATTCTTTCCCAATACGCATTGACCCATTGCTTACGATCATCCAGATTGGTATTGGCACACCTCCTTTCCGAAAGATAACTAAACTCATGCAAATTGTCGTCGATTTCTGCTGTAATCTGATACTTGAGTAAAATTGGTTGTGCGGTCTGATAGGTCCTGTGGTATTTAGAAATCAGGACATGGTCAATAGGTGGTAAGGTTTCGCAAAGTTGTTTTGCCTGCTGCCACCCCTGCTCACTTAGTTCAATCGCAGCATGTGATCGTGTACGGCCATTCATATTCGCTTCACTTTGTGCATGCCGAATTAAATAAATACTCATCCTTAAAACCAGTCTCAACGTTTACAATGATCTAAAATTATCAAATCATGTTCTGGTGCTGAAATCATGCCTTCCTGACATATTCAGATGTAAATCAATATTGCAGCACTTGCCCCAAATTTATACACTTCAACTAACGCACAAGAATGATTCGCCCATGACCAAACAATTTGCTGTAATTGGAAACCCGATTGAACAATCACGCTCACCAGAGTTACATCATGCATTCGCAGCAAAAACCGGGGTCGACTTAAACTATAGAAAAATTCTTGCGCCACTGGATGGTTTTGAAGGTACTGCCAAAGACTTCTTTGCCCAGAATGGTGCTGGAATGAATGTCACCGTACCGTTTAAAGAACAGGCCTTTGCGCTGTGTGATCAATTGACTGAACGTGCCAAGATTGCTAAAGCCGTAAATACGCTTTGGATGCAGGATGGCAAACTGTATGGCGATAATACCGATGGTCAGGGTCTGGTTGCTGCGATTCAAGCACTAGGCTGGGAACTTAAAGATAGCCGTATTTTGATTTTAGGGGCTGGCGGTGCAACCCGTGGTGTGATTTATCCTCTAGTACAGGCAGGTGCAAAACAGATTGTGATTGCGAATCGTACCATTGCTCGCGCAGAACAACTGGTTGAAGATTTAAAAGATGCTGTCCCGCAAACTGAGCTAAAAGCGATCGGTCTCGAGCAACTGTCAGGTGAATTTGATTTGGTGATTAATGCAACTTCAGCAAGTTTAACGGGAGATGCCTTGCAGTTGCCTGAAAGCTTAATTTTCCATCATGCTTATGAAATGGCGTATGGCAAATCCTCCAGTTTTCTCGATCAGGCCCAACAACGCCAAGTGCCTGCGACGGATGGTTTCGGCATGCTGGTGGGTCAAGCGATTGAAGCCTTCTCCATCTGGAACGGGGTTAAACCTGAGCTGAAAGATTTTTTATAATCATTTGAAAATTAGATAAAAAAACAGCCTGTATGTTACAGGCTGTTTTTGTGCTGGCTTACTTCAGATTTAACATCTTCTGATAGACCTGCTTAAAGATTTCATAATCAATAAATTCATTATGTTCAATCTTTAAAGCTTTAATCGATTGTTCAGACAGGCGGTTTTTACGAGCATCGACATATACTTGTCCCAGAATATTTGCCGTTTGCGCAAGTAAGACTTTTTCCTCAGTTGAAGCGCCATTTTCTTGTTCGAACTGGATTTGGTATTGCTTGGCAAATAACTGTTGCGGCTGCTTATACTGAGCCTGTAGCTTTTTCCATGCCTGACGATCTTGTTCACCCTGCATCGCCTCACTAACAATATGGTAAACCGAACGCCCTAAACTATCATCAAACTGATCTTCACCTTGCAGATGATGTTTGTTTTGCAAAGTTTCAATCTTTTGCAGTGCTTTGCCTTGTGGATTATAAACATCCTCATCGGCATACCAATACGCATATACAGCAGCTATTTCCTGCAACTCTTGGCTTGAGTAACGCTGTACAATGTGTGGCGCATTTTCTGTCAATTTGGCAATGAATACCGCCTTATACGTTGGCTCATAAGCACGTGTTGCATCGTAACGCTGCTCGGCAATAAGGTTGAGCTGATCATCTAAAGATAAGCGATACGGCTCGGCTGAACGCTCCTGAATACCCGCCTGTCCCAACTTTTCCGAGAAGCTGTTCACTGCCTGCTCAAGCATTGATCCTTTGCTGGCTTCAGCCCATGTTTTCGCCTGCTTCAACTGCGCCTGGTCAATCGGTGTGCCTTTACCATAATTGGAAATCAGCATATCGGCCTTGATATTAAACCGTGATTTCAACTCAGGCAGACCATAATTCAAATCATAGTCAATCTTTACAGCACGTCCTTTAGCATCCAGTCCAACATCCATCACAAATGGATTGCGTTTGTCGACAGGCGGTAAAGCTTTCTCAATATCCGCCTGATGTTTCAGCCAAAGTGCTTTAAATGCCTGATCATCAATAAACTGGTTTTGATCATAAACTGCGAATTCTTTTTCAATCGCTTGTAATTTCTGGATATAAGTCAAGAAACCCGGCTCTACTGGCTGATCCGAGAACACATCAATGCCATATACACTTTGACAATACTGCACATCGCCATAGGTGGTTTTAGGCGCTGTTTGCAGGGCTGTACATTGTTGCTCAGATAAACCCGCCTGCTCATCTTCAGCTGCTTCCAGATCATCAGATTCTTCCGGATATTCAGATGCTTTAGGATCGTCAGCAGCAGCTGCACGTGCCGCTGCTGCTTCTGCCGTATCTGCACTTTCATCAGCATCAGCTTCCTCGATATCCTCAACACCGAAATGCTGATTTACAAGACGGTAGAGCTGCTGGCTTACCAAGCTGGCATCATCTGCCGAATCTTTTGCGTCCAGTAACGATGCTTTAGATTTTGCCTGCTCGGCATTCGCCACTTCATCTGCAACCAGTTTTTCTAAATTCTGCGCGTTCAGATTTAAAACGCTTTGCATCAAATATTTTTCATTGACCTTGCTATATAAATTCGCTTGCAGGATCAGTTCTTCAACCGAGGTTTTTAAACGGATTTTTTCCACCACGCCTGCCGCCTGATCAGCAGAGGAAACGGATAAGGCCTGAATATTCTTTTGATCGGCAAGACGATAATAAACCGCACTGGATGCTTTCACATATTCAGCAAATTTTTTGTAATCCACTTGCTTGAAAGCGTCCTGATATTTTGAAAAATCCAGATAGGCCAGCTTGTTCTGGTTGTCTTTATTAACCAGATAAGGCATCAAGGCAAAGTAGTTGATATAGAATTTATAATGATTCAGATCAAGCACCATCGGCACTTTGGCCTGTACCAGCAAGGTGGGCTTTTCATAACGCGCAGTCAGGTTCAAGGAACCCATTTTCTGGCGATAATGCACTGAACCCTCGTACTCAAACTGCATCTCGTTCAGGATATTGGTCATGACCTGAGTAAACTTGTCGGCCTTGGAACGACCAGCGCTTTTTTGTTCCTGCGCCAGTGCGGTATACAAAGCCTGCTTCTGTTTATTGTTTAAGTTGACCTTTTGCTCTCGTAAGTATTGATCCACTTTTTGCTTGAGTGCCGGTTCTAAAGATGCAGGTTCAGCTTTTGCAGTATTTTTACTTGGCTCCTGATCAACATGAATATTGAATTTGCCACGGTAGTCATAGCTTGGATATTCGTAGATGGCATTCAGGCTATTCACTGCCTTCTGCTCGAGGTTGACCGTCGCTGGATTGGTTTTAATGACATGTTGAGAACAGGCCGAAAGACTGAGACCCATTAAACATAAAGTTAAATATTTTAGACGCATAGCTTTACCAAACACCTTTATATCATTATATTTTCAAGTATAGAATTAAGTATTTTTCACGTTTAATATAAGTTTAAACACCCACAGAAAAGTGATTTTTCCATCTCCCTCAAATCTAGGAGATTCGCTTTTCTGACATTCTTTTCCCCAGTGATTATCAATGTATTTTTATCACCATTGTGAATAATCAAAGTATCGAAACAGATAATCCAAAATGATTCAAATACAGGATTAAGATTATGCCAGCTTATAAAGCCCCGCTCCGTGATATTCGTTTCTTAATGAACGAAATGTTAGATTATCCAGCACATTACCAAACTTTGACAAGTGGTCAAAATGCGGATGCTGATACAGTTGATATGATTCTTGAAGGTGCGGCAGATTATTGCGAAAACGTACTTTCTCCGCTTAACCAGTCAGGTGATGAAGAAGGCTGTACTTTTAATAACGGTGAGGTAACCACACCGAAAGGCTTTAAAGAAGCGTATGACCAGTTTGTGATGGGTGGCTGGCAAGGTCTTTCTTATCCGGAAGAATTTGGCGGTCAAGGCTTGCCAATGTCTTTAAACCTGATCAAATCTGAAATGATGGGGACTGCAAACTGGTCTTTCACCATGTATCCAGGTTTAAGTACAGGTTGTATGAACACCATCATGCAGTTCGGTACAGACGAGCAAAAAAATACCTATATGCCTAAACTGGTTGAAGGTACCTGGTCAGGCACCATGTGCTTAACCGAGCCTCAATGTGGTACAGACTTAGGCCAGGTCAAAACCAAAGCAGAACCAAATGCAGACGGTACCTATAAAATTTCTGGGACCAAAATCTTCATCTCTGCGGGTGAACACGATTTAACAGAAAACATTATCCATATCGTATTGGCCCGCCTTCCAGATGCGCCTGCGGGTACACGTGGTATCTCTCTATTCATCGTGCCTAAATTCATCCCGACTGCGGATGGTGGCGTAGGTGAGCGCAATGCGGTGTCTTGTGGTTCTATCGAGCACAAAATGGGGATCAAGGCCTCTGCAACTGCCGTGTTGAACTTTGACAATGCCACAGGTTACCTGATCGGTGAGATCAACAAAGGTTTACATGCCATGTTTACCTTTATGAATACAGCACGTATCGGTACCGCAGTACAAGGTATTGCACACGCCGAACTGTCTTTCCAGGGTGCTTTACCTTATGCCAAAGATCGTATGTCAATGCGTGCCCTTTCTGGCAAGAAAGAACCTGAACGTGTAGCTGATGCGATTATTCACCATGCTGATGTTCGTCGTATGTTATTGACGCAAAAAGCAATTGCTGAAGGTGGTCGTTCAATGATCTACCATGCTGCAAAACTTGCGGACAAAATGACAGATGCATTGGTCAGTGGCGATCAGGCAGCTTATGAAGCTTATGATGACAAGCTTGGTTTCTATACGCCGATCTTGAAAGGTTTCTTGACCGAAATGGGTCTAGAAGCAGCTAACCACGGTATGCAGGTTTACGGCGGTCATGGCTATATCCGTGAATGGGGTATGGAACAAATCGCACGTGATGCACGTATCTCAACCTTGTATGAAGGCACAACAGGCATTCAGGCACTCGATCTGATTGGTCGTAAAGTCCTGTTAAGCTCGAAAGGTAAAGTGGTTCGTGATTATACGGCTGAAATCCTGAAATTCTGTGCTGCACATGCACGTAACAAATACCTCCGCCGTTTTGCATGGGACTTAACCAAGCTTTGTGCACAATGGAACACTTTAACTGTTCGTATCATGCTGGCTGCACGTAAAGATCGTGACATCGTGTCTTCAGCTTCTGCTGATTTCTTGATGTTCTCTGGCTACGTCATGATGGCTTATTTCTGGGCGCAACAAGCAGTGATTGCCTCTGAGAAATTGGAAGCGGGTAACGGCATTGAAACCCCTGAATTCTATAAAGCAAAAATCAAGGTTGCTGATTTCTACTTCGACCGTTTATTACCACGTGCACAAGGCCATGCCGAGTCAATGGTGACTACGTCTCGCACCTTGACTTCACTGGCACCAGAACACTTTAGCTTCGATTACTAATCCGGGCTGTAAAAAAAGAGCGCTTATTGCGCTCTTTTTTTATGATCAAAACAATTTTTATTCTACTCTTTTAAAGACATAGGCTTGCTGCGGAAAAGGATATTCTTTGAAGAACTTACGGTTATTGCCATTGCCTTCATTCCACATCTTGTCCAGATTTAATACCAGATCCTGCTGCTGATTGATCTGATAGTAAAGATTTAGATCTGCCGCATCACAACGCACCATGATCTCATTCAGTTCTTTATGCACATGCCAATGCACCTGTTTACAGGTTTGTTCGATCTTGGCCACACTACGTGTTGGATCAGAACCGAGACGCCCAAAGCTGGTATTGGTCCAGTACACTGAACCATCACTTAATAAATTCAGGATATATTCAGCTTCTTTTTCATTATTTACACAGCCTGCAAAAGGGTCTGTACATGGAATGCGGGCATGATAGCGACCGACATAGATCAGATCGGCTTCCGAGGGTTGACTATGATTATCTTGACGCACTACAGGATGTGGCAAGGTGGCTTGTCCAGCAACCTGATTGAGCGACATCGCTTCTGTATCAGAAGTTGCTTGCTCTTGTTCATCTGCGAGTACATAACTCGCTTCATGATCCGATTGCGTCTGCGGTTGTTGTCTTACAGGTTCCGAATGATGACTATCACACGCCATCAAACTTAGACTCAATAAGACTCCTACACTAAGCTGCTGTAAGGATAACCTGAACTGCATATCTACAAATCTCTAACATCAACATCGCTATCGCGTACTTTTCACGCTGTGCCCTAGCTTTTTAACAGGACTTCATTGAGTGCTGCTACATACCTGTGATAGGTAATGTAGACCATCGCAATAGGATGGAAATAGCAAATTAACAAAGCAGTGTGCTTTAAGTCGGTGCATTTTAGGCGATGCTGTTGCTTTTTCCAGCAAGAATTTACACAACTTAACTAATCTCTCATCTGTTTAAACTTTAAAAAAAATTCATCGCCCATATCTCTTAAATAACAGCAGCTCTTCAACTCATATTTTACTTTTTGCTGCCATTTCATGAATTTAAGGAGATACACTCGATGACCAACTCTGGTTTATATCGCTCAAACCAACAAAGCATGATCGCTGGTGTGATGGGCGGTATTGCGGAACGATTTGGTTGGAATGCAAATTTATTACGCCTGATCTTTGTTGTGATCTCGATTATGAGCGCCGCTTTCCCGGGTATTTTGGTCTACCTCATTTTATGGCTGGTCATTCCAAAACGTCAGCAAGCGCGTGTTGACCATGTTCAAGGCTATAACCAGCCTGTGAAAACTGTCTATGAAGACCAAGGCATAAAACGTTAATTTCTCACTTTCCTTTTTGGTCGCTACGGTTGAAATTACCCCTAATCCAACCGTAGCTTTTTTTAACTTAATTTTTGATTCAGCTGCTGCTGTAAAGCCGCTATCATATCGGCACGACTGATGATGCCGACCAGCCGCTGGTTCTCAACCACTGGAATATAGTTAAAAGACTTTTCTACAAAATAAGGTACCAAATCCTGAATCGGCTGTAACGGATCAACCGTCACCACTCTCCGGCTCATAATCTGTCGCACAAAATGCTGCCATGAATTACGTGGATCGGTCGCGCCCTTAAACCATTCCACCACTTCGTATAAAGCCAGCGTCCCGACCAGTTTTTCCTCTGCATTGACCACAGGCAAGCTCATCAGGTTAACCGCCTTAAATTTATCTACGGCTTGATGGATATCATCATTTTCATGCAGTTTAATGACATCCCGACTCATAATATCCTGACAGACAAATGAATTAACCAGTCGCTCATTGGCATGCTCTTGCGCTTCTAAAATGATTTTTTCCAGATCATATTGGCTAATGTCTAACAGCTCGGTGTGATGTTCTAAAGCATATTCAATATCTTTCGGCTGAATCGAGACTTTCTGCGTCGGTGTCGGGTCTTTAGAGCGCTCATTGACATGCGCAGTCAAAGGATAATGACGCCCAATCAAACGGTTAAATACCACCGCGAAAACCAGTAATAAAATCGAGTTCAGCAGCACCGGATATAAGATAAAATGGAAACCCAGCCGATGGACCGCCTCCCCGCCCAACACGGCGGTAATCGCCACTGCACCACTGGGTGGATGCAGCGAATCTGTGGTCATCATCATAAAAATTGCTAGGCCAACAGCCACACTAAAAGCAGTGGTCAGATCAGGCATTAATTGAGTACAGGCAACCCCAATCAAACCTGCCAGGGTATTACCGACCACCACATTCCACGGTTGCGCCAAGGGACTATTGGGGACTGCAAACAGGAGCACTGAAGAAGCGCCCATCGGTGCAATATACCAGGCATTCATGCCTCCTAGCACATACCAGCTGATGAGTGAGGAAATCGCCAGACCGCATAAAGCCCCCACGCCTGACAGCATCCTCTCCCTCAAAGGCAGAACTTTATAATTAGGTTTAAGCAGATTTAGCCAGTCTGATTGGGTAGAGCTCACAATGCACCTTGCTGGAATAGTGTTGTTTTATTCGAGGCAGAAGTATACGCCGACTCAAGCTGAAGGTGTATTTAAATTATAGTTTTAGATTATGAGTAAAGCTGTTGAAAATAAATTTTCTCAGTTCAGATATTCTTTTAACTGCTCAATTCGCTCGCCATATTTTTGCATCGGGCAAAACTCATACATCGGCGAGCCAATATAGGCACCCGCATTACGGCATTCCTGATCCACAAAATTTTTCCACAATTGTTGTGATTTCATAATGTCGGTATAGCGTTCAGGCTGTTGATATTCTTGACTCTGCTTCTTGATCTGGTCGAGTAATTGTACGATCTGCTTGCTATATAATGTTTTGGTTCTGCTACTACAGATTTCCACCACGGCATTATTGATATTACCCAGTTCCAATTCCTGAATGGTTTCATCCACACAAAGGCTATAAGCATCGGTAGATTTATCCGGTGTTTCCGCCATGACCTCCACACTTAAACAGGTCATTGCCAGTAATAGGCATTTAAAACTTAATTTGTTCATTTTATAGCTCTTGGTTTTGTCATTTTTAAAATCGTGTTCAAGCCGTACGGACAAGTTTATTTTTTACTCAGTTTCAATTAAAACTGCAAGTGGCTCTCAAGCACACTTCTTTTCAGGCCCCTCACCCAAGCATTAAAGATATTTTTCATTCAGATAACGCCAGTATCGTTTTGGCAAATATTGCACATGGAGCTTGATATTCTGCCGTTCTTTAATATTGACGCTATTGAAGTAATCTTTCCATAACTGATCATATAACGCTTCCTGCTCATCCAGTTCTAACTGGAAGCTTTGACTAAAGCCCGTTTCGATATTACGGTCGATCTCATTCACCTCCATCGAGACTTCATGAATCTCATTCAAGTCATAATACAGCCCATATTGGCGCTGCTCATCATAAATCAGCCAGCGTTGATCCTGATAACGACGTTTAAAATGCGGCTGAATGAGCGGCAATACATTAAAATCCGGTCGTACCAGACTCAGAAATAACCCATCCGAGGTTTTCTTAAAACGTATAAATGCCTCCATCCGGTGTTTTTCACGCCCGACCTTTTTGGTCCATTGCGCAATAGCCAGCACACTCGGATGTGAATAGTCTTTTTCAACGGAAACTTGCTGCTGGAACACATAAATACAGTAATTAAATAAATGCTGATAGGCCTCCAGCGATTCTGATAAAGACGTAAAATAGAATTGTCTCAAGGCCGATTGCGATAGTTTCTGTTGCAGGCCTGCCCAGACCCGTTGCGCCTGCTGTTCATGCGTCGGCACCTCAATCAGACTGGCAAACAGGCCATGTTGGACCTGATTGTGCAGACACAGCTGCACCTCAAATTCTTTAAACTGAAAGGCCCGAAAAACACAACTCAGCAGTCCCGCCATGGAACCATCAAAGCAATACGCCACTGGATCAGTGAACACGCTTAAAAACCTAAACTCAGCTGCGGTGAAAGCTGTTGCACGTATTTTGAGGAACCCTGCGTCAGGATTTGCTGACGGATATAATGAGGAGAAAGTTCCTTCTGAAAACGTGGGCTGTCTTCACAGCGAATAAAAAACTTTGCCCGCGAATAGGCCACACCGAGCTGTTTCAATAAATCGATATGGATTTTGCCAAAACGTCTTGCCTGTACAATTTTCTTGGCTGATTTCACCCCGATACCGGGCACACGCAATACCATCTGATAATCGGCACGATTTAAATCCACCGGGAACTGTTCAGGATGGCGTAAGGCCCAGCTCAGTTTCGGGTCAATATCCAGATCAAGATGCGGAAAACGCTCATCTACAATTTCATTGACCTGAAAGCCATAAAAACGCATCAACCAGTCACTCTGGTATAGTCGGTTTTCACGTAATAGCGGTGGCGCTGAACCCACAGCCGGTAAATAATGATTCTCGGTATTGATCGGAATATAACCCGAGAAATAAACCCGTTTAAGTTTAAATTCCTTGTAATGTCGATCCGCCATTAACAACACATCCTGATCGGTTTCCTGATGTGCACCCACCACCATTTGTGTGGTTTGTCCCGCTGGTACATATTTCGGAACGTGCTTGATCACCTGTCGTTCATCTTTCAACTGAATCAGGCGATCTCGAACTAAACCCAAATCTTTTTGTACTTCCTGATGCGACTTTTCAGGGGCAAAAGTTTTCAGTCCGACTTCTGTCGGCATTTCCAGATTAATGCTCATTCGGTCAGCATACAATCCAGCTTCATGAATCAGTTCTGGTGAAGCCCCTGGAATGGTTTTGAGGTGAATATAACCATTAAAGTTTTCTTCAAGACGCAGTTTTTTAACGACCTGTAGCATGCGCTCCATGGTGTAATCTGCGGACTTGAAAATACCTGAACTGAGAAATAGCCCTTCAATATAATTACGACGATAAAAATTAATGGTCAGGTCAACCACTTCCTGCACCGTAAAGGCCGCACGTTTCACATCATTAGAACGGCGTGATACGCAATAAGCGCAATCAAAAATACAGACATTACTGAACAGGATTTTCAGCAAAGATACACAGCGTCCATCTTCGGTATAGCTATGACAAATCCCCGAATGACTGGCATTCCCTAGCCCCTTATCTTTATTTTTACGGTCACTGCCGCTGGAGGAACAGGACACGTCATATTTGGCAGCGTCCGCAAGAATCTGGAGTTTTTCACGAATGCGATCAGACATTTCAAACGACCTGAAGAAACAGAGAATATCGTTTAAAAATTAGCATGTCCACATTGTGAAATTAAGAGCATGAGAGATGCTACACGTCATGGGGTGACGTGAGGATTTTCCTCTTCAGTACAGATTATTGATTTCAAGGGAATATAATCTATCTATAATAAAATGTAGAAAACTTTATCTCTTCCATCTCATGTACAATTTTTTATCTTTATTGCCGAGCTTATTTTTAACCTTCCTACTAGCCGCCTGTAGCTCTAAAAATGAGCCCGAATTCATCGAAGTAAAGACTTTTCAATCCACTCAAAGCCCATATTTTATAAAAGCATTTACTTTAGAACATGTTTTTTACAGACATCAGCAGTTCTTGAAGATGGAACTGAAATCAATAAAAACTGGGGGTTCATGCAGGGTAAGGCATTTTTAGTCGATGATAATACACCGAGAAATCCATCCCTAATCTCCTCTCAAAGTTCAGCTGCCGATCAACAGATAGAAGAATACATTCAACAAATGAAAATTAACCAAGAAATTACCTATATGAAAGGTTTGCTCTCTGCCAAAAGTAGAAATGAATGCGGAATAAAATAACTTTTTTTTATTTCTGATCAGAACTTGTGAGTGAAGCGCTCGAAGCCTTTGCCACCCACCACCAAAATCCTTATACTTAAGCACAATTTTTGTTTGATTCCAGTGGATGCACCATGAGTCGTGCTATATCGCATATTGATACCTTTCAGGGCTTGATTCTTGCCCTACAAAACTATTGGGCGGAGCAAGGCTGCGTCGTATTACAACCATATGATATGGAAATGGGCGCAGGGACATTCCACACTGCAACCTTCTTACGTGCGTTGGGGCCAGAAACCTGGAACGCGGCTTATGTTCAACCTTCACGTCGTCCGAAAGACGGTCGTTATGGTGAAAACCCGAACCGTTTACAACACTACTATCAGTTCCAGGTGGTGCTTAAACCAAACCCGGATAATATCCAGCAGCTTTATCTCGATTCATTAAAAGCAATCGGGATTGATACGCTGACACACGACATCCGTTTCGTGGAAGACAACTGGGAATCTCCAACACTTGGCGCTTGGGGCTTGGGTTGGGAAGTCTGGTTAAATGGTATGGAAGTGACCCAATTCACTTACTTCCAGCAAGTCGGTGGTATCGAATGTTACCCAGTCACAGGTGAGATCACTTACGGCTTAGAACGTCTGGCGATGTACCTGCAAGGTGTAGATTCTGTTTACGATCTGGTCTGGACTAAAGGTCAATTCGGTACAGTGACCTATGGTGATGTATTCCATCAAAACGAAGTTGAGCAATCTACCTATAACTTCGAATACGCACCTGTCGATAAAATGTTTGAATTATTCGACTTCTATGAAGCTGAAGCCTCTCGTTTAATCGAAGCTGAACTGCCACTTCCTGCCTACGAACAGGTGATCAAAGCATCACACTGCTTTAACTTGCTCGATGCACGTGGTGCGATTTCCGTGACTGAACGTCAACGTTATATTTTACGTGTTCGTACTTTGGCACGCTCAATTGCACAAAGTTATGTGGCTGCCCGCGCGAAACTTGGTTTCCCGATGGCAGAACCGCATTTACGTGACGAAGTATTGGCTCAGCTCAAAGCACAAGTTGAAGCAGAAGCAGCCCAAGCTGAAAAAGCGAAGGAGAATAAATAATGACTAAGCATACAGTTTTATTCGAACTTGGCTGTGAAGAACTTCCACCAAAAAGCTTAAAAACCTTACGTGATGCACTCAAAGCAGAAACTGAAAAAGGCTTAAAAGATGCAGGCTTAAATTTCGCCTCGATCGAAGCGTATGCTGCGCCACGCCGTTTAGCATTAAAAATTGTTGATATCGATGCAGCTCAGGCAGATACACAAAAACGTTTTGACGGCCCTGCGGTACAAGCGGCATATGATGCTGAAGGCAAACCGACTAAAGCACTTGAAGGCTTTATGCGCGGTCAAGGCATTACGGTTGATCAGCTTTCAACTTTCCAGGCAGGTAAAGTTGAAAAAGTATGCTTCCTGAAAGATGTCAAAGGTCAAAGCCTTGACGTGTTACTGCCACAAATTTTACAGACTGCACTGGATAACTTGCCAATTGCAAAACGTATGCGTTCAGCAGCAAGCCGTACTGAATTCGTTCGTCCAGTCAAATGGGTGGTATTGCTGAAAGATGCTCAAGTGATTGATGCAACCATTCAAGATCATAAAACAGGTAACGTGACCTATGGTCATCGTTTCCATGCTCCCGAAGCCGTGACTTTGGCGCATGCAAATGACTACCTGGCAACGTTAGAACAAGCCTATGTGGTTGCTGATTTTGCAAAGCGTCAAACCACGATTCAAGCACAAGTGAAGACATTGGCAGATGAAGTCAATGCCACTGCAATTGTGCCAGCAGACTTACTTGATGAAGTGACCAGTCTGGTTGAATGGCCTGTGGCTTTACGTGCGACTTTTGAAGAACGCTATTTAGCGGTTCCGCAAGAAGCGTTGATCACGACAATGCAGGATAACCAGAAGTATTTCTGTTTAATCAATGCCGAAGGTAAATTACAGCCTTACTTCATTACCGTTTCAAATATTGAGTCTAAAGATCCGGCTCAAATTATTGAAGGGAATGAGAAAGTTGTTCGCCCGCGTTTGTCCGATGCGGAGTTCTTCTTCTTACAAGACCAGAAGCAACCACTTGCGTCTCGTAAAGAGAAACTGGCTAACATGGTATTCCAGGCACAATTGGGTACACTTTGGAATAAATCAGAACGTATTGCCAAACTGGCTGTGGCATTGTCACCGATTACCGGTGCAAATGCAGTCGATGCAGAAAAAGCAGCGTTATTGGCTAAATGCGACTTAACCTCTGAGCTTGTGGGTGAATTCCCAGAACTTCAAGGGATTGCAGGCACGTACTATGCGCGTCTTGAAGGTGAGAATCATGAAGTTGCTGAAGCTTTGGGTGAGCAATATTTACCTAAGTTTGCAGGCGATGTATTACCACAAACCAAGACAGGTACAACCATTGCCCTTGCGGACCGTTTAGATACATTGGTCGGTATTTTCGGTATTGGTCAGGCACCAACAGGTTCGAAAGACCCATTTGCATTACGTCGTTCTGCAATCGGTATCTTGCGTTTAATCATTGAAAATGAATTAGACATTACGATTGAAGAATTGGTGAACTTTGCCTTGCAAGGTTATGGCGACATCATCAAAGATCATGACAAGACACGTACCGATGCAGTTGCTTTCCTTGAAGGCCGTTACCGTGCCAAGTATGAAGACCAAGGTGTTGCGGTTGATGTGATTCAAGCGGTTCAAGCACTTGCACCAAAATCACCACTTGATTTTGATAAACGTGTAACAGCGGTCAATCATTTCCGCACCTTGCCAGAAGCGGCTGCATTGGCTGCGGCAAATAAACGTGTTGCCAATATTCTTGCTAAAGAAGCAACGCCTGAAGGTGCTGTGGTTGAAGCGAATCTGGTCGAAGCGGCTGAAAAAGCACTTTATGCAGAACTTCAAGCATTAACACCTGTAGTTCAGCCATTGCTTGCTGCACGTAACTACACAGAAGCCTTGTCTAAGCTTGCTGCGCTTCGTGCACCAATCGATGCCTTCTTTGAAGGTGTAATGGTGATGGCTGATGATGCTGAATTGAAAGCCAACCGTTTACGTTTATTGGCTCAGTTGCGTGATTTATTCACAGCGATTGCAGATGTAAGTGTATTACAGGGTTAAGTATTTATAATCCTTGAGCTTTCAAATAAACCCCACTATATATTTAGTGGGGTTTATTTTATCAGGTAATCATCAGCCAAATTTTAATTCAAATTGCCATTCTGTGATTCATCTGAATTATATTACTGATACTTAGCGTTGGCATTCAGCCGCCTCTCGGCTTGAACGATTTGCTAGGTGACTGGACATTGTACTTGTTAAAGTGCGAGTTAAGATTTTTGAAGGAAGTATTTTGCCTTTTGTTGACCACCAACAATTAATTTAAAAATAAGAGAATTACCTTCAAAATTAAATGATACAGACAAGTTTTCGTCACTTTCTGTAAACAAAATCTCTTGTCGGGAGCTAGCTTCTTCTAAAGCATGAGGCCAACTAAAAGTAAGAATATTCGGAAGCCCCATACTTAAATGCAGCTCTAAATTTTTACCTGCCACACCAATTAAACCATATATTTGGCTAAGACTAGAGATTCCTTTGGTATTTATAACGAAGTTATATCCATGCTTTCTAAGCTCTAGCTCAAACTCGCCCTCAACCGTTTTATAGATACCAGTCATTTTATTTAGAAAATCTATTATTGGATATCTCGTTATCATTTTCAGAAGCCTAACTAAAAAATTAACAGGCAATGGCCCACAACAAAATTATAATTTGTAAGATTGCCAAAATTATTAAAAAATTGCCCCGTAATCGGCTGGGGCGTTATCCCTCTTGAGCACGAAGTTGGGCAGGTATAGCAAACCGACAGATACCCAGTCATGTATCTGATTCGAGCATTTGTGCAAGAACTTCAAATCGCTTTTGAAAAAGCGTGTGGGAAGATGCTCTAACTCTATGAATATAACTCGTTAGCCCTACCTTAGCCTTGGCCAGTGACAGAAAAGAAGCATCCTGAATACTAAGATCAACGAATGTCTCTTTAGTCGAATCGTTAACACCGCAGTAGAATGCAATGCTAGATACGGCTAAAAAGGCAACGTCTACGTCTTGATCTCCCGCAAGCTCAAGCATCAAATATTTAGCGAGCTCTCCATGCTGAGGACAAAGTATCGAAACCAAACAGGCACGCCACGCTGCGTTTCGACTTGAGCAGAGAGCCTCAAGTTCAGGCCATGCTAGCTCAGGAAGTGCAGCCAACATTTCTTCGGCTTTCTCTGCTCCTCCACCATCAGCCCAATCCATAGAATCAGAATCTGACCTCTGCAATAAGGCATCTAATTTCACAACTAATGTGTGCATGACACAATATCCTGTGAAGCCCAACTAAGCTTATGCGGCAGAAGCGACACATAAGATCCCAACCTCGGCTTCATAACACACCTATTGTGATTAAAAATAGAACGGGGAAATATTGATTTTGCTGAATTAAAACTATCATGGGGAAAACAAGGCGTCAACGATCATAAAATGTCAGATTAATATCCCAATCTTCTTGATTTGATGAAGCAGCGAATACGCTACAAACATATGTACTATCGAACTGAACAGACATAATTTTTACGTACCGTATCAATTTCATCTCATCCTCACTCTTTTCTTCTACTTAACGATAAGATATAAAATCTCGATTGCGACGCTATCGCTGAAAGGACAGAAAAGATGAATAAAGTACAACTCTTATGTTTAACCACTGCACTTGCAGCCTCGTCTTCTCTCTGGGCAGCAGATACCACAAATGCCTCAACAGTATCAAATGCAGAGCCTGAAAAAGCTATGCCTTACGGCGATAACCCAAGCATCGGTCGTGTATTGCTGTATAAAACAGGCAAAGGTATACAGAATCTGGGCAACTCGATTCAGGGTGCTTCTGAAAATACATCTCAAAAGATCAGTGAAAGATGGCAAGACACCAAGAAATATACCGAGGAACAATCCGAAGTTGTTCAAACACAAGCAGAGAAAGCCAAACAATTTACCGCTAAAAAATGGCAAGACACCAAAGATGCAGTGGTCGGAACCAATGAAGGTAATGTTCCGATTGAACGTGCCGGACTCAGTCAGCCCTCATCGAATTAATCAAAAACCTCTAGCTTAAACTAGAGGTTTTTTTAACTTGATCAGGCAGAAACGGGGGCAATTTGTGGTTCGACCTGACGATCAATCAGATATTCATTTAAATTAAAATGACTGAGTTGCTGGCGCATCTTAAACGTCGTCCATGGCCATACTGTACTATTGCGCCCATTACGATCAATGAAATAGCTCTGACAGCCGCCTTTATTCCAGACCGTGGTTTGTAAGGCTGCTTGTACACGCTGATTAAACCGGGCCATGCGCACAGGATCAACTTCAATGGTTTGAATATTTTGTTGAATCGCCTGTTTAAGTGCATCGATAATATAGGTCAGTTGCGCTTCAATGATAATAAATGCCGAAGAACTCACCGCAATATTGGGCCCAAACATCAAGAAACCATTCGGACAATCCGCCACCATGGTTCCCATATAGCCTTCCGGACTACCCTGCCAGACTTCTGACATACTTAGACCATGACGGTTAAACACTCGTTGGGCAATCGGCGGTTCAGCCACTTCAAAACCCGTCCCGAGAATAATCACATCCGCTTCGACGCAGCGACCATCACTGGTAAATAATTGATTGTCTTTAACTTCACTGAGAGCAGCAGCCACGACCTCAACATTCGGTTGTGCCAAAGCAGGATACCATTCATTAGACTGGAGAATCCGCTTGCAACCAATCACATAATTGGGCGTGACTTTACGGCGTAATTCAGAATCTTTAATCCCCTGTTTAATATGAAATTCAGCAATACGCTGTACTTGTCGCATGGCTACATTACTTTGTAAGCCGCCATTTAAGCTCTCAAAAATACCATATACCGAACCACGCATCAGCGATTGGGTAACAGGGAGATATTTAAAAACTGTCTGGAGCGGAGCAGGTAAGGGCATATCCGACTTCGGTAAAACCCAGTGCGGTGTGCGCTGAAATACCGTCAGTTGCTTTACCAAAGGTTGAATCTGGGGGATAAACTGGATCGCTGAGGCGCCCGTGCCAACAACGGCTACACTTTTTCCGGTTAAATCCAGATCATGGCGCCAACGCGATGAATGGAAAATTTCCCCTTTAAAGTCTTTTAATCCTTTGACATCCGGTATCACAGGCTCATGCATCGGGCCACACGCCATAATCGCAAACTGCGCATGAAACTCACCTTGATTAGTTTTAATGATCCAGCACTGTTTAGCATCTGACCAGGTTGCGGCTAAGGCTTCATGATTGCAGTGAACATGCGGCATGACCTGATATTTCAGTGCAGTATTTTGCAAATATTGTTTGATTTCAGCCTGTCCAGCGAATACCCGACTCCACGAGGGATTCGGTTCAAAAGAATAGGAATACAAGGCAGAAGGCACATCACAGGCACAACCGGGATAGGTATTTTCACGCCATACGCCACCCAGCTCATCCGCTTTCTCAAGCAAGATAAAATCATGGATGCCAGCTTCTTTCAGTTTGATTGCAGCCCCTAATCCTGCAAAACCACCACCAATGACGATGACCCGATGAAATGCTACAGCTTTCGACTTCGTATTCATGACCTTTTGTTCCCTGTACTTAAAGCCCAAAACACTATGGCATTAAGCTCTGAAACGGTCATTATCAAGACAGGCCGTTTATAGCGTTATTTTTGACAGAATTTGCCAAATCATGCTGCTGTTGAATTCATTCAAAAAAATAAGCTTAAAATTTACAGTGTTATCTCAAAACATGCATTGAACTTCACGCCCCTACACCACACACTGAAGTGATTAATTCACAGGACCGGAATTTTGCCCATGCTGCATCGCCCCTTCAAGATCATGTTAGTCTCAGTGCTGAGTGGAATGAGTTTCACCGCCTGTTCAACCTTGCAAAACCAGAGCCCAGACACCCCCAAAGTATTAGAGCAGATTAAAAATATTGGCGCTTCTCCAACAACAGAAGGCAATATTGCGAAACTGATGAAACAGGATAAAAATTGCATTATTGAATTCACCGGCTACTTTGACGGCGGACAAGCCATAGAGCACTGGACATTCAATCACTCTGGATTAATTTCAGCGAGTTCATCGACACAATATACCACCCGTGCCTCTGCAAACACCTCCACAGCATTTGATATTGAAGATCCTGCCGTGCAGGCAAATTTCAAGAAACTGCAAAGTAATTTTAGTGCCAGCACACTGGCGCAATGCCATTGAGGCCATAAAAAAACTCGTTGCTGCTATCTCTAGCTGCAACGAGTTATGGCTTTTAAACTATCTTCTGGATCAGTCTTGAGCTTCTAAACCCAGCTTAATTCGCCTTGAGTCCACTGGTGGCCGCAGCTAAATCAATACGCGGGAAGATCAAACCGGTACGTTTATCGCGAATCGGCTTACCTGTTGCCTTCAAGCGGTTCACGGTCTGGTCTATCGTCTCGGATGGGCTGACATCATTGGCACGTAATAAGGCAATCGCGCCTGCAACATGCGGGGCCGCCTGTGAGGTGCCGCCTTGAGTTTCACCGCCTGCGGTAATCATGGCACCCGGTGCCAGCAGGGTCACCAGTGAACCGCCATTACTAAAGCAGGTCACCTGATCAGCTGCGGTGGTCGGATCTGAACACTTCACCGGATTACCCCAGGAAACACCCCCAATATTACTGTCATAAACAGCGCCTACCCGTACAGCTCCTGCAACACAGGCCGGTGAGGAAATACCATCAGCAAAGCCATCATTACCGGACGCGACCACAGGCACAACACCTGCAGCACGTGCATTGGCAAAGGCAGTGCTATAACTGCTATTGCTACATTCAGAGGTATATTTCACCCCTGGCACCCCTAAACTCAGGTTCACCGCTTTAATGTTATAGGTCTGGGCATTGTTCACGGTCCAGTTTAAGGCCGCCAGAATATCACTGTCATAGGCAGTACTGCCCCACTGACCGTTGACACGAATTTTACGGAAGGTATCGATCCCTATAATTTTGGTTTGAGGTGCAACTTTGGCAATAATACCTGACACATTGCTGCCATGCCCATCATCATCCAGACTGTTATCATCCGGAGCGCTGTCAAAAGCATATACCACCCGACAACTCGATGCCGGCGTATTTACCGCGGTACAGCCAAAATCAGCATGCTTATAATTCACACCCGTGTCGATCACCACCACACTGGTTCCCTCTCCGCTAAAGCCATTTGTAACCGCTTGCGGTTGGTTAATTAAGGGGAGGCTTTCCATGGTGGTGGTTACATTTTTACGGTTTGGATACACCCCTTTAACGCTCGGATCATTTAACACTTGTGCCAAGGTTTCGCGGTTTTGAATCCGGTACAAGCCCAAAGGCAGACCATTAAACTCACGTAAGGTTTGAAAGCCTGCGGCTTTGCTGTATTTAGTTTTGAACTGATTTTTACCCACTGCAATCAGGCTACGTTTTTCTCGCCCAAAAGTGGTGCTGGTTGCACTGTTATCATATTCGATCAATAAATCATTTGAATCATTATCGATCAGGGCTTCAATATTAATTTTACCCTGCTGTACTTTATTTAATGCCGCAGAACTCAGGCGTTGTTTGAGTTGGACTGCATTCAGTGTTGCAGCTGAGGTAGTGGTAGTTAGAAAAGCGGATAAGCTTAATAGTAATAAAATTTTATTGTTCACTGTGGATCTCCATCGTTCTTGGATAAAGAACTTTTGAGTTTTTGGTTTTCTTGGATAAAGAAATCCAGCGTATTTAAAGTTTTTTAATTTCATTCGCTGGGTCGGTTTCCGGATCAATCGGTTGTATCGAAGGATCACTTTTGGTGTCATAAAATTGCACATCTTTTTGTGTTGTATTTAATTGATTCAACATATCGGATGTAGTGTGTGTTGCTGTTTTGGCCTCCTCTGGTTTTAAAATGCTTGAACTGCTGCCTGAGTGCTCAGGACGCATCTGGTAAACTGCGGTATCGTCTGAGGCACTGCTCGGCGTTGCGGGTTCAAAATAGAACACCACCACGCCAAGTGCGATCAGGACAAATAAAAATGCGGCAATCTGTTTCATTTATATTCTCCAGTGCTTGAGTTACTGGTCATTACCTGGTTGTCAGTTGTTTTTCTATAAATAATGCGAATACAATTTAAAAATTCACTTTAAATTTCACATATACACTTCAAGTCAAAACGATTAAAAATTTCATGGGACCTAAAGCCCTTAAATCTTTTAACTCGATTTCATTTTTCAAAATGAAAAATGAGGTGGAATCGAAGTGGGTCCTAAAACTTTAAATGACTCAAAAAAATACAACTACGATTTCACCTATTTATACCAAGCAATAAAAATGCCATGATTTTGATTATTTTTAAACCGGTTTAATCCTATTTAAATATTCTAAATTTTCATATTTGGTTCGATAAAATATAACTCGAAATGATTAAAAACCGTTTTGCACTAAAAATATAAAAATGATGATTTACAGGATTTTATATTAATCAAAAAACATCACTTTTCACGTGCTTATTATGATAACCAGTCTTCATAATTTCTCTCCAAAGTGTGTTTGAGCTGTAATCTGGATGTAATTTTTGATGAAAATCACACATTTTTGCTTTTTTGCTCGCTATGATGCACTTGCGTTAATGAAGTACCGCTTTACGGTACATCGCTTAAGGAAATCGCAATGAAAAAAATGATCAAAACAGCTATCGTGACAACAACTATCCTTGCTTCTGCCTCTGTTTTTGCACAGAGCGCTGAAGTCAATGCGAATGGCTCAGCTCAAGTCAACGTACAGTCTGGTGGCTTGCTTAAGGGTGTGACTGGCGCAGTAAAAAATACTGCTCAAGGCGTTGGTCACGTGGCACAAGGCGTAGGTCATACAGCACACAATGTCGGTCACGCTGCTGTCAATACAGGCGTAAGCGCAACTCAGAAAACCGTTGGAACAGCAACTCATATCGGTTCAACTGTCGTGAACAAAACCGGTGAAGCCGTTAAAAACACCAAAGATTATGCAGTAGAGAAAACTGTTGATGGGAAAGAGTTTGCAGCGGAGACCACTGCAAATGTCAAAAAACGTATTGAAGACAAAAAGGCATCTAACCAACCTAAGTCATTAAATTTAGGTGCTCAAACCAATGCACAAGCACAGGTAAACGGTAAAACTACCGGTGTAAATGCCCAAACCGGCTTGAATGCAGATAAGAAAGGCCTGCAAACAGGTGCCAATGTCGGTGTTAAAGTGCTCGGCGTCAATGCCAATGTGAATACCAACGCAAAAATTGGTACAAACTAATCCTTTAAGTCCGTTCTAAAAAAAGCCCTTTGCAATGCAAAGGGCTTTTTTATGGCAAAGAATTAATTAAATAATTGCAGCTTGGTCTGCTCATCCACATTATTTTCAACAAAATGCGTGAAACCTTGTTCATCACAGCTTAAGCTCAGTTGCTTATAACTGATGCTACAAAACTCGGCATAACGTTTAAACACCAGCGGCGACTGATCCAAGGCCAAAGCCTCACCGACCTTGACCAGCTTATGAATACCACGATCATTCATGGTCAATAAATAAGTTTCATCATTCAGCTCGAGTTGCACCAATGCGCTGTCCGCAACTTTTAACGGAACAAGATAATTCAGATTGGCTGCAAGCGTCTTAGCGCTATAACTTTCCAGTTTTAAACTCACCAGATTAAAGACCAGACAGCTCTGTTGAGCCGTTATGAGCGTTGGCTTCGAATGATCAGTATGCTGTACGAAATGCGGCTGAATCCCCAACTTATGCAGGTTCTGCTCGCTGGCATGTTTCAGCTTAAATAACTGTTGTACCAGCTTCTGCTTGATGACCGCATCAAAATAGCGTTCATCCAGCTCAAACTCATTGTTTTCTAAAATCTTCAATAAGGCCTGATGATGTCTTGCCAATAAGGCATCCAGCACATGACGATAATAGAATTTACTTTGCTTTTTAACTTCACGTACACGCTTGTAGAAATAAGTAATTTCAAAAGGTTTTTCGACAAAATCATTCAGCAACTGCGAGCTTGCCAGCACCGAAAGTGCTTCATGGCCAGTAAATGGCAAATGAATGACATGCATCTTCGGCAATAAAGGCTGAATTTTTAAAAAATGCTCTTTATCTTCGGCAAAATAAGGGTCGTAAACAATAATATATTCACGCGATGCATCGACTTCATCGGCCTGAATCTGCATGTCTTGATGAATGCCGGCATCAAAAAACTCGGCATAACGGCGATCCTGAACCACATCGGGATCGATCGAATACTGTGGGACAAAGGCCACCACTTTTTGCATATTCAACAAGTTGGAATATTTAATTGCAGCATAGCCTCCCATGGAGCCGCCATAGCCGACAATCTGTTTAAACTGTTGCAAAATAGGCAATATCTGTTGCTGCATTTGCAGCATGCTGCTTTTAGGAAACCATGATTTTTGTTTTGGCATAATGCCAAGGACGTTGTATTGATATTTTATTAATGATTTTTCAGCATTAATGGACATTCCTTTGGCGCGACTAATCAAATCGCCGAACGAAACCACTAAAGTGTCACTTGAACCTTTTAAAAAAATAACGCGAATATGTTCATCTTCAAATACGATTTGCTTATCCATGCTCACACTGAGAAATTGATCCAGGGTCTGTAGCAAAAAGTCACCAAATGATGGCTTTGCCAAACCATAATTGCGGAGTATCTTATTTTATAGAGATAAGACAGATTAAAAAGCGCAAAAGATGACACAATCCTTACACCCTGCCGCTCAAAAAGGCTTTAGTTTAGGTGCCGAACTGTACCAGCAGGTTCGCCCCAGTTACCCGCAAGATATTGCGGTTTGGCTGCAAGATCGCCTCCAGATAGGTGAAAATTCCACTGTTATTGACCTCGGTGCCGGGACTGGCAAATTCTTACCCTACCTGTTGCAAAGCAAGGCAAAAGTGATTGCGGTCGAGCCTGTCGCTGAAATGTTACAACAGCTTCAGCACAACCATCCACAGGTGAAATGTATACAGGCATCCAGTGATCATTTGCCACTGGCAGATGCCTCAATTGATGCGATTCTATGTGCCCAATCCTTCCACTGGTTTGCCAATCTTGAAACCTTGACGGAAATGCATCGGGTATTAACACCGTCGGGACATTTAGGGCTGATCTGGAATCAACGCGACACCACGGTGGACTGGGTCAACGCACTGGCGGAGGAAATTGCTCCGCTAGAAGGAGATACTCCACGTTATCACAGTGAGCAATGGAAACAGGTATTTGAACAGCAGCAACTGTTTAACTTTGTTGAATTACAAACCTTCCAGCAGAAACATCACGGTACGGTTGAGCAAGTGGTGAGTAAGCGTTTATTGTCGACCAGTTTTATTGCAGCCATGCCGGTCGCAGAACAGCAACAGTTAAAAGCAAAGTTCGAACAAATCGTATTTGATTTTACCGGTCTAACTGCGCAAGATCAGATTGATTTCCCCTATACCACCTTTGCATATCATTTTCAGAAAATTGCAAACTAAATATTTGTCGAGTTGATCCATGCCGAGTATGAAAACCACCTTTGCCCTGAGCTGTATGCTCAGTTCAGCCCTGCTCTTGAGCGCTTGTAATAAAGATAAAGAACCGACAGCCAAACAGGAGCAGCAAAGCAGTTCGGCCCACGATGAGATTGGTCAATTAAAGCAGTTGCCGATCAAACAGTTCCCTGCAACCGCAGATGATGGCCATGATATTGCCATACTGGATGACTATGACCGCCGCTTTACCGACATGAGCGATAGCATGGAAATGGAATTGGCCAAGATGAAACAAGCCAATACCTTAACCCCGGAATTTGAACAGCAACGCCAAAAGGACAATGTTCAATCTGCGCTGTCGATGCTGAAAGATCTGGAACTAAAAACCGAGCAAGGTCGTTATATTCAAGGATTGCTGTATGATTATTGGGAACAGCAGGCAAAAATTTTGGACCAGACGGGTACTGCTAAAACAGAGACTCGCCAGCCGGTCGAACAGCTCAATGAATATCTCCATGCTCAAAGCCAGTTACATCACTGGAGAAGTACTCAGTCCGCTGAAACAAAAGCACAGGAAGAATAATTTACATGCATAAAAAAAGAGGGATTTCGCGCCCTCTTTTTTATTTAAATACAGCATCAAGTTAAATATTCTGTTTCTCAATCCACTGAATTGAACTGACACGGAACAGTTCACAGGCCCCATCACCGACACCACCTGGGGTAAGCGATGATTTCCACACCAGATCCTTATCACGAATCTCAACCAGTTCACCTTTTAACTGCACCAGATCACCACGTTTTACCTGTTTAATCTGTTTGGCAATCTCTGGATTGGCAGGAATAATGTGCATATTCGATACCATTTTGATGGCCTGATCGGGTGGGACCGGTAAGGTTTTCATTTTCCAGTTCAGGTAACGGTCATATTGTTGAACATCAATGGTTCGCGCAATCTCGGGATTCGCAAACAGACCCAAACTGACCGCATAATCTATCGGAGAAAATTTGGCTTGCTCATCGTCATGATAGAGTTTTGAACCAAGAATCCGGAAGTTGCCGTCAAACGGCTTGAGTACCGAAATCGACTGATATTTCACAACGGGCGCTAAACCATTGGCAATATTGTATTCTTCCCCACTGGTCGATGCATGTGTCTGCCCAATTGCAACAACCATGCATAAACTCATCAACAGACGTTTTTTCATGGCTCAATCATCCTCAACATAACGAAAAACTTAGAAAAGCACGTCTCTTCATAGTATGCTTAGATGGTGAAAAAAAGTGCTTTTTTTAGTAACAATCAAACTCACTTTGGTCATATTTTTGTGGTGCAGTGACCCTCCGCTTATTTTGAATCAATGAATGGATTTGTATGATTTACCAATTTTACCAACGCCGTATATTCCCTCATTTGCTGAATCAGGTCATGCAAACCGCCAGCCTGATGGATCGACGTCGTGAATTATTGCTCCCGATCGAAGGCGAGGTACTCGAGATTGGTTTTGGTACAGGTCTGAATATTCCCTTCTATGGCAATGTCGATACGCTTTATGCGCTGGAGCCAAATCCGGACATTTATCTGCTTGCGGTTGAACGGGTTCAACAGGCGCCATTCTTTATCAAGCATATCCAATCCAGTGCAGAAAAACTGCCTTTTGCCACCGCCTCTCTGGATCATGTGGTCTCAACCTGGACCTTGTGCAGTATTTCCCAGCTTGATCAGGCACTGGCAGAAATCTATCGCGTGCTCAAGCCGACAGGGACCTTTCATCTGGTAGAACATGTCAAACATCCAGACTCTGCGAAAATACAGTCCTTGCAAACTTTACTCACCCCGATCCAGAAACGTATTGCAGATGGTTGCCATCTCAATCGCGATATGGAGCGGCACCTGTTACAAGCCAAATTTAAACTGATCGAAAAACAATATTTTGATGCGGAAGGCATTCCGGCCATTGCTCAAAAGATGCTGTTCGCCCGGGCACAGAAATTAGAGATCCCGCATTAATCTTCAAAATCGATTCTTAAGGTCTCAAAACGAATCCGGCCTTCGCGTACCGCTTGGGCAATGGCCTGCTGTCCTTTGCTTAAGCGTGCCCCACCGCTTTTGATGTCGAGCAAGATCACTTCGATATCTTCGGCCGTTCCGTCACCATCACGGAAATCGGTATAGCCATCAAACACCACATAATCGACCGGATCACCGAGGAATTTGGCATCACTAGGCAGATACTGGAACTCGGGCAAAATCGGTGCAAACTGTTCCGCCATTTTTCCCTTCAACACCGCCCGACTGGTATTGACACTGCGCTTCTGTGCATCCAGCAAGGCCTGTTTATGTTCCAGTTCCAGCTCGGCAATATACTTTTCATATTCGGCCTGTATCCGACCATTGCGGGTACTGGACAAAATAATGGTGGTGATGACGACGCCAATACAGCCACCGATCAACATTGCAAGCCAAACCGACATAAAACCTTCCTTTTTCTGAATATCGCTATTTAACTGCAACATTAAACTTTTGTCATGTGTAACACACTCGCGCTAAAAAGATGCTAAGGTATGGTTGAATACGAGAGCCAAGTTAAATAAATCTAATTTCATGAAAACCATATTAATCGCAAATCAAAAAGGTGGCTGTGGCAAGACCATGACGGCGATCACGCTCGCTGCCGCACTCTCACAAAAAGGTTATAAGGTCGCGCTGGCCGATGCAGACAACCAGAAATCTTCTTTACAATGGTTAAAGCAGCGTCCGGCGACGGTGACTGGCATTCAGAGTCTGGATTGGCGACATGAAAAATCGATCGGTGAAGCACCGAAAAATCTGGACTATTTAATTATTGATGCCCCTGGTGCGCTGTCAGGTGAACATGCGGAGCAACTGGTCAGCGAAGCGCATGCCATCGTGACGCCGCTGCAACCTTCGTTCTTTGACATTGATAGTACCCGCCGTTTCCTCAAGCATTTGCAAGACATTAAACGCATTCGTAAAGGCAAGGTCCAAATCCTGCTGATTGCCAATCGGGTCAAACCGAACAGTTCCAGCTCTAAAGATATTCAGGACTTCTTTAACAAGATTGAACAGGAACCTGTGGCCTGGATTTCCGAGCGGAGTGCCTACGGCACATTGGCCATGCAGGGTCTGAGTATTTTTGATAAAACCCAGAAAAACTTTGTCAGTATCCAAAGCCAGTGGCAACCGGTGTTAAACCAGTTAGTCGACGATCCCAGTGAATGGTTTTAAATACACTGGTTCCATCTCGTATAGATGAAACCAGTGAAAGGCTTGGTTCTCGATATCGCTCGATTTAGCAAGCTTTGATGTTTATTCAGGCGTGATAAACGGAGCAGGGTTTTCACTCGGCCCGTCTTTTTCAGCACTTTCATCTTTCAGATTATGCTTCATTTCGTCACGGTCCAGATTTTCTGCCGCTTTACGAATATTTTCATTACCATGACTTCCCTCAGGATTCTGCGAGGCCGCGTTCTGGTCTAAGCTCTGTTGCAATTGCTCGGTATCTGTGAGCCCTTCAATCTCTTGATAGCTGGCTTTATCGTTCTTGAATAGGTTCGCAACGTTGTTATTGGGCTGGGAAGCCTCATTGGGATTCGTTTTTGCTTGATTCTGCGATTCTGCTTTTTCAGGTGATTGATTGTGATTATTTGAATAAGCCATCGAACTACTCCTTAAAATTCATTTATGGATGCGTGATGGATTTAATCTAACAATACGCTTTGTAACTCGTTGCCGACTCCTGTATTAAACTCGATAGTAAATGTTGCCAGCGTGAGTTCATGTATTTTGTGCTGAACATTATTTCCTGTTTTTTACATAACTCACCAGCGAACGCGCTGACATTTTAAATTTTATGCTGTTGCTGGAGCAAAACATTTAAAGCTGAAATTACCGAATGAAATTTTACTGTGCAGATTTTTCAGTTAATATGATTTTATTCGCATTTTACTTTTAGAGACGGACGCTTGTGCAACAATACGCTCCCATATTACAACGCGTTTTGCTATTTGGACTGTTCTTTGTCCTGCTCTTTTTGGGATTCAGTATTCTCAAATACTTTATTGTCCCTGTGCTTTGGGCGGCCATTATTGCGTATATGACCTGGCCTGTTTATTTATGGGTACAGCGTCGTTTCTTTGGTGAAAACCGTCCTACCCTAAATGCCACACTAATGATTACGCTGGTGATTTTAGTGATCGGAATTCCTTTCATTTTTGCAATCTTCATGTTGCAACTGGAAGGACGCAATTTATATTTTAATTTACAACGTCAACTATTCTCGGGTCATATCCAGATTCCAGACTTTATCAGGAACCTGCCCATCATTGGTAAGGATATCAGCCGTACCGTAAATGAACTCAGCAATGATCCGAACAGCATTACCAAGAATATTGCGGAATGGATTCAAAGCCACTTGAGTTATGGACGTTTTGTGCTGAGTGAAATTAGCCGTAATCTGGTCAAACTGACCTTTGCCATCATGACCCTGTTCTTCTTTTATCGTGACGGGCAAATGATTCTGGCTCAGGTGAGTCGTGCCCTGGAAATGGTAATTGGCCCACGTGTGCATCATTATCTGGACACCATTTCAGAAACTACCCGTGCGGTGGTCTATGGCGTTGGCTTAACCGCAGTGGCACAAGCCCTGCTGGCAGGTCTGAGCTACTTTGTCGCGGGAGTACCGAATCCGATGCTACTCACCATGGTGACTTTTATCCTCGCGCTGATTCCTTTTGGCACACCGGTTTCCTATCTGGGTGTTGGCCTATGGCTCTTTGCGCAAGGCCAAACCATGGAAGCGATTGGCGTGGTGCTGTGGGGTGTATTGATTGTCAGCAGTTCGGATAATGTGATTCGACCGTTGGTGATTTCAGGTGCAACCCGGATTCCGTTTATCCTGATCATGTTTGGGGTACTGGGTGGTATTGCCAGTTTTGGTTTGGTCGGTCTATTCATTGGTCCTGTGATTCTTGCGATTCTATTGGCGATCTGGCGTGAATGGCTGCATGAAAATGTGGATGAACCGGTTGCAACACTGGATGCTCCATCTGAAACCAAATAGGTTTATTTTGTTTAATTTTTTGTCACCAATTGATTAACTTGCTTGCGGGATATCCTAGACTTTGTTTGAATCGTCAAATAAAGATAATTTATAAGGATATCTTCGCAATGACTTTAACGATTCAAAAACTTTCTTTACTGGGCTGTCTGGGCCTGAGTATTGCTGCCTGTTCTTCTACGGATTTAGATCACAATGCATCAAAAATCCAGACCCAATCAACCACGCAAGAACAAAAACAGCTGGTACAGGTCTATCAGGTCGATGCCAAAGGTGTGGGATCTTCAATTGGCACAGTGGCTTTTCAGGAAACAGCTAAAGGCTTGCTCATTACGCCTGCACTCGGCAAGCTTTCGCCGGGTGAACATGGTTTCCACATCCATGAAAATGGCTCATGTGAAGCCGCAATGAAAGATGGCAAAATGGGTGCAGCGCTTGCCGCTGGTAGTCATTTGAATCCGAATCAGGCCCCTCATCACGGTACCCCGGAAAATGGTCATTTGGGTGATTTACCGGTTCTGGTTGTAGATGCAAAAGGCTTTGCCACCCAACCTGTGATCGCACCCCGTCTGAAACTGGCTGATATTCAGGGCCGTGCCATTATGGTGCATGTCGGTGGCGATAATTATTCTGACTCACCAAAACCTTTAGGCGGTGGCGGAGACCGTATTGCCTGTGGCGTGATTAAATAATTTAGATACTGTGGGTATCTAAAAAGATATCCACAGTTTTGCTGCTGTTTTGAGCAGTATAAAAAAAGCTGAGACATTGATCTCAGCTTTTTTATTAGTTGAGGCCTTCAGCTTTTCGCTCCAGCATCACCTGTTTTAACACTTTTCGAGGCTGTGCAAACCAGAATCCAATCAGCACCACACTCGCCAGTGCAAAAGCCCAAATATGTACATGGGTATACAGTACCCGCACCAGTTCAATGATGACAAAATAACTCACCATCATCAGCATTGAGACCGCCGCAGCGACCGTCCCTTTTGACACTTCAGAAGACATCAAGGCAAAACGGTACATCACTGAGAAGCTGATCCCCTCGCCTAAACTGACCAAGGTCATACCAATCAATAAGCATGGCACGAGATAAATGGGCCAGATCACTCCCAGCACCAAGAACAGCGTTCCCAGTAACATAATCGGCAAGCCCATTAAAATGGTTTTACCTAAAGGGAAACGGTCAATAATCTTGATTAGAATCACATTACCAATAATCAGGCCAAAGAACACGGGGAACTGGGCCAGGCCATATTGCACACTGCTGAGCTTTAACTCATCTACCAGAATGATCGGTGACAAGGCGATCCACAGCATTAACGGCATACCAACCAGAGGTAAAGCAATACTTAAACCAAGAAAACGGCGATTGCTAAACACTTTTTTAAAGTCATCAAAGATATAGCTAAATGGCTGTTTCGGCTGTTTGCGACTTTCCTGTGTGGCAGGCATAAATTTCTTTAAACCAAACCAGCTCATGAAAGACACCACCGCAATGGCGACAAAGCCCCAATGCCATGACACATAATCAATCAGGAAAGCACCGAGTACCGGCCCGAGCAAAGGGGCAAGCAAAGAGATATTGGCCATGAGTGCCATGACCTTGATGGCATCACGCTCTGCAAAGCTTTCCTGAATCGCAGCATAACCCACTGCTGAAATCACCGATAAACCCATGCCTTGCAGGAAACGTAGCGTTAAAAACTGCTCGATATTATGGGTCAGCAAAATCAGTAAACAGCAGATCGTAAAGAAAGCTACACCTGCCAGTAATACTTTTTTTCGTCCCAGCCGGTCTGAAAGCGGGCCAAGTAACCACGCCACACTGGCCCCACCCAACAGGTAGAACGACATGGATGAAGGCGCCCAGGTTGCACTTACGGCAAACTGTTCGGTAATGGCCAGCATGGCTGGCTGAATCAGGTCATTACCGATATAAACCGAAAATTCAAATAGCACTAAAGCTAAAGGAAACATGAGCGTTATACGGTTTAACGTCATGTTCTGATTATTCGTCATCATGTTTTATTCACAAAAATAACCAACTAGTGCCCGTCCCATTTTCAAAAAAAGAAAACAGGATCACGACCACGAGATTTTATGGTTTAGAATTAAATTTTGATTTCATGCCCTAAAAAAGCATGTGATAAATGTGAAAACACCGTATTCACTAGGTGTATATAAGAAAAACAATCTATTTACGTGAGACTGGTAAATGTTTTACCTTTTGGCACAATCGCCAGGCGCAACTTTAGCACTTTTTTAAAATGGCAGCAATTTGAATCCATCTTCCACAGCGATTGTGACAATGTGAATAACCTGAAAGTTATCCACATTTTTGAATAGATTTTAGACTGGACAATAGAGTCCCGATCATTATGGGCATAGCTCAAACTGGAAAGTTTCGGTATTTTCACCTCTGGCACATTGGTAGCTCTGCTTTTTATTCACAATTTTCCAGACATCCTGATCGCGCTTTAATTGATATTCGGTACGCACCGCCACCACAGAATCATCTAGTTGCGCCTGTTCCACCGTAATCTGTGCATCGGTAGGATTTTCTGCCGTATTAAACTGCTGATCTATCTTTAGATTATTATCATCGTGAAATAAATTCGGCTGATCCAGTAATACCGCATGCATGGCCGTACTTTTTTGAACTGCCGCCTGTTGTTGCGATTCGGTAATCGGTTGATTACATGCGCTGAGGAATAAAGCACATCCCAATATCATTGCAATTTTATACATTTTGCCCTCTGCACTTCATGTTGCTCATTTATGCTACTATACAAAACTGCATGGTCAGGCAACAAAATGTTATGTCGTGCTAGAGATTTGTTGGATTCAACAATCTGCTTATAAATAAACAAATAAATCGAAGATATTGATTTTACGACCTTCATATCACAACAATTTAGGCATGCAGAGATGTCAGATTTTACTAAAAAATTAACGATTATTTTAATCCTAGGGAGTACGGCCTTCGGTTGCTCGAAAAAAGAAGAAGGCCCTGCCAGTGATGCAGCTGTCGCGACAGAAAGTGTTGCACTCGATAGCCAAGCGGTACAACAAAATGCCGCGAAAAATCCGGAACAACTGGTGAGTCAGCAACAAAATGCCTTGGAGCAGAACCGTCAACTGGTTAAAAGTGCCCAACTCCAGTTTGAAGTCAAAGACGTATTAAAAACCACATCAGCACTGGAACAGCAGTTATCGCAATACCAAGGTTATATCGAAGAGAAACAGATTAATTATCAAGTCAGTGACCGATCTGAACGGGATCGTATCGATGGCAGTGTCGATATTTATGAAAAAATCACTCCCACGGTACAACTCACGGTCCGTATCCCCAATCAACAGGTCACGCCTTTCCTGAATCAGTTATTACCCTTGATGTTGAACTTTAATAGCCAAAGCTATGAAGCCAAACGTTATG
>PJUK01000153.1_pt1 | contig 40681 bp, 42 predicted proteins | sample 1512211 | NCBI WGS metagenome assembly PJUK01 (sample SAMN08177668, study PRJNA422409) | Feces metagenome, whole genome shotgun sequencing project. | reverse complement strand
CTCGATGCGGTCCTCGCCACGCTTGGGCCGGTACCAAGAGCCCTCCCCATGGCGGGGACGGCTTTGATTATGCAGCCGGTTTGAGCGCGTCTGATTGAATTGGCTGAGAAAGTTGTAGAGCGTTGAGTTCGTGGAACTCTTTTCGACGAACGCCGGGGATCCACGCTGCTCTATCCCCGTCCGCCTCCTGTTCCTTTTCCCTGGAGGGAGAAGGTGGCCTGCGAAGCAGGTCGGTTGAGGGGTTAGGGACGGTCGACGGCGTGCCGGCACGCCGGCTGACACCGTAACCCCTCACCCTCCCAGGCTATCGCCTGGGCCCCTCCCTCTCCCCTCCGGGAGAGGGTTTGGAGGGCGATCCCAAGCGTCCGGGAGCCTGAAAACGCCCCCCTCCGGCCCTTCGGGCCACCTCCCCCAGAGGGGGAGGATCTAGCGCTGCGCCTGCACCGTCTTGACGGGCGGCGCGGTTTCCCAGCCGCCGCCGAGGGCGAGGAACAGGCCGACCTGGTCGGCGGCGACGGCGGCGTCCGAGGCGGCCAGGGAGGCTTCTGCGCCGGCCAGGGTGCGCTGGGCGTCCAGACCCTGCAGGTAGGGCGCGCGGCCGGCCTTGTAGAGGGTGGCGGCCTGGCGTTCGGCCTTCACGGCCTCGTCGCGGGCGGCGCGCAGGGCGGCGTTGCGGTCGAGTTCGTGGGCGTAGGCGGTCAGGCTGGTCTCGGTTTCGCGCAGGGCGTTGAGCACCACGCCGTCGAACCGCGCCAGCGCCCCGTCGGCCCCGGCCTCGGCGCCGCGGATGCGGGCGCGCTCGCCCTCGCCCGGCAGGGTCCAGGAGATCAGGCCCGACAGGCTCCAGCGGTTGGCGGCCGGCTGGCCGATGTCGGCGAGCAGGCCCGTCGAGCCCGCGCCCATGCCGAAGCTGATGTTCGGATAGAGGGCGCCGCGTGCCACGCCGATGCGGGCGGTGGCGCTGGCCAGGGCGCGCTCGGCCTGGCGCACGTCGGGACGGCGCGCAAGCAGGGCCGCGCCGTCGCCGACCGGCAGCGGCTGGGACAGCTTCGGCGGCGAGGCGCAGGCCTCGACGGCCTTGGGGAACTCCGCGGGCGGTTTGCCAGTGAGCACGGCCAGCTTGTAGAGCGCGGCCTTGCGATGGGCCTCGAAGCTGGGGATCGCCGCGCGCTGCAGGTCGACCTGGGCGCGGGCGCGGGTGGCGTCCAGCGCTGTGCCGCGACCGGCGGCGATCAGGCGATTGGTGACCTCCAGGCTCTTCTGCTGGAGCTCGAGACTGTGCTCGGCGACATGGATTTCGTGCCCCGCCGAGCAGGCCTCGACATAGGCCCGGGCGACATCGGCGGCGACGCTGACCCGAGCCAGGTCGAGGGCGGCCTGGCTGGCGTCGGCGTCGGCGTGGGCGGCCTCGGCGGCGCGCTTGAGGCGGCCCACCAGGTCGACCTGGTAGGAGACCTTCACGCCGGCGTCGGCCAGGTTCTCGACCGGCAGAGGCTGGGTCATCAGGTACTGCTCGCCGGACTCGCGAGCGCGCATCGCGGCCCCCGAGGCGCCGACCGAGAAACCGCCGGCGTCGTCGGCCTCGCCGGCCACGGCGCGAGCCCGGGCCAGATTGGCCGCGGCGACCCGCAGGTCGGTGTTGGCGCTCAGGGCTTCCTGGACCAGACCGTTGAGGGTCTCGTCGTCATAGAGCTTCCACCAGCCGTCGGGGACGGGATCCTGGCTGACAGCGGCGCTCTGCGCGCCCATGAACGGGGCCTGCGCGGCGGGTTCGTTGATCTTGGCGACGTCGGGCCGCTTGTAGTCGGGACCGACGGTCGTGCAGGCGGCGAGCGCCAGCAGCGAGGCCGCGGCCGCCAGGGTGCGGATCGTACTCACGAAACGGCCCCCTTGCCGGCGACCTTCCCAGCCCCCTGCCCCAGCACCGCAACGGTGGCCGTGCGGCCGGCGATCAGGCGCAGGTCCTTGGGCGTCTCGTCCAGGGCGACGCGGACGGGCACGCGCTGGGCCAGGCGCACCCAGCTGAAGGTGGGATTGACGTTCGGCAGCAGGCTGGCCCCGGCGGCGCGGTCACGGTCCTCGATGCCGGCGGCGATCGACTGGATGTGGCCGTGCAGCGGCCTGTCCTCGCCCATCACCGTGACGCTGACCTTCTGGCCGACGTGCAGACCCTTGAGCTTGGTCTCCTCGAAGTATCCCTCGACCCGGTAGGAGCGGCTGTCGATCAGGGCCAGAACCGGCTTGCCGGCGGTGACATAGTCGCCCGTGCGCAGGGTGAGGTCCGACAGGAAGCCGTCGGTGGGCGCGACCACCAGGGTGCGCGACAGGTTCAGCGCCGCCAGATCGCGGGCGGCGAGCGCCTGGGCCAGGGCGGCCTGGCCCTGCTCGACCTTGGCCAGGCTCTGCTCGGTGATCTCGCCGGCGACCAGGTCGCCCAGCACGCGGTTGCGGGCCAGTTCGCGGCGGGCCTGGGCCAGTTGGGCCTTCTGGGACGCGACGACGGCGTCGGCCTGCCGCAGCGCCAGGGCGTAGCGGTCGCGATCGACATAGAACAGCGGCTGGCCGGCCTTGACCGTCTGGTCGTTGACCACCTGGACGGCGGTCACCAGACCCGAGACGTCGGGGGCGACCTGGACGATGTCTGCGCGAACGCGGCCGTCACGGGTCCAGGGGTCGACCTGGTAGTGGTCCCAGAGGCGCTTGCCCCCGACCACGGCGACGGCGACGACGGCCAGGGTGACCGCGACGCGGCCGGCTTGCGGGAGGAGAGTTTTCAGCTGGGGCATGTTTTTCTTAGGTGCGGAAGGGCCAGGGCGTCGCGACCGCGGCGGCCCAGAGGATGACGAAGAGCGCGGTGTCGAAGAGCGCCGGGTGCCAGACGAAGCGGTAGGCGCCGACCCAGGACAGCACGCGTCGGAGCACGAAGGCGGCGACGAGGGCTGCGACGGCCGAGACGAGGACGGACGACAGGAAGACGCCGTCGATGTTGTATTCGCCGGTCATGCGGCGGGCTCCGGATTGAAGGCTGGGGCGTCGGGGAAGAGATTGCGGCGCAGGCCGACTAGGCCGGTGACGCCGCCGGGGACGAACGGGGCCTCGCCCAGACGGCTCAGCGCCAGGTCGACCCTCTTGAGCAGATCGGCGTGCGGCGGGGCGCGACGGCCGGCCGACAGGGCCGCGTAGTGGTCGCCCACCCCGTCGAGCACGGCGTCGAGGCTGGCGCGGGCCGGGCCCGACAGATCGCCGCGGGCGGTCTGGACGGTGACGAGGTTCATGCCCACCCGCAGGTCGCGCAGCACGTCGACGCCGACCAGATCGTGGCGCGGACCGACCGCGGCCAGCTTGGGGGTCAGAAGGCCCAGGCGGTCGACCAGGGCGGCGGCGAAGGCGGCCGGCTCTGGCGCGCGGCTGGACCGGGCCAGGCGGGCCAGGTTCTTCCAGGTGCGCGACAGCAGGCGCCGGGCGCCGGCGTCGATGCTCATCGAGCGCATGGCGGCGGTGACGAAGATCGCAGCCCCCAGACCGACGAACTGGCCCAGATTGACGTTCAGGAAGCTGGCGAAGTCGGCGCTGAAGGTCTCCTGCAGCGCCAGCGCGTTGCAGAACCCCATCAGCGTGGCCAGCGCCGCGCCCATGGTCTTGGGGTTGGGAATGAACAGGCCGATGAACAGCAGCGGCGGCGCCAGGGTCAGGACCAGCAGCGGATAGCCGTCGATGGCCGGCAGCACGGCGAACATGTAGAGCGCCGACAGCGGCAGCGAGACCAGGGTGAAGACCCCGAAGCTGCGGATGGCCGGCACGGGGTCGTCCATGGCCGCGAAGAAGCAGCAGAACACCGCCGCCATGACCGGCGCCGAGGCGCCGTCGCCCCAGCCCGAAACGATCCAGAGAGCGCAGGACAGCAGCACGGCGATGGCCGCCGCCGCACCGGACAGCAGCGCCAGAGGCAGGTCGCTGTGCATGCGCCGGCGTGCGGCGCTGGCGGTGGCCGCGGCCAGGTTGGGCGACAGCGGGGCGTCGGGGTTTTCCAGCCGGCTCATCAGGGCATGGCCCTCGCCCAGGGCCTGGACGGTCTCGGCCAGGCGCGCCAGCAGGCTCTCGACCAGCAGGGCGTTCCAGTCGCCGCCGCGCCGCTCGGCGGCCTCGGCCTTGAGGCGATCGATCAGGTCAAGGCCCGGACCGCGGCCGGCGCCGGCCTCGATCCAGGCGACGACGGCGTCCAGCGCCCGGCGGGCGGCGGGATCAGCGACGTCCTTCAGCGCCTGCATGCGGTCGGACAGGCCCGACAGCAGCGGGATGAGGATCAGCAGGCGCTCGTGCAGCGCCCGCACGACGCCGGTGGTCTCGCGCAGGCGGGTGGTGTCGAACGGCAGGTGGGTGGCCAGCATCTGGATCTCGCTGGCGGCGGCGGCCAGGTGGCGACGATCGCGGGCGAAGGCCTCTTCGTCGGCGCCCTTCAGCACGTCCAGCGCCCAGCGGTCGGCCTCGCCCAGCCAGGCGCCCAGGCGGGCGCGCAGGACGGTCCCGACGGGACGCGGGAAGACGAGGCTGTGGACCAGGGTGGCGCAGACGATGCCCAGGCCGATCTCGACCACGCGCCAGACGGCCAGGTCGAAGATCGCGCCGGGCTGGCTGACGGCCGGAAAGCCGATGATGGCGGCGGTGTAGCCGGCCAGCATCAGAACATAGCTGCGCGGCGTGCGGTCCAGCAGCGAGATGGCCAGACACGCGCCGACCCACAGGGCCAGGGCCAGGCACAGCAGCACGGGCGCGTTGACGAGGTTGGGCACCAGGGCGACGGCGGCCGCGCCGCCCAGCATGGTGCCGAGCACCCGATACAGCGCCTTGGAGCGCACGGCCCCGGCCAGCGGCTGGCTGACGATGTAGGCCGTGGTCATGGCCCAATACGGGCGCGGCAGGCCGACGGCGAAACCGATCCACAGGGCGAGCATGGCGGCGACGAAGCTGTTCAGCGAGAACAGCAGCGTCCACCGGTCGAACTTGGGCATGAGAGCCTTACGCCCCCTGCCCGTTGGCCGCTTCCAGGGCCGCCTCGAAGGCGGCGAAGGTGCGCAGGGTGGCGGCCAGATCCTCGTCGCTGACGCCCACCAGCAGGCGCGAGCGGACGGACTGGACGGTGTCTTCGGCGATCACGGCCAGGGCCGCGCCGTCGCTGGTCAGGTGCAGGGTCTTGGCGCGGCCGTCGGCGGGGTCGTCGCGACGCTCCACCAGGCCGGCGGCGCACAGCTGGTCGAGCACGCGGACCAGCGACGGGCCTTCGACCCCGAGCTCCTCGGCCAGAACGCCTTGCCGCATGCCGCCGCCGGCGCGGGCGATGTGCAGCACCGGCAGGGCGCGGGCGTCGGAAAGGCCATGCTCGGCCAGGGCGCGATTGACCTCTCGGCGGTAGATGCGCGCCAGGCGCAGCACCGCGCCCGTGAAGGTGCGTTCGCTGGGAATGCGGGACGTCATGTAACGATGCTCGAAGAACGATAGGTAGCTTGCTATCTATTTAGATAGCTTCCTATCGATATCGATGCAAGCCGGCGCGAAAAGAAAAACGGCCCCGCTCTTGGAAGCGGGGCCGCTCATGGTGTCGCAGGTGGGGCGAGACCCCCTCCGGCCCTTCGGGCCACCTCCCCCAGAGGGGGAGGATCTTATTTCTCGACCTCCAGATGCTCCCCCTCTGGGGGAGCTGTCGGCGAAGCCGACTGAGGGGGCTTCTTCCTACTTCCCGGCCAGCGCCGCTTGCGCGGCCGCGAGGCGGGCGATCGGCACGCGGTAGGGCGAGCAGGAGACGTAGTCGAGGCCGACCTTCTCGCAGAAGGCGATCGAGGCGGGGTCGCCGCCGTGTTCGCCGCAGATGCCCAGCTTGACGTCGGGACGAGCCGCCCTGCCCCGCTCAGCGGCGATGCGGATCAGGTCGCCCACGCCGTCCTGGTCGAGACTGACGAAGGGGTCCTTCTCGAAGATGCCCTTGTCGATATAGGCGCCCAGGAACTTGCCGGCGTCGTCGCGGCTGATGCCGAACGTCGTCTGGGTCAGGTCGTTGGTGCCGAAGCTGAAGAACTCGGCGTTGGCGGCCAGGTCGCCGGCCCGCAGGGCGGCGCGGGGCAGCTCGACCATCGTGCCGACGGTGTACTTCAGATCGACGCCCTGCTCGGCCAGCACCGCCTTGGCGACGCGGTCAGTCAGGTCGCGCAGGTACTTCATCTCTTCGCCCTTGGCGACGAGCGGGTGCATGATTTCCGGCACCGGAGCGGCCTTGCCCGACTTGGCGATCTCGCACGCCGCCTCGAGGATGGCCCTGACCTGCATCTCGTAGATCTCGGGATAGGAGACGCCCAGGCGGCAGCCGCGGTGGCCGAGCATGGGGTTGGTCTCGTGCAGCTCCTTGGCGCGGCGCAGCAGCTTGCCCGCGTCGAGGCCCGTGGCCTCGGCCACGGCCCGCACGTCTTCTTCCGTGTGCGGAAGGAACTCGTGCAGCGGCGGGTCGAGCAGGCGGATGGTGACCGGCAGGCCTTCCATGATCGTGAAGAGCTCGACGAAGTCGGCCTTCTGGAAGGGGGCGATCTTGGCCAGCGCCGTGCGGCGGCCGGCCTCGTCGTCGGCCAGGATCATCTCGCGCACCGCGGCGATGCGGGTGTCGTCGAAGAACATGTGCTCGGTGCGGCACAGGCCGATGCCCTCGGCGCCGAACTGGCGGGCGGTCTCGGCGTCGAGCGGGGTCTCGGCGTTGGCGCGCACCTTCAGGCGACGGACCTGGTCGGCCCAGCCCATCAGGGTGGCGAAGTCGCCGGTCAGCTCGGGCTCGATCATCTTGGGCGCGCCGGCCAGGATCTCGCCGGTGGAGCCGTCGATGGTGATGATCTCGCCGGCCTTGAACTCGCGGCCCTTGGCCCGGAACAGGCCTTCCTTGGCGAAGATCGACACGTCGCCGGCGCCGGAGACGCAGGGACGGCCCATGCCGCGCGCCACGACGGCGGCGTGGCTGGTCATGCCGCCGCGGGCGGTGATGATGCCGCGGGCGGCGTGCATGCCGTGGATGTCTTCCGGCGAGGTCTCTTCACGCACCAGGATCACGGCTTCGCCGTTGGCGGCGGCCTTCTCGGCCTCGTCGCTGTCGAAGACGATCTTGCCGGTGGCCGCGCCGGGCGAAGCCGGCAGGCCGACGGTGACGACGTCGCGGTGCGCGGCCGGATCGATGGTCGGGTGCAGCAGCTGGTCCAGCGAGGCCGGCTCGACGCGGCTGACGCCCTCTTCCTTGCTGATCACGCCCTCGGCCGCCATGTCGACGGCGATCTTCAGCGCGGCCTTGGCGGTGCGCTTGCCGTTGCGAGTCTGCAGCATGTAGAGCACGCCCTGCTCCACCGTGAACTCGATGTCCTGCATGTCGCGGTAGTGGCGCTCCAGCGTCTCGACCACGGTCTTGAACTGGCCGAACACCTCCGGCATCGCCTCTTCCATCGAGGGAGCCGTGTCGCCCATCTCCTCGCGGGCGGCCTTGGTCAGCGACTGCGGCGTGCGGATGCCGGCGACGACGTCCTCGCCCTGGGCGTTGATCAGGAACTCGCCGTAGAGACGGTTGTCACCGTTCGACGGGTTGCGCGTGAAGGCCACGCCGGTGGCCGAGGTGTCGCCCATGTTGCCGAACACCATCGACTGGATGTTGACGGCGGTGCCCCAGCTTTCGGGGATGTCGTGCATGCGGCGATAGAACTTGGCGCGGTCGTTCATCCAGCTGGCGAACACGGCGCCGACGGCGCCCCACAGCTGCTCCTGGGCGTCCTGCGGGAACGGCTTGCCCAGCTCGTTGAGGACGGCGGCCTTGTAGTCCTTGATCACGCCGGCCCAGTCGTCGGCGGTGAGGCCGGTGTCGACGTGGACGTCGAGGCGATCCTTATGGTCGTCGAGGATTTCCTCGAACATGTGGTGCTCCAGGTCGAGCACGACGTTCGAGTACATCTGGATGAAGCGGCGGTAGCTGTCGTAGGCGAAGCGGCGGTCACCCGAGAGCTTGGCCAGACCCTCGACGGTCTCGTCGTTGAGGCCAAGGTTCAGGACGGTGTCCATCATGCCCGGCATCGAGGCGCGGGCGCCCGAGCGCACCGACACCAGCAGCGGGTTGGCCACATCGCCGAAACGCTTGCCGGTGATGGCCTCGATCTTGGCGAGACCGGCGGCGACCTGACCGGCCAGCTCGGCCGGATACTGCTTGCCGTTGGCGTAGTAGTGGACGCAGGCCTCGGTGGTGATCGTAAAGCCGGGCGGAACCGGCAGACCCAGCGACGACATCTCGGCGAGATTGGCGCCCTTGCCTCCGAGGAGGTTCTTCATCGAGGCGTCGCCGTCAGCGCCGCCTCCCCCGAACGAATAGACCCAAAGGGACTTCGTCAGCGTCTCTACCGGCATTTTGAGTTCACCCTGCGATAAAGTGAAAAAAGGCCGCGCCCTCTATCGGGGTCGTCTCGCCCTGGAACAGCCCTGCGAACTTGAATCTCGCAGTGCAATATCCGTGGCCTCCCTAGCATTTTGGCCAAGAACGCGTCCACATGTGCGTTGCGTTCCCGCAGATTTGCCAAGAATTCAGCAAATCATTGCTATGACAACGTTGTCTTGATCGCAGTTTGACAGCACACGCCACTTCAAAGGCACGAAACGTCGCCATACGGAGAATAGCTACGCTTGCGCGGGACTGGTCGGCGACCACCGCGAGCAGCCCGAAACGACAATGATCGCACAGCGAGCGCGCAGCCGCTCAGCGCTTCTTGCCGAGCTCGGCGGCGATGTCCTTGGTCATCCGGCCCACCTTGCGGTGGGCGGTCGTGATCTGCTCGCGCGTCACGCCCCAGCGCTTCATCCAGTATTCGACGGCCTGACGCTCGGAGAGATCGAGGCGGTCCTTGTCGATGAAGCCACGCTTGTCCTTGAGGCCGGCCATCAGCTGTTCCACGGCTTGGTGGAGCCGGCCGCCTTGCGGGCCGCCTGCTCGCGCTGGAAGCGACCGCCACGCGGCGGCTTGGGCTTGGCGGCCAGCGCCGCCTGCTTGATGCGCAGGGCCCGCTGGATCGGGGTTTCGCCGGGCGGGCTGTCGTCGGTGGGATCGCTCATGGGAGAGAGGTTAGCACGGGCGGTAACTCAGGCCGAGGCCATGCCAGCAGGCCCGCGCCGATGGCTGTCGCCGCGACGAACAGCACGATCGCCAGAAGATCGGCCTGAGCGAAAGCGGCCGCGCGTCGGATTCCCGCCGCATGTCCCATTTCCAGCAGGACCCCCTCGGCGCTGGTCACACCGAGCGCGAACCACATCGCGACCATCAGCGCGACGGTCAGCAGCGCTACGATCCATCGTCGGCTCCACACCACTCTGGCCAGGGCCGGGATGCAGAACGAGAAAGCGGCCACAGCGAGAACCGAACTCAACGACAGCGTCGACGACAGCGCACCGATGTACGGGGCCTGGATGGTGGCGGTGATGCGGAACTCGACGATGAACCAGGCTAGCGCGATGACGGCTGGGATCGTGGCGGCGGCGACAACCGACCGCGCCCATTGAAAGCTGGCCAAGGAAGGAGCGGCGGTGTCATTCATGAGCCAAGCCCCTTTCTCCGTAAAATCCCCGCGAAAGCGGGGATTTTACGGGAGAGGTTAGCCTCTTCGGAAAGATCAACCCAGGTTTAGGCCGCACCTCACCCCTCGATGATGTGCGGCACGAACCGGGCGAGGTTCTTGGTCACCTGGCTGTCGTCCTCGCGGATGCCCATGCCGACGGGTTCGGCCCCGACGATCCAGGCGCCGACCACCGGATGCTTGCCGTCGAAGCTGGGCGGCGGGTGGAAGGCCTGGACGATCGCTCCCTCGGCGCCGTAGCCCTGGTCGAGCACCGGCTCGGCGTTCGCGCCGACGATCTCGACATTGGCGCCCTCGCGCGAGAACAGCGGCTTGCGCACGTAGCTCCCGCCCAGGGTCGAGGCCGCCGGATCGCCCTCGAAGTAGGCTTCCAGCAGGTTGGGATGGCCCTTATGGCGTTCCCACAGCAGCGGAAGGATCGCCTTGTTGGACAGGATCGCCTTCCACGGCGGCTCCAGCCAGCGGACCTTGGCCGTGGTCAGGTTGACCGCGTAGGGCTCGCGCAGCATGTCTTCCCACGGATAAAGCTTGAACGCCGCCTGCAGCAGGTAGCCGTCGGTGTCGACGAACTGGCCCTCTTCGTTGAGGCCGATGGCGTTCATGGCCACGAACTTGGGGTCCAGACCCGCCTGGGCGGCCAGATCCTCCAGGAACCGCACCGTCTGGCGATCCTCGACGGCCTCGTCGTCGCTGGCGAAGTGCACGAACCCGCCCTTGGGGAACAGCACCTTGAAGCGGTCGCGCATCGCTTCGAACAGGCTGTTGAACTGGTCGGTCCCGGCCGGCAGGGCGCCCTGCCCCAACAGGTCTTCCAGCCACAGCCACTGGAAGGTGGCGGCCTCGAACAGGCTGGTGGGGGTGTCGGCGTTGTATTCGTAGAGCTTGGGCGGGCCCGAGCCGTCATAGCCGAAGTCGAATCGGCCGTAGAGCGAGGGCTCCTTGGCGCGCCAGGAGGCGGCGACGAAATCCCAGTGCTCGCGCGGGATCGCCAGCTTTTCGAGGATCTCCTCGCTGGCGACCGCCTCGTCGACGAGATCAAGGCACAGGTCATGAAGCTCGGCGGCGGCCGGCTCCAGATGCTCCTCGATCTCGCGCAGGGTGAAGGCGTACGCCGTCCCCTCGTCCCAGTAGGCCTGTCCGCCGGTGTGATGGTAGACGAAGCCGACGGCCTCGGCCTTCTCGCGCCAGTCGGCGCGAGGGGTCAGGGTAAGACGACGCACGCTGAGCTCTTATTCGGACTTCGAACCGTCGGCGGCCTTGTCCTCGATCTGCAGCGGGGCGGGCTGCGGCGCGAGGCGGGCCAGGATGTCGTCGGCCGACGACTGGCCCGGCAGGATGCCGGCCACGCGCAGCTTCTCGTCGAGATCGGCGCCGGTGCGGCGGTCTTCCAGTTCGCCGGCGGCCTTGATCTTTTCGCCGCGGATCATCTGGCGCTCCTTGATCCGCGCCAGGCTGTCGGCGGCCGAGCCCAGCGAGGCGCCGGCGCCACGGGCGGTGACGGCGGCCTGGGCCTTCTGGACCGACTCATTGACCTTCACGACCTCGACCTCGCGCTTGAGCGTGTCGATGCGGCGGTCGGTGGCGGCGATGGCCTGGTGCAACTGGTCCTCGGCCTCGCGCATGCCGCCGATCTGCGGCTCCTTAAGCGAGATCTCGCTCTCGATATCGGCGATGCGCTGTGCGACCTGGCGGGCGAGATCCATGTCGCCCTTGGTGACGGCGGCGCGGGCGGAGTTCTCGTACTTGGCCACCTGCTCGCGCAGGCTCTTGACGTCGTTCTCCTGGATGCGGCGACGGGCCACCAGGGTGGCGAGGTTGTCGCGCGCCTTGGCCTGGGCCGTGTCGGCGTCGCGGATTTCCTGGTCGAGGATGCGGATGGCGTTGGCGTCGACGACGGCGGACGTGGCTTCGTGGGCGCCGGCGCGACCCAGGGTGAACAGCTTGCGCCAGATGGACATCGGAAGGCTCCGGGAAATTCTAGGTTTGGATCAGGCGGCGGACGAGAACGAGGTGCGCAGGTCGGAAGCCACTTCGATGGCGTTCTCGGCCAGGGTGCGCAACTCGATCAGGATGTCCTCGATCGAGGTGGTGGTCGAGAGTTCGCCGAACAGTTCGTAGTAGTCGCGGCCGCCGACGACACAGATGCCGAAGTTCGACAGCGGCACCAGTTTCTGGGCCTTGAGCAGGAACTCGTTGAAGGCGTGACGGTCTTCCTGTTCGTCGACCGGCCACAGCAGGGCCGAGGCGGCGACCTGCTGATCGCTGACGCTGATGTAGATCTCCAGATCGCCATGCCAGTGCATGGTCGCCAGCAGGATCTCGTCGGCGCCGTCCAGGACGCTGACGGTGATCTCGTCGGCGCCGCGTCCGGGCGCTTCGTCCAGGGCCGCCTTCAGCGAGCGGACAGTCCAGGGCGTCTGACTCATCGGGTCGTGATCCTCTTCAGCGGGCCATCTTGGCCGTGTTCATACAAGATGGGAACCCGAACGCCAGCCGTCGAGAGCGAGCGGCGCCCCTTTTACAGCGCAGGCTGGCGCCGTACATGAGGGTCCAGTGTTGCAGGGACCCGCCATGTTCAGTCGCTTATTCGGCCGCAAGGAACCCGCCCCGGAGTCGGCGCTGCCGGCCATCCGCAACGTGACCCTGGGCCGGACGGTCTGGCTGGACCCGCTGGCCTGGAAGCGGTTCGGAAGCGACACCAAGTTCCCGCTCGACCGCGACACGCTGGAAATAACCGCCCAGGGCCTGGTGGACCTGAAGGACGGCGGCTTCGTGCACCGGTTCTACACCGACGACCACGTGATGTTTCAGGCCGTGTCGGACGATCGCGCCGGCCAGCGCCTAACCGACGTGACCATCTTCGTGCCCTGGGACAGCGCCTATCCGGGCGGCCGCGCCGACCGCGACGCCTGGGGCAAGCGCCTGCGCGCCCGAAGCTTCAACGCCGCAGGACTGCCTGAGTATCACCGCTTCTGGTTCGGCGACGAGGCCGAGAGCCAGGAGCCGGTGACCTTCTGGGAAGAGCTGCACGACGACCGCGACGGCGTGCCCGACCGCAAGATCTTCCAGACCTGCATGCTGTTCGCCCGCGACCTGCCCGGCGAGGGCCGCGAACTGCTGCTGGCCATCGAGATGGAGACCGAGGACCGCGAGGTCTCGTTCGAAACCATGATCGGCGTGCCGCTCGAAGTGGGCGAATTCCGCGCCTAAGCCTACCTGACACGGGGAAAGACCATGTTCGACGTCAATGCCTTCGGCGAAAGCGCCCTGGCCTTCCTGGTGGCCTTCGTCGCCGCCGGCGTGTTCACCGTCGCGTTCAAGATCGTCTACCAGGCGGTGACGCCCTATGACGAAGCCAAGCTGATCCGCGAGGGCAACGTCGCCGCGGCCGTCGCGCTCGGCGGCGCCGTGGTCGGCTACGTGCTGCCGCTGGCCTCGGCGCTCAGCCACACCGTCAGCCTGATGGAGTTCGCCGCCTGGGCCCTGCTGGCCGGCGTCATCCAGATCGCCGCCTTCACCCTGGTGCGCTTCACCGTGCTCAAGGACCTGATCGACCGCATCGAGAAGGCCGAACTGGCCGCCGGCGTGTACCTGGCCTCGATCTCGCTGGCCGTCGGCCTGCTGAACGCCGCCTGCATGACCTCGTGAGGCCGGACATGAACGCGCTTTCTCCCCTGCCCGCCCCAGTTTCGGCTTCGACGCGGCGCCGCAAGCGCTCCAGCGCCGTGGCGCTGACCGGCCTGATGGCCGGCTCGGCCTTCACCCTGGTCGCGTGCGACGATCCCGGCTCGGCCACGCAATGGGGCGATCCGCCCGCCGCCGTCTCGGGCCAGAAGGTCGACGCCTCCAGCTTCGCCAGCCTGGACGAGTGCAAGGCCTCGGGCGACTTCACCGCCGACCAGTGCCAGACGGCCTATGACGAGGCCCAGAAGGCCAGCGCCGAGAACGCCCCGAAGTTCTCCGACCAGAAGAGCTGCGAGGAGCGCTACGGCGTCGACCAGTGCGTGCCGCGCAGCCAGGCCAATGGCGGCGGCAGCTTCTTCACCCCGCTGCTGACCGGCTTCATCATCGGTCAGGCCCTGGAAGGCATGAACAACCGCGGCTATCGCGGCGCGCCGATGTATCGCGACCGCGACGGCACGTACTACAGCGGCTCGGGCTATCCGATCTCGCGCGACTACCTCTCGGGCCGCAGCCGGGTGCGCCAGGACAGCTTCGACGCGCCCTCGCGCTACGAGGCTCCGGCCCGGGTGCAGAGCCGCAGCAGCGTCATCTCGCGCGGCGGCTTCGGCGGCGGATCGCGCGGCTTCGGCGGCTGATTGGAACTGATGACCGGTCGTCTCGCGTTGGATCCTCGAGGACCACGCGAGGCGACCGCATGACCGACAAGACCATCACCGGCGTTCCCCACCCGCGTTGGTGGCAACGCCATCCCACCCTAGCGTTCTGCGCCGCCTGGGCCGTGGGCCTGGGATTTTTCGCGACCCTCGTCGCCTTCGGGCTTCAGGCCGCGGCCTGAACCGTCCCGCGCTGCAGCGTACGCACGGCGGTCAGCAGCCGCGCCGGCGTGATCGGCTTTTCCAGCCACATGTCGGGCTCGACCTGCAGCACCCGCGGATCGCTGGCCGACACCATCAGCACCGGCACGTCGCGATCCTCGACCGCGCGCATCAGCTCGGCCCCCGTCATCCGCGGCATCGAGTTGTCGGTGATCAGCAGATCGGGGGCGAAGGCGTCGAACGCGTCCAGCGCCTCGCGGCCGTCACGGCTCCACAGGACCTCGAATCCCGCGTCCTGCAGCAGCATCTCGTAGACGCCGCCGAGGAGAATGTCGTCTTCCGCAATGAGGATCCGTCGCATGGCCAGCCCCAGCCCTGTCGAATGTGTGAACAGGTCTTAACCATGCCGCGACACCCGGTGTCAGCGTGCGCAATCGTCGCATTTCCCGAAGTTGAGCAACCAGAGACCGAGTCGCGCGACTCACTTCATCCGAAGGCTTAGTCCGGCCGCGACCAGATGGACGGCGTCGGCGGCCCGGGCCAGGGCCTGGTGCAGGCGGCCGGCCTCGTCGCGGAACCTGCGGGCCAAGGCGTTGTCGGGCACGACGCCCCAGCCGACCTCGTTGGAGACCAGCCAAAGCTCGCCGTCGAATTCGGCGACCGCGTCGACCAGCCTGGTCGCGGCGGACGAAACGTCGCACTCGGCCAGCATCAGGTTGGTCAGCCAGAGGGTGAGGCAATCGACGACCGCCACGGCGCCCGGCGGCAGGCCGCGCAGGGCTGCGACCAGGTCAATGGGCGCTTCCAGCGTGATCCAGGCGTCTCCTCGGTCGAGCTGATGGCGGGCGATGCGCTCCTCCATCTCGGCGTCGAAGGCCTGGGCGGTGACGACCATCACCGGCGTGACGCCGCGCGAGCGGGCCACGATCTCGGCCGCGCCCTGGGCGAAGGCGCTCTTGCCGGAACGGGCCCCGCCCAGGACCAGGGTGACTGACAACGCTGAGGCCTCCAGATTGACGGTGTGCGGCGCACCATATAGTGCAGCCAGCGCGACAGGTTCCTCCCAAAGAGGATGAAAAGGGAACTCGGGTGTGAAACCCGGGCTGCCCCCGCAACTGTAAGCGGCGAGTTCGCGCGTCACATGCCACTGGGACTGTTCTTCGGAAGAGGCCTGGGAAGGCGACGCGCAGCAACGATGACCCGCGAGCCAGGAGACCTGCCTGTCGCGGTCGTTTTTCGTCCGGCCGGGGTGCGCCGTACGATCGGGTTCTTCCCCGCATGACGACGCTGGTCCGGGCGTGTTCCTCGTGGAGCACGCTCCTTCTTGTCGCGCACGGAGGAACGACATGCGCCTTGTTTCCCTGCTGGCCCTGGCGGCCGCAGTTCCCGCCCTCGCCCTGCCCGCCTACGCCATGGCCGATGACGCCGCCGCGGTCGACCAGGTAGTCGTCACCGCCGGCCGCGAACCGGAAAAGCTGTCGGAAGTTTCGACCAGCATGACGGTGATCGACGCCGAGACCCTGAAGAAGTCGCAGGCCGTGGTGGTCTCCGACCTGCTGTCGCGCACCGCTGGCGTCACGGTCACCCGCAACGGCGGCGTCGGCGGCTCGACCCAGCTGCGCATCCGCGGCGCCGAGACCGACCAGACGGTGGTTCTGATCGACGGCGTCAAGCTGAACGATCCGTCCTCGACCGGCGGCGGCTACAACTTCGCCACCCTGCTGGCCGGCAACATCAACCGCATCGAAGTGCTGCGCGGTTCGCAGTCGACGCTGTGGGGCAGCCAGGCCATCGGCGGCGTGGTCAACATGATCACCGCCGTGCCGACCGGCCCGCTGGGCGCCACGGTCTCGGCCGAGGCCGGCTCGCGCGACACCGCCTACGGCCATGCCGCCGTCAGCACCGGCGGCGACTGGGGCGGCTTCCGCCTGGCCGGCGCCTACTACACCACCGACGGCGTCTCGGCCTTCGGCAAGTCGTACGGCGGCAAGGAGAAGGACGGCTATCGCAACGCCGCGATCAGCAGCCGCCTGGACCTGAACGTCACCGACTGGGCCGCCGTTGACCTGCGCGCCTCGTACGCCGCGACCAAGAACGAGTTCGACGGCTTCCCCGCACCGCTGTTCGCCTTCGCCGACAGCCCCGAGTACGGCAAGACCAAGGAACTGGTCTCCTACGCCGGCGTGCGCCTGAGCGCCTTCGACGGCGCGCTGAAGAACCGCCTCGGCTACGGCTACACCCAGACCGACCGCGACAACTTCGATCCCAGCTCGTCGGTCCCCAAGACCTTCGACGCCCGCGGCACCAACAACCGCTTCGAGTACCAGGGCACCTGGACGATCAACGAGGCCCTGCGCGCCACCTTCGGGGCCGAGACCGAGCGCTCGTGGTTCCGCACCGCCTCGCCGTCGACCTTCGACCCGGCGCCCAAGCCCGACCGTCACGCGGCCAGCACCGACAGCCTTTACCTGCAGCTGCAGGCCAAGCCGCTGGCGGGCCTGGTGCTGACCGGCGGCGTGCGCCAGGAAGACCACTCGGCCTTCGGCGACGCGACCGTCTACCAGGCCGGCGCCACCTATTCGCCCAATGACGGGGTGACGGTGTTCCGCGCCAACTACGGCGAAGGCTTCAAGGCCCCGTCGCTGTACCAGCTGTACAGCATCTACGGCGACGACGGCCTGAAGCCCGAAGAGTCCGAGAGCGTCGACCTGGGCGTCGAGCACAGCGTGCTGAACGGCCGGGTGCGCGCGGGCGTGACCTGGTTCCACCGCGACATCACCAACCAGATCGACTTCGTCTCGAACAACAACCCGCCGAACTATGGCGGCTACGCCAACTTCGCCAAGACCGAGACCAGCGGCGTCGAGCTGGAAGCGACGATCGAGGTGACCTCGGCCCTGCTGGTCAGCGCCAACTATACCAACATGGACGCCATCAACCGTTCGGCGACGAACAACGGCAAGCGCCTGCCGCGCCGCCCGAGCGAGACGGCCAACCTCAACGCCGACTATGACTGGTCGAACGGCCTGACCACGGGCGTTTCGGTGCAGTACGTGGGCGAGAGCTACGACAACGCCACCAACGCCCGCCGGCTGAAGAGCTACGCCCTGTTCGACCTGCGCGCAGCCTATCCGGTCAATGAGCAGTTCGAGGTGTTCGGCCGCGTCGAGAACCTCTTCGACAAGGAATACCAGACGATCTACCGCTACGGCTCGGTGGGTCGCGGCTTCTTCGCCGGCGTGCGGGCGAAGTTCTGATGAGCGGCTCGCCGGCGTCCCTTTCCGGACACGGCGGCCGCCTGGCGGCGGCGCGAGCGCGCTTTCCGGACGCGCCCGCGCCGTGGCTCGATCTGTCGACCGGGATCAATCCCCGTCCCTATCCGGTTCCGCCCCAGGCCTTCGAGGACTGGGGCCGCCTGCCCGATCCGGCCGACCTTCTGAAGCTCGAAGCCGTCGCCGCGCAGGCCTTCGGCGTCGAGGATCCGGGTCGGGTCGTGGCCATGCCCGGCAGCGAGACGGCCATCCGGCTGCTGCCCAAGATCCTGCCGCGCGGCCGCGTCAGCCTGCCCCTGCCCACCTATTCCAGCCACGCCCACGCCTGGCGACGGGTGGGTTCGGAGGTCGTGGCCGATCCGGCCGAAGCCGACGTCTGCGTGGTCGTGAACCCCAACAATCCCGACGGCCGCAGCCTGGCGGCCGAGGCGGTGCTGGCGCTGGGTCAGCGCGGCGCGATCGTCGACGAGGCCTTCGTCGAGTGCCAGCCGGCGCTGTCGGTCGCAAGGTTCGCAGGCTCGCCCGGCCACGAGCGGGTGGTCGTGCTGCGCTCGTTCGGCAAGTTCTACGGTCTGGCCGGCCTGCGGCTGGGCTTCGTCATCGCCCGCCCGGCCCTGGCGCGCCGCCTGCGCGACACGCTCGGGGAATGGCCGCTCTCCGCGCCCGCCCTGGCCGCAGGCTTGGCGGCCTATCCCGACGCCGCCTGGGCCGACGCCGCGCGCGCCAGCCTGGCCGACGCCGCCGCCCGCCTGGACGCCCTGCTGACGGGCGCCGGGTTCGAGATCGTCGGCGGAACCAGCCTGTTCCGCCTGGCGCGCGCGACCGACGCCCCGGCCCGTTTCGAGACCCTGGCCCGGTCGGGGATCCTCACCCGCCCCTTCGACCACGACGCCGGCCTGCTACGCTTCGGCCTGCCCGGATTCGACGCCGACTGGGCGCGCCTGGCCGCCGCCCTGGAGACTTCGCGATGACCGACGAGAACACCCAGCACGCCGAGGCCATGCGCGCGCTGAAGGCCGAGCGCGAAGAGCTGATGAAGAGCAAGACGCTCGAGAAGGGCCTGCTGCTGGTCCACACGGGCGATGGCAAGGGCAAGTCCTCGGCCGGCTTCGGCATGGTCGCCCGCTCGCTGGGCTGGGGCATGCAGGTGGGCGTGGTGCAGTTCATCAAGGGCAAGTGGAAGACCGGCGAGCGCCTGTTCTTCAGCCGCTTTCCCGACCAGGTGCGCTATCGCGTGATGGGCGAAGGCTTCACCTGGGACACCCAGGACCGCGAGCGCGACATCGCCGCCGCCAGGGCCGCCTGGGAGGAGTCCAAGGCGATGATCGCCGACCCGGCGCTGGACTTCGTGCTGCTGGACGAAATCAACATCGCCCTGCGCTACGACTATCTCGACATCGACGAGGTCGTCGCTGTGCTGAAGGCCCGCCCCAACGACAAGCACGTCTGCCTGACCGGCCGCAACGCCAAGCCGCAGCTCTTGGAGATCGCCGACCTGGTCACCGAGATGACCCTGGTCAAGCATCCCTTCGAGCAAGGCTTCAAGGCCCAGCGCGGGGTCGAGTTTTGAACGGCCTGAACCGCCGCACGGCGCTGACTGCGGGCCTGGCGGTCGGGCTCGGTGCGGGCGCGGGCTCGGCCTGGGCGGCGACGCGCAAGCCGCGCCTCGTCTCGCTCAATCCATGCCTCGACGGCGTGCTGGTCGAGGTGGCCGACCGTGACCAGATCGCGGCGCTGAGCCACTACGCCCGCGCCCCGCAGCAATCGAGCATCGCCGAGCGCGCCAAAAGCTATCCGATCACCTACGAGAGCGCCGAGGAGGTGATCGCGCTGCGGCCCGACGTGGTGCTGAGCGCGGCCCATTCCTCGCCGGCCACGCGGGCGGCGCTGAAACGGCTGGGCGTGCGGGCCGAGCTCTTCAAGGTGCCCAACAGCTGGGCCGAGAACCAGGCCGACATCCGGCGCATCGCAGACGCCGCCGGCCATCCGGACCGCGGCGAGGCCCTGATCGCCCGCATCGACCGAGCGTTGGCCGCCTCTGCACCGCCCCCGGGCTTCAGGCCGCTGGAGGCATTGGTGTTCCAGCCCAACGGCTTCGCGGCCGGCGAAGGCACCCTGGTCGACGAGATGATGAAGCGCGCCGGCTTCACCAATGTCGCCAGCCGCTATGGCCTGAAGAAGTGGGGCAACGTCTCGCTCGAAAGGCTCCTGGCCGATCCGCCGCAAGTGCTGCTGGCCGGCCAGGCGCGGCCCGATGCGCCAACCTGGGCCGAGCGGATGCTCAGCCACCCCGCCCTCGCCAAGGTGAGCCACCGCATGACCCGAGCCACCTTCCCCGAACGGCTGCTCTATTGCGGCGGCCCGACCCTGATCGACACCGCCGCCACCCTGGCGGCCGCTCGCCGCCAAGTGCTGAAAGCCCGCGCATGAGCCATTCCCGCCGTTCCTGGCTGCTGATCGGCGGCCTGCTCGTGGCCATAGCCGTCCTCTTCGGCCTGTCGCTGATGAGCGGCCGGGTCTGGGCGCCGTGGAGCGCCTGGATCGACCGCGCCGATCCGCGCTGGGCGATCATCTTCGAACTGCGCCTGCCGCGCACCGTGCTGGCCGTGGCCATCGGCGCAGCGCTGGGCATGTCGGGCGCGGCCATGCAGGGCTACACCCGCAATCCGCTGGCCGATCCGGGCGTGCTGGGCGTGTCGTCCATGGCCGCCCTGGGCGCGGTGATGAGCCTCTATCTGGGCCTGGCGTTCACCGCGACCTGGCTGCTGCCAGCCTGCGCCATCCTGGGCGCGGGCTTCGGCGTCGTCCTGATGCTGGCCCTGGCCGGGACCACCGGCGGCACGGTGACCTTCCTGCTGGCCGGCGTGATCCTCAACACCGTGGCCAGCGCCGGCGTGGCCCTGGCCCTGTCGCTGGCCCCGAACCCGTGGGCGGCGCAGGAAATCATCAGCTGGCTGCTGGGTTCGCTGGCCGACCGCAGCGTCGACGAGGTTCGGCTGGCCGTGCCGCTGATCATCGTGGGCCTGGCCATCCTGCTGACCCTGCGCAAGTCGCTGGACGCCCTGACCCTGGGCGAGACCGGCGCTACGGCCCTGGGCGTCAACCTGTCGGCCGTACGGGTGATCCTGGCCGTCGGCGTGGGGATCGCCTCGGGCGCCAGCGTGGCCGTGACGGGCCTGATCGGCTTTGTCGGCCTGATCGCCCCGCACCTGGTGCGTCCCCTCGTCGGGCACCGCCCCGGCGCCCTGCTCATTCCCTCGGCCCTGGCCGGCTCGGCCCTGGTGCTGGCGGCCGACATCGTGGTGCGCCTGACGCCCTCGGCCGCCGAGATGCGGCTGGGCGTGGCCACCGCCGCCGTCGGGGGGCCGTTCTTCCTGGCTCTCCTGATCTCCATGCGCCGGAGGCTCGCATGACCGCCCCCCTTCTCTCCGGCTCCACGCTTTCCGCCGAAAACCTGACCGTCTCGCTGGGCGGCCGCGCCGTGCTGCATGGCGTATCCGCCGAGTTCAGGGCCGGCGAGGTCACGGCTGTCGTCGGTCCCAACGGCGCGGGCAAGTCGACCCTGCTGGCGTGCCTGGCGGGCCTGCGCAAGCCCGACACCGGCGGCGTCAGCCTGGCCGGCGCGCCGCTGAGCGCCCTGTCGCACCGCGATCGCGCCCGCAAGATCGGCTTCCTGCCGCAGACGCCGGAAGTGGCCTGGGCCGTCGACGTCGAGACGCTGGTGGGCCTTGGCCGCACGCCTCACAGCGGCATGCGCGGGCTGTCGGAAGCCGATCGCGCGGCCGTGGCCCGGGCGCTCGAGCGCACCGACCTGCAGGGCCTGGCCCGCCGCGAGGTCAAGAGCCTGTCGGGCGGCGAGCGCGGCCGGGCGCTTTTCGCCCGGGTGCTGGCCGGCGAGCCGAGCTGGCTGCTGGCCGACGAACCGCTGGCCGGGCTTGATCCCGGCCACCAGCTGGACGCCGTGGACCTGATGCGCGGCTTCGCCGCCCAGGCCGGCCAGGGCGTGGTCATGACCCTGCACGACCTGGCCATCGCCGCGCGGCTGGCCGACCGGGTGCTGGTGCTGGTCGACGGCCGACTGATCGCCGACGGTCCGCCGCGCGAGGCCTTGACGCCCGACGTGCTGGCCCGCGCCTATGGAGTCACGGCAAGAGTGGTCGAGGGGCAGTCCGGGCCCCTGATCGAACTTGTGGGACGCCATGGCTGAACCCCTGCTGCTCGCGCCTCCGCTGGCCCTGCTGATCGAGGCGCTGGTCGGCTATCCGCAAGGGCTGCACAAGGCCCTGCCGCATCCGGTGACCTGGATCGGCAAGGCGATCGAGGCGATGGAGCGTCGGTGGAACCGGCCCGAAAGCTCAGAGATCCGCCGCAAGGAACTGGGCGTCGTCACCGTGGCGATCCTGATCGGCGCCGCGATCCTGATCGGCAGCCTCCTGGAGGCGGCGTTCGACAGCGGCCTGCTGGCCACCCTGGCCGTGGCCCTGCTGGCGACGCTGGGGCTCGCGCAGCGCAGCCTGCATCAGCACGTGATGGCGGTGCTGGATCCGCTGGAGGCCGGCGACCTGCCCGCCGCGCGCGAGGCGGTGAGCCTGATCGTCGGGCGCGACGTCGACGACCTCGACCTGCACGGCGTCACCGCCGCGGCGCTCGAAAGCCTGGCCGAAAGCTTCAACGACGGCGTGGTGGCGCCGGCCTCGTGGCTGACCCTGTTCGGCCTGCCGGGCCTGTTCGCCTACAAGGCGGTGAACACCGCCGACAGCCAGATCGGCCACATGGAGCCGCGCTGGCGATCGTTCGGCTGGGCGGCGGCCAAGACCGACGACGTGATGAACTGGGTTCCCGCGCGACTGGCCGGCGGCCTGATCTGCGTGGCGGCAGGCTGGAAGGGCTGGGCGACCATGCGGCGCGACGCCAGGAAGCACGCCTCGCCCAACGCCGGCTGGCCCGAGGCGGCCATGGCCGGCGCGCTGGGCGTCAAGCTGGGCGGCCCGGCCCGCTACGACGGCGAGACCACCCAGCGCCCGAGCTTCGGCGACGGCCGCGCGCCGGACCTGACCGACCTGCGGCGCGGCTTGCGGATCTATCGCCGGGCCTGCGCCCTCTTGTGGCTGCTGGTGACGCTGCTGTGCCTGGGCGGCTGGAGACTGACCCAATGACCTTCACCCCGCCCCCCATCGCCGCCGTCGACCGGGCGCTGGAGGCCCGGCTGCGCGCGAAACTGGACGGCAAGGCCAAGCCGCCGGGGTCGCTTGGCCGCATCGAGGACCTGGCCGTGCGCCTGGGCCTGATCGCGGACGGCCTTGCGCCCCGCGCCGACCGCACGACCCTGCTGGTGTTCGCCGGCGACCACGGCCTGACGCAGGAGGGCGTCTCCAGCTATCCGTCGAGCGTGACGGTGGCGATGGTCGGCCTGTTCCTGTCGGGCCGGTCCAGCGTCAACGCCTTCGCCAACGCGACGGGCGTGACGGTCAAGGTGGTCGACGCCGGCGTGGCCGCCGACCTGCCGGGCCACCTCGACCTGATCGACGCCAAGGTGCGCCTGGGCGCCCGCAACGCCGCCCGCGAGGCGGCCCTGACGCCGCAGGAGACCCACCTTGCGCTGACGCGGGGGATCGAGATCGCCGGCCAGGCCCTCGACACCGCCGACGTGCTGGCGATCGGCGAGATGGGCATCGGCAACAGCTCGGCCGCCGCCCTCGTCATGCATCGCCTGGCGCCGGCGCCGCTGGAGGCGTGCGTCGGCCAGGGCACCGGTCACGACGCCGAAGGCCTGGCCCGCAAGGCCGCCGCCATCTCGCGCGCCGCCGCCCGCAGCGACGCCGAGGATCCGTTCTCGGTGCTGGCCGAGTTCGGCGGCTGCGAGATCGCCATGATGGCCGGCGCGGTGCTGGGCGCGGCCGCGCGGCGACGCCCGGTGCTGGTCGACGGCTTCATCGCCACCGCCGCCGCGCTGGCGGCCGTGCGCCTGGCGCCCGAGGCGCTGGACTACTGCGTCTTCGCCCACGGTTCGGCCGAGAAGGGCCACGGCGCGATGCTGGCCGCGCTGGGCGCCGAACCGCTGCTGGACCTTGGCCTGCGACTGGGCGAAGGCACCGGCGCGGTGCTGGCCGCCCCGCTGCTGGCGGCGGCCGCGAACCTGCTCACCGAGGTGGCCGACCTGGCCGACGTGCTGGGATGATCGGCCGGCAGGTCCAGCTGCTGCTCTGCGCGGTGCAGTTCCTGACGCGCCTGCCGACCCCGCCGCTGCGCGGGTTCGAACCCGATTGGACCACCCGCTCGGCGCGCTACTTCCCGCTGGTCGGCCTGCTGGTCGGCGGGATCAGTGCGCTTACGCTGCTGGCGGCCAGCACCGGCTGGAGCGGCTGGCTGCCGGCGATCCTCGCCCTGGGCGTCGGCTTCCTGGTCACCGGCGGCTTTCACGAGGACGGCTTGGCCGACAGCGCCGACGGCCTGGGCGGCGGCCAGACCCGCGAACGCCGCCTGGAGATCATGAAGGACAGCCGGGTCGGCACCTACGGCGTGCTGGCGCTGGTGACGATCCTGGGCGCCAAGGCCGCGGCCCTGGCCAGCCTGACGCCGCTGGACGCGGCCCTGGCCCTTGTGACCGCCCATGGGGTCGGCCGCGTCGCCGCCGTGGCGGCCATGGCCGCCCTGCCCCATGTGAGCGACCGCGACCACGCCAAGTACAAGCCCGCGCCCGACGGCGTGAAACCGACCGAGGTGCTGGTCGCCGCGATCCTGGGCCTGTGGCCGCTGCTGCTGGCGCCGCCGCTGGGCGCGCTGGCGGCGATCGCCTTCGCCGCCGTCCTGGCCACGGCCATGGCCCTGCTGGCCCGCCGCCTGATCGGCGGCTATGTCGGCGACGTGCTGGGCGCGATCGAACAGGTCGCCGAGCTGGGCGTCCTGCTGGGCCTGGCGGCGTTTCTGGCATGAGGCTGGCGGTCTGCCCGCTGAGCCGGCTGGACGCGCACCTGGCCGCGCACAGACCCTCGCACGTGGTCAGCCTGCTGTCGCCGAGCGCCCAGCCCCCCGAGATCGGCGCGGTGGAGCGGCTGCATCTGGCCTTTCACGACATCGCCGAACCGCGCGAGGGCCTGATCGCGCCCGATGCGGCGATGATCGCCGACCTGCTAGCCTTCGCCGACGGCTGGGACGGCGCCCAACCGCTGCTGCTGCACTGCTACGCCGGGGTCAGCCGCTCGACGGCGGCGGCGTTCATCCTGGCCTGCCGCCTGGCGCCGCAAAGGGATGAGGCCGACCTGGCCAAGGCGCTGCGCAGCCTGTCGCCCTCGGCCACGCCCAACCCGTTGATGGTCGCCCTGGCCGACGCCGCGCTTGAACGCCAGGGGCGGATGATCGCCGCGATCCGGGCCATCGGTCGGGGTGCCGAGGCCTTCGAGGGCGAGGCCTTCGCCTGGGATCCTGGTCAGTAGGTGACCGTGGCGATCACCTGGTCTCCGTAGGTGGCGGGCGACGGCGTAGTCTGGGCCGGGACGCGGCCGTAGAGAGTCAGCGGCTGGGTTGCGCCCGTGCCGCTGCCGCCGACCGTCAGGCCCGCGCCGGTTCCCCAGGGCGATCCCCGGGCCTCGTCCTTGTAGATGCCGTAGGTGACGTACTGGCTGGCGGCCTTCATCCGCCGGGCCGTGGCCGAGGTTCCCTGCTGGCCGTTGTCGAGGCCGATGGCGTAGGGCGTGTCCTTGGTGCAGGTCACCGACATGCCGGTCTGGGCGTCCTTGTTGGCGCTGAGCACGCCGACATTGCCGAAGTTGAGATTGCCGGTCGTGATCGTGCAGTCGGCGATCAGCGTGGCGCTGAAGGTGAAGGTGGCCGGGGTCAGGGTCGAGCCGACGGTGACCCCCGCGCACGACAGGAGGTTCAGCCCCCAGAAGAAGGTCTGGCCCGTGAAGCTGGTGGAATAGGCGCCCGGCAAGGTGGTCGCGCTGGTCGACAGCCGCAGATAGACGGTCTGGTTGACGTTGATCGAACTGCCCGTGCCGGGATTGGCGGTGATGGTCGGCACCGTGCCGAACACCAGCAGCACCGACGAGCCCCAGGGCTGGGTGCGGCCGCTGTCCTGATAGATCTGGAACGGCACGGTGGCGCCGCCCGGCCCGGCCATGTAGCGCTGGCCCGCGCCGTTGCTGCCGCCGGATCCCGCGTCGAGGTTGGGGCACAGCGAGACCGGCAGCAGCGGGGTCAGTCCCGTGCAGCTGAAGTTGAGGTTGGCGGTGGCGTCGACATTGCCGGCCGTCAGCGGGCTGAGGGTCGAGCCGAGATTGACGCTGGAGATCGAGGCGCTGCAGCTGGCCGCGGCCCGGGCTTGCGACGGCGCGCCGAACCAGGCCAGGGCCAGGACCAGCAGGCCGGCCAGCGCCGCCAGGCGCAGGGGCCAGCGCCTAGCGGCAGACGGCGTCGACGACATGCCGGCCTCCCTCGCTGGCGGCCGTCCCCAGGACCAGCCGCGCCACGCATTCGTTCCCGTCCTCGACGACCACGCGCAGGTCGCCGTCCGCGATCACGCCGGTCAGGAAGGTCTGGCCATCGTAGCCGACGATGGCGCGCTCGGCGACGCCGGGGCGGATCACCTCGGCGCCCGGCGGCACGAAGCCGCCGTCGGGGCGATAGAGCGTCAGCAGCACCGCCGGCGGGCTCTTGCCCACGCCGAAGCGAACGATGGCCCCGCCCCCCGCCATCGGCGTGACGGTGCGCTCAGTCTGGGCCGCCTCCAGCTCCAGCGGCAGGTCCTGGCTGTCGATCGACAGGCGGTTGATCTCGAAGGCCTCCAGATTGCGCACCAGCAGCCGGCCGTTGCGATCGCTGCGGCCGACCTTCTGGTTCTGATAGAGCACCGGCACGTCGGGAGCGCCGACCTCGACCAGGGCGAAGGCGCCTTCCAGGCGGTTGGTCGCCGCGCTCACCCCGCCCAGCCAGGCCAGAGCGCCCTCGACCTGAACCTGGCCCCGGGCCGCGCCGTCGGCGTACTGCACCGCGCCCGAGACCCGGGCGTTGCGGCCGCGATAGGCGGCCTGCACCTCGGCCGCCTGCCGGGCGCCCTGCTCCATCCTGGCGCGCCAGCCGTAGCTGCCGTCGGCCTGGGTCTCGGCGCGGCTGGCCTCGACGAAGCCGAAGGTGTCGCCGCCCTGGGCCTGGACGCCGGCGGTGGCTGAGCCGGTGGAGCCCAGGGGGATGGAGATTCCGAAGAAGGCGCCGGCGTCGCGACGCTCGCCTCGGCTGACATAGCCGGTGACATAGGCCGTCACCCGGTCGGCCAGGGTGTGGCGCAGCGATCCGCTCCACACCTGGCGACGCGGCCCGGTGGCGGGCGTCTGGGCGCTGTAGGAGGCGCTGGCGACGGGCGCCTCGCCGCCGCGCATCAGCAGGGCCAGGCGCAGCGGGCTGGAGACCGTGACTTGGTCGATGGCGCGCGGCGGCTCGTCGCCGGCCATCTGCCAGTTGCGATAGAACGACGGACGCGAGGTCACCGAGGCCAGGTCGCGATAGCCGGCCGAGGCCCGCATGCTCATGCCCGAGACGTAGAGACCGGCGAACCGGCTGTCGAAGATCACCGCGGCCAGCGCGCCGGCGCGGTCGTCGACATGGCTGGCGGCCGCCGAGGCCGAAACCACGCCCAGCCCGCCGACCTGCGCCGTGACCCCGCCGCCGCCCTGCACCAGGCCTGCGCCGGCCTCGACGTGACCCTCGACCGTCAGGGCGTCGAACACGCCGTAGCGCAGGCTGGCCGAGCCGATCGGCGAGCCAGCGTAATCGGCCGATTCCACGCCGAAACCGCGACGGGCGAACCCCGCCTCCGCCGAGAAGTCGGCCAGTCCCTTGCGCAGCAGCAGCGGCGTGGCGAAGAACGGCGCGTCCACCGCCACCTGGCGGCCGGCGGCGTCGGCGAGCACCAGCCGCACGTTGCTGTAGCCCTGGGCCGACGGCAGGCCGTCGATCCGAATGGGCCCGGCCCCCACAGGCCTGCTGAGGATGCGGTTGTCGTTGACGTACAGCTCCAGCGTCGACGGCGCAGCCGCGGTGGCCGCCAGCCGCGGCGAAGGCATGGTGACGATGTCGGGCCGGGTGGCGAAATCGCGCCGGATCTGGAAGCCGGCCATGCGGATCGGCCGGGTCCAGGCGAAGCCGCCATTGATGTAGTCGCCGCCGCGCAGGCCCAGCATCCGCTTGGGATCGTACCAGGACCAGGTGGTGTCGAGGCGCACGATGCGGGTCTCTTCGCCGACATGGCTGGCCGAGACCCCGCTGGCGAAGGCGCCGAAACGGCCAAAGACGCGGCCGTCTAGCGCCAGCCCCATGGCGTCGACGCCCAGTGCGTCGTCGGCGTCGACCTGGCCGGCGTCGGCCGAGAAGATGTAGTTGAGCACCGCGCCCAGGTCCTGGCGCGGCGCGCCGGCCGCTTCGCGGCGGACGGCCAGGTTGAAGCGCTGGATCGCCAGCCGGTCGAGATCGGCGCTGACCATCAGGCGCTGGCCAGGATCGTCATAGACCGCCGTCAGGCCCGGAATCCCGGTCAGGTCGACCAGGCCGACGGCCGGGGCGGCCAGCCCGACGGCGCGCATCTCGTCGGCCTGCATCCGCAGGCGTCCGTCGCCCTCGCGCTCGACGGCAGCGACCAGGCCGGTGTTGCGGCCGTTGATCCAGACTTCGAGCTGCAGGTCCTCGCGCATGGTCGCGACAGCCTTGAGATCGGGGAGCGGCAGGTCCTGGGCCAGGGCGCTGGCCCCGCAGACGGCGAAGACGGCGCTCAGAAGGGCCGCCTCAGTCGCTCTTGAGCGGCGCATCGATCGGCCCGGTGTCGGTATCGGCGATCAGCCGAGTCCCGGCGGCGGGCTGGAAGGCCCCCGCGGGCCAGGAGACTTCCGCTCCAGGCAGAACATAGCCCACCAGGCCCTTGCGTTCGGCAAGGACCGCTCCGGAGGCGTCGCCGATCTTCAGATTGGCCAGACGCAGGCGGCGGGCGCCGGTGTTGCGGCCGACCAGGGCCGCGCCGCCGTCCTCGGACGGCTGCAGCCGCCACTCGATCCGGGGCCGCTCGCGGCCGGAGCCGAAGAACAGCGGAATGGAGTGGCGCATCAAGAGGGTGACCTGCCGGCCGGACTCGCTGAGCGGCGGCGGCAGTTCGTCGACGATGAGACGGTAGGATTCCTCGGCCTCGGGCGGGCGGCCGTCGAGGCGCACGACGCGCACCGTGCGGCTGGCGCCGGGATCGACCTTGGCGATCGGCGGGCTGGCCACCACGCCGGTCGCCGGGGTCAGCACGTCGCGGCCGCCGGACTGCGTCCAGCGGAACACGCGGATCTGGACGTTCAGCGGGGCGACGTCGTCGTTCTGCAGCGTCAGGGTCGTGGCGTTCTGGCCAGCCGGCAGGTCCAGGCTCACGGGGCTGACGCGCAGCGACGCGGCGGTCGCTTGCGCGCCGCCGAGCGCGGCCAGGGCCAGACCGGCCAGGAGGACGACCGGGCGCATCTCAGTAGGTGATCGTCACCGCGACCAGGTCGCTGTAGGCGCCCTGGGCCGGCGTCGTCTGGGCCGAGACACGGCCATAGGCGGTGTAGGACTGCACGGCGCCGTTGCCGGTGCCGGCCTGGGTGTCGACGTTCTGGGTGACGCCCCACACCTGGGTGCGGCTCGCGTCGCGGTAGAGGGCGTAGCCGACCGTGTCGTTGGCGGCGCTGGTCATCTTGCGCGCGCCGACGGTCGCCCCGGTGCCCGCCCCGGCGCTCAGGGCGACCGTGTAGGGCGTGGAATTGGTGCACTGGACGCCGATGGTGCTGGTGGTGTCGATGTTGGCGTCGATGACCCCGTGCGAGCCGAAGTCAACATTCGAGGCCGACTGCACCTTGCATTCGCCTTGAATGGTCAAGTTGACCTGAAAAGAACTCGACGCCGTGGCAGCAGTCGCCGAACCAGATATCGCCATGAACGCCATCGTTCCAATGACGAAAACTGAAGTCGCTATTTTCTTCATGTCCGGCCGCCCCTTCTGGAAATTCGAACAGGATCTCACTCGCGTAAGACTTGCGGCGCTCGCTGTTGCCGAGTGATTAACGAGCATTAGGGGTAGCTGCGACAGCCGGTCGCGGAAGTTGCGCTCTCCCAGGTGGAGAGTTGACGAATCCACCTCCCCCGGAAGTGGAGAAACGTCAATTTTCGGGACGTGCTTTGGTTGAGCACAAAGGGAAACGTCGATTTTTGAACGCCGTTATGTCGTGAGCGACTGACATCGGTGAAAGTAGCAGGCCGCCGCCCGCCGCAGGGACGTTATGTCGCAGTCGCCGCCGGGCCTGGAAGACGCCTGAAGCCGGGCCTTAAGGCCGCGACGGCACCCGTCAGCGCCGGGTTTCGACAAAACCGGCCGCCAATCTCCAAGCTGGACCCGTGGGCCTCGGGCAATCTGTCGACGTTCGATCAGCGCTCCACCGCATCGCACGATCGAATGGCGCGGCCCTCCTCCCCCGCCCTCGAGGCCGCCCGGCCGTCGTCTCGCCGCCACCCCGACCAGGCGAGACGGCGGCCGCAGGGCCGCGATGGAACACAGCGAGGCTTCGCGGCTTCCCTTCCCTACAGAGGAGGCCGCCATGCCCCACGTCCGATCCATCCCAGCCGCCCTGCCCGCCGCCGACGCCGACAAGTCCATCGACCTGCAGGAACCCCGCTCGGTCCGCTACTGGACCGAGACCCTGGGCGTCAGCGAGGAGCAGCTCCACACCGCCTGCGAACACGCCGGCGCGTCGGTGGAGGAAGTGCGCAGGTATCTGGGGAGCAACAGCTGAGAGGGACTGATACTCCCCAAACACTCACGCCAAAGAAATTTGAGAACGCCAGTTCACACCGACACCTTCAGGAAACTTCTCCCTCAAGCCCACCAAGGTTCGCTCCGCAGCCTGACCAATCTTTTTTATCGAGCGCACCCTGACAATATTAGAATTATCGTCTCCATCATTTTCATCAATTTTCCTCACCAACTCTAGAGTTTGCTCCGAGTTCCAGAGAATAGATAAAATTAGATCGATCAGCACAGGATCCTGCAATAATGAAAGATCTACGGCACGCAACGCCGATAGAGCACTTCGATGCCCATCACGGGGCCACCTCTGAACATTCCCGTCGTCATCACTGACCCCTGCACCAACAACCACAATTGCCGCTGCTCGGTAGGCGATCTTTCCAATAGCCATAAGCTTGGCCCTTTGCCGTGCTTCCTCCACAGCCGCCGCGCGCTGCCCCTCAGCCCGAAACACCCAGACCAAACCAACTATTGCACCAACCGAACCAACCGCCTGAACCCAAGAAGCTGCCGTGGGCGTTGCAAGGCGTTTAAAAAGCGACGGGACATTGTCCCAATTGGCGAGCAACGAAACCGCTAATGGAAACGTGAAAACGTAGACCATTGCGATAATCCAACCCCACGGAATCGGCTCTCTCTTCACCCTCGATCACCCCCGCCCAAATCTTCTCTGGTGCAACAGACCTTCTGTATAGGATTGCACGCGATTAATGCTGCAACACAGCAGCAAACACGCCCGATCTTACTACGCCCATCTTTGCAGTTATGATCCTTAAGGCAAGTCTTGAAGGGTCGTCTACGGAAGCGGTGGTAGGCCTGGAGGGACTCGAACCCCCAACCAGACCGTTATGAGCGGTCGGCTCTAACCATTGAGCTACAGGCCCCCATGCCGCGCGGGACGAGAGTCGGCGCGGGCGAGGACCGGTCGATTAGCATGGGCTGCACGCGGCTTAAAGGTGCGGTTCAGGTTGAGTTTGCGACAGGGGAACCAATCGCGGGTCGACGCACTGTCGTGTCCCCGCGCGCAGGAGAACAAGAACATGATCCGCAACCGCTCGACCGTTCCGGCCCTGGTCGCCGCCGGCGCCGCCGTCCTGGCCCTGTCGGCCGTCCCCGCGGCCGCCCAGAGCAACGACGCGGCCTTCCGCGCCACGACCTTCAACCTGTCGGCCGCCGGCGAGACCGCGATCGCGCCGGACATGGCCACCATCACCCTGGGCGTGCAGAGCGAAGGCGCCAGCGCGGCGGCGGCCCTGTCGGCCAACGGCGCGGCGATGAACAAGGTGATCGCGGCGCTGAAGAAGGCCGGCGTCGCCGAGCGCGACATCCAGACCTCGAACCTCAACGTCAATCCGCAGTACGCCTACGAGCAGAACCAGCCGCCGCGCCTGACCGGCTACCAGGCCAGCAACCAGGTGACGATCCTGGCGCGCGACCTGTCCAAGCTGGGCCAGACCGTGGACGCGGCCGCCTCGGCCGGCGCCAACACCGTCGGCGGCATCAGCTTTGGCCTGCAGAACCCGCAGAAGGCCGAGGACGAGGCGCGCATCAAGGCCGTGGCGGCCCTGAAGGCCAAGTCCGATCTCTACGCCCGGGCCACGGGCTACAAGGTGGTGCGCCTGGTCAGCCTGAACGAGGCCGGCGGCTACACGCCCTCGCCGCAGCCCGTGCCGATGTTCGCCATGGCCAAGCGCGAGATGGCCGATTCGACGGCGATCTCGGGCGGTGAACTGAAGGTGCGGGTCGAGGTCAGCGCCACCTACGAGGCGCAGCAGTAACGACCAGGATCAGTCCTGAAACCGGAGACCTCGCTCCCAGACCGGGAGCGAGGTTTTCCTTTGTCAGAAGCCGGCGCGGACGAAGGCGCGTTCGACGCGGTCCTGGATCTCGATGCCCGGCAGGGCGCGATCGCCCTCCATGACCGCGACATAGCGCAGGCCCGAGGCCTGGCGGCCCTTGCCGGCCGGCACCGGCCCCATGGCCCAGCCCACGCGGTTGGTCGGGCTGCTGTCGCAACTGATGAATTTCGCCTCGCCGGCCAGGTTGGCCTTGAGCACGTCCTGGGCCGTCGAGGTCTTGCCCTCGCAGGTCGGCAGGTTGCGGGCGCAGGAGATGTAGCCCCCGCCCGTCCACAGCACCTTGCCGTCGGCTTGCGCGATCAGCACGCAGGTCGAGGGCGAGCCGATGGCCCGGCCGACGGCCTGGGTCAGGGCGTCCTCGTCGACACCCTTGGGCAGCTTGGGGCCGCCGCAGCCGGCCAGCGCCAGGGCGCCGACCAGGACGAAAGCCGGGACGGCGCCGGACCGCATCAGGCGGCCTGCTTGATGACGTTGCCTTCGTCGAGCAGCACGACGGTTGGGGCGTAGTTGCGGGCCTCTTCGGCCGGCATCTGGCAGTAGGTGACGACGATGACGGTGTCGTTCTTCTGCACCAGGCGGGCGGCGGCGCCGTTGACGCCGATCACCTTGGAGCCGCGCGGGGCCTCGATGGCGTAGGTGGTGAAGCGCGCGCCGGTGGTGATGTTGAGCACGTCGACCTGCTCGTTGGGCAGGATGCCCGAAGCGTCGAGCAGATCGCGGTCGATGGCGATCGAACCTTCGTAGTCGAGGTCGGCCTGGGTCACCGTGGCGCGGTGCAGCTTGGCCTTCATCATGGTCAGAAGCATGGCGACGCCCCTTCTTATCTCGTTGAAACACTGGGATTTCGCGAGGTCGCCACACACATGACCCGCGTTCAGTCTCGGCCATATAGACAGGATGGGCCCCAGGTTCAATCGCAGCGCAGCAAGGCGCGGTGGATCGTCACGCAGGATCAGCCGGCCCTGGCCTTCAGGAAGGCCGTCATCTGGGCCAGCACCGGCGCCTTGCGGCGGAACGGCCGCGACAGCGCCAGCAGGGGCGCGGCGTGGTCCAGGCCCGGATAGACCTGCTCCTCGACGATCGCGCCGGCCTCGCGCAAGGCCTTGGACAGCTTGCGAGTGTTGCGCGGACGGACAGTTTGATCGCCCTCCCCCGTCGCCAGGAACGCGGCTGGAGCATCGGCGCGGACGAAGCTGATCGGCTGGGTGGCCGGAAGATCGTCCGCGTGGCCGAAGGTGCGGGTGGTGATGGGACCGTCGAGCGGCAGGAAGGCGTAGGGTCCCGACAGGCCGGCGAAGGCCCGTACCCTCTCGCCCTCGACCCCGGCGGCCGTCAGATAGGCGCGATCCAGCGACAGCATCGCGGCGATGTAGGCGCCGGCCGAGTGTCCGGCCAGCGACAGCCGCCCCGGATCCCCGCCCAGGCGCGGCGCATGCTCGACCGCCCAGCGGACGGCGAGCGCAGCATCCTCGAGGAAAGCCGGATAGCGGACCTCGGGATGGAGGCGGTAGTCCGGCACGACGACCAGGAAACCCTGGGCCGCCAGGGCGCGCGCGGCCCAGCCGTAGTCGCCCCGCCGGCCTGAGTTCCACGCCCCGCCGTAGAAGAACACCAGCACCGGCCAGCCGTTCGCGCCGTGAGCGGGCGCATAGACGTCGAGCCGTTGACGGGCGTGCTCGCCATAGGAAACCCCGCGCACCGGGCGGCGCACGGGGTCCTTGGGCGTCAGGGCGGCGAAGATCGCCAGCGGCGACCAGGCCTCGGCCAGGCTCAGAGCTTGAACCCGCCGGCCAGGGTCTTGGCGTGGGCCGCCTTGGTGATCTTCACATAGCCCTTGCCAGGCTCGCGGAAGTACAGCGGATCCTTGATGACGGCCGGGTCGAAGCCCTCCTTCACCAGGTCGATCTTGCGGTACTTGAAGGTGCCGGTCGTCTCGATCTCGGGCTGCAGGCGCACGAACACGGGACGGGCGTAGGCCGGCATCTCGCGGTCGACATATTCGGCCAGGTTCTCGATCTCGAACTCGGGACCCACGACCAGCGAGGCCATGCCGGCCTTGCCGTCGAGGTCGCCCACCGGCACGCCGTAGACGTTGATCTCCTTGACGCCCGGGAAGCCCGCCAGGCGCTCGGACACCTCGCTGGTGGCGACGTTCTCGCCCTTCCAGCGGAAGGTGTCGCCGATGCGGTCGACGAAGTAGATGTAGCCGTCGCCGTCCTGGCGCATCAGGTCGCCGGTGCGGAACCAGGCGTCACCCTTTTCGAAGACGTCGTGCAGCACCTTCTTCTCGGTAGCGGCCTTGTCGGCGTAGCCGGTGAAGTTGGAGCGGGCGTCGCTGGCGATGTGGCCGATGCACTCGCCGATCTCGCCGGGCTTGACCTCGACGCAGCAGCCGTTGGGGCCGCGCACGGGGGTCTCGGTCTCGACGTCGAACTTGACGATGCGGATGTTGAACTTCTTCTTCAGGTAGCCCGGCACCCGGCCGATGGCCCCGCGGCGGCCGTCGAAGTTGAACAGCGACACGTTGCCTTCGGTGGCGCCGTAGAACTCCAGCACCCCGCCGACCTTGAAGCGGTCGAGCATGTCGTCCCAGACGTCGGGACGCAGGCCGTTGCCGAAGATCAGGCGCAGCTTGTGGGCGCGCTCGAATTCGTTCTCGGGCTGGTTGGCCAGGTAGCGGCAAAGCTCGCCGATATAGACGAACATGGTGCAGTTCTCGCTGACCACGTCGCTCCAGAAGTGGGTGGCCGAGAACTTCTTGCGCAGGACGATGCTGCCGCCGTTCAGCAGGCCAGCGCCCATGGCGCAGAGGCCGCCGGTGGCGTGATAGAGCGGCAGGGTCACGTAGATGCGGTCGGTCGCGCGCGAGTCCGTCGAGCCGGCGAAGCCGCGCATGTAGAGCTGGGCGCGCATGTGGGTGATGCGCGCGGCCTTGGGCAGGCCCGTGGTGCCGCTGGTGAAGATGTAGAGGGCGGTGTCCTTGGCCACCAGGCCGTCGCGGGCCGTCAGGCGGTCGGGGCGCAGCTGGCTGCAGCTCTTCAGCGCGTTGACCAGATCGCGCTGGTCGCCGTGCACCGGGCCCAGCACCCATTGCTGGATGTGACGACCAAGCTGCTCCTTGACGTCCTCGAAGCAGGGCGAGGTCTCCGGGTCGACGATGCAGTGCAGCGCCTGGGAGATGTTGAGGCAGTGCGCCAGCGCGGCGCCCGTCAGTTGGTTATTTATCAGAGCGGTGGCGACGCCGACCTTCGAAAGGCCGTACCAGATGGCCAGGTACTCGATGCGGTTGGGCATGAAGAGCGCCACGGTCTGACCGCGGGTGATCCCCTGCCCCTTGGCCCAATGCGCATAGCGGTTCGCGATCGCGTCCAGCTCCGCATAGGTGATCGTCTTGCCCTCGAACGTGATGGCGGGATTGTTCCGCCACTTGTCGACCGCCGCTTCCAGATCGTCGCAGATCAGGTTGTCGCTGTCGGGCGCAATGGACTTCACACGCTTGAGGGTGCGGGTCAGCCCCTTCAGGAACCGCCACTCGCGCTTCAACTTGGCCTGCAGACGCATAAATTCACTCCCTTCAAACAACCATTGGAGAGCGCCGGGCTAGCGGTCAAGTCGTTGGAAGGTCTTGAGTGTGCATCTGCGAAAAGCAACCTCGCAATTGCGACAAATCTTTTCGCATGCCGTAGGGGCACTATTGAAAGGGCCGCGTGGAACTGATCCACGCGGCCCCTTTGGTCTCGGATTCGAGGTTGACCCTAAGGTCAGCCTGCATCTCAGCCGTTGGCGACCTTGCGCTGGTTGTCGCGCGCGGCCTTCAGCTTCTCGGCGACCAGGAACGCCAACTCCAGGGCCTGCTCGCCGTTCAGGCGCGGGTCGCAGTGGGTGTGGTAGCGATCGGCGAGATCGGTCTCCGACACGGCGCGGGCGCCGCCCAGGCACTCGGTGACGTTCTGGCCGGTCATTTCCAGGTGCACGCCGCCCGGATGGACGCCTTCCGAATGGGCCACTTCCACGAAGGTCTTCACCTCCGAGAGAATGCGGTCGAACGGACGGGTCTTGTAGCCGGTCGAGGCCTTCAGCGTGTTGCCATGCATCGGGTCGGTGGCCCAGACCACCGAGCGGCCGTCGGCCTTGGTGGCCTTCATCAGGCGCGGCAGGCGATCGGCGATCTTGTCCGAACCGAAGCGGCCGTACAGCGTCAGGCGGCCCGGCTCGTTGTTGGGGTTCAGGACGTCGATCAGGCGCAGGAGGTCGTCGCCCTCCATGGTCGGGCCGCACTTCAGGCCGATCGGGTTCTTCACGCCGCGCATGAACTCGATGTGGGCGCCGTCCAGCTGGCGGGTGCGCTCGCCGATCCACAGCAGATGGGCGCTGGTGTCGTACCAGTCGCCCGAGGTGCTATCGACGCGGGTCATGGCTTCCTCGAAGCCCAGCAACAGCGCCTCGTGGCTGGTGAAGAACTCCACGCGCTTGAGGTCGGGCTGGGTGTCGGGCGTGACGCCGACCGCCGACATGAAGGTCAGGGCCTCGGAGATCTTCTCCGACAGTTCGCGGTAGCGCGCGCCCTGCGGGCTGTCGCCGACGAAGCCCAGGGTCCAGCGGTGGATGTTGTAGAGGTCGGCATAACCGCCGCTGGCGAAGGCGCGCAGCAGGTTCAGCGTCGCCGCCGACTGGCCGTAGGCCTTGAGCAGGCGGTCCGGGTCGGGCACGCGCTCTTCGGGGTTGAAGTCCATGCCGTTGATGATGTCGCCGCGATAGGACGGCAGCGTCGTCTCGCCGATCGTCTCGATCGGTTCCGAGCGCGGCTTGGCGAACTGGCCGGCGATCCGCCCGACCTTCACCACCGGCTTGCCGCCGGCGAAGGTCAGCACGACCGCCATCTGCAGGATCAGGCGGAACGTGTCGCGGATGTTGTCGGCGTGGAACTCCTTGAAGCTCTCGGCGCAGTCGCCGCCCTGCAGCAGGAAGGCCCGGCCTTCCGCGACATCGCCCAGCAGCGACTTCAGGCGCCGCGCTTCGCCGGCGAAGACCAGCGGCGGCATCTGGCGGAGGGTCTGTTCAACACGCTCGACGGCGGCCGCATCCGGATAGTCGGTCGGCACGTGCTTGGCGGGTTTGGCTCTCCAGGTCGCGGGGGTCCACCGGGCGGTCATGATGATCTCGAAGTTCTAAAGGGTAGCGCTCATAGCGCACCCTAGGGGTAAAAGCAAAAATCGTGCGACGAACCGGCCGTAGCCTAGCTGACCGGGGAAATTTCGACCCACTCGTCGCTGTATCCGCCGCTCGAACGACGCACGGCGATGCAGGCGATGACGGCCAGGGCGCCGACGGCGATCCACCACTCCTGCCAGACGCCGAAGCTCAGCGCGCCGACGACCAGATAGCTGGTCAGCGCCGCGCCGCTCATGGCCGCCGCGCCCCGATCGGTCTCGGCCGCGCGAGTGACCCCATGGGCCAGCCAGCAGAAGAAGGCGCCGACCAGGGCCGCGCCCACTGCGCCGAGTTCGAGCCACAGCTGAAGCTGGGCGTTGTGGGTGTGCAGCGGAATGGCGTCGCCGAAGGTGCGGCTGGCGTCCAGGCCCCAGCCGCGGAACGGGTGGTCCTGGATGTGGTCGGCGGCGAAGGCCCAGATGTTCAGACGCGCGTCCCACGACGGGGGCACGAAGTCGTGCAGCCAGCTCCAGAAGCCGGTCTGGATAGCCCACAGCACGGCGATCGGCGCGACGACGAACGGAATGGCCACGATCAGGGTCAGCACGCGCCCGCCGATCTTGCCGGTCGCCTTGATCAGGAACCAGACGACGGCGCCCGCCGCCAGGGCGACCAGGCAGGAGTCGGCGCTCGACAGCACCGAGGTGGTGATGACGCCGGCCAGCAGCAGCACGACGCCCGCCTGCTTGCCCCGGCGCGCCAGCGCCGCGGCCGCCGGCCAGAACAGCACCGCCATCACGTAGCAGCCGATCGAGATCTTGACCTTGGCCAGGTCCGGCCGGATCGGATCGCCGGTCAGCACGCGCAGCTTCTGGAAGATCGACGCGCCGCTCAGGGCGTCGATACCGACGACCACGGCCAGGGCCAGTACGCCAAAGCCCATGACGGTGGCCGCCCGATCCGCCGCCTGGCCCGAGAGGCGCAAGGCGGCCGCCACGGCGGCTCCATAGAGCGCCAGCTGCAGGAACAGCTTCACCGCGGTGATCTTCTCGATGTCGCCGTAGTCCTTGAGCGATCCGGGCGGCGGCGCGGCCGGGCTCCAGGTCATGCTGACGGCGGCCCACACCGCCAGAAGCAGCAGCATCAGGGCCGGCGCGGCCGGCGCGCGGGGCTTGCCCATGATCGGCAGCACCAGCAGGCCCGCGAGCGCCATCAGCGGCGCGAAGCCCAGTTGCGCGGCGTAACCGAGCAGCGGGGTGAGCGCGAAGATGAAGATCATCACGCCCCCGAGCCAGGGCGTGCCCTTCTCGGGAATAGCGGGAGCCTGGCTCATACGCCGCCCACCTCGGCCGGAACGTACTTCTCGCGCATGGTGACGAGTTCCTCGGCCAGGGTCGGGTGCACCGCGCAGGTCGAATCCCACTGCGGCTTGGTCACGCCCATCTTCACGGCGATGGCGGCCATCTGGATGATCTCGGGGGCGTCGGGACCGACGACATGGACGCCGACGACCTGCTCGTTGTCCTGGCGAACGACCAGTTTCATCAGGCAGCGCTCCTGGCCGCCGTAGAAGGTGAGCTTCATCGGCCGGAAGACGGCGCGATAGATGTCGACCTTGCCGAAGGCGTGGCGGGCCTCGGCCTCGCTCATGCCCACCGCGCCGATCGGCGGCTGCGAGAACACCGCCGAGGCGACCAGGTCGTGATCGAAGGTGGTCGGGTTGCCGTAGAATTCGGTCTGGGCGAAGGCCGCGCCCTCACGGATGGCCACCGGCGTCAGGTTGATGCGGTCGGTGACGTCGCCGACGGCCCAGATGCTGTCGACATTGGTCTTGGAGTGGGCGTCGACGGCGATCGCGCCCTTGTCGTTCAGCTTCACCCCGGCGTTCTCAAGCCCCAGCCCTTCGACATAGGGGTCGCGGCCGGTGGCGAACAGGACGACGTCGCTCTCGAAGGTGAGGTTGTTGTTGAAGGTGCTGACTAGGCCGCCTTCGGTCTTTTCGATCGACTTGTGCGAGCAGCCCAGCACCACCTTGACGCCGCGCTTCTCCATCTCGTCGGCGAGATGCGAGCGCACGTCGTCGTCGAAGCCGCGCAGGATGTTCGAGCCGCGGTAGCAGAGCGTGGTCTCGACGCCGAGACCGGCATAGATGCCGGCGAACTCGACGGCGATGTAGCCGCCGCCGACCACCAGCACGCGCTTGGGCAGGGTGGGCAGGTGGAAGGCCTCGTCCGAGGTGATCCCGTGCTCGGCGCCCTCGAACTCCGGACGCACCGGGCGGCCGCCGGTGGCCACCAGGATCCGCTTGGCGGTGTAGCGGCCAGCGTCGCCTTCCGAGCCTTCCTTGGGCAGCACCTCGACGGTGTGGGCGTCGAGGATCCGCGCCTTGCCGTGCAGCAGGTGGGCGCCGGCCTTGCGCAGGTTGGTGACGTAGATGCCCGACAGGCGCGCGATCTCGACGTCCTTGTCATGCAGGAAGGTCTTCCAGTCGAACGAGGCCTCGCCGATCGTCCAGCCGTAGCCCTTGGCGGTCTTCAGTTGGCTGGAGACCTCGCTGGCGTAGACCATGAACTTCTTGGGCACGCAGCCGCGCACCACGCAGGTGCCGCCGACCCGGTACTCCTCGGCCACGGCGACCTTGGCGCCCGACAGGGCCGCCAGGCGCGCGGCGCGCACGCCGCCCGAACCGGCGCCGATGACGAAGAGGTCGAAGTCGTACTCAGCCATCATCGGCTCCGGATCAAAGCGAACTTGAAGTAGCGGGATATGGGATCAAGGCAGAAGCTTGACCACCCCATCGTCGGTTCCCACCAGGGCCTCGTCGGCCAGGTCGAGGAACAGGCCGTGATCGACCACGCCGGTGACGGCCTTCAGCGCCGCGGCCAGGGCCGCCGGGTCGGTGATCGCGCCCGAGGCCATGTCGTAGATCACGTTGCCGCCGTCGGTGACGACGATGCCCCGGTCGGCCATGCGCAGCCGCGGCGGCGGCAGGTCGAACTCGGCGGCGATGTCGGCCAGGCGGCGTCCGGTATGGGGGTGGCCGAAGCGCACCACCTCGATCGGCAGCGGGAACTTGCCCAGCACCTCCACGTGCTTGGCGGCGTCGGCGATGACGACGCAGCGCTTGGAGGCCTCCCAGACCAGCTTCTCGCGCAGCAGGGCCGCACCGCCGCCCTTGATCAGGGAAAGGCCCGGGCCGATCTCATCGGCGCCGTCGACGGTCAGATCGATCGACATGACGTCATCCAGCGTCGCCAGCGGGATGCCGAGCTCGCGGGCGAGGCTCGCGGTGGCTTCCGAGGTCGGCACGCCGCGGACGTCGAGCTTGCGGGCCGCCAGCGCCTTGACGAACCAGGCGGCGGTCGAGCCGGTGCCCAGGCCCACGACCATGCCCGGCTCCACCAGCAGGGCGGCGGCTTCGCCCGAAGCCTTCTTCTGCGCGTCGGCGCTCATGCCTTCTTGTCCTTCT
>PJUK01000150.1_pt1 | contig 41024 bp, 42 predicted proteins | sample 1512211 | NCBI WGS metagenome assembly PJUK01 (sample SAMN08177668, study PRJNA422409) | Feces metagenome, whole genome shotgun sequencing project. | reverse complement strand
TTCCTGCACCAGCGGGCCGTTGGGGCCGTCTTCGAAACTGGTGGTCAGGATGGTGGGCAGCTTGAAGTATTCGGCCAGGTCGGCCAGGGCCAGGACATTGTTCTTGAACTGGTCGGGCTGGAAATCCCGGACCAGCGACAGCAGGCCTACTTGGTGGTCGACCAGCAGCACCGCGGCCTGGGTCTTGTCGAGTTTCACATAGGGCTTGGTCATGACATGCTCCTTGGGAAATGACGGCGCCTCCCCGAAGGGGCGCGCCGGATGACGGCGGGCCTCAGCGTTGCGAGTCGAGGACCTCTCCGTTCTTGATGACGTCCTGGGCCTTGCCGTAACTTTCGATCAGCAACTGGTAGGCGGGGAATATCTTCGTGTAGACCTCGGCCCATTTGGCGGCGTCTTCACGGTGCCAGGTCCGTTGCAGTTCGGATGCGACGGCGCCCGTGTCCATCGGGACGACGCCGGCCTGGACGACGCGCGCCAGGGTGATTTCCTGGGCCATCTTGCTGTAGGTGCCGGAGGCGTCGACCACCGCGAAGACCTTGTAGCCGTCGGCGACCGCGCTGATGGCGGGAAACGCCATGCACACGCTGGTGATGGTGCCGGCGATGATCAGGGTCTTGCGGCCGGTCGCCTTGACCGCCGCGACGAATTCGGGATTGTCCCAGGCATTGATTTCGCCTTTGCGGGCGACGTATTTCGCGTGCGGGGCGTTTTCGTGGATCTCGGGAATCAGCGGCCCGTTGGGGCCCTGGGGCACGGAAGCCGTGGTGATCACGGGCAGTTTCGACAGCGTGGCCATGGTGGCCAGCGCCGCGGCGCGCGAGCGCAACTCGGTCATCGGCATGTCGCCGATGGTCTGGAACAATCCACTCTGGTGGTCGATCAGCAACATGGCGGCGTCGTCCGGATTGATGACGGGACGCTGGCCGTTGAAGTTGGCGGGGACGCTCATGAGGTGCTCCGGTTGAGGGTGGGCTCACCATGCTAGGAGCAACTCATCCCACCGAGTAGGCCCGAAAAATGGGTTTCTGCGTCCCACCCGTCGGACGATGGGCCCCGCCTATTTCGGGACGGAGCGCCCCTGGCGCATCTGCGCCTCGTGCTCGCGCCGGGCGACTTCCCGGTACTCCGTGTTCATGAAATCCAGCAGGTCGCGCACGCCGGGCAAGAGGCCCCGGCGGGAGGGGAAAACGGCGTGGACGCTGCCGGACTCCGGCTGCCAGGGGGCGCCGACGTCCACCAGCGTGCCGGCTTCGAGCTCCTCGCGGATCATCAGCAGCGGCAGCGCGACCACGCCCACGCCGCGCAGCGCCGCCTGCTTGAGCGCCAGCATGTCGTCCGTTACCAGGCGCGGGGTGAACGGCACGACCAGGCGCGCGCCGTCCGGCCCTTCCAGGCGCCAGTGGGATTCCCGTTGCTCCACGCCCAGCGCCAGCGTGGGGTGCTGGCTGAGGGCGTGCGGATCGGCGGGGAGCGCGATGTGGCGCGCCAGCGCCGGGCTGGCCACCAGGCTCTGGCGGCTCATGCCCAGCGGCTTCATGACGAGGTCGCTGCTCTCGATGGGGCCGAACCGCACGCGCACCGCGATATCGAAACCTTCGCGCAGCACATCCACGGGGCGGCTGAAGCTCTTCAGGTAAACATTGACCTTGGGGCACTGCACCATGAAGCGGGCGACCAGGTCGCCCAGGAAGTAATAGATCAGGGCGGGCGGCGCGCTCACGCGGATCGTGCCCTGCGGCTCGGCCCGGGTGCGGTCGATGACTTCCTGGGCGGCTTCGGCGCCCGCCAGCATGGACAGGCACTGCTCGAAGTATTCCTGGCCCAGTTCGGTCACGGCGAAGCTGCGCGTGGAACGCTGGATCAGCCGGACCCCCAGGCGGTCCTCCAGCAGCGCGATGCGCCGGCTGAGCCGGGACTTGGGGATCCCCAGGGCGCGCCCGGCGGGCGCGAAGCCGCCGTTTTTGACGACCTGGACAAAGTAGTAAAGGTCATTCAAATCGTGCATGCGGGCTCCACTCGTTCCGAAAATAGGACGTCAGAGGGAGCATATAACGGCGGTCGCCCGAAAGAACAGCTCCCGGGCCCGTGCCATGGAGGGGCTTTGCCCTTACCATCGTTGGAATCTTCCCAGGAGTCACCATGCCAGCTTCCGATCCCGCGGCGCTCGCCCGCGACATCAAGGCGGCGCAGGACCACGCCGCCTGCATCGCCCCGATCACCGCCAGGCTTCCCCGTTTCAGCCTGGACGCAGCCTATGAGGTGGCGGCGCGGGTCCACCGCGCGCGGCTGGCGGAAGGCGCGGCGGCGATCGGGCGCAAGATCGGGTTCACCAATTCCGCGATGTGGGCGTCGCTGGGCGTCGATTTCCCGGTCTGGGGCTACGTCTATGCGCATACGGCCGTCCATGACGATAGCGGCGTCTTCCGTTGCCGGCTGGACCGCTACGTCGAGCCGCGCATCGAGCCCGAAATCGTGCTGCATTTCGGCAGCGCGCCCGCGCCGGGGAGCAACTCGGCCGAACTCCTGGCATGCGTGGACTGGATCGCCCACGGCTTTGAACTGGTGCAGTCGCATTACCCGGCCTGGCAATTCCAGGCGGCCGACACCGTGGCGGACAACGCCCTGCACGGGGCGCTCTTCATCGGCGCGCAGCGCGAGCCGGCCGAGCTGGGCCCGGGCCTGGCCGAGCGGCTGGCGCGCTTCCAGGTCGCGCTGTCATGCAACGGCGCGCTGCGCGAGACGGGCTGCGGCGCCAATGTGCTGGGCAGTCCGCTGGCGGCGCTGGCGCATCTGCTGGACGTGCTGGCCGACCGTCCCAAGGACGAGGCGATCCAGGCGGGCGAGCTGGTCACCACCGGCACGCTCACGCGGGCTTATCCCGTGCATGCGGGCGAAACCTGGAGCACCGAGCTGGACGGCATCGCGTTGCCCGGCATGCGGATCGTGTTCGAGGAGTGACGCGGGCCAGGTACGGCGCCGGCCTCTCAGGCGGCCGCCAGGGCGGTTTCGTCTTTCCAGCGTTGCTTGTCGCGCAGCGGCGGCGCGCCGAACAGGCGGCTGTATTCCCGGCTGAACTGGGACGAGCTTTCGTAGCCCACGGCATGGGCCGCCAAGGCCACGCCAGCGTCATCGGTCAGCATGAGCCGGCGCGCCTCCTGCAGGCGCAGCTGCTTCTGGTATTGCAGCGGGCTCATCGCCGTGGCCTGTTTGAAATGATGATGCAGCGACGACACGCTCATGTGCACGTCGCGCGCAATCTCCTCCACCCGCAGCGGCTGGGCGTAGTTGTCGCGCAGGATGCGGATGGCCTTGGCCACCCTGTTGAGCTGGCTGTCCTGCAGCACGGACTGGCGCAGCACCACGCCCTGGCCGTTCATCAGCAGGCGGTACAGCAGTTCGCGCTTGACCATGGGAGCCAGGATGGGAATGTCGCGCGGCGAGTCCAGCAGCCGCAGCAGGCGCAGCACCACGTCCAGCAGCGCGCCGCCCAGCGGGTTCACGCTAAGGGCGCGGGCGGCTTCCACGGGAACCAGCGGCGGCAGGTTCTCGTCGCTGATCAGCTCCGTGATTTCCTCGGGGTTCAGGTCCAGCCGCAGGCCCAGATAGGGCAGGGCCGGGCTGGCGACGGACACCTTGGCCACCACCGGCAGGTCGACCGAGGAAATCAAGTAATGGAAGGGGTCGTACTCGAACGTCTCGTCGCCGATGAGCAGGCGCTTCGATCCTTGCGCGATCACGGCCAGCGCGGCTCGCTGCAATCCGGGCTTGGCGCCGGTCGGCTGCGAGATGCGATGCAGGAACAGGCCTTCGATGGGCGTGTCCAGGGATCCTTCCAGGTCGCCGGTCATGCGCTCCAGCGTGCAGAGCAGTTCGCGCCGCGCGGGTTCGTAGTCGGTCGGGGCCGGCGGGGCGGCGCGATCGGCGGAAAGGGCGTCGTGGGTCAGTGGCATGGGAGGCACTCCGGGGGCGGGCCGCGCGGCGCGCGGGGGCCGTCGAGGCAGCAGAGGATCAGGCGGTTCCCAGTGTAGGCCCAAGCGGGGCGATGCCGATCGGCGCCGAGCCGTGGCGCGGAGAATCGGGCAAAAAAATCGGAGGAATGGGCGCCCCCGCCACGGGGACGGAACATCGCTGCAGGATCAGGCAGAAAGCGGACAGTATCGAGCAGCGCGCGCGCCCTTGCCCGGACGCATACTGTTCCGAACCCGGCAGGCAGACCGCCCGCCGCGGCCTGAAAGGAGCCCATCATGCGGTACAAGAAATTCGGAAGCACCGGCCTGTTCGTTTCGGAACTCTGCCTGGGAACCATGACCTTCGGCGGCGAGGGCGAACTGTGGAGCAAGATCGGCAGCCTGCAGCAGGAAGACGCCAACCGGCTGGTCGGCCGCGCGCTGGACGCCGGCGTCAATTTCATCGATACGGCGGACGTGTATTCCGAAGGCCGTTCCGAGATCATCACCGGCCAGGCGCTGCGCGACCTGAAAGTGGCGCGCGACGACGTGGTCATCGCCACCAAAGTATTCGGCCAGACGGGCGCCGGCGTCAATGCCCGCGGCAATTCGCGCGCGCACATCATGGACGGCGTCAAGAAAAGCCTGTCGCGCCTGCAGTTGGACCATATCGACCTCTACCAGATCCATGGCTTCGATCCGGCCACGCCGGTCGAGGAGACGGTCCGGGCCCTCGATAACCTGGTCCAACAGGGGCACGTGCGCTACGTCGGCGTTTCCAACTGGGCGGCCTGGCAGATCATGAAAGCGCTGGGCATCGCCGAGCGCCTCGGGCTGGCGCGCTTCGAGTCGCTGCAGGCCTATTACACGATCGCCGGCCGCGACCTGGAGCGCGAAATCGTGCCCATGCTGCGAAGCGAGGGCGTCGGGCTGATGGTCTGGAGCCCGCTGGCAGGGGGCTTGCTCAGCGGCAAGTACGCCCGCGACGGCAAGGCCGAGGCCGGAAGCCGCCGCGCGCAGTTCGATTTCCCGCCCGTGGACCAGGACCGCGCCTATGACAGCATCGACGTTCTGCGGCGCATCGCCGAGGCGCGCGGCGTGTCCGTGGCGCAAGTCGCCCTGGCCTGGCTGTTGCACCAGAAGGCCGTAACCAGCGTCATCATCGGCGCCAAGCGCGTGGATCAGCTGGACGACAACCTGGCCGCGGTCGGCATCCGGCTGACGGAGGACGACCTGGCGGCGCTGGACCAGGTCAGCGCCCTGCCGCCGGAATATCCGGGCTGGATGCACGCGCGCCAAGGCGAATACCGGTTGCGCCAACTGAGCGAATCGGCCGCCGAATAGGACGATTCCGAAGGCCGGCTCCCCGTCCGTCATGGCCGCGGGGCGCCGGCCGGCGGCGGCCGCGCGCGGAGGACCTAGAATGTCAGGCTCGTTTCGAGTGCGTGCTGATATTCGAGGACCCGCGTGGCTATTCCCTTCCTGCGCCGGCTGACGGCCGTGAGCCGCAGCCCACAGGCCAACCGGCAGTTGGCCTACTTCCTGACCTTCACCGCCGGCGCCGTCAATGCCGGCGGCTTCCTGGCCGTGCAGCAATACACCTCGCACATGTCCGGCATCGTTTCGATGATGGCCGATCACATGGCGCTGGGCAGCGTGATCGTATTCCTGCAAGGCCTGGCGGCGCTGCTGTCCTTCCTGGCGGGCGCGGCCAGCTCGGCCTTCCTGATCAACTTCGGGCGCCGCTCGCGCCTGGCCAGCGAATACGCGCTGCCCCTGTTGTACGAAGCCGTGCTGCTGGTGGGCTTCGGCCTGCTCGGCGCCAATCTGGAAACCCTGCGGTGGTTCTACGTGCCGGGCACCGTCATGCTGCTTTGCTACATCATGGGCCTGCAGAACGCGATGATCACCAAAGTCTCGCGCTCGGAGATCCGCACTACGCACGTGACCGGCATGGTGACCGACATCGGCATCGAATTGGGCAAGTTGTTCTACTGGAACGTGGCCCAGGCCGGCGCGCACGCTACCCCGCCCGTGAGGGCGGATCGCGGCAAGCTCACCGTGCTGAGCCTGCTGGTCGCGCTGTTCTTCGTCGGCGGCGTCACGGGGGCCTATTCCTTTTTCCATTTCGGCTTCGGTTCCACCTTGCCGCTGGCGATGATGCTGATGCTGTTGGCCGTGGTGCCTATCGTGGACGATATCCGCGCCTTCCTCGGGCGCGCCTAGCGCGCCTCAGCGGCGCGACGGCCGGGCCGGTCCGCGCGCCAGGGAGTGCGCCAGGAAAACCTGCAGCGCGGCCAACGTTTCGCGGTGCAGCCGCTCCAGGCGGGCATCCTTGGCCGGATCCGCAATGGCATAGCCCTTCGCGTCCACCGGATAGGGCTCTCCCAGCAGGCGCGCCATATCGACCTGGTAATAACTGCTGTTGCCATAGGGCCGCTTGCCGTCGATATAGGGCATGGGCCAGTAACGATCGCCTTCGCGCAGCACGGATTCGATCGAATGCCGGTCCACCGTCCGCCAGTTGGCGGCGCGCAGCAGCGTCAGGTGCTCCTGGCGCAGCGTGAAGCGGCCCTCGGCGTCCACGCCGCTTTCCGGGAAGTCGTAGGCCGGCGCCAGCTCCGCGGGCAGGGCGTAGCGGCCCGGCGCCAGCTTGCCCAGGGTCTCGACGTAGCGCGGAACCAGCAGCCCCGCTTCCGCCAGGCGCCGGATGGCCAGCGCGTCGTCGGAGGTTTTCAGCGCCGCCCGCGCCACGGACAGGGAATCCGGGCCCAGGGGATCCTCGAACTCGATGCCCGGCGCGCCGGATTCCACGGGCACCCACAGCACCCGCAGCAGGCGCATCAGCGCGGCGTGGTCCGGGCCGTAGGGCACCGCGGCGGGCGGCGTCTTGAAGACCTGGCGGATGATCGCGGCGCGGCCTTCGGGCGCGGCCAGGAGGCGCGGCGGCGCGCACAGCAGCGAAATGGGCAGGATCAGCAGCGAGCGGCGTTTCGGGGACATGGCCGCAACGATATCCGAGTCGCGGCGCAAGGGGAACCCGCGCGCCGGCGGACTACAATGCGGCACACCCGCAAGCGCAAGCCACAGGAACGGGACGAAGGCGCCATGCCGCCGGCCCGAAGAGCGCGGCGCGATGCGGACTCATAGGAGGAGCTGACTAGGTATGGACGCGGAATTCTGGTTGGAGCGTTGGCGCGAAGGGCGCACGCACTTTCATCAATCGCGGGTCACGCCGCTGCTGCAGAAATACTGGCCCACCCTGGGCGTGCCCAAGGAGGGCAGGGTGCTGGTGCCGCTTTGCGGCAAGTCGCTGGACATGATCTGGCTCGCCGCGCAGGGCAACCCCGTGCTGGGCGTGGAACTGTCGCAATTGGCGGTGGAGCAGTTCTTCGACGAAAACGAGCTCAAGCCGCTCACGCACCAGTCCATCTACGGCAAGCATTACGTCGCCGGCAATATCGAGATCATCTGCGGCGACATCTTCAAGCTGGACGCCCAGATCCTGTCGCATTGCGTCGGCGCCTACGACCGCGCGGCCCTCGTGGCGCTGCCCGAGGCCATGCGCGCCGATTACGTGCGCCACGTCTATGGCCAGCTGTCGCGCGCCTACCAAGGGCTGCTGATTACGCTGGACTACCCGCAGGAAGAGATGGCGGGGCCCCCGTTCTCGGTCGTCGACGCCGAGGTGCAGGCGGTGTTCGAGGGCGTGTCGCCGGCCAGGATCATCGACCGCCGCGACATCCTGGAAAAGGAACCCAAGTTCCTCGCGGCGGGCGTCAGCCGGCTGGACACGGTGGTCTACCACCTCGGCGTCCAGCCCTGAGGCGTTTCAGGTCATCAGCCAGCCGCCGGCCACGTCCAGCACCTGGCCGGTGACGAAGCGCGCCTGGTCCGACGCGAAGAACAGGCAGGCGTCGGCCACTTCTTCGGGCGTGCCCAGGCGGCGCAGGGCGGTCACCTGCGCCACGGCGTCGTTGATCTCCCTGGGCACGGTCTTCAGCAAGGGCGTGCTGATGCGGCCCGGCGCCAGGGCGTTTACCGTTACCTGGTGTTCGCCCAGTTCGGCCGCCCAGTGGCGGGTCAGGCCGATCAAGCCGGCCTTGGTCGCCGCGTAATGCGCGGCGACGATGTCGCAATACGCCTTGCCGGCCACCGAGGACATATTGATCACGCGGCCCTGGCGCTGCTTGACCATGTGCGGCGCGGCCAGGTGCGTCATGTAGAACACGCTGTTCAGGTTCACCGAGACCACGGTTTCCCATTCCTTCGGCGGCATCTCCCAGACCTTCAGCGCGCGTCCGTCCGTCTTGGGCGAGATGCCGACGTTGTTCACGAGGATGGTGGCGGGGCCCAGGTCGCGGGTGATGCGGTCATAGGCGGCCTGGCACTCCTCGAAGCGCGCAACGTCCGCATGTACGAAGCAGGCCTCGTGGCCGCGCTGGCGCAGCGCCTTCTCGTAGGCCTGGCCGCCTTGCGAATTGAAATCGATGAGGCCCACGCGGCCGCCTTCGGCCAGGAACCCCTCGACGATGGCCGAGCCGATGCCGCCGACCGCCCCGGTCACGATGGCGACCTGATCCTGGAAGCGCGCGCTCATGCGGCCACCTTCAGCATGATCTTGCCGATATGGGCGCTGCTTTCCATCAAGGCGTGCGCCTGGGCGGCCTGCGCCAGCGGGAACACTTTATGTATCAGCGGCAGGCATTGCCCCTGCTCCATCAGCGGCACCACTTTCTCGGCCAGGGCCTGGGCGATCTTCCCCTTGTCCTCGTCCGATCTCGGACGCAGCGTCGAGCCGGTGAACTGCAGGCGCTTGGTCATGATGGGCATGGCGTCGATTTCGGCCTTGCTGCCCTCCAGGAAAGCGATCTGCACCAGCCGGCCATTGACGGCGAGCAGCCGCAGGTTCTTGTTGATGTAGGCGCCGCCCACCATGTCCAGGATCACGTCCACGCCGGGGCCGCCGCTGCCCTCGCGCACTTCGGCCTCGAAGTCGGTCTCGCGGTAGAGCACGGCGTGGTGCGCGCCCGCCGCCAGGCAGGCCTGCGCCTTGGCCTGGTTGCCGACGGTGGTCCAGACCTCGGCGCCGAACGCGCGGGCCAGCTGGATGGCGGTCAGGCCGATGCCGCTGGAACCGCCGTGCACCAGGAACCGTTCGCCGGCGGACAGGCGCGCGCGGTCGAACACATTGGTCCAGACCGTGAAGTAGTTTTCCGGGATGGCCGCGGCGGACAGCAGGTCCAGGCCGCGCGGCACCGGCAGGCAATGGCGCTCGTCGGCCAGGCAGTACTGGGCGTAGCCGCCGCCCGGGGTCAGCGCGCAGACCTGGTCGCCCACTTTCCAGGCGGTGGCCTCGGGGCCGGTGGCGATGATGGTGCCGGACACTTCCAGCCCCAGGTAGGGCGAGGCGCCGGGAGGCGGCGGATAGGAGCCCGAGCGTTGCAGCACGTCCGGGCGGTTGACGCCGGCATAGGCCACTTCGATCAACACCTGGCGGCCGACAGGCGACTCCATGTCGCGCTCGGCGATGCCCATGCAATCGGGTGGGCCGCCCTTGCCGTGGTCGATGAATGTGCAGCGTAAAGACATAAACAATCGTTCCTTGGTAATCAATGGCCCAGGTAGGCCTTTTTCACGTGAGGGTCGCTCAGCAGTTCGGCGCCGGTGCCGGTGCGCACGATGGCGCCGTTTTCCAGCACGTATCCTCTATCGGCCAGACGCAGCGTGCGGAACACGTTCTGCTCCACCAGCAGCACGGTCACGCCGTGCGAGGTGACGTCGCGGATGATGTCGAACATCTGCTGCACCAGCAGCGGCGACAGGCCCAGCGAAGGCTCGTCGAACACCAGCAGCTTGGGGTCGGCCATCATGCCGCGCGCGATCGCCACCATCTGCTGCTCGCCGCCGGAAAGCGAGCCGGCGTACTGGCTCAGGCGTTCCCGGACGCGCGGGAAGATGCCCAGCACCTCGTCCAGCTTGCGCTGCACGATGGGGCGGGCGGCGCGCTTGTACGAGCCCATCAGCAGGTTGTCGCGCACGGTGAAATGCGGGAACAGCTGGCGGCCTTCCGGGATCATGGTGATGCCGGCGTCCACGATGTCGTAGGGCTTGCGGTTGGTGAGGTCCCGGCCTTCGAATTCGACCTTGCCCTCCATCGCGCCGATCACGCCGCAAAGGGCCTTCAGGGTGGTGGTCTTGCCGGCGCCGTTGGCGCCGATCAGCGTGACGATCTCGCCGGCATTGACCTCGAAGTTCAGGCCGTTGAGCACTTGGCTCTTGCCGTAGCCGGCCGACAGGTTCGAAACCTTAAGCATCCTGGTACTCCTTGCCCAAATAGGCCTCGATGACGGCGGGGTTCTCGACCACGTCCTTGGGCGCGCCGCTGACCAGCACGGCGCCTTCGTTCAGCACGATGATGCGGTCCGAAAGCGCCATGGTGGCCTGCATCATGTGTTCGATCAGCAGCACCGACACGCCCGAGTCGCGGATGCGGCGGATCATCTGGATGGATTTTTCGATGTCGGTGGGGTTCAGGCCCGCCATGACTTCGTCCAGCAGCAGGATGCGCGGCTTGATGGCCAGCGCGCGCGCGACTTCCAGGCGCTTCATCCCGCCCACCGTGAGGCTGCGCGCCTCGGTGTTCAGGTACTTCACCAGGTCGGTCTGTTCCGCGACCTTGAGCGCGATCTGCTCGGCCTCGTCGCGGTCGGACGTGCGGATGAACGCGCCCAGCATGATGTTCTCCAGCACGGTCAGGCCGGTGAAGGGCTTGGCGATCTGGAACGTGCGGCCCAGGCCCTGGTGCGCGAACTCGTCGGGCGTCTTGCAGGTGACCCAGTTGCCCTCGGCGTCCAGCATCGAGATGCCGCCCTTGTCCGGCGACAGGAAGCCCGACAGCAGGTTGAACACCGTGGTCTTGCCGGCGCCGTTGGGCCCGATCATGCCCAGGATCTCGTTCTTGTTCAGCGTCAGCGATACGTCGTTGGTCGCGCGCAGGCCGCCGAAGCTCTTGAACAGCTTGTCGGCCTTCAGCACCGGCTGTTCGGAACGGACGGCGCTGTGCAGGCGCACTTCGTCGGCGAGCTTGCGCTTGGCGCGCGGCGTGCCCAGGTAGGGCAGGCGCGACAGCCAGCGCTCGATGGTCGGGCCGAAGGCGCCGGCCAGGCCGCGCGGGATGGTCAGCACCACCGCCACCAGGATCAGGCCGTAGATCAGCCCGTGCATGCCATTGCCCACGCTGCTGAGCCAGCCGCGCGCCAGTTCGGCGATGGGCAGCACCAGGAAGGTGCCGGCGATCGGGCCGGCCACCGTGCCCAGGCCGCCGATCAGGGCGAACATGGCGATCTGGATGGACAGTTCCAGCGAGAACGCCGAGCTGGGATCCACGAAGGTCAGGTAGGTGATGTGGAACGTGCCGATGATGCTGGTCAGCATGGCCGACACCACGGCGGCGATGATCTTCATGCGGACGGTGTGGATGCCGACCGCCAGCGCCGCGTCCTCGCGTTCCCGGATGGCGATCAGGTAGTGGCCGATGCGCGACTTGCGCATGTACCAGGAGGCCCACGTCACCAGCAGGAACAGGCCGAACGCGATGATCACGTAGTTGATCTTTTCGCGGAACACGATCCAGGTCCACCCGATGTTCAGCGGCAGGCTGATGCCGCTGGAGCCGCCGGTCCAGCTTTCTTCGTGGATGACCAGCAGGCGCACCACTTCGAGGATGGCGATGGTGGCCAGCGCGAAGAAGGGGCCGCGCAGGCGCAGGGTGGGATAGCTGATCAGGATGGCGACCGCCGCCGAGATCGCCGCGCCCACCAGCATGCCGAACCACGGCGAAATGCCGAAGTTCTGCGTCAGCAGCGTGGCCGTATAGCCGCCGATGCCGTAGAACACCGCGTGGCCCAGGGACAACTGGCCGGCATAGCCGCCCACGATGTTCCAGGCCACCGACAGGGCCGAGAACACGAACAGCAGGACGAAAAGGTTGGTCCAGAAGGGCGTGCCCATGACCACGGGCACGAGGAACATCACGATCAGCAGGGTGAGGCTGACGTAGGCTTTGGGATGTCGAAAATCGGGAAACACGTCTCGCTCCTTGTTGCTCTGATCACTCGGTGCCGACGCCGAACAGGCCGTTCGGACGCAGGACAAGGATCAAGAGGAAGATCCCGAAATACACGACCTCTTTCAGGTCGGGGGCGATGTAGAAGCCGGCCAGCGTATCGACGATGCCGATGATCATCGACCCCGCCACGGCGCCGTACAGGCTGCCGAGCCCGCCCAGCACCACGATCACGAACGCCGTCAGCACGAAATACGTGCCCACCGTGGGAAACACCGGATACTGCGGCGCCAGCAGGCCCGCGGCGATGCCGACGAAGGCGGTGCCCAGGCCGAAGGCGATGGCGTAGACGTTATTGACGTTCACCCCCATCAGGGTGGCGGCGTAGCGGTGCTGCGCCACCGCGCGCAGCGCGCGGCCCAGGTAGGTGCGGTGCATGAAGATGTGCAGCAGCACCGCCAGGCTCAGGCCGATCGCGAAAGTGATGAGCTGCCCCGTCACCATGGTGAACGGGCCGACGTCGATGGCGCTGGTGCCCAGTTCCACCGGCGCGCGGTAGACGTTGGCGCCGAAGATCACCAGGGCGAGATTCAGGAGGATGGTGGATACGCCCACCGTGGCGAAGATCTGGATGTGCTGGTCGGCGTTGAGCAGCGGCTGGATGATGCCCTTCTGCGTCAGCGCGCCCAGCGCGAACAGGATGATGGCGACCGGCACCAGCCCCGCGTAGGGATGGACGCCGAATTGCGCGGCGATCAGATAGACCATGTACATGCCTATCATCAGGAACTCGCCGTGCGCGAAGTTCACGACGCGCACCACGCCGAAGATCAGCGTCAGCCCCAGGCTGATGATGGTGTATGCGCCGCCCAGCAACAGGCCGTTGATGACCAGTTGAATGAATAGTTCCATGTTGCAACCTCTTAGAGCGGCCCCGGCCGCGCCGCGGAATCGGCGAAGCCGGGGCGCGCGGGCCCCGGGATACGTCAGGCGCCCCCGCGCGCCTGCGTTTACTTCTTGAAGACGGGCTTGCCGAGCGCGAGGTTGTCGGGCGCGATCGTGACGAGCTTGCCGTCCTGCCACTGCATCACATAGAACGTGGAGGCGTTGTTCTGGCCGTCTTCGCCGAAGTCGAAGGCCCAGCCGTTGGCCGTCTGCCCAGCCGGTTTCTTGTAGGCCAGCACCGCGGCGCGGATCTTGTCCTTGTCCGTGGACTTGGCGTTGCCGATGGCTTCGAAGAAAGCCTTGGCGCCGACGTAGTTGGTCAGGCTGTGGCCCGATTGCGGGTCGCTCTTGTAGGTTGCCTTGTAGGCGTCGAGGAACTTATCCAGGCCCGGCGCGCCGGCCGGATTGATGGACGCCTGCGGGAAGTCCAGGTCGAACACGCCGTTCATGTCCGCGCCCACCGCCTTGGCCGTGTCGGCCAGCGAGTAGCCGCCGCCCGCGCCGATCACGACCTTCGGCTTGAAGCCCGCGGCGCGCGCCTGGCTGAAGAACAGGATGGCGTCGTTCTGGTAGGCCGTCTGCAGCACCACGTCGACCTTCGCGCCCTTCAGGCGCAGGATCAGCGAGGACAGGTCGACCGCCTTGGCGGAGTAGGGCAGCACTTCGGCCACGGTATAGCCCAGTTCCTGCGCGCGCTTCTTCTCGGTCGCCGCCACGTCCGTGCCGTAGGGGCCGTCCTCGTGGATGATGCCGATCTTGATTTCCTTGGGGTTCAGCCCCATGCCCGGCGCGATGGTGTCGTGCAGCGCATTGACCACCGACACGCCGTAGAGCGCCGTGTTGGGGTTGCTGCGGAACAGGTACTTGTAGCCGCGCGTGGTGATCTTGTGCGCCGTGGCGCCCAGCTCGAAGTACGGCACGCCGGCCAGCTCGGTGACGGGCGAGGCCGCGTACGAGATGCCGGAAGCGTAGCTGCCGAACACGCCGACCACGTTGGAGGAGATCAGGCGCTTGGTTTCCGACACGGCCTGCGTCGGGTCCACGGCATCGGCCTTGATGATCTCGATCTTTTCGCCGTTCACGCCTCCCGCGGCATTGATCTCATTGACGGCCAGCTCCAGGCCGCGATAGCTCTCCTGGCCCAGGAGCGCGAGCGCGCCGCTGAACGGAAAGAGGGCGCCCACCTTCATGTCTGCCGCCGCGTTGCCGGCCGCCAGCGCGCCGCACACACCCAGCGCCAAAACAATTTTGTTGAACTTGAACACTGTCTACGCTCCTTTGTCGGTATGGGATGCGGACTTTTTATGATGCCCGTCTTTTTTAAATATATGATATATCTGCCGGCGGGGTATGGAATCCCGCCTTGGATTCTAGTTGGGGTCGTAACCCTCCGAATCGGGGAATTCCCTAAAGCCGCATGAATAAAGACTTAGCGGGCAATGATCGGGGTTTACGGCCAGCCGGAGCCCCTATCGGATAGCAATTTCCGATGGACGAAATCATCGCCAGGAATCTTGCATAACCGCTGTTTTTTTCATATATCGTATATCATCAAACGCGCGCTTTTCAGAAGAATCTAGGAGACAGACGCATGTTCGAGGAAGTGGATTTCGCCGGGAAAAGGGTGCTGATCACCGCCGGTGCCGATGGGCTGGGCCTGGAAATGGCCAAGGTGTTCCACCACGCGGGCGCCACGGTGTTCGTGTGCGACGTCAACGAAGCGCGCCTGGCCGCGCTGCCGGCGGAACTGCCGGGCGTGCATACGGCGGTCGCCGACGTTTCCGACGAGGACAGCGTGTCCGCCCTGTTCGCGGCGGTGAAGCAGCGGCTGGGCGGCCTGGACATCCTCGTCAACAACGCCGGCGTGGCCGGCCCCACTGGGTACGTGGAGACCCTGTCCAAGGCCGATTGGGACCGCACCCTGGCCGTCAACATCACCGGGCAGTTCCTGTGCGCGCGGCAGGCGATCGCCCTGCTCAAGGAATCCAAGGCGGGCGTGATGATCAACCTGTCCTCGGCCGCGGGCCATCTGGGATTCGCCGGGCGTTCGGTGTATTCGGCGTCGAAGTGGGCGGTGATCGGATTCACCAAGTCGCTGGCGATCGAACTGGGCGCCTACGGCATCCGCGTCAACGCCATCCTGCCGGGCGCCGTCGAAGGCCCGCGCATCCGCGCGGTGATCGCGGCGAAGGCCGAGACGCTGGGCCGTCCGGTGGAAGAGATCGCCGCGCAGTACGAGAACCAGGCGGTGCTCGGCCGCATGGTCACGGCGCGCGACATCGCCAACATGGTGCTGTTCAATGCCAGCGAGGCCGCCCGCAGCGTCACGGGCCAGGCCATCGTGGTGGACGGCTTCACGCAGAAGCTCTACTGATGGGCGCCGCCGAACCGGCGCGTTGCGCCGCCATCGTCGGCACGGGCCTGATCGGCCAGGGCTGGGCCATCGTCTTCGCGCGCATGGGCTGGGACGTCCGTCTGTACGACGTCAATGCGGCGATGCTGGCCGAGGCCCGCGGCCTGATACTGCAGCAGTTGAACGAGCTCGAACGGCACGGCCTGCTGACCGGCGCCGACGCCATCATCGAGCGCGTCCACGTCGCCGACAGCCTGCGCGATGCCTTGAAGGGCGCCAGCTACATCCAGGAGAACTCGCCCGAGAAGCTCGAAATCAAACGCGCGCTGTTTTCGGAACTGGACGCCGCGGCCGAGCCGCAGGCGATCATCGGCAGTTCCACCTCCAGCATCCCGGCCAGCCAGTTCACCGAGCACTTGCCGGGCCGGCACCGTTGCCTGGTGGCGCATCCGGTCAACCCGCCTTACCTCATCCCGGTCGTGGAGCTATGCCCGGCCCCCTGGACCCGCCAGGACGCGCTGGACGGCGCCCGCGCCGTCATGACGGCCATCGGCCAGAAACCGGTGCTGGTCAAGCGCGAAATCGAGGGCTTCGTCCTCAATCGGCTGCAGGGCGCGCTGTTGCACGAGGCCTTCCGCCTCGTCAGCGCGGGCGTCGCCAGCGCAGAGGAAATCGACACGACCGTGAAGGACGGCCTCGGCTTGCGCTGGTCGTTCATGGGGCCGTTCGAAACCATAGACCTGAACGCGCCCGGCGGCATCGCCGACTATTGCGCGCGCTACGGCGGCCTGTACCAGTCCATCGGCGCGACCCAGGGCGATTGCGTTGCCTGGGAAGGCACACTGGTGGATACGCTGTCCGACGAACGGCGCTCCCTGCTGTCCACGGAAGATCTTGCCAAGCGCCGCTTCTGGCGCGATGAAAAGCTGATGCGCCTGATGCGCCACAAGCAAAACAACGGAGACGACAATGGCTAAGCCCAAACAGAAAGTCATCATCACCTGCGCCGTGACGGGCGCCATCCATACGCCCAGCATGTCGCCGTACCTGCCGGTCACGGCCGACGAGATCGCGGAAGCCGCCATCGGCGCGGCCAGGGCGGGCGCGGCGGTGCTGCACCTGCACGCGCGCGACCCCGAGACCGGCAAACCGTCGCAGGACCCGGCCCTGTTCAAGCCCTTCCTGGAGCGGATCAAGAACGAAACGGACGCCATCATCAACATCACCACCGGCGGAAGCCCGCACATGACGGTGGAAGAACGCATGCGTCCGGCCACCACCTTCAAGCCGGAAGTGGCCTCCCTGAACATGGGATCGATGAATTTCGGCCTCTTTCCCATGCTGGGCCGCTTCAAGGAGTTCAAGCACGACTGGGAGCGCGAGCACCTGGAAAACAGCCGCTCGCTGATTTTCCGCAACACGTACCAGGACATCGAATCCATCCTGACGCTGGGCAACGCCAACGGCACCCGTTTCGAGTTCGAGTGCTACGACATCAGCCACCTGTACAACCTGGCGCATTTCGTCGATCGAGGCCTGGTGAAGTCGCCGCCGTTCATCCAGTCGGTCTTCGGCATCCTCGGCGGCATCGGGCCGCATCCGGAAGACCTGATGCACATGAAGCGCACGGCCGACCGCCTCTTCGGCGACGAGTATGAATGGTCGATCCTGGGCGCGGGCCGCGCGCAGATGCAGCTGGCGACCATCGGCGCCGCCATGGGATCCAACGTGCGGGTGGGGCTGGAGGATTCCCTGTGGATCGGCCCGGGCCAGATGGCCGAGTCCAATCGCGTGCAGGTGGAGCGCATCCGCACGATCCTGGAAGCCTTGAACCTGGAGATCGCCACGCCGGACGAAGCGCGCCAGAAGCTGGGCCTCAAGGGCAAGGACAACGTCGCGTTCTGATGCCGCCGCGGCCGGCCGGGGCGGTAAGCCCCGCCGGCGTGCGCGGGTTCAGGCGTGGCGGCGCAGGGCGTCGGCCAGGGTGGCGGTATCCAGCGGGCGGTCGAAGTTGGCGGCGTGGCGGGCCTTCAGGCTCAGTTCGGCGGCCAGCGTGAGTTCCGCGTCGGAAGGCGAGCCGGTCGCGCCCAACTCGCTCAGGGTGGCGGGCAGCCCGACCTGGGCATACCACTGTTTCAGGTCCGCCAGCATGCCGTCGGCGCGTTGTTCCAGGTCCAGCTGCACCAGCAGGCCGACCGCGACCTGCAGGCCATGAGGCGAGCTGGCCACGCCGCTGATCTTCGGCAAGCCGCGAGTCAGCGCGTGGGCGATGGACAGGCCGCCGCTTTCGAAACCGAGACCGCTCATGAGGATCATCGCTTCCACCACGCGCTCGAACGCGGGCGTAGGCTGGCCGGTGCCGGCCGCGGCCACCGCGTCCACGCCGTCGGCCAGCAGCGTGCGCAGGCAGCCGTCGGCGATGAATTGGGCCGACAGCGGCGGCGCCGCGTCGTACATGTTCAGGCCGCCGTTGCGCCGGCATTGCTCGGCCTCGAATTTCTTGGAAACGGCGTCGCCCAGGCCCGCGAGGAAGAACGGCTGGGGCGCGGTGGCGATGACGGCGGTATCCACCAGCACGATAGTGGGGTTGAACAGCATGTGCTCCACCGCCAGGAGATTGTGATGGGCGTCGTACAGCACGTAGTTCTTGCTGGTCGGCGCGTCGTTGGACGCGACGGTCGGCACGGTGATGAGGTGGCAGTGCGCGGACTTCGCCACGGCCTTGCCGGCGTCCAGCGATTTGCCGCCGCCCACCGCGATCACCATGTCCACGCCGGCCGGCGCGGCCTGCGCGCGCAATTGCGCGATCACGTCGGGCGTCAGGTCGCCCTCGACCAGCAACGGCACGAGCGCCACCTGGTGCGCCGCGCAGAGCGCTTCGATTCTTGGCCCCAGCACGCCATGGACATAGCTGTCGATGACGAGCGCGGCGCGGCGCCCGAACAGGGCCGCGTACTGCCCCAGAGAGTCGAGGGCGCCGGGCCCCTGGATGTAGCGGCTGGGCGCGCCAAAAATCTTCAGCATCGAATCTTCCTATTTGCGGGACTGGGGAGGGCGGTAGTCGAGTTCCTTTTCGCGCTCGACCAGCCAATCGATCATGATCTTGCCGCCCCAGACCAGGTCGGCCTGGATGGCTTGCCTGGCCGCTTCGGAATCGCGCGCTTCCAGGGCCTGGATGACGGCCTCGTGGCGGTGTTCGTCTTGCGAATAGTCCAGTCCCGACGTCTTGACGTGGAACACCTTGAGGATCGGGCCGGTGATGACCCAGAACGATTCCACGGTGTTGCGCAGGATGGGCTTGTTGCTGGCTTCCAGGATGGCGAAGTGGAACTTGCGGTTCAGGTAGCTGGCGCGCTTGGGATCGGTGGCCGTGCAGGAGATGAAATCCCGCTGCAGCGCGATCAGGTTGTCCAGCTGCTTGCGCGTGATGTTCTGGGCGGCCTCGGCCGCGCCCATGCCTTCCAGGTGGAAGCGGATCTGCTGGATTTCCCGCAGCTTTTCCGAATTGACGTAAGGCACGTACACCGCGGTGGCCGCCTGCATTTCCAGGCCCTGTTCGCTGATGAGCCGGAAAATGGCTTCGCGCACGGGCGTGATGGAAACCCCCATTTCCTGGGCAAGTTCGCCAATGATGAGGCGCTCTCCGGGTTCGTACTGCCCGTTGATCAGGGCATTGCGGATTTCGTTGTAGACCCTGACGGAGAGGTTCTCTTTCTTTACCGGTTTAAGGCTCGACATAAAGGTTGCGGGCTTGCTGTATTGATGGATCGGGTGGATTCGGGATGAATTCTAGCCCGCCATGGCCAATTCAAGCTCAATGGGTATATTATATATCATATATCCTAACGGCAACAGGAGACGCCATGCGCCAGGAAAGGGAGGCTCCCTCGGAAGAGGAGATCCGGCTACTGCGGGAAAAAGCCCGCTTTATCCGGTTGGAGACAATCAGGTTGATCGAGATCGCCAAGGTCGGGCACTACAGTTCGGTGTTCTCGTGCGCGGAGATATTCGCCGCGCTCTACTACGACGTGATGCGCCTGCGCCCCGGCGAACCGCAGTGGCCCGACCGGGACCGCTTCCTCATGGGCAAGGGGCACGCGGCCGTGGGCCTGTTCCCGGTACTGGCCGACCATGGCTTCATCGACCGCGAACTGCTCGACGGCTACACCCGCCTGGGCAGCCCGCTGGGCGACCACCCGGACATGAGCAAGGTGCCCGGCGTGGATTTCAGTTCGGGTTCCATCGGCCACGCCCTGTCCAACGGCGTCGGCATGGCGGTGGGCGGCCGCATGAACCAGCGCGACTTCAACGTGTTCGTCATGCTGGGCGACGGCGAGATGCAGGAAGGCCAGGTCTGGGAAGCGGCCCTGTTCGCCGCGCACAACCGCCTGTCGCGCCTGATCGCGATCGTCGACCGCAACGGCTATCAGCTCGACGGCAAGGTGGACGACGTGATGGGCGTGGAATCGCTGCGGGAGAAATGGCAGGCGTTCGGCTGGGAAGTGCACGAGGTGGACGGCCATGACCTCCAGGCATTGACCGCGCTGCTGCGCCGCCTGCGCGCCGACGACGGGCGCGAAAGGCCGGCCTGCGTGATCGCCAGGACGGTCAAGGGCAAAGGCGTTTCCTTCATGGAGACGGAGCCCGGCTGGCACCTGGGCTATCTGGCGCCGCAAGACGCGCAAGGCGCCATCGACGAAATCATGTCCCGCGAGATCTGAATGGCTAACTCATCGACGCTTTCCCCCGACTCCTGGCAGTATCGCGCGCTGAACGCGGTGAACCCCGGGCTCTCCTATCTCTCGGACGCGCTGATCGCGCTGGCCGCCGAGGGGCACCCCGTGGTGGCCGGGTCGGCCGACCTGCAGTACTCCAACGGCCTGAACCGCTTCGCCCAGGCCTACCCGGACCGCTACATCCAGTTCGGCATCTCCGAACAGAACATGGTCTCGGCCGCGGCCGGCCTGGCGACCACCGGCATGATGCCTTTCGTCGCCACCTTCGCCTCCTTCCTGGGCCTGCTGTGCTGCGAACAGATCCGCATGGACGTGGCCTACACCAAGCTGCCCGTGCGGCTGATCGGCCATCACACCGGCATCAGCCTGGGTTTCTATGGCACCTCGCACCACGCCACGGAAGACATTTCCACCATGCGCGCCCTGGCCGGGCTGACCGTGGTGTCGCCCGCCGACGGCCCGCAGCTGGCTTCCGCCATCAAGGCCTCGGTGGACTGGCCCGAACCCATTTACTTCCGCATCGGCCGCGGGCGCGACCCGCAGGTCTATGAAGACGGCAGGCCTTTCGAGTTCGGCCGCGCCATCGTCCACTCCACCGGCAGCGACCTGAACATCATCGCCTGCGGCATCACCCTGCATGCCGCCCTGGCGGCCGCCGAGCAGCTCGGGCAGGAAGGCCTGTCCGTGGGCGTGATCGACATGCCCACCATCAAGCCCCTGGACCGCGAGGCCGTGCTGGCCGCGGCCGGCCGGTCGGGCGTGCTGATGACGGTGGAAGAACACAACGTGCTGGGCGGGCTGGGTTCGGCGGTGGCCGAAGTGCTGGCCGACGCCGGCTCCGGCACGCGCCTGCGCCGCCACGGCATCTATGACGAATACAGCCTGATCGCGCCGCCCACCACCCTGTACGCGCACTACAAGCTGGATGCCGCGGGCATCGGCGAGGTCGCCCGCGAATTGCTCAAGGCCTGAACGAGGGAGAAAGAAATGAAGGAAATCAGCGGAAACACGCGCCTGTTCGGCATCCTGGCCGACCCGATCCATCATGTGAAGACGCCCCAGCGCATGAACGAGCACTTCGCCCGGATCGGTTACGACGGCGTGTGCGTGCCGTTCCATGCCCGCCCGGACGACCTGGCGGCCGTGGTCGAAGGGCTGCGCCGGCTGGAGAACCTGGGCGGTGTCATCGTCACCATCCCCCACAAGACGGCGATCCTGGACCTGGTCGACGAGGCGACCCCGGTGGCGCGCAAGATCGGCGCGGCCAACGTGGTGCGCCGCGAGGCCGATGGGCGGCTGGTGGCGCACATGCTGGACGGGGAGGGTTTCGTGCGCGGCCTGCAGACGGCCGGCGTTTCGCTGGAAGGCAAAAGCGCCTACCTGGCGGGCGCGGGCGGCGCGGCGAATGCGATCGGCTTCGCGCTGGTGCAGGCCGGCGTGTCCCGCCTGGCCATCGCCAATCGCACCGTGGCCAAGGCCGAAGACCTGAAGGCGCGCATCCTGTCCCTGCATCCGGACGCCGTCATCGCCATCGGCACGCCCGACCCGTCGGGGCATGACCTGGTCGTCAACGGCACCTCGCTCGGCATGAAGCCGGACGACGCGTTGCCGCTGGACGCGAGCCGCCTCACGACCGACCAGCTGGTCTGCGAAGTCATCATGCAGCCGCGCGATACCGCGCTGCTGCTGGCGGCGCAGGCCCGCGGCTGCAAGGTGCACTACGGCGCGCCGATGCTCGCCTGCCAGATCGAGCTGATGGCGCGGATGCTGGGCGTGGCGGATGCCAAGTAAGACCGCGGGGCCTTTATCCGGACTTTGAAAAAAATGGGCGATTACGATTTCATCATCGCGGGCGGCGGAACCGCCGGCTGCATCCTGGCCAACCGCCTGAGCGCGGACGGCAAGTACAAGGTGCTCATGCTCGAAGCCGGGCACGAAGCGCGCAGCATGTGGATTTCGATCCCGGCCGGCTTTTCGAAGCTGCTGGTGAACCCGGACTACAACTGGCGCTTCGCGACCGAGCCGGAGGACAACGTCTACGGCCGGACCATCGCGGTGCCGCGGGGCAAGGGCGTGGGCGGGTCGACGCTGATCAACGGCATGATCTATGTGCGCGGGCAGCCCCGGGACTACGACGGCTGGGAAGCCGCCGGCGCCACTGGCTGGGGCGCGGGCCAGGCCGAGCGCGTGTTCCGCAAGATCGAGCACTACGAGCGCGGCGGAGAAGGGCGCGGCAAGGATGGCCCCATGCGCCTCGAAGAGGTGGCGGAGCGCTTTCCGATTTCGGATGCGTTCCTGCGCGCCGCGCAGGAAGACGGCCAGCCCTTGAACCCGGACTACAACAGCGGCGACCAGGAGGGCGTGGGCTACTACCAGGTGCTCCAGCATCGAGGGCGCCGCTGGAGCGTGGTGGACGGCTATCTGCGGCCCGCGTCCGGGCGCAAGAACCTGCGTGTGGAATGCGGGGCGCACGTGACTCGCCTGGTATTCGAGGGCAAGCGCTGTGTGGGCGTGGTCTATCGCCAGAACGGGCAGGAACATACGGTGCGGGCGGCGCGCGAGACGTTGCTGTGCCTGGGGGCGGTGCAGTCGCCGCAGCTGTTGGAGCTGTCCGGCGTCGGCGACCCGGCCCGCCTGCAATCCCACGGAATTGCGCTGGTGCATGCGCAGCCGCAGGTGGGCGAGAACTACATCGACCACTTCGCGACCCGCATGAACTGGCGCGTGAAGGGGACGGTGACGCTGAATGAAATGTCGCGCGGTTGGCGGCTGGCCCGGCAGGTGGCGCGCTACTACGCGAGCCGCAAGGGCATCCTCACCCTGGGCACGGGGCTGGTGCACGGTTTCGTGAAAAGCGCGCCGGACCTGCCCGCGCCCGACGTGCAGTATTTCTTCGTGCATGCCAGCTACGCGAACGCGGCCGAACGCATCCTGGACCGCCATCCGGGCATGACGATAGGCGTGGCGCAGCTGCGGCCGGAGTCGGTGGGGTCCATCCACATCAAATCCGCCGATCCCCTGGCCGGCCCGGCGATCCGCCCCAACTTCCTGGCGGCCCAGGTGGACCGGGACAGCCTGGTGGGCGGCATGCAGGCGGCGCGGCGCATTGTCGGCCAGCCGGCCTTGCGACCCTACATCGAGGCGGAAGTCAGCCCCGGCGCGGGCGTGGAAACCTACGACGAGTGGCTGGACTTCGCGCGCCGCAACGGCCAGACGATCTATCACCCCATCGGCACCTGCCGCATGGGCTCGGACGCCGCCGCGGTGACCGACGCGCGCCTGCGCGTGAACGGGTTGTCGGGCCTGCGGGTGGTGGACGCCTCCGTCATGCCGAAGATGGTCTCCGGCAACACCCAGGCCGCCGTGATGATGGTGGCCGAGCGCGGCGCCGAGTTGATCCTGGAGGATGCCGCGCGGGCCTAGCCGCGCGGCGTGGGGGGCTACACCCCCGCCCTCGCGCTTTAGCGGATCAGGAAGCCCGCGCCCACCGGGTCGTTCTTGTCGATGACCCAGCGCGCCGTGCCCAGGATGCTGGCCGTGCCCTTCACCGTGGGGCGCACGGCCCGCGTGCCGTTGAGATCCACCTCTCCCAGCAGGCAGCCCTCGAACACGCCGCTGCCCAGCAGGCCTTCCGATTTGATCGGCTGGTTCATTCCCATTTTGCCGCGCGCCTCGAACATGGCCATCATCGCGCTGGTGCCGGTGCCGCCGGGTGAGCGGTCCAGCTGGCCGGCGCTGAACACGTGCACGTTCTTGTAGAACGCGCCCTCGATGGTCGGCTGGTGCCAGAAGGTGATGAAGTTCAGGTTGTTGATGTGCGCCTCGGTGGGGTGCTGGATGCGCTGGCGGGCATTGAGCTGGTCGCGCACGATCAGGCCCATGCGGGACAGCTCGGTGCCGTTGTCCGGCGAGATCCGCAGGTCGCAGCCGGACAGGTCCACGATGCCGAAGTAGTTGCCGCCCCAGACGATGTCGGCCGACAGCTTGCCGTAGCCGGGCAGTTCCACGGGGATGTCCTGCGCGGCGACGTAGGCCGGCACGTTCTCGAAGCGCGTCCACAGCACGTTGTCGCCTTCGGACGCCACCTCCGACACGACCAGGCCGGCGGTGGTTTCAAAGCGGATCTTGGTGATGCCGTCCTTGCCGCGGGCCACCAGGCCGTTGGCGACCATGGCCATGCTGACGGCGATCGTGCCGTGGCCGCACATGTGGGAATACTCCGTGCCGTCGATGTAGATCAGGCCGGCGTCGTATTCGGGGCTGGACGGCGGGGTGAGGAACACGCCGAACATGTCCTTATGCCCGCGGGGCTCGCGCATCAGGGCCTTGCGCAGCCAATCGTAGTTCTGTTCCAGAAACGCCCGCTTCTCCAGGATGGTGGATCCGGCGGGGTAGGGAATGCCGCTGTGCACGATGCACAGGGGCTCGCCTTCGGTATGGGTATAGATGACATCGAACGCGTCTTGCTTGCGCATGACTGTGGCTCCAGACAAGTAGGGAAGAGAAGAAAGGTTATTTGCCGCGTTCGGACAGCATGTCCAGCCCGACGGTCAAATCCAGGATGATGATGGCGATCACCGCGGCCACGATCGTGGCGCCCGATACGGCCGCGATGGTCGGATCTATCGTGTATTGCACGTAGTTGAAGAGCTTTACGGGGATGGTGTTCAGGTCCGCCGTGGTGTTGAAGATGGACAGCTCCACGTTGATCCAGGAGGAGATGAACGCGAAGATCGAGCCGGTGACGATGCCGGGCCGGATCTGGGGCAGCACCACCAGGAAGAACGTGGTCCAGGGGTTGGCGCCCAGGTCCGCGGACGCTTCCTCCAGCGCCCGCTGCTCCGGCGTCAGCAGGGTAAGCGTGGACCGGAGCACGAAGGGCGCGATGATGACGATGTGCCCGATCAGAAGGGACAGGAAGCTGCGCGTCAGGCCGAAGTAGGCGCCGTATTGCAGCAGCGCCGCGCCCAGCACGATGTGCGGCAGCACCAGCGGCGACATCAGCACGGAGGTCAGCGCGGCCTTGCCCGGGAACTCGTAGCGCGCCAGCGCCAGGGCTGCCGGCACCGTCAGCAGCACCGCCGCGACGGTTGCCGCCAGCGCCAGCACGGTGCTGGTCGTGAACGCGGCGACGTAGCCGGCTTCGACCAACAGCGTGCGGTACCACTCCAGCGTCCAGCCCTGGGGCGGGAAAGCCAGGTAGGGCGTGGCGGTGAACGAGGAGCCCAGGATGACCACGAGCGGCAGGGCCAGGTAGGCGAGCACGCCGAGCGCGAACAGGCGGATCAGGTGGCGCAGGATCATCGCGCGGCTCCAGGCAGGACGGCGGCGCGGTTCGCCAGCGCGACCAGGATCAGGGTGAACGCCAGCAGCACCATGCTTAGCGCGCCGCCGTAGTGGAAGTCGAATACCGTGCTGTACTGCTGGAAGATCAGCATCGACAGCACCGACACGCGTCCGCCCGAAAGCAGGGCCGGCGTGACGTAGGCGCTGACGGCCAGGGTGAAGACGATGATGGCGCCCGATACCACGCCGGGCAGCGTGAGCGGCCAGGTGATGTGGAAGAACGTGGCCGCCGGGCTGGCGCCCAGGTCGGAGGACGCCTGTTCGCAGGCGGGGTCGACCCGGGCCAGCGCATTGCCCACCGCCAGTACCACGAAGGGCAGCAGCACGTAGACCATGCCGATCAGGATGCCGGTTTCCGTGCCGATGAAGCGCACGGGGCGGTCCGCGGCGCCGACGCCGACCAGGGCCTGGTTGACCAGGCCGTTGCGGCCCAGCAGCACCATCCAGCCGAAGGCCCGCACGATGTTGCTGGTGAACAGCGGCACCACCAGCAGGATCACGCAGAAGCGGCGCCAGGCTTTCCAGCGCACCACGCGCACCAGGTACCAGGCCAGCGGGTAGCCCAGGATCACGCAGGCGACCGTGGTGAAGAAGGCGAGCCGGAAGGTCACCAGGATCACGTCCCAGTGGTATTGGTCCGCCAGCACGCGCAGGTATTGCTGCGCGGTCAGGGTCAGGCCGTCGGGGCCGCCCGTGATGCTGGCCAGCGCCACCACCGCGAGCGGGGCGAGAAAGAAGGCCGCGAAGAACAGGACGGGGGCCGCCAGCAGCAGGCCGGGCGAACGCCAGGCGCGCGCGGTCATGGCCGTTCACCGATCAGGTGCAGGCTTTCCGGCGCAAAGGCCAGTTCGGCCACGCTGCCCGGGCCGAGCCCGGCGGGCGCGATGCCCCCGTGGCGTGCCACTACCGTCTGGCCGCCGATGTCTACGTGGATCATGCTATGGCTGCCCACGTTGATCACGTCGGTGACCGTGCCGGTCAGCCGTGCCGCCGTGGCGTCGCCGCCCAGGCGCAGGTCTTCGGGACGAAGCACGGCGATCCCGCGTTCGGGCGCGCCCCGCCCGCGCAAGGGCACGCGCAAGCCCTGGGCGTCCAGCAGCAGCGTGCCGTCGCCGGACGCGGAATACGGCATGAAGTTGGCGTCGCCGATGAATTCGGCCACGAAGCGCGTGGCGGGCTGCCGGTAGATGTCGGTGCCCGTGCCCACCTGCTCGATTTTGCCCGCATGCATGACGACCACGCGGTCGGCCATGGTCATGGCTTCTTCCTGGTCGTGCGTGACGAAGATGAAGGCGATACCCAGTTTGGCCTGCAGGTGCTTGAGCTCCAGCTGCATCCGCTTGCGCAGCTTCAGGTCCAGCGCGGACAGGGGTTCGTCCAGCAGCAGCAGCTTGGGCCGGTTCACGATGGCGCGGGCCAGGGCCACGCGCTGTTGCTGGCCGCCGGACATTTCGCGGGGATAACGCGGGCCGAAGTCGGCCAGGCCGACCATATCCAGCGCCGCGCGGGCGCGCTCGGCCGCCTCGGTCCGCGAGACGCCTTGGCGGCGCGGGCCGTAGGCCACGTTCTCCAGCACACTCATATGCGGAAACAGCGCATAGTTCTGGAACACGGTATTCAGCGGCCGGTGGTGCGCGGCCAGGCGGCTGATGTCCTGGCCCTCGATCAGGATGCGGCCGGATTCGGGCTGGAGGAATCCGGCGATCGAGCGCAGCAGGGTGGTCTTGCCGCAGCCGCTGGGGCCCAGCAGCGCCACGAATTCGCCCTGTTGGATTTCCAGGTCGATGCGGTCTAGCGCCTGGTAGGCGCCGAAACGCATCGATACGCCGTCGATGGTAAGCAAAGCGGACATGTTCGGCCCCGGTCTAGCGCTTGCGGGCAACCTGGCGGTTCCAGGCGTCCGTGACCTCGGCGCGGCGGTTGTTGATGACGTTCCAGTCGAACAGGCTGAGGTTCTTCACCGAACCGTCCGCGCCCCACGGCAGCTTGCGGGCGACGTCCTTGGGCAACTGCACGTCCTTGACGGCGGGGCCCAGGTAGAGGCGGGTGGCGAGGCAGGCGGCGGCGTCCTGCGTCAGCGCGGTATCGATGAATTTCTGCGCGGCGGCGCGGTTCGGCGCGCCCTTGACCAGGTGCAGGCGGGCATCCGTGGCCCAGGCTCCCTCCTTGGGCACCGCGAAGCCGATGGGCAGGCCCTTGTCGATCAGATCCCAGGCGCCGACGTTGAAATGCGCGCCGATGATGGCTTCGCCGCTCTGGTAGGCGTTCGTGGCGGCGCCGGAGCTGTCGAAGAACAGCGCCGTGTCGAGACTGGCCAGCTTGGCGTACAGCGGCGCCAGATTGGACGGGTCGATGGAGAAGACCCGGGCCAGGAAGAAGACGAAAGGCACGCCGGACGAGTTTGCCGGCGAGGGAATGGCGACGGCGCCGGCGTACTCGGGCTTCCAGAGGTCTTTCCAGCTGGTCGGCGGTTGCGGCACTTCCTTGGTGTTGTAGGCGATGCCCAGCGAGTAATAGCCGGTGCTGACGGCGTAGGCCGCGTCGCCGTTGCGATACACGCCCTGGTCGATGACGTTCTTCAGGTTGGGAATCACGGCGGGATCGAGTCCGTCCAGCACGCCGGCCTCGGCGGCCAGTTCGCTGATGCCGCCATCCATCCAGGCGACGTCGATCGTCGGCGAGCCCTTCTGCTGCTGGAGCTTGGCCAGCGTGGTGGTGGAGGTGCCGACTTCCGGCACGACGGCCACGCCGGTGGCCTTGGTGTAGGGTTCGGCGACGCAGGCGCGGAAGGCGTCGCCCCAGTTGCCGCCGTACCAGGCGACGGTGATCTTCTGCTGTTGCGCCAGCGCCTGGCCGGCCACCAGCAGTCCGGCGCCCAGCAGGGCGGCGCGGACGGCGCTGCGGGTAAGTGTTGCCATATTGGATTCCCCTTGTGAATTTGTCGGCCCGTTCCGGCGCTTTCCAGCGGACGCGGCGGCGGTGCCACAAGCGCATCTTGGGCGATCCCAGGGAAAACCAGCTTGAAGGCGCGGGACATAAACTTGAATAATTGCGACATGGATACCGCAACACCCGCCGCACCCGCTGCTCTCTCCTATGAAGAGGGCAGCCTGGAGCCCTCTCAGGGGAAACCCGCACTCACCGTCGGCATCATCCTGCTGGACCAGTTCACGCTGGCCGCCTTCGCCGGCCTGGTGGACGTGCTGCGGCTGGCCGGCGACCATGGCGGGCGCAGCCGCCAGATCCACACGGCATGGCGGGTGATGAGCTGGGACGGCAAGCCGCGCCGTTCCAGCGCGGGGCTGACGATCGACGTGGCCGACAGCCTGCCGGACGACCTGTCCCAGTTCGATTACGTGGCCGTCTGCGGCGGCAACGACTACTTCAACGAACGGATGCCCGAGCGTCTGCGCAGCTGGCTGCGGCAGGCGGCCGCGCAGCGCGTGCGGCTGCTGGGCATCTGCACCGGCACTTTCGCGCTGGCGCAGGCGGATGTCATCGGGCCGCGCACGGTCTGCGTGCACTGGAACGTGCTGGATACGTTCCGCGAGCGGTTCCCGCAGACCCGCGCCGTGGTGGACCGGCTGTTCGTGGACGAAGGCGACCTGATTTCCTGCGCGGGTTCCACCGCCGCCATCGATCTGGCGCTGTATCTGGTGGCCCGGCACTGCGGGCGCGACAAGGCCCAGCAGGCCATGCGGCACATGATGCTCCAGGGCGTGCGACCAGGCCGCGTGCCCCAGGCCCATTTCCACACCGACCTGTCCGGCATCCAGGACCTGCGCGTGCGGCAAGCGGCGCACTTCATGGAGCAGCGCATCGACAGCCCGCCGCCGCTCGATGCGATCGCGCGCTACGTCGGCGTCGGGCGCCGGCAGCTGGAGCGCGCGTTCCGCGTGGCCACCGGCATGTCGCCCATGGCGTTCCAGCGCCAGCTCCGGCTGGAATACGGAAGTTGGCTGCTGCTGAACAATCCTTGCAGCATTACCCAGATCGCGCTGGATTGCGGCTTTGCGGACGGCGCGCATTTTTCGCGCGACTTCCGCGCGCATTTCGGCCTTTCCCCCAGGCAGTATCAACAGGCCCGCGGCGTGCAGGCGGCCGGGGCCGAAGGCGAGGTCAGCGTATTCCCGGCTTAGCCTTCATCGACACGAAGGAGACGGCATGATTTATGACCTTTGGTATTGGGACGGCATACCCGGACGCGGGGAGTTCGTGCGGCTGGCGCTGGAGGCGGGCGGCATTCCGTACCGCGAATGCGCGCGCGAGCCCGGCGCGGACGAAAGCACGCTGGTGGAAGACCTGAGCGCTCCTCGGAAGCACCCGCCGTTCGCGCCGCCTTATCTGGTCGCCGGGAAAATGACCTTGGGGCAGACCGCCAACATCCTGTTGTTCCTGGGCGAAAAGCACGGGCTCGCGCCGGAGTCCGTGGAGGGGCGCCTATGGGTGAACCAGCTGCAGCTCACCATCGCGGACATGGTGGCCGAAGCGCACGACACGCATCATCCGATCTCCGCCAGCGAGTATTACGAAGACCAGAAGGAAGAGGCGGCCCGGCGCGCGCGCTGCTTCCGCGAAGAGCGGATGCCCAAGTTCCTGGGATATTTCGAGCGGGTGCTGGAGGGGCCGCGGGCCTGGCTGGCGGGCGGCAAGGGCTGGACTTATGTCGACCTGTCCCTGTTCCATCTGGTCGACGGGCTGCTTTACGCCTTCCCGAAGCGCATGGCCACGCTGGCCGCGACCTACCCGAACGTCATGGCGCTGCATGCGCGCGTGGCGGGGCTGGCGGAACTGCAGCCTTACTTCGGAAGCGGCAGGCGCCTGCCTTTCGGGGAAGGCATATTCCGCCGCTACCGCGAACTGGATGCGGCTTGATCCGGGCCCCTGAAGGCCGGCAACCCGGGCGCGATGCGCTATAAAGGCGGTATCGTCTGATCCCGCAGGCCCGGGCAGGAGCCATTCCGCCCGGGCCGCGCCATTTGCGGCAATGCCATATGACCGAATCCGAAGCCCTCGCTCTTGCCTCGCACCGCCACTACAAGGGCGGCCTGTATCTCTATCTGGGCACCGCCCGCCATTCCGAAACCGAGGAATCCATGGTGGTGTACGAACACCTGTGGCCGCACGAGCGCGGCCTGTGGGTGCGCCCGGCGGCGCTGTTCTTCGGGCAACTGGCCGACGGCTCGCCCCGGTTCGCGCCGTTGCAGCCCGCGGAGTAACGCCGTGACGTTCTTCTACCGGCGGCCGCGGATAAGCGGCGCGGCGCCCGCCCGTCCGGCGGCGGGGCGCAAGACGGGGGCCGCGGGCGTGGCCGAAGCGCTGCAAGCCTTGCGCGGCCCCTTCATCGTGGCCGACCTGGAAACGACCGGGCTGTCCACCTCCAGTTGCGAAATCCTGGAATTCGCCGCCGTGCGCGTGGGCGAGGCCGGCGTGCTGGAGCGGGAGTACACGCAGGTGGTGCGCACCCGCGGTCCGGTGCCGTCTTTCATCACACGCCTGACCGGCATCACGCAGGCCGAAGTCGACCGCCACGGCGTGCCGGTGATGCAGGCGTTTTCCGCGTTCCTGGAGTTCGTGGAAGACCTGCCCGTGTTTTTCCACAATGCGTCTTTCGACCGGCGCTTCCTGGGGGCGGCGGCGGACCAGACCGGGCTGCCGTTTCCCAATCCCACCCATTGCACGCTGGCCTTGGCGCGGCGGGCGTGGCCCGAGCTGCCGTCGCACAAGCTGGAGATCCTGGCGCGCCACGTCGGCGCGTCCAATCCCACCCACCGGGCGCTCGCCGACGTGCGCACCACGGTGGCCGTGGCCTTGGCGGCCAGCTCGCGGCTTGCCGCGGGCTGAGGCGCCCGTGCCACATCAGGAGCCGCAAATGTCCGACCTGGAGCAGATCAGGCTTGCCGTCCGCCGATTCACCGCGGAGCGGGAATGGGAGCCCTTTCATTCGCCGAAGAACCTGGCCATGGCGCTGGCGGGCGAGGCCGGGGAACTGGTGTCGCTGTTCCAGTGGCTGAGCGAGCCGGAGTCGCGCCGCATGCCGCCCGAACGGCTGGCCGACGCGGCCGACGAGATCGCGGATGTGCAGATGTACCTGGTCGCGCTGGCGGACCAGCTGGGTATCGATATTGCCGATGCGGTGTCGGCCAAGATGTTGAAGAACGCGCGCAAGTATCCGGCGGATCAGTTCCGGGGCAGCGCGCGCAAATACGACGAGCCGCGCTAGGCGCGGACGCCGCTTTCTTCAAGCCGCTCTGCGCCCGCGGGCGGCGAGCGGCTTTCCCTCAGAGCACTTTCTGTTCGTGATGCACCTGGGGCGGCTCGACGAAGAAGCCCGCCACCAGCTTGCGCCATTCCTGGAAATCGGTGGACTCGCGGAAATCCACCATGTGGTTTTCCACGGTCTCCCAGTCCACGACCAGCGTATAGCGCTGCGGCTGCTCGATGCTGCGGTACAACTCCATGCCGTGGCATCCGCGGGCCCGCAAGAACAGCGGCTTCGCTTGCGCGACGCCCGCTTCAAACAGCGCTTCCTGTCCTTCGCGGACATGGATGCTGGCAATCTCCTGGATCATGATTTTGTCTCCGTGCGACGAGTGAGGCCGGGTAGCGCCCGGCAGCCGGGATAGTATGGCCGAAAAATCGGGATTCAGCCTTTCGACAGGTGCCTTCGCCTGCCTTGCGGCCCCGTCGGTCGACGTCGGCCGGACGCGCTAGGGAAGCTGCCCGAGCCGCCGGCGCGCATTCTCCTCCACACAGCCGAGTTCCGCGCGGCGCGCCCGCGCCGCCGCGCTTTCCGTGTCGTCCATACGCACGGTTCGGCGGGCGCCGTTCGCGCCCATGGCCGAGCCGGGCCTCGCCCGGCTTGATCGCGGTCGCCTGTTTAGCCGATATCGATATGCCTAGGACGGCGCAATCATTCCGTACCAATACGAAAGTCCCAGGCCTTTCGTCATTGTCCGGAGGACTGGGAGGTATCGGCCCGCGCCGGTCGGTCACCGGCAACCGCGTATCCGCGCAGGTCGCGGATCAGGAGGAGCTCAAATGAAAAAGCTCGCAGCAGTCGCCGCGTTGTCCTTGCTTGCCGCGGCAGCCCAGGCCAGCGGCCAGGCAGGCGGGTCCGTGACGGGCCACGCCGGCGCCATCAACGGCACGGCATCATCCATTTCCACCGGCAGTTCCGTGGTGGCAACCCAGATCAACGGCTACGGGTCTTCCAGCCAAACCTCGTTCGGCAGCACCGGCGGCATCGCGGAGGTCGGGGGAACCTTCAGCCGCGACGGCACGCAGGTGGTCACCAGCACGCGCCAGTACGCCAATAGCGAGTCGTACGGCAACGTGACGGGCAATGCGCCCATCATGGTGGGCGACAGCATCGCCAACGGCGGCGCGACGTTCGGGAAGACCGAAACCAGCGCGTCGGCCACGGGTTCGTTCCATGCGGTGAATGTGGGCGCGTTCGGGGCGATACACGGCATCGGCGGGGTAGGCCATGTCGTGGGGTTCAGTCACTGACCCAATTATCCGGACGGCTCCGGCCGTCCGGGCGAGGGAACATCATGAAGACTATAGTGCTTGCCATTTCCTTGTCGCTGGCGGCCTGCTCCGCCGTCGCCCAGACCAGCAGTTCCAGCGCCACCACCTCGGCATCGTCGGGCTCGACCAATGCCGGCAACAACCAGGGCATTACGTTCAATTCCAGCAACGGCGGATCCAGCAGCCTGCGCACGGTGCCGCCGGTGGGCGGCCAGAGTTTCTACGGTTCCTTTTCTTCCGACAGCTGCATGGTCTCCGCCGGCGGCGGCGGCGCCGTGGTCGGCTTCGGCATGAATATCGCGATCCCGATCGAGGACCAGAAGTGCAGCCTGCGGCGCAACTTCGAACGCACGATGCAGGCCGCCGCCTCGACCCGGGACGCCGACCGGGCGCGTCGCCTGGAGACCGCCGCCATCGACATCCTGTGCCAGACGGACGACCGCACCAAGGCCGCGCTGGTGGCGCAGGGGCTGTGCACCAATCCCGCGTTGACCACGGCCGACCACCGCTTCGATGGCGAGGCGGTGGCGCAGGTCGCGCCGCCGTCGTCGCCTCCGCCGGTCCTGGCCGGCCGACAGCCGCAAGCGGCGCCGGCCATGCCCGCGGCGCAAGCCTTTCCCTTGCAGTCCGCGCGCAGCGCCGCGCTGGCCTCGCCGCCCCTGCGCAACCCGAGGCTCGACAGCAAAAGCTTCGCCGACCTTTATACGCCGGGCTGAGGCCGGACGCCTGGCCCGGCCCGGGAACCGGCCGCGCGCTAGCGCGCGGCCGGCGGCGGCACGGCTGCCGGCCCGGTCTCCGGCATCGCCGGCAACTGCGGCGCCGAAGCAAGCAGCATGGTGGGCGGCGACGACACCTCCAGCCCCGCCTCGTGCAGCCGCTTCAGCACCGTGAACAGCAGCGCGCTGCGCACGCCATAGGCGGCCCGGGGCGAAGACACGTAGCCCTTGGCATTGAAGATCAGGTGGCCGCCTTCGATGCCGTCGAGGAACACATTGGGCGCGGGCGCATCCAGCACGTCCTCGTGGTCCGCGAAGGCCTGCAGGATCAGTTCGCGCACGTGCTCCGCGTCGGTGGACAGCGGCAGCGGCATCTTGATCTGCACCAGCCCCAGCGGATTGGAGCGGGTGACGTTGCGCACGGTCTTGGTGACGAACTCCGAGTTCGGAACGATGACTGTCGAACGGTCTCCCATCTGGATTTCCGTTGCGCGGACGTTGATGCGCAGGATGTCGCCTTCCACGCCGCCCAGGGACACCCAGTCTCCCACTTTGACGGGACGCTCGGCCAGCAGGATCAGGCCGGAAACGAAGTTCTGGACGACCGCCTGGAGGCCGAAACCGATACCGACGGACAGCGCGCTGGCGATCCACGCCACACGCTCCAGCCCGATGCCCGCGGCCGACAGCGACAGGGCCACCGCGATCACGAAACCGGCATAGCCGAACAGCGTGGCTGCCGACAGCTGCATGCCCGGATCCAGTTCGGTCGTGGGCAGATAGCGGTTGGACAGCCAGCGCTTCAGCATCTTCACGCTGAGCAGCGACAGCCCCAGCACCAGCAAGGCTTGCAGGACGGCGCCCGGACGGATCTGCGCCTCGCCGATGGCCAGGCCCTTGCGCAGCTGGTCGAAGCGCTGCAGCAGGTCCATCGGCGCTTCGCCGAAGGGCGCCAGCAGCAGGGTGATGGCCAGCAGGCCGACCGCGACCCGTCCGACCCCCGATAGCAGCACCGCAGCCTGGTCGCGCATGCTGGGCGCCTCGTGCTCGCCGCCGCCATCGCGATGCGAGCTGCTCAGCAGCGTGCTGAAGCCGTCCTCGATCAGCGTGGAGGCCAGGTAGGCGGAAGCCAGGACGATCAGCACCCACAGCATCTGCTTGACGAGGAAGCTGCCGAACGCGACATACCCGGCCAGCAGGCTGGCGAGGCTGAGCACCAGCACGGTCCAGACCGCCGTCAATAGCAGCGATACCCAGAACGGGATGGGCGTGTCGGTTTCCTGCATCGCCTGCCGCCGCAACCGGCGGCTGATGGCCAGCACCGCGCCTATCATCGCCATCGTCATGACGGCAACGATGCCGGTCAGCGTGATCGTCGTGGTCAGGCTCGCGTTGAGCAGCACGGGCAGGCGCTCGGCCAGCCAGATCATCACGACCAGCACGCCCAGCACGCCGGGCAGCCAGCGCAGCCGCGTCGCCACGACATCGCTGATGGGAGGCAGGCGCCAGGATGGGCGGTTCGACGACAGCAGGGCATAGCCCAGCCCGGACACGTAGCCGCCGAAACAGACCGTCGCCACCAGGTTCGCGAGCAGGGACGAAGTGTTGTCGCTCAGCTGCGAGTTCCAGTCCAGCCCGATATGGATCAGCAGCGCGATGACGCCGGGCGTGGCCACCGCCAGCACCACGTGGGCGACCGCCAGGAAGGAACGTCGCAAGCGGCCGGGCGGCACGCGGGTGGCGGTCAGGCGCAGCAGGATGCGGCCGATCCACACGCGCAGCACGATGGCCAGCGCGGCGGCCGCGGCCAGCAGCAGCCAACCCCATTTCGGCGTCTGCCCGACGGCTGCCGCCAGGTCCTTGCCCAGGGCTTTCAGGCGTTCGAGATCGCCCGGGAATTCTTCCCGGAACTCGGTCCAGAACGGGTCGGACAGGAAGGAGTCCCGCCGCTCGCCCAGGCGCGCCTGGAATTGCGTGCGCCGCTGGGCCGATATCTGTTCGGCGGTCTGGCCCGCATCCACCGACAGCAGGCGGGCCAGCTTGATCTGCGCATCCAGCGCGCGGTTGCTCTTTTCGAGCTGCGTGCGTTGCGCGGCGACGTCGGGGGCTTCCTTGGCGCCTTCCGGCGGCGTGCCCAGTTCGGTCAGCTTGGCCGCTACGCTGGCCAGTTGGGGCGCCAGCGCTTCCGCCGCCGCGTCGGCCTTGGACTGGATGTCCAGCGCGTCGCCGCGCTGTTTCATCAGGCTGGCGTCGTCGGTTTCGTCGACGACGCGCTTGCGGATGTCGTCGATCTGCTTGCGCGCCGCGGTGAGCATCGTTTCCGTCTCGGCCGGCGTGGGCGGCGGCGCGGCGAAGGCGGGCGCCAGGAATAGCGCCAGCAGCAGGGCCGCGATCAGCGCCGCGAAGGAAGAGGGCCGGGAAGACGCGCGCGCGAGGCGGGCTCGCGAGGGTTGGGGGTGGGGTATCGGTGTCATGTTATTGGGCGAGTTGGCTCGCATCGAGGCGGCAGCATAACAAGCCGCCGTCCCGCCCGTTGCAACAAAAACTGGTGCTATGGCCCCATTTGATTTGGGGCCGGATTCCCGCCTGGATGTCATCCCCGCCCGCGTTGGAAACGGGGTCATATCGGGGGAGGGGTGGAGAGGCGACCCGGATGGCGCCCTTGCCCGCAATCCAAGTTTACGAGGCCAACGTTTGGATTCAACTCAGCCTGGCGCGAGGCCGGCGTTCGGATTCAATTCGACCTAGCGCGAGGCCGGGCGGAGGGGCGCTTTCTTGGGTTTTCCGAGCACCTCGTCGCACACCTCCAGCCAGGCGCGCGCGGCGAAGGAAAGATAGCCGGATTGCTGCCAGATATGGCCCACTTCCCATTGCATGCCGGATTTGGCCAGCTTGGCGGTGCTGAGTCCGCGCGTCTTCATCCGCTGCATCAGCGGCTCGGGCAGCAGCGCCACGCCGAGGCCGGCGGAGGCCATGGCCACCAGGAAGTCCCAGTGGGCGCTCTGGGCGGCGATGCCTGGCTGGAAGCCGGCATCGGCGAAGGCCTGGCGCAGGCGCCGCGTGATGGCGAAGTCGTCCGTGGGAATCAGGAGCCGCGCGTCGCGCAGCGCGCTCAGCGGCAGGGAGGTCTTTCCCGCCCAGGGCGCGTCGGGCGGCCCGATGACCCAGATGGGGTAGCTGCCGAAGGGCTGGGCGATCAGCCCGCCGTCGGGCGCGATCGGCAGGATGGTGGCGCCGACTTCCAGCTCGCCGCTCGCGACCAGGCCCTCTACCGCCTGCCCCGTGCCTTCGCGCAGGGTCAGGTGGATGCCGGGGTGGCGTTCGCGGAAGCGCTTCACCACCGGCGTGAACAGCAGGTTGATCATGGGCGGGATGCCGACTTCCAACTCGCCGCGGCGCAAGTCCGTGGTCTGGCGCAGTTCCTCGGACAGCTGGCGCATCGTCTCCAGCACCTGCAGGCCGCGCTGGTACATGACCCGGCCGGTATCGGTGGGACGGGCCGTGTGGCCGTCGCGGATCAGCAGCGGCGTGCCGGCCTCTTCCTCCAGCTGGCGAATCATCTTGCTCACGGTGGATTGCGTCACGAACAGCGCCTTGGCCGCCTGCGTGAAGCTGGCGTGCCTGACGGTTTCCACGAAATACCGCAGTGCGCGCACGTCCATGGCCCCGGGCCTCCCCCCCGCGCGATGCGCGATAAACAATCAAACGATGAAAAAAACGACTGGTTTGGATGATTTTAAGTCATTACGAGATTTCAGCCGGCCTTCCTATACTGCCGAAAATTCGTCCCCGCGCCGGCAGGATCCGGCGGTGGGACCTCGGGAAACGCCGCGTCAGACGGTGCCTGGGCGCAGAGGCGGCATCGCCGCGCCCCACCGCAAGCCGTTGGCCCTTAAATCTGGAGACACCATGCATCTCGACCGTATCCGCCACCCTGGGCTGCGCGCCAAGATCACGTCCGCCGAACAGGCGGCCTTGCTGGTTCAGGACGGCATGACCGTCGGAATGAGCGGCTTTACCCGCGCCGGCGACTGTAAGTCGGTGCCGGCCGCGCTGGCGGCCCGCGCCGAGCGCGAGCCGCTCTCCATCACGCTGATCACCGGCGCCTCGCTGGGCCACGACACCGACAAGATGCTCGCCCAGGCCAACGCCCTGGCGCGCCGCATGCCCTTCCAGGTCGACACCACGCTGCGCCGCAAGATCAACCAGGGCGAGATCGCCTTCATCGATCAGCACCTGTCCGAAACCGTCGAACAATTGCGCGCCGGCCATATCGGCCCGATCAACGTGGCCATCATCGAGGCCGCGGCGATCACCGAGAGCGGCGCGATCGTGCCGACGATGTCGGTGGGGAACTCCGCCTCGTTCGCGCAGCAGGCGGACAAGATCATTATCGAACTGAACCTGAGCGTGCCCGCCGCCATCGAAGGACTGCACGACATCTATGTGCCCGGCGACCGGCCGCAGCGGCAGCCCATCGGGCTCGTCTCCGCGGACCAGCGCATCGGCCTGCCTTTCATCGAAGTGGATCCCGCCCGGATCGCGGCCATCGTCATTACGCAGGAGCCGGACAGCCCCTCCAACGCCTTGCCGCCCGATGAAGAGACCAATGCCATCGCGGGCCATATCAATGACTTCCTGCGGCGCGAAGTCGACGCCGGCCGCCTGACCAACTCCCTGTTGCCGCTGCAGGCCGGCATCGGCACCATCGCCAACGCCGTGCTGCACGGTTTCGAGTCGTCCAGCTTCGACAACCTGACGATGTACTCGGAAGTGCTGCAGGACAGCGCCATTGAATTGCTGGACCAGGGCAAGCTCGCGTTCGCGTCGGCCTCGTCCATCACGGTGTCCAAGCCCGTCTACGAGAAGATCCTGGCCAATATGGAGCACTACCGCCAGCGCATCGTGCTGCGTCCGCAGGAAATCAGCAATGCGCCGGAAATCGTCCGCCGCCTGGGCATCATCGCGATCAACACCGCGCTGGAGTTCGACATCTACGGCAACGTGAACTCCACGCACGTGGGCGGCACTCACATGATGAACGGCATCGGCGGGTCGGGCGACTTCGCGCGCAACGCGCACCTGGCGATCTTCGTATCGAAATCCATGGCCAAGGGCGGCGACATTTCGAGCGTCGTGCCCATGGTGTCCCACGTCGATCACACCGAGCATGACGTGGACGTGCTGGTCACCGAGTGCGGGCTGGCGGACTTGCGCGGCCTGGCGCCCCGCGAACGCGCGCGCGCCGTCATCCAGCATTGCGTGCATCCGTCCTACCGCGACGCCTTGCAGGATTATTTCGACCGCGCCTGCGAACGCGGCGGCCAGACGCCGCACCTGCTGGAGGAAGCCTTCTCCTGGCACCAGCGCTTCAACGAAACCGATTCGATGCAGCCGTCGAAGCCGGCTGCGCGCAAGGTCGCCTGACGTCCGGCGCGACGGCGGCTCGGGCCGCCGTCATTCGCCTGAGAGCGTCCGTCCAGCCCGGGCTTCCGTCATTTCGTCTGACTGCGCTCGTCCGGCCCGGGATCGGGAATGGCGAGGTTGCGGCGCGACATCTCCAGCTCTTCGCGCAGCCATTGCTTCAGCGCGACCAGCGGCGCCCAGTCGCGCAAGCTGGGCCGGTAGACCAGGTGATACGTCTGGGCCTGCTCATAATGGACGCTCACCGGGGACACCTGGACCAGCCGCCCGGCACACAGCGCGTCCGCGGCCAGCAGCTCGCGCCCCAGCGTAATGCCCAGGCCCTGTTCGGCGGCCTGCAACATCATGCCCGCGTCATTGAACGAAGCGACCGGCGTGATTGCCGTGCGCAACCCGGCCGCATTGAACCAGTGCTGCCAGATTTCGCGATCGCCCAGCAGAGGCTGGCGCGCGAGGGTTTGCGGCGTGCGGTCGGGCAGGGCGGCGGCGGTTTCCGGCGATGCCAGGACGATCAGCGGCAACGGCGTGTCGAAGAGCGGTTCGGATTCGACACCGGCCCAAGGCCCCCGCCCGAAGCGCAGCGCGGCGTGGAACCCGTCGCGCAGCAGGTCCACCACCTGTTGGGAGGAATCGATCTCCAGCGCCAGGCTGGGGTGACGGGCGCGCCATCGCGCCATGCGGGGTAGCAGCCAGCGCTGGGCGAAGGAGGGCAGCACGGACACGCGCAGGCGCTGTTCGTCGCCGGCGGCGGCCGCGGAGGCGGCGAGCACCCCTTCATCCAATTGCGTCAAGGCTCCCTGGACGGCGCACAGCAGGGCCGCGCCGGCGGTGTTCAGCACAATGCCGCGTCCGCTGCGTTCAAACAGGGGGAAACCCAATTGTTCTTCCAGACCCTTGATCTGCTGGCTCACGGCACTATGAGTCAGGTGCAGTCGTTCGGCGGCCGCGCGCAGGTTCTGCAATTCGGCGACGGCGCGGAAGGCGGGGAGGGTATTCAGGGGAAGGCGCATGGCAAGCGACCCGGGAGATTCGATTGGTCATCATAGCTTACCGATAACCCCAGAACAATTCGATTTTCATCGGTATGTTGGGCTATTACGCTTACCAAAAGCGTATCCCTTATGGAGTCCAGCATGTCAGCGCAAACCTGCTCTTCCTCTTCCGTTCCATTTGTGCCGCCGGCCGTGGCGTCGGTGGACGCGGCGCCCGCCGCGGTGCGCTCCCCCCTGGCGGTGGCAAAGCCCTCGGTCCCCGGTCTGTGGGCGTGGGCCTGGTCGGCCTGGCGCCAGCACCGCAACAAGGCACGGCTGCGCAGCCTGGGGGCTGAGTTGGACGAACACATGCTGAAGGACGTGGGGGCGCCCAATTGGCTAGTCAACGAAGTTTCGGTGAGGCGTGAACTGACACGGCTGCGCGACGTGAACTACCTGCGTTGGTAGGCGGGATCCCGAAACCCTCACGCGGGGCTCGTTCGCCCGGCCGGCAATGCCCGCCGTTCACCGCTCTATATACAGAGGACAGCTTATGGGGCAGCCTATAGGGCACGGTTCCGCCTATCGAGAGCACGGCCTTGCCTATAGAGCGTTCCCCGCCACGCCAGATCCTCTCTATATATAGAACGCCGCCTCACCACCTGATCCTATCTTTCTGTGTAGCCCCGTCGTCTGATCTTCTCTATTGAGAAAGAGGAAGCAGGCGGCGGGGCAGTCATGCGCGCGAAAAGTTGTGCTATAGTCTCGCTCCTTCGCGGTTCGGGCAGTTTTCGAAGCGCGGGGCCAGGCAAGCGTTCATTGCATGGATAGCACGAATTAGGCAGAAGTCAGTTGCGCTATCCGAAACAATATGCTATAGTCTTGGGCTTGGCTGGTGAAACGAATTCAGGGTTTACCCTGATTGTTGATTCAGCCACCTGAAGTGGTAACCAACCCCTGTTGTTCAGGGTGCGGGCAAAGC
>PJUK01000149.1_pt1 | contig 41582 bp, 45 predicted proteins | sample 1512211 | NCBI WGS metagenome assembly PJUK01 (sample SAMN08177668, study PRJNA422409) | Feces metagenome, whole genome shotgun sequencing project. | reverse complement strand
ATATGACCCTCAGCGGCGGCCTCTCCCGGCCCGGCGAACGCGACCGGCCGATCATCAAGTTCATGGAGATCGACTGGACCTTCTGCCTGCTCCTGTGCCTGATCGCGGGCTCGGGCGCGCTGATGCTGTTTTCGATCGCGGGCGCCTCGTGGGAGCCCTGGGCCGACAAGCACCTGCTTCGTTTCGGCCTCTACTTCATCATGATGATCATCCTGGCGATGGTCGACCTGCGGGTCTGGTTCACCCTGGCCTATCCGATCTATGGCGTGGGCCTTCTGCTGCTGGTGGCCGTGGAGCTGATCGGCGACGTGTCGCTGGGCGCCCAGCGCTGGCTGTCGATCGGCGGCTTCCGCTTCCAGCCGTCCGAGATCATGAAGATCGGCGTGGTGCTGGCCCTGGCCCGCTACTACCACGGCCTGTCGGCCGACAGCGCCCGGTTCTCCTGGCGGCTGCTGGTTCCGTTGGCGATGATCGGCGCGCCGGTGCTGCTGGTGGCCCACCAGCCCGACCTCGGCACCGCCATGCTGATCGCCATGACGGGCCTGGCTATCGTGGTGCTGGCGGGGCTGTCCTGGCGGGTGATCGCCACCGGCGTCATCGGCGCTTTGGTGGCCATCCCGCCCTTCGTGCTGTTCGTGCTGCACGACTACCAGCGCAAGCGCGTGCTGACCTTCCTCAACCCCGAGGCCGACCAGTCGGGTTCGGGCTACCACATCTACCAGTCGAAGATCGCCCTGGGTTCGGGCGGCCTGCTGGGCAAGGGCTTCGGCCTCGGCTCGCAGAGCCAGCTGAACTTCCTGCCGGAAAAGCAGACCGACTTCATCTTCGCCACCCTGGCCGAGGAGTTCGGCTTCGTCGGTTGCCTGTGGGTGCTGGCGCTGTACGGCGTGGTGATCTTCATGGCCCTGCGCATCGCCTCGATCAGCCACAGCCACTTCGGACGTCTGGCCGCCTCGGGCGTGACGGCGACCTTCGCCCTCTACGTGCTGATCAACGGGGCCATGGTCATGGGCCTGGCGCCGGTCGTGGGCGTGCCCATGCCGATGCTGTCTTACGGCGGCACCGTGATGATGACCGTGATGATCGGCTTTGGCCTCGTGCAGGCCGTGCGCGTGCACCGCTACACCGAAGTGACCAGCGGCAAGGGCTCGCTGATGTAGTCAGCGCGGCGGCGCGGTCGGGTCCTTCAGGATCACGATCACGCGGTTGTTGAGGGGCTCGGCGACCTCGTCGCCGCTGGACACCGCCGGCTGGCTCTCTCCCCGGGCGACGATTTCGAGGCGGTCCGCCGGAGCGCCGGCCTTGATCAGGGCCTGCCTGACCAGCTCGGCGCGCCGGGCCGAAAGCTGCATGTTGCGATCCGCCGGGCCCAGCGAGTCGGTGTGTCCCGTGACCAGGATCCTGGCCGGCTTGTAGAGCTCGATCTGCCTGACGGCCTCGCCGATCGCCGGGCGCGAACTGTCCCGCATGTCCATGGGGCCGGGGCCGAAATAGATCAGCAGCTCGTCATAGGTGTGGAGCACCGGCGGCGGAGGGGGCGGAGGCGTCGGGGCGCCCTGCAGGGCGGCGGCGATAAGCAATGCGATCATGGCGAGCGCCACTGTGGCGCCCGCCATTCCATCGTTCAATCTTCGCTTGCGTCAGTCGATCCCTTCGACCAGTTCGCGCAGGTAGGCGACGTGGTCCCTGAAGGCCTTGGCGCCGGTCGGCGTGATCTTGGCTCGGGTCCGGGGACGCTTGCCGACGTGGTCCTTCAGGATCTCGACATAGCCGGCCTTCTCCAGGGCGGTCAGGTGGCTGCCCAGGTTGCCGTCGGTGGCCTGGGTGATCGTCTTCAGGCGCGAGAACTCCGGCGGCTCGCCGTCGCGCTCGGCATAGAGGGCGGCCATGATCTTCAGGCGCAGGGGCTGGTGGATCAGGTCGTCGGCCTTGGCCATGCTCACGCCCTCGCCAGCCAGACGCCGCTGACGAACAGCGCCACGCTGGCGCTGGCCATCCAGAAGGCGAGGATCTCGGGGAAGGCGTAGAACCCGACCAGGGTCAGGGCGAACATCACCGCGCCGATCCCCAGATAGCGCCCCGCCACGAACACCCCGACAGCCGCGTAGATCGCCCCCACCATCAGGCCCGGAAAGGCCAGGTAGGCGGCCGGATCGGTGGGGCGCAGCACGTAGAAGGTCGACATCACGAACACGATGGCCACCGCCATGCCGCCCATCATCTTCAGCGAGCTGCGGTCGCTCTTGGCGCCGGCGGCGCGCGCGGCCTTCTCCGCGGGACGGGCCAGCAGGATCGAGCCGATCGCGCCGACCGTATCGAGCACCAGCCACACCCACCCCCACTGGTGCGACGGCAGCAGGCCCATGCTGAGATAGCCCAGCATCCAGATCACGCTCCACAGCATCAGGATCGGTCCGCCGATCCGATAGCCGCGCAGGGTGGCGCCCCGGCGGGTGGTCTCCTGTATGTCGGCCAGCGCGGCGGCGGCCTCGTCCTTGGTCAGCACCATCACATCCTCCATGGAGCTCAAAGTTCTCTGTGGTGCAGAGTGGTGGTGCTGGGAAACTCTGTCAAGCAGAGTTCTCTGAGTGTGGTGCGCCATCCAACGAGCTCCCCCGTGAAGGCGGGGGTCCAAGCAGGGGTTCAGGATGGGGCCGGGCCGTGCGGAAGCCGCTGGCTCGGCTTGGATCCCCGCCTTCGCGGGGAAAGTCGGACATGGGAACGATGGCCGACGTGTTGAGCGCCGACCTTGCCTACCGGCCGGTCTAGCGGCCAGCCGCCCCGACCAGCAGGCTGGCGGCCAGCAGCAGCATCACCGCCCCGATGACCAGATCGAGCACGCGCCAGGCGGCGGGGCGCGCGAACAGCGGGACCAGGAAACGGGCGCCGAAGCCCAGGGCCGAGAACCACGACAGGCTGGCCAGGGCCGCACCGGCCATGAACAGCGGCCGTTCGTCGGCCGGCAGGCTGGCGCCGACCGCGCCCATCAGCATCACGGTGTCGATATAGACGTGGGGGTTCAGGAAGGTGAAGGCGGCCGTTCCGGCCAGCGCCGCGCCCAGGGTGATGCTCGGCTGGTCGGCCAGGGCCAGGGCTTCGGGATTGGCGGCTCGCCGCAGCGCGCTGACGCCGTACCAGGCCAGGAACGCCGCGCCGCCCAGGCTGAGCGCCAGCGACAGTCCCGGAACCAGCGCCAGCACCGCGCCCAGTCCGTTGACGCCGGCGATGATCAGCGTGGCGTCGGCCAGGGCGCAGAACAGCACGATCGGCGCCACATGCTCGCGCTTCAGCCCCTGGCGCAGGACGAACATGTTCTGCGCGCCGATGGCGACGATCAGGCCGGCCGAGAGGGCGAAACCCTTTGCGAAGGCCGGGGCGAAGGCGGGGAGGAGGGCGGTGCTCATGACCGTCTTGATGGCGGCGGCGGAGCCTGTAGTCTAACTAAGGATGCTAAATCAAAATTAGGCTGACTAATGTTGGACTACGCCTCCCTGGCCGCCGTGGCGGCGGTCGCCCGCGAAGGGGCGTTCGACAAGGCGGCCGCCGTGCTGGGCGTCACGCCCTCGGCCGTGTCCCAGCGGGTGAAGGGGCTGGAGGAGCGCCTGGGGGCGGTGCTGCTGACCCGCGGCCAGCCTTGCCGTCCCACAGAGATCGGCGCGCGGCTGTGCGCCCATGTCGAGCAGGTGCGGCTGCTGGAGGGCGATCTGGTCGCCGACCTGCCGCGCCTGGCCGATCTGGCCGAGGGGCCGGCCGTCGTCCGCATCGCCGTCAACGCCGACAGCGTCAGCACCTGGTTTCCGCAGGCCGTCGCGCGTTTCGCCGAAGAGACCGGGGTCATGCTCGATCTCGTCATGGAGGACGAGGCGCACACCGCCGAGCGCCTGCGGGACGGCGAGGTGCTGGCCGCCGTCACCGCCGATCCGGCGCCGGTCGTCGGCTGCAAGACCTATCCGCTGGGCGCGATCGAGTATCTGGCCACCGCCAGCCCCGCCTTCATGGCCCGCGTCTTCCCGGACGGTTTCGACGTCGAGCGCCTGCGCCACGCGCCGCTGCTGCGCTTCGATCGCCGCGACGGCCTGCAGGCCCGCTGGGCGCAGGAGGCGCTGGGCGTGCGCCCCGAAGGGCCGGTGCACTGGACGCCCGCCACGCAGGGCATGCTCGACATGAACCTGGCCGGCCTGGGCTGGGCGATGACGCCGCGCACGCTGGCCGAGCCGCACCTGGCCTCCGGACGCTTGGTCGAACTGCCGCCGGGCCACGCCATATCCGTCACGCTCTACTGGCAGCGCTCGCGGCTGTCGGCGCGGCTGCTCGACCGGCTGACGGCGGCGGTGCGGATGACGGCGGGCGAGGCGCTGGTCGAGGCTAAGGTGGACAGACGCTCGCCAAGCTGAACTTTTTTCCACCGAGCATCCCCGCGAAGGCGGGGATCCAAGCCGAGTTCGCAGGCGACCCACGGCTTCGCCTCATCCTGAAAGTCAGCTTGCATCCCCGCCTTCGCGGGGAAGAGCGGCTGTTTGGCCCCTACTTGCTCTTCAACGCCCGGCCGGTGACGACGGCGCTGAGGCCGAACTTGCCGCGCAGGGCGTCGATGGCGGTCTCGCTCTTCAGCGCCCGGCGCTCGTCTCCGGCGAAGAAGTCGTCGGCTGCGCCGGCGGCGGGGACGAACTCGGTCAGGCCCGCGCCGATCAGGCGGTAGGACCGTCCGGCCGGCTCGGCGGCCAGCAGTTCGCGCGCCACCTGGAACAGGGTCTGGGCCGTCTGGGTGGGGACGGGCAAGGTGCGGCGACGGGTGTGGATCTTGAAGTCGGGCGTGCGCAGCTTCAGCGTCGCCACGCGGCCGGCCACCTCTTCGCGGCGCACCTGCCGGGCCACCTTCTCGCAGAGGGGCCACAGCTGGTCCTCCAGGTCTTCCCGGCGATAGAGGTCGTCGTTGAAGGTGGTCTCGGCGCTGATGGTCTTGCGCACGCTGTCGGGATCGACGGCCCGGGCGTCCTCGCCATGGGCCAGGCGATGCAGGCGCAGGCCGCCCGCGCCAAGTTCCCTGGCCAGCATCTTCAGGTCGGCGTTGGCGATGTCGCCGACCGTGCGCAGGCCCAGCCCCGCGAGGCTGCTCACCGTGGCCGGACCCACGCCTGGCAGGATCGACACCGGCTTGGTCGCCAGGAACGCCACCGCCTCGGCCGCGCCGATGGCCGAGAAGCCGCGCGGCTTGTCCAGCTCCGAGGCGATCTTGGCCAGGAACTTGTTGGGGGCCAGGCCGATGGAGACGGTCAGGTTCTGTTCGGCCTCGATGTCGCGCTGCACCTTGGCCAGCATCACCGCCGGCGGCGCGCCGTGCAGGCGTTCGGTGCCGGAAAGGTCGATCCAGGCCTCGTCCAGCGACAGCGGCTGGACCAGCGGGGTCAGGGTCGAGAGGCGGGCCATGATCAGCGCGCTCTCGTGCTTGTACTTGGCGAAGTTGGGCTTCACCACGACGGCGTCGGGGCACAGCTGCAGCGCCTTGAACATCGGCATGGCCGAGCGTGCGCCGCTCATGCGGGCGATGTAGCAGGCCGTGGTGACCACGCCCCGCTTGCCGCCGCCGACGATCACCGGCTTGTCGCGCAAGGTGGGATCGTCGCGCTTCTCGACCGAGGCGTAGAAGGCGTCGCAGTCCAGGTGCGCCATCGACAGGGCGCCCAGTTCCTCGTGGAAGACCGTGCGCGGCGAGCTGCACGACGGGCAGCGCGGCGCCTTGCGCTCGCCGGTCCAGAGACAGTCCCTGCAGAGGGCCTTCATCGTGCGTCGAGCGCCAGCGCCTCGCGGATGGCGACCTTGAGGTCGGGCCACAGGTCGATGCGGGCGTGGCGGTCGGGCGCGCTGGGGGCCAGAGGGCGCAGCCGCTCGTCGGCCACCATCTGGAAGCGACGCACGCTCGGGGCGTACTCGGCCACTGATTCCAGCTGGGGCAGCAAGTCGTCGACGAACACCGCGGGGGCCTCGACCCGCCCGGCCAGGTCGGCCGCGGACGGTCCCTTGGGGCCAGCGTTGATGATCAGCGGATAGTCGAAGCCGTGGGTCTTCAGCCAGCGGGCGCGGGTCTGGCGGCCGTGCTCGGGCGCGTTGGTCAGGATCACGATGCTGGCGTCCAGCGACAGGTCGGCCAGGGCGTCGGCCGCGCCCACGGCCGGCTCCAGGTCCTCGCCGCCGTCACGGAAGAAGTCGTCGAACAGCGCCCGGCCGGCGATCAGGTCCAGGTGCTCGGTCTCGCCCGGGCGATAGATGTTCTGGAACAGCGCGAAGCGATCGACGCGCAGTTCGAAGCCGTGCCGGCCGATGAACGCGCCGAAGCCGGCCATGAAGCGGGCCAGCACTTCGTCGACGTCCACGATGACGAGCGGGCGGTGCGCATCCAGCGTGCAGGTCTTGAGGTCGGGAGAGCGGGCGTCCATTTGTGTGCGATCGGTCGTTGGAAACGCGATTAGCGCGGGCTTAAGGATATTCGTGCGATCTGAGGATGAAGAAGCGGCGCGAATCCCTCACGTGTCGCCACGGACCGTATGGTCGGGGTCAGGATGACGAAGAAGGTCCTCATCGTCGAGGATAACGAGCTGAACATGAAGCTGTTTCATGATCTGCTCGAGGCCCAGGGCTACGAGACCCTGCAGACCCGCGAGGGACTGCAGGCGCTGTCGATCGCCCGTGAACACCGCCCTAACTTGATCCTCATGGACATCCAGCTGCCCGAGATTTCGGGTCTGGAAGTGACCAAGTGGCTCAAGGAGGACGACGATCTGTCACATATACCCGTGGTCGCTGTTACGGCATTTGCGATGAAGGGCGATGAAGAGCGGATTCGCGAGGGCGGCTGCGAGGCGTATATCTCGAAGCCCATCTCGGTGTCGCACTTCCTCGACACCATCCGCCGACTGCTGGAGAGGTAACAGGCCGTGAGCGCGCGAATCCTCGTCGTCGACGACATCGAGGCCAATGTGCGCCTGCTCGAGGCCAAGCTTTCGGCCGAGTATTATCAGGTCTCCTACGCCTATGACGGCCGGACCGCTCTGGCCAAGGCGGCCGAGGAGCTGCCCGACATCATCCTGCTCGACGTGATGATGCCCGGCATGGACGGCTTCACCGTCTGCCGCAAGCTCAAGGAAGACGCCGCCACCCGCCACATCCCGGTGGTGCTGGTCACCGCCCTCGACGGGCGCGCCGATCGCATCCAGGGCCTGGAGGCGGGCGCCGCCGACTTCCTCACCAAACCCATCGACGACGTCATGCTGTTCGCCCGCGTGCGCAGCCTGACCCGCCTGAAGATGGTCATCGACGAACTGCGCCAACGCGAGGCCTCGGGCCGCCGCATCGGCGTGATCGCCGGCGCCGCCGCCCGCCTCGACGGCATCGGCGGCCGGGTGCTGATCGTCGACGACAACGAACGCCAGGCCCAGCGCGTCGCCACCGAACTGGCGGTCGAGCACCGCCCGGTCATCGAGACCGACCTGGCCAAGGCCGAGATCAGCGCCAGCGGTCCGGTCGATCTGGTCATCGTCAACGCTGCCGCCCGCGGCTTCGACGGCCTGCGCTTCTCGGCGGCCCTGCGCTCGAACGAACGCACTCGCCATCTGCCGATCCTGGCCGTGGTGGATCCCGATGATCGCCCGCGGATGGTCAAGGCGCTGGATATCGGCGTCAACGACGTGCTGCCGCGCCCGATCGACCCGCAGGAACTGGCCGCCCGCGTCCGCACCCAGGTGCGCCGCAAGCGCTACACCGACTATCTGCGCAACAACCTCGACCACTCGTTGGAGCTGGCCGTCACCGATCCGCTGACCGGCCTGCACAACCGCCGCTACATGACCGGCCAGCTGTCGGCCCTGGTCAACCGCGCCACCATGGGCGGCGACCCGGTCTCGGCCCTGCTGATCGACATCGACTACTTCAAGAAGATCAACGACGGCTTTGGCCACGACGTCGGCGACGAGGTGCTGCGCGAGTTCGCCCTGCGCCTGGCCTCGAACGTCCGCGCCATCGACCTGCCTTGCCGCTACGGCGGCGAGGAGTTCACGGTGATCATGCCCGACACCCAGCTGGCCGACGCCGTGCGCATCGCCGAGCGCATCCGCATGCACGTGGCCGGCTCGCCGTTCCGCGTGGCCGGGGGGCAGGAAATGCTGACGGTGACCATCTCGGTCGGCGTCTCGGCAACCACCGGCGCGGGCGACACGCCCGAGGCCCTGCTCAAGCGCGCCGACAGCGGCGTCTACGAAGCCAAGGCCGCCGGCCGCAACGCCGTGGTCTGCAAGGCGGCTTAAGGCCGCCTTCTCTATGCATCATCAAGCTGGATGAAACGTGTCATCCCGGCCGGAGGATCGCGTCAGCGGTCCGTAGAGCCGGGATCTCCCACGTTTCGGATATGGCTGCTGTGGGAGATCCCGGCGCTCCGCTTCGCTACGGCCGGGATGACAAGATCACTTGGACCGCCTGAGCGGCCCCTTACTTGCCGACCTTGATCTCGAACAGCCACGGCCAGAACTTGCCCGTGACGAAGATGCGGTCGGCCTTGGCGTCGTAGGCGATGCCGTTCAGCACGTCGGCGCGGGCGGCTTCCTGCGGCGTCAGCAGGCCGGACAGGTCCAGGCGCCCGACCACCTTTCCGGTCTTGGGATCGATCCGCACGATCTGGTCGGTCTGCCAGATGTTGGCCCAGACCTCGCCCTTGATGAACTCCAGCTCGTTGATCTGGTCCACGGGCTTGCCATCGTCGGTCACCTTCACCCGGCCGATTTCCTTCAGCGTCTTGGGCTCCAGGAACCGCAGCTCGTCGGTGCCGTCGCTCATGATGATGCGGCGGTCGTCCTTGGTCAGGGCCCAGCCCTCGCCGGTGTAGCTGAAGGTCGACTTGACGGCGAAGGTCGAGCGGTCGCGCACGAAGCCGATGCCGTTCTGCCAGGTCAGCTGGATGATCTGGTCGCCCCAGTCGACGATGCCCTCGCCGAAGTACTTGGGATCAAGGTCGGCCTGCTGCTGCACCGCGCCGGTCTCCAGGTCCACCTTGCGCACCCAAGAGCGGCCTTCCAGCCCCGTGCTCTCATAGAGCTGGCCGTCGCGCACCAGGAGGCCCTCGGTGAAGGCCTGGCGGTCGTGGGGATAGGTGCGGACCACCTCGTAGCTCTGCACCGGCGCGGGCTCGGCGCAGGCGGGCAGGGCGGCCATGACGGAGAAGGCGAGGGCGAGGCGAACGATCACGCGATGAACCTATTCCAGGGACCGGAAAAACAAAAACGCCCGACGTTGCCGCCGGGCGTTTTCGAGAATCGTCGGTGCGACGAGGCGATCTTACTTGATCTTGCCTTCGCGGAATTCGACGTGCTTGCGCACGACCGGGTCGTACTTCTTCAGCACCATCTTCTCGGTCTTGGTGCGGGCGTTCTTCTTGGTGACGTAGAAGAAGCCGGTGTCCGCCGTCGAATTCAGGCGGATCTTGATCGAAGCCGGTTTGGCCATGGTCGTATCCCTGCGGTGGTCGCGCAGGTCTCCGCGCGGTCGAAATGAGAGGCGCGGAACATACGCATCAACGGGCCAAAGTCAATCGGCGCCTGAACATCGTTTGTACGGGAAGTCCACGGACCGCGCCTTGCCGCCGATTTCGCCCTCGATCCGGCCCAGAAGCCCGTCCTGGCCCTGGCTTTTGTAGATCACGCGCTGGGGAAAGTCGTGGGCGGGGTTCTCGAACACCAGCTCGCCGGGCGCGGCGCTTTTCAGCGGGAAGGCCGCGGCCGGCTGGCCCGAGGGCAGGGCGAAGAAGGTGAGTCGCCCGTCGGCCTCCTGGATTCGGGTGAACTCGTAGGCGCGCGCCTTGCCCTCGCGCACGGTGCGGCTCATGCCCAGCATCATGCCGCCGCCGGGCGCCAGCCATTGCTCCTCGACGACGCCGTTCGGGCGCTCCTGCCGCCAGCAGCCGGCGAGGAAGGCGGCCTGGTCGATGGCGGGCGCCGGGGCGGCCTGCAGGGCGAGGAGGAGGGCGAGCATGGTCAAAGCTCCGTCAGCACGGCGTTTCCGCGCAGGAATCGCATGAACGGCGCGGGGCGGTTGGGGTCTTTCAGGCGAAGCGCCGACTCGCGCAGCACCATGCGGGTGATGCTGGGCAGGTCGAGGTCGCGGGTCTCCTCGAAGGTGACCCAGGCGATCTCGTCCAGCTCGCCGCAGTCTGGCTGCGGCTCCAGGCTGAGCAGGGCGCTGGCCGGGGCCATGAAGAAGCGGGCGTCGAAGCGGCGCGGCCGGTAGGGCGGGGTGATGGCCCTGGCCACGAAGCTCAGCGGCGACAGGTCGGGCAGGGCGCCCTGGGCCAGGAACGGCCGCCAGGCGCCCGCCGCCGGGCGGGCCTGCGCGCTTTTGGCCAGCAGCACGCCCGTCTCCTCGAAGGTCTCGCGCACGGCCGCCAGGGCCAGGGCCCGGGCCAGACGCGCGGGCGAGGGGTGGCGGGGCTCGGTGGTCAGGCGCACGGCGACCTCGGGGGCGAGTTCGGTCGCCGACGGCGCGCCATAGTCGCCGCGATCGACCCGGCCGCCGGGAAACACCCACTTGCTGGCCATGAAGGCATGGCCGCGATTGCGACGGCCCATCAGCACCCGCGGGACGGGGCCGTCGTCGCGCACCACGATCAGCGTGGCGGCATGGCGCGGACGGATGACGCCGGAGGCGGGGTCCAGCGCCTCGCCGTCGTCCTTGGAGTCGAATGCAGGCTCGGTCATGAGCGAAGCTTAGTCTTCGGCGGGCGCGTGGAAAGCCGTTCCTTAGGTAAAGCGTCGGCGGCCTTGACCCGGCGGCCGGAACCGCCAAGCTCGCCGCAAAGTCTTCTCTAGGAGTCGGGAATGGGCGTGCGCGCGAAGGTTTCGGTTCTGGCCCTGATGGCGGCGAGCGCCATGTCCGTCCCCGCATTGGCCGCGCCGGCCGCAGCCAAGGTCGAGGCGGCGGCCAAGGCGGCCCAGCCCAAGGTGGTGGCCTGGCGGCGCGACGTCCACGAGCATCCGGAACTCGGCAACCAGGAGGTCCGCACCGCGGCCCTGGTGGCCAAGGAACTGAAGGCGCTCGGCCTTGAGGTCCGCGAGGGCGTCGGCAAGACCGGCGTCGTGGGCGTGCTGAAGGGCGGCAAGCCCGGCAAGGTCGTGGCCCTGCGCGCCGACATGGACGCCCTGCCGGTGCTGGAAAAGACCGGCCTGCCGTTCGCCTCCAAGGCTACCGCCACCTGGGAAGGCAAGAGCGTTCCGGTCATGCACGCCTGCGGCCACGACACCCACGTGGCCATGCTGCTGGGCGCGGCCACGGTGCTGGCCGGCATGAAGAACGACATCGCCGGCACGGTGGTGTTCATCTTCCAGCCGGCCGAGGAAGGCCCCCAGGCGGGCGACGAGGGCGGCGCTAAGCTGATGATCGCCGACGGCGCGCTCGACACCCCCAAGGTCGACGCCATCTTCGGCGTTCATATCGGTCCGGGCGACGCCCACGCCCTGAACTATCGCCCCGAAGGCTTCTATGCCGGCGCCGATCGCCTCACGATCACCGTCAAGGGCAAGCAGACCCACGGGGCGCGCCCCTGGGCCGGCATCGACATGGCCAGCATCTCGGCCGACATCGTCCAGGCCCTGAACCAGATCGCGGCCCGCCAGATCGATGTCGGGACCTCGCCCACGGTGCTGACCATCGCCACCATCAACATGGGCGTGCGCAACAACATCATCCCCGAGGACCTGGTGATGAGCGGCACGCTGCGCACCTTCACGCCCGAGCGGAAGGCCGAGGTGATCGCCAAGACCCAGAAGGCGGTGGCTGCCATCGGCGACCGCTATGGCGCCAAGGCCGAGGCGGTGTTCACCCAGCCCTATCCGGTCACCTGGAACGACGCGGCCCTGTCCAAGTGGGTCAAGGCTTCGCTGGAAAAGGCCTCGCCCGGCAAGGTCGACGACCAGGCCGCCCTGGTCACCGGCGCCGAGGACTTCTCGCTCTACGGCCAGAAGGTCCCGGCCGTGTTCGTCCAGCTGGGCGGCCGCAAGGCCGACGTGCCGGCCGCCGGCGCCCCGGCCAACCACTCGCCCTATTTCGACATCGACGAGGCGGTGCTGGAGACCGGCGTAAAGGCCGAGGTGTTCATGGCGCTGGACTACCTGGCGAAGAGGTAGGGGGAGGACCCCCTCAGTCGGCTTCGCCGACAGCTCCCCCAGAGGGGGAGCATCTTTGCGCCGGCGCCTGCAAATCCTCCCCCTCTGGGGGAGGTGGCCCGGAGGGCCGGAGGGGGTTTTGCACCGCCCCCTCGCATTTTCCCACAAAGCGCCTATCTAACCGCCCCATGACCGACGCCGCCCCCCAGATCCTGTCCGACGACCTCGTTTCCGCCTTCCAGATCGAAGGCCTGCCCGTGCGTGGCCGCGTGGTGCGGCTGGGTGCGGCGGTCAACGAGGTGCTGACCCGCCATTCCTATCCCGAGCCCGTGGCCAACCTGCTGGGCGAGGCCTGCGCGCTGGCCGCGCTGGTCGGCTCGAGCCTGAAGTTCGAGGGCCGCCTGATCGTCCAGGCCCAGGGCGACGGCCCGGTGCGCTACGTGGTCGTCGACTACGACACCAGCGGCGGCATGCGCGGCTATTGCCGGTTCGACCCCGACGAGGTGGCGGCCGTCTCGGAAGGCTTCTCGCGTCCGGGCGCCAAGACCCTGCTGGGCGGCGGCGTGTTCATCATGACGCTCGACCAGGGCGCCGACATGGAACGCTACCAGGGCGTCACGGCCATCGAGGGCGAGAGCCTGGCCCTGTGCGCCGAGCAGTACTTCATGCAGTCGGAACAGATCCCGACCCGCGTGCGCCTGGCCGTCGGCCAGGTCGACACCGGCGAGGGCCTGTCCTGGCGCGCCGGCGGCATCCTGATCCAGACGATCGCCGGCGACGAGACGCGCGGCGAGACCAAGGAAGCCTGGAACCACGCCCAGGCGCTGTTCGAGACCACGGGCGAGGACGAGCTGATCGACCCGACCGTGCCGACCACCACCCTGCTGTGGCGCCTGTTCAACGAGGATGGCGTGCGCCTGATCGACGAGAAACCGCTGCGTGCCTTCTGCCGCTGCTCGGAAGAGCGGATCGGGGTGGTGCTGCAGTCCTTCTCGCCCGAAGAGAAGGCCGAGATGATCGAGCCGGACGGCAAGATCCACGTGACCTGCGAGTACTGCTCGCGCGTCTACGCGCTCGAGCCCGACGGCGAGGCGTAAAGCAGGAGGAACCTCCCCCTCTGGGGGAGGCGATCGCGCAGCGATCGGTGGGGGGAGTGATTGCGATCTCCCCCAGCGCTTAGATAGCTGAAAACGGCCCCCCACCGGCCTTCGGCCGCCTCCCCCAGAGGGGGAGGTTCCTGGAGCGCTGAGGGGGTCTTCTCGGCCTAGTGCCGTCCTTCCGGCCGCCTGATGACGTACTCATGCGTCAGGTCCAGGTCGAGCCGCACTGAGCCGGCCGGCGGTTCGCCGCCGTCCAGGTGGGGCCGCTCGCCCAGCACCAGATAGGCCTGGGCGCTGGGTTCGAGATTGTTGAAGCTGATCTTCGACGAGCCGCCCGGCGGGATCGACCGCGCCAGGCTCACGGGCCTGGTCGGCGCCTTCTGAAACACCACGACCGTCGAGTTCTGGACGTCGTCGCTCTGGTTGATGAGGGTGAGCTCGTAGTCGGCCACGCCGCAACCTCCCTATGTGTTCGCGGTCTTGCGCCGCTAGGGAAGTAAACGCGTAACATCGTTACTTGGCAACGGCGCCGTTCGGCGGCCCCGTCAGCCGTAGGTGACCGAGAAGGTTCCGTCCGGCTGCTGGATGACCGTGGCGGTGGTCTGCGCCCGTCCGGTGAAGTCGATCTCGGCGGCTCCGGCGACCAGGCCAGCGTCCATCACCTCGCCCGGCGCATAGTCCCCGACGGCCACATAGTAGGTGTGGATCGGGCGGATGGTGCTGATCGTGTTCGGCAGGGCCGGGAAGGTCATGGTCGGGACCGGGATCGGCGAGGCGGCCATGCGCGCCACCCCCAGCACGTAGCCGTTGCTCGGGGTGAAGTCCGATCCCGTGACGATCGCGAAGGTTCCCGGCGGGGCCGAGCCCGGGCTGGTGACCGAGGTGAAGCCGGTGGGCGAGCCGCCGCTGAAAGTCACCGTGTCATGGGTCTGGGTGTTGACCGGCGCCACGCCGCCGCTTTGGGTCCGGCCGTTGGCCGGCGGCTCGCTCCAGTAGGCGTAGATGGTCTCGTCGAAGGTGATGCGGTCGAAGCCGCCGTTGGTCACGCTGGGAAAGGTCGCCCAGGCGTTGGTGTAGCCCTGCGGCGAGCCCGCCGAGGCCAGTTCGGGCTGCTGCACGAACAGCACGTAGCTCCTGGCGGCCTGGGACTGGTTCCAGATCTGGATGGTGTAGGACGTCATCGCCTCGGTTCCCCCGTTCGAGAACGATGACGTACTATCTCAAGGTTGCGTTTTCGGAAACGCGATCCTCGCGTCAGTTCACCCGGCGCGAGGCGCCCGGCAGGTGCAGCGAGAACTCGGGGATGTGCGCGTCGAACGCCTCGCCGGCCTCGGTCACCATCTGGTAGCGGCCGACCATCGTGCCCGAAGGGGTGGGCAGCGGGCAGTTGGAGACGTAGCGGAACGCCTCTCGCGGCTTCAGCTCGGGCTGCTCGCCGACCACGCCCGAGCCCTCGACCTCGTTGCTGCGGTTCATCGCGTCGGTGACCTTCCACCAGCGCGCGACCAGATGCACGGTCTCGACGCCGTGGTTCTCGATCTCGACGGTGTAGGCCCACAGGTAGAGGCCCTGCTCGGGCGAGGATTCCTCGGGCAGGTAGCAGGGGGCGACCCGCACGACGATGTCGCGCGTGCGGGCCTCGTAGATCCCGGTGTCGGGGCCGCGGCGCCGACGGATCCGCTTCAGCGGCGGGCTGGACTCACGCCTGGTCGAGCGCACGGGTCACGTCTCGCGTCAGGTCAGGCAGGCTTTCGAGGCCGACGGACAGGCGCACGCCGCCCTCGGTGACGCCCAGCAGCGGGCGCATTTCCTCGGGCACCGAGCGGTGCGTGGTGGTCGGCGGGTGGGTGGCCATCGACTTGGCGTCGCCCAGGTTGTTGGAGATGTCGACGATCTCCAGCGCGTTCAGGAACTTGAAGGCCGCCTCGCGCGAGCCGAGGTCCAGCGCGATCACGGTGCCGCCGCCGGTCATCTGCTTCTTGGCCACCTCGTAGCCGGGGTGGTCGGTGCGGAACGGGTAGAGGACCTTGGTTACCTTCTTGTGGCCGGCCATGACGTCGGCCAGCGCCGCGGCGGTGTCGGTCTGGCGGCGAACGCGCAGGTCCAGCGTCTCCAGGCCCTTGAGCATCACCCAGGCGTTGAACGGCGACAGCGACGGGCCGGTGTGGCGCATGCTGTCGCGGTAGAATTCCTCGTTGATCGCCTCGGTGGTCAGGATCGCCCCGCCCAGCACCCGGCCCTGGCCGTCGATGTGCTTGGTGGCCGAATAGACGACGACGTCGGCGCCCAGCTCCAGCGGCTGCTGGAAGATCGGGGTGGCGAACACGTTGTCGACGATGACCTTGGCGCCGACGGCGTGGGCCAGCTTCGACACCGCAGCGATGTCGGTGATCTCCAGCACCGGGTTCGAGGGCGTCTCGATCAGCACGGCCTTGGTGTTGGCCTTGATCGCCGCTTCCCAGGCCGAAAGGTCGGTGGCGTCGACGAAGGTGGTCTCGACGCCGAAGCGCGGCAGCCACTCGGCGATCAGCCAGCGGCACGAGCCGAAGAGGGCGTTGCCGGCCACCACGTGGTCGCCGGCGCGCACCAGGCCCATCAGCGCCGAGTGGACGGCGGCCATGCCGGTGGCCGTGGCGCGGCACACCTCGGCGCCTTCCAGCAGGGCCAGGCGGTCCTCGAACATCTTCACGGTCGGATTGTTGAAGCGCGAATAGACGAAGCCCGGATCCTCGCCCGAGAACCGGCGGTCGGCGCCCTCGGCGCTGTCGTAGGTGAAGCCCTGGGTCAGATAGAGCGCCTCGGCGGTCTCCATGAACGGCGAACGGGCCAGCCCTCCGCGGATCAGCTTGGTGGCGACGTCCCAGTTCTTCGGATCTTCGGACACGGCTTCCTCGACGCAGCAGTCACAATTCGGCGGCATAAGGGGTTTGGCGGCCCGCAGGGTCAAGCGCCCAGGGTCTTATTTCAACATCAGAATGCCTGGAGGCGAGCCGCGCGCGCTCAGCCTTGCCTTACGCGCGAGGTTTAGAGAGTGTGCCGCCAATGACCGACGCCCACGCCGCAGGGATTCTGCCCTGCCAGACCATCGAGTCCCTGATCGCCCAGGAGGCGATCACCTCGCAGACCCCGTTCGACCGCGACCAGGTCCAGCCCGCCAGCCTCGACCTGCGCCTGGGCGTGCGCTGCTGGCGCGTGCGGGCCTCGTTCCTGCCAGGCGTCGCCCGCCGCGTGCCCGACCGCCTCAAGGACGTGGCCATGCACGAGCTGGACCTGTCGAAGGGCGCGGTGCTGGAGAAGGGTTGCGTCTACATCGCCGAGATCCAGGAGCGCCTGGCGCTGCCGGCCAATGTGGCCGCGCGCGGCAACCCGAAGAGCTCCACCGGCCGGGTCGACGTGTTCGTCCGCCTGCTCAGCGACCACTCCAAGGCCTTCGACGACATCGAGGCCGGCTATGAGGGCCCGCTCTACATCGAGATCGCGCCGCAGACCTTCTCGGTGCTGGTCCGCGCCGGCACGCGCCTGAACCAGCTGCGCCTCAAGCGCGGCGACCCGGTCAAGCTGACCATCCGCAGCGTCGGTGTCGACCTGACGCCGGGCGACACGGGCATCGTCGGCTTCCGCGGCCGCCGCCACGCCGGCGTCGTCGACCTCGACCATGAGGACGGCCACGATCCGCGCGACTTCTGGGAGCCGCTGGAGACTCGTCATGGCGAGCTGCTGCTCGATCCGGGCGAGTTCTACATCCTGGCCTCCAAGGACGACGTCGAGATCCCGGTCATGGAAGCGGCCGAGATGACCCCGATCGATCCGTCGGTCGGCGAGTTCCGCGTCCACTACGCCGGCTTCTTCGACCCGGGTTTCGGCACCGAGGAGGCCGGCGCCGTCGGCTCCAAGGGCGTGCTCGAGGTCCGCAGCCACGAGACGCCGTTCCTGCTGGAGGACGGCCAGACGGTGGCGCGCCTGGTCTACGAGCCCCTGACCGAGCGTCCCGCGCGCCTCTATGGCGAGGGCGGTTCGCACTACCAGCGCCAGGGCCTGAAGCTTTCGAAGCACTTCAAGGCGTGGCGTTAGGCCGCGGCGCGTCGCGCTCGCCTGGTTAACCCGCTCTCGCCTAGCGTGGTCCCCGTGTTTTAGTCGGGGACGGCGTATGGTTCTGGCTTGGATCAGGGGCGCGGCGGCGGCCGTCGTGGCGCTGGCCGCGCTGTCGGGCGCGGCCCATGCGGCGCCGGCCATGTGGGAGGTCAGCGATGGCGACTCCCGCATCTATCTGTTCGGCTCGATGCACGTGCTGTCGCCGGACGTACGCTGGCGCACCCCGGCCTTCGACCGCGCCTACGCCCGCGCCGACAAGCTGTGGTTCGAGACCCGCGTCGACGCCGATCCCGTGGCCGTAAAGGCGCTGGTCGACCGTTACGGCGTCGACCTCGACCGTTCCCTGACCGAGAAGCTGCCGCCGCGCACCGTGGCCAGCCTGCGCGCGGCGCTCGACAGCCGCGGCGCCAGCCTCGACCGCGTCGACCGCCTGCGGCCCTGGGCGGCGGCGATGATGCTGTCGGTGCTGCCGATGACCCAGGCCGGCGGCTCGGTGGACGCCGGGGCCGACGCGACCGTCACCCGCCAGGCCGTGCGCGCCGAAAAGCCGGTGCTGGCCTTCGAGAGCTTCGAGCAGCAGCTGCGCCTGTTCGCCGACCTGCCCGAGACCGTCGAGGTGCAGTACCTCGACGACGTCGCCGCCGAGCAGGTCGCGCCGCCGCGCCGAGGCGTCGACCTGCAGCAGGCCTGGTTGAAGGGCGACGTCGACCGCCTGGGCGCGATCCTGGTCGAGGGCATGCGCCGCGACCGGCCAGAGCTCTACGAAGCCCTGCTCAAGCGCCGCAACCTGGCTTGGGCCGAAGTCCTGGATCGCGAGATGGCCGGCGCCGGCGTCGAGCTGGTCACGGTCGGGGCCCTGCATATGGCCGGACCGGACGGCCTGCCGGCCCTGATGAAGGCGCGCGGCTATCGCGTGCGGCGGGTGCAGTAACCGCGCGAAGCGGTGCATGGTCGGCCCATGACCGCGCCCGACCCCGACTGGCTTGCCGACTTCATGCGCGCCGAGCGCCTGGACGCCGGCTTCGTCGAGATCTTTCGCCGCCTGCACCGTCCCCTGGCTAAGCGGATCGGCGCGGCGGCGCGCGCCCATGGCCGGCCGGGCTTCGTCGCCGGCCTGTCGGGGCCACAAGGGTCGGGCAAGTCGACCCTTGTGGCGGTGATCGCCCGGCTGCTGGAGGGCGAGGGCCTGAAGGTCGCCGTCCTGTCGCTGGACGATCTCTATCTGACCCGCGCCGAGCGTCTGGTCCTGGCGCGGGAGGTCCATCCGCTGCTGGTCACGCGTGGGCCGCCGGGCACGCACGATGTGGACCTCGGTCTCTCGGTGCTCGACGGACTGGCGGGGCAGGGGGCGATCGCCCTGCCGCGCTTCGACAAGGCCGCCGACGACCGCGCCCCGCGCCAGGCCTGGCCGGTGTTCGACGGGCCGGCCGACGTGGTGCTGCTGGAGGGCTGGTGCCTGGGCGCGCGCCCGCAGGGGGCGGCGGCGCTGGCCGCGCCGGTCAACGCCCTGGAGCGCGACGAGGACCCGGACGGCGCCTGGCGCGGCTTTATCGACGCCGCCCTGGCCGGATCGTACGGCGATCTGTTCTCGCGGATCGACTGGCTGGCGGTGCTGACCGCCCCCGACTTCGCCGCCGTGCGGGCCTGGCGTCGCGAGCAGGAGGCCAAGCTCCAGGCGAAGCTGGCGGCGCGTGGGGCGCGGGGAGGGCTGGATCCGGCGGCTCTCGAACGCTTCCTCGACCACTACGAACGGCTGACGGCCTGGTGCGCCCGGGACCTTCCCGGACGGGCCGACCTTCACGTGGCGCTGGATGCGGCGCGGCGACCGCTTACGCCGTCCTGAGTCGCGCAAAGCGCAAGTCGATGAACATGTTCAAGCTGTCGCGCGGCATGGCGTCGCACTACATATGGTGTTGGCTACGTTAACCGTCACCAAGTGCTAGTGTCGGGTTGTTGCGATTACACGCAGATTCGATTTTCGATCCGCGCCGCGTCGACGGGAGCCCCGCGTCATGAACCGCCTCTTCTCCGGCCCGTTCTCGACCCACAGCCAGCGCGTGGCCGCCTGGGAGCGCGCCGAGCGCATCCCCGGCTGCGACAAGGCCGTGTGGCGCTGCGACGCCGACGGACGGGTGATCCGCTGGGACGACTACGGCGACCGCTTTTCGCAATACGGCTGGCTGATCCATGCCGACCCCAAGGCCCACTGGCTGGCCAAGGCCCTCGGCGTCGCCGCTCCGGCCCCGCTGCACTGGCGCAGCGGGCGCATCGCCGCCTAAACGCGAATTTTGTCCAGGGTCCTTGACACGACTCTGCGCTTTGATGTCAATGTTCCTTGTCATTTTGACGGGGGAGCTTGGCATGTCGGGGCAAAGACTGGCGCGGCGACGGCTTGTGGCCGCGGTGGCCTATTCGTTTGGCGCGGCCTTGGTGCTCGGCATTGCGGCCTCCCTGATCGGCGAACTGGGCAAGCGAAAGCCTGAGTTCGCCATCTTTTCGTTGGTCGTCATCGCGTTGTCGGTCATCGGGGTCATGGCTCTGGTGCTGTGGCTCTGCGCGCGCTGGTGGAGCGCCGCCGACGAGGCCGCGCGTGAAGCCCACAAGTGGTCCTGGTACTGGGGCGGCTCGACGGGCCTGGCCCTGGCCGCCGTGCCCTACATCCTGCTCCACGCCATGCCCGGAGCCACCGAGGCCGCGTTGCCGGTCGGCATGACCACCACCGAGGCTGTGCTGTTCGGCATGGCCTTGCTCGGCGGCTTCCAGCTGGTCGGTTACGGCCTGTTCTGGATCGGCTGGTGGCTGAAGCGGCGCTAGGGGAGGGAACGCCATGAACGCCTTTCTCAAGAACACCCGCCCGGCGCCGGCCAAGGCCGCCATCCTGGTCCTCGTCGGCGTGGTCGGCGTCGGCGGCTCGATGGCGATGCTGCTGCTCGGGCGCGGCCAGTGGCCCACCTATGTCGGCGCCGTCGCCATGGCCTTCGCGGCCGCGGCCTTCGCCTCCACCGCCCGCCGGCTCTATGGCGGCGAGCCGGTGCGTCCGGCGATGCGCGGTTTCCTGATCGGCTTCCTCGGCGCGATGACCGCCTATGTCGTCCTGCTGCTCGGGGCGGTCCAGCTCTACATGGCGGGGCTGACGCAGGGCGCGCTCGGCTACGCCGCAGCCCTGGCGCCGGTGATCGCGCTGATCGCCGCCTTCGCCAGCCTCGGCCTCTATGTCTTGCGCGAGACCGACGAACTGTTGCGGCGGATCACGGTCGAAAGCCTGCTGTGGGCCCTTGGCGCGACCCTGTCGCTGGCCACCGCCTGGGGCGTTCTGGAGGCCTTCGGCAAGGCGCCGCATCTGCAGCTGTGGGTGGTCGCGCCGGTCTTCGCCGTGGTGTTCGGCCTCGCCCAGGGCCTGGTGTCCTGGCGCTACCGCTGAGGCCGCGATGAAGAACCGCCTCAAGGTGCTGCGCGCCGAACGCGACTGGAGCCAGGCCGACCTGGCCCAGAGGCTCGACGTCTCGCGCCAGACCATCAACGCGCTGGAGACGGGCAAGTACGATCCCAGCCTGCCGCTGGCCTTCAAGATCGCCCGCCTGTTCGGCCAGCCCATCGAAGCCATTTTCCAGGACGAGGACTGACATGACCGTCGCTTCGGAAAGCCAGAAACTTTCGCCCCGCACCCGTCGCGCCCTGATCATGCTGGCCGTCGGCGCGCCGGCGGGCTTCATCGCCGGCCGCGTCCTGATCTGGCTCAAGCGCCAGGGCTACTGGCAGGGCCTGGAGCTGTCGGGCGGCGACGTCGTCTCGCTGGGACTGGCCGCCTTCCTGGTGACCGTGGGCCTGGCGACTATGATCGTCAGCCTCAGCCGCAAGGCGCTGGGCCGCCAGATCAACGGCGACGACCAGACCAGGGCCGCGACACCCGCCCAGGCCAGCTTCTATGCGGGGCAGGGCGGGGTGCTGGTGCTGGCCGGCGTGATGCTGGCCGCGCCGCCCCTGGCCGGCGCGCTGTTCGTGCCGCTGTCGCCGCTGCTGGCCTCGGCGGTCATGACCGGCCTGATCACCGTCTTCCTGGTCCAGACCGTCGGCAACATCACGCTGTGGGTGCGCAGCGACGAGCTGATGCGCCGGACCATGGCCGAGACCGCCGCGGTCTCCTACGGCCTGCTGCAGGGGCTGCTGTTCCTGTGGGCGGCCGGCGAGAAGCTCGCCCTGTTGCCGCCGCTCACCCTGTGGGACGCCGTCAACGTCAACATGATCGGCTACCTGCTGATCTCGATGATCATCGCCTGGCGGCGAGGCTTCGTCGACTAGCCCCCGGTTTCCACCACCGTTCCCGAACCGATTTCACTTAAAGAGGATCCGAATGCTGCGTTCGTCCGTCAAAGCCGCCCGTCGCCTCGTCGTGGGCCTGGTTTCCGTCCTCGCCCTGGGCGCGGCCACGCCGTCCCTGGCCGATCCGGCCCTGTGGAAGATCAAGGACCACGACTCCACCATCTACCTCTTCGGCACCGTCCACGTGCTGCGCCCCGAGACCCAGTGGCGTTCGGCCAAGCTGGACGGCGCCCTGAAGTCGACCGACGAGTTGGTGCTGGAAGTGGTCGGCGCCGACGACATGGCGGTGATGCAGCCGCTGATCATGAAGTACGGCATCGACCAGTCCACGCCGCTGTCCAAGAAGCTGTCGCCGGCCGACTGGGAGAAGACCAAGGCTTACGGCCAGGAGATGGGCATGCCGGCCGCGGCGCTCGAGGCCTTCCGTCCGTGGATGGCCGCCATCACCCTGGCCATGGCTCCGATGGTCAAGGCCGGCTTCGATCCCAAGAAGGGCGTCGAGCAGGTGCTGACCGCCGAAGTCAAGGCCGGCGGCAAGGGCCTGGGCTCGCTGGAGACCGCCGAGCAGCAGATCCGCTTCTTCGCCGACCTGCCGGCCACCGACGAGGTGTCGCTGCTAAAGTCGACGCTGGAAGAGGTCGATGAAGGCCCCGCCAAGCTCGACGCCCTGGTCAAGGCCTGGGCCGAGGGCGACCTGACGACCCTGGAAAGCCAGTTCGTCACCGAGATGCGGACGAAGTACCAGCCGCTCTACCACACCCTGATCGTCGGCCGGAACACGGCCTGGGCCGACCAGCTGAAGACCAAGCTCGACGGCAAGGGCGTCAGCTTCGTCGCCGTCGGCGCGGGCCACCTCGTCGGTCCCGACAGCGTCCAGGCGCTGCTGGCCAAGCGCGGGATCAAGGTCGAGCGCGTCCAGTAGGACGCGTTCAGCCCTCCGCGGCCCGCAGGTAGATCGATCGCTTCGGCGTGCTCATCACGCGCCGAAGCATCGGCTCGAACGCCTCCAGCGGCAGTGTCTCATAGGCCGGATCGAAGGCCGGCTGGTCGTACTGGTGGCAGAACTTGGCCGTACGCTCGAAGTGCGGGTGGCCCCTGAAGGCCTCGCGCATGTCGCGGTCCAGCCCCAGGTGATGAAAGAAGTAGTAGCCCTGGAAGATCGCGTGGTTGGCCACCATCCAGTGGTTGGCCTCCGACACGAAGGGCTGGACGATGGCGGCGGCGATGTCGGCGTGGTTGCGCGGGCCCAGGATGTCGCCGATGTCGTGGAGCAGGGCGCAGACGACGTATTCCTCGTCCTCGCCGGCCAGGTGGGCCCGGGTGGCGGTCTGCAGGCTGTGCTCCAGCCGGTCCACCGCGAAACCCCCGCAATCGCCCTGCAGCAGCTGCAGGTGCTTGATCAACCGGTCGGGCAGTTCGCGCCCGTACTCGCCGGCCGCCTGGGCGATGATGCCCCAGTCCTCGGCCGTGCCCTCGGTCATGGCGTGGAAGCGCGCGCGGGGGTGATCCTCGCCGTCGGCCATCGCGTTCTCCTCCCGAACGTCTGTTTGACGGCCAGCGTGCGCCGCGCGCGGGCGGGCGTCAACGTTTCGAGATGAGGCGAGGAGATTGGAGCGGGCGAGGGGAATCGAACCCCTGACATTCAGCTTGGGAAGCTGACGTTCTACCTCTGAACTACGCCCGCACGGGTCGCGAGCGACCGTGGAGGTCGTGCTTAGCCGGTCTTGCCGCATCGCTCAAGCGTTGAAGGACGGCCTTTCACAGCCAAAGAAAAAGGCCCGCCGTCACCGGCGGGCCCCCTTCGTTTCCGGGCGGCGGGATCAGGCCGTCGCCGGCGTCTTGGTCAGCCGCACCGACAGCGCCAGCACAGCCGCGCCCAGCACCAGGCTGGCGTCCATGATCCAGGCGACCGGATCGACGCTGTGGCCGGTGTTCAACGCCAGGTGGACCAGCGCCACCAGGACGAGGCTGACCGCAGAGGCCAGGCGCAGGCGGACCGAGATCACCTGCGGCGTCCACAGGAACGCGCTGGCGGCGGCCAGCAGGGTCACCCCGCCCCACACGACCACCGGCGGGACGCCCTGGGCCAGGAGGGCGACCATGGCCGCTACGCCGTAGGCCAGGGGCTGGCTCCAGCAGAAGGCGACCCACACCCGCTCCCAGCGCGGGGCCGGGCGGCCCTTGTCGCGTCGGCGGGCCAGCCAGATGGCCACGCCGCTGGCGGTCACCGCCGTCAGGCCCAGGCCCAGCAGGAAGTAGGCGACCTTCACCGGCCAGCCGCCGAACCAGCCGAAGTGCAGCGGCGTCAGGCTGGCGTAGATGGCCATGCCGACATTGCCGCTCTCGAAGCCCGCCTCGCCCAGCACCTTGGCGTTGCCGTCGACGATGAACATCTCGCCGCGCGACAGCTTGCCGGGCGTGACCCGGTTGATGCTCATGTGCTGGCCGGTCTCGCCGGGATGTTCGACGAAGATGTAGTTGAAGCCCGCTTCCGGGTGCTTGGCCTGCAGGACCGAAAGGCCCTTGGCCACGTCGACCACCGGGGCCGGGCGCGGGTTGTCGGCCACGGCCGGGCCGCTGAACAGGGCGAAGACCTTCTCGCGGTTCCCGTCGAACACCACCATGGCCAGCACGCCGACGATCAGGACGGAAAGGCCCAGGAACGCGCCGGTCAGCGACACCACCACGTGGAAAGGCAGGCCCCACACCGAGATGCGGTTGTGCAGGTCGGCCTCCTGCAGGCGCTTGGAGCCGCCCCAGCGAAACGCGAAGGCGTCCTTGAACACGCGCGGATGCGACAGCACGCCCGAGACCAGCGACGACAGCAGGGCCACCCCGGTCAGGCCGACCAGGAAGAAGCCCCAGCTGCCCGGCAGGTGCAGGGCGGTGTGCAGCTTGGCCTGGAACTCGCTGAAGGGCGTGCGCTGCTCGGCGACGATCTTGCCCGAAGCGTCGGCGAAGAAGGTGTGCTCGCCGCCCTTGGCGTCGTCGCCGTGCACCGACAGGCGGGGCAGGGCGGGCTCGGGCATGCGGATGAACAGGTCGTGGGCCTTGGGGTTCCTGGCCAGCACCTCTTCGAAGGCCGCGCCGACGGCCGCCGGCGTGACGCTGTGCAGCACGGGGGCGGTGGGCTGCTCCCAGCGATTGAACTCGTTGGTGAACACCGCCACCGCGCCCGAGAAGCAGACGAGGTAGATCAGCGCCGCGAACGCCAGGCCCAGCGCCGAGTGGCCGGCCAGCATGGCGCGCACGAAGGGGGCAGGGATCTTCGGCCAGATCGGCTTGCCGGGTTTGGGTTTTTGTTGCGGGGCGTGCATCAGAGGGAGCCCTTCAGGAACACGGCGCCGAAGCCGGCGACGGTGACGCCGATCAGCACGGCCAGGGCGCGCAGGATCTTGTCGTCCGACAGGGTCCAGGCCATGCCGCCGGCCCACAGGAACGGCACCAGCATGCCGCCGATGATCAGGCGGGTCTTGACCTCGGCCGGGAAGCAGACGGCCACGGCCAGGCCCACGGCCATGGCCGCAGCCCCGCCCAGCGGCCCGGCCAGGAAGCCGCGCAGCCAGCCGCGCCAGGCCACCCGTCGGCGGTCGGACGGTTCCAGCGCCAGCTCGCGCGGCGCCTTGCGCTTGGCCTCGCGCAGCTCGACCCCGGCGGCCACCAGGGCCAGGGCTACGGTCGAGGCCAGCGCCAGCACGATCGAGGGACCGCGCGCCGCGCCCAGGAACGGCACGGAAACAGCCACGGCGATCGCCAGCAGCGCCCAGCCGCCGACGATCAGCCAGGGGCGCCGCGCGTCGGCGTGGGTCCAGGCGCGCCGCAGCAGCAGCGCGCCCCCCAGGGCCAGTGGCGCGAGAGCCAGACCGCCCAATCCCACCATGGGCCCGATCACCAGCGCGCCTCCAGGCTGACGCCCAGCACACGCGGCTCGCCCAGCAGGGCCACGGCGAAGTCGGGGCGGCTGTACTGGCTGTACTTCTCGTTCAGCAGGTTCTTGCCGAACACGTAGGCGCCCCAGCGATCGCTCTCGTAGCCGAAGCGGCCGTTGACCAGGGTGCGGGCGTCGGCGATGCGGCCGTCCTGTTCGCCGCCGGCCTCTGTGAAGGCCTTGGCGCGGTAGTTCAGATTGAGGTTGGCCACCAGGCCGTTGTCCCAGCGATAGTCGCCGCCCAGCGCGAAGGTCCAGTGCGGCGCATAGGGGAACTCCGAGCCCGACAGGTTGCGGGTGTCGGTGCCGGTCTGGACGTTGAACTCGTCGAACTCGGTCTTGGTGTGGCCAAGCGAGGCCCACCATCCGGCGTTCGGCGTCACGCGCTGGGCCAGTTCCAGCTCGAAGCCGTAGAGGTGCGAGGAGCCGGCGTTCTCGACCTGGTAGTCGTACTGGTTGAGGCCCAGGTTCAGCGACACCTGCTGGTCGGTCCAGTCGACATAGTAGGCGTTGGCGTTGGCCGTCAGGCCCCACTGCGGCCAGTAGGTGCGCAGCGAGAACTCGTAGTTCCAGGTGTATTCGGGGTCGTAGGGCACCACGGTGGCGCGGGCGGTGTTGATCGCCGTGCCGCCCGAGCGGTAGCCGCGCTGGACCACGAAGCTGGCCGAGACGTCGTCGGTGAAGGCGTACTTGGCGCCGAGCTTGGGCAGGAAGGCCTCGAACTGACGCGTCGTCTCGGGCGAGGGCGCGCCGGCCTGGGCGACCATCGAGCCGACGAACTGGTTCACCAGCACCACATAGGGGGCCAAGGCGCCGAAGGCCGACGGGGTGGGGTAGACGCCGGCGAAGCGCGCGGTCTGCACCGAGCTCTGGGTGTTCTTCTCGCGATCGTAGCGGAAGCCGGCCAGCACGCTGAGCTTGGGCGTCACGGCGAAGCTGCCGTCGGCGAAGAGGGCGGTGGTCTCCACCAACTCCGGCGCGTCGGAGGTGTAGTCGACCGGGATGACGGGCAGGGCGGCGATGTAGGCGTTTGCGAAGGCGTTGGCCTGGGCCAGGGCCTGGGGCTGGGTGATGCCGGGCACGCTGCCCATCAGGGTCGAGGTCAGCACGCTGACCAGGGTGGCGCGCGGGAATTCCACGTTGGTCAGGCTGGCCGACTTGCGGTCGGCGTCACGGGTGGCGTGGAACAGGCCGACCAGGCCTTTGAGCCGCTTGCCCTCGTAGTTCAGGCGCACTTCCTGGCTGGCCGTCTCGATCCGCTCGTTCTGGCCGCCGTACGACAGGGTCTGCGGCCCCAGGTCGCCGTCATAGCGCTGGATGAGATCCACCTGGCTCCACGAGGCCACGCCCGACAGGGTGAAGCGCTCGCTCAGCTTCTGCTCCAGCTCCAGGGTGGCGATGTCGGTGGTGATGTCGCTGGTGTTGGGATTGTTGGTCGTGGTGACGCGGTGGTCGTAATAGTCCGGCGTGTCGGTGCGGCTGTAGGTGTAGAGATAGCCCGACTTGCGCTCGTTGTGGCTCATGGTGGCGATGGCCTTGAAGCCCTCGGCCGCCGCCGGCGTCAGCAGCAGCTTGCCGCGGATCATGCGCGTGTCGAGGGCGTCGTCGTCGACCTTGCGCGTGGTGTTGTAGATGAAGCCGTCGCTCTGGCGGTCCTCGGCGGCGATGCGGAAGGCCAGCTGGTCCTCGACGATCGGGCCGCCGCCGGCGATCGCGATCGAGCGGTCGTCGCCGCTGGCCGCGGTGACGCGGGCCTTGAAGTTCCAGTCGTTGGTCGGGTCGGTCGTGCGCACGATCACCGCGCCGGCCAGGGCGTTGCGGCCCTGCAGGGTCGACTGCGGTCCGCGGAAGATCTCGACCTGGCCCACGTCCCACATGTCCAGCGGGCCGCCGTACATGGCGCGTTCGGGAACCGCCGCGCCGTCCACATAGACGGTGGCCAGGCCCGCAGAGCCGCCGCCCGAGACGTTGTTGTTGGCCACGCCCCGGATCGTGAAGCCGCTCTTGCCGTAGGTCTCGCTCATGTTCGCGGTCTTGGCGACCACGTCGTAGAAGTCGCGGATCTGCTCGCGCTCGATGGTGCGGGCGGTGGTCACGGCCACGCTGGTGACGGTGTCCTGGATGCTGCGGCTGGTCTTCTCGCCGGTGACGACCACCTGGTCGACCTCTGTCGGCGCTTCCGGCGCCGTGGCGACCGGAGCCTCGGCCTGCGCCGCGCCGGCCAGAACCGCCCAAACGCCGAAGGCGCTCGCCATCATCAACCGCGACTTCATGCATTCCCCCGTTATTTAAGAACGGGTCGCAGCTAGCGGCGGTTTAATTGCGAGTCAAATGCAAACTCATTCGCAATTGTAACCAAGGAGCGGGGATCTGCTGTGGCTCGCCGGCCTCATCAGGCCGAGGGCAGGGCGGGCGGATGCCCCGCCGCCGCCTTGGCCGCGTCGTAGGCGGCCCATTCCTCTTCCATCTGTCGCTGCCAGCGGGCGCGCAGCACGGCGGGGCGCTGGCCGTGGCGCTCGTCGAGGAACTGCGCGGCCACCACCCGGTCGGTGCGGAAGTTACGGAAGTCGCTGCGCAGCTCGCACCAGGCGATCAGCATGCGGGTGGTGGCCATGTAGCCGACGGTCACCGGCCAGACGATGCGCTGGCTGACCGCGCCCTTCTCGTCGCGATAGTCCAGTCGGATCTTGCGGCCGGCGTGGATCCAGGCCCGGGTCTGGGCCATGTCGATGCCGTCGGGCGCGGGGTTCCAGGGGGCGGGGGCGCGGGTGGCGGGCTCCAGCACGTAGGGGCGCAGGTTGTCGGGCACTGCGGCGGCGATCTTCGCGATCAGGTCGCGGGCGGCGGTGGCCAGGGCGGGATCGCCTCGGCCGGCCACCCATTGGGCGCCCAGCACGGCGGCTTCGATCTCGTCCGGCGTCAGCATCAGGGGCGGCATGTCGTATCCGGCCTCCAGCACGTAGCCGACGCCCGCCTCGCCGCGGATGGGCGCCCTCTGACCGACCAATGCGGCGATGTCGCGATAGACGCTGCGCTTTGAGGTCTCCAGTTCGGCGGCGATGGCGTCGGCGGTGACCGGCGCACGGCTGCGGCGAAGGATCTGGATGATCTGGAATAGGCGTTCAGCGCGTCTCATGGGTCTCACTGTGCCGGATCGTTGCTGACAGCATACTGGCAGCAGGGTGGCGGCAGTCTCTCCCCATCGCAATACCGCACGAGAGGGACCTCGAGATGATCACGCTCTACGCCGCCGGCCCGGCCTACGGTCTCCCCGAAGGCAGCCCCTATGTCACCAAGACCGAGATCCACCTGATGATGGCGGGCCTGGCCTACCGCAAGGTCCCCGCCCATCCGGAGACCTCGCCCAAGGGCCAGCTGCCCTGGATCGACGACGACGGCGTCAAGATCGCCGACTCCACCTTCATCCGCGCCTATCTCGAACGCAGCTACGGGCTCGACCTGGATGCGGGCCTCTCCCGCGTCGAACGGGCCCAGGCCTGGGCGATCGAGCGGATGGTCGAGAACCAGCTGGGCTGGGCCAACTGCTACTTCCGCTTCTTCGACTTCGACAATTTCGAGAAGGGGCCGGCCCGCTGGTTCGACGGCGCGCCCGAAGCCATGCGCCAGGACCTGAAGGCGGGGCTGCTGGACGCCGTCGAGGCCAACCTCAAGGCCGTCGGGATCGGACGCCATTCGCCCGACGAGATCGTCGAGCTGGCTTCGTGGTCGCTGACCGCCCTGTCGGAGATGCTCGGCGACAAGGCCTTCATGATGGGGCCGGCGCCGACCAGCGTCGACGCCATCGTCTTCGGCGTGCTGGCCCAGATCCTGACGCCGTTCTTCGACTCGCCGATCCGTCGCCGGGCCGAGGGCTTCTGCAACCTTGTGGCCTATGCCGAGCGGATGCTGGCGACCTTCTACCCCGCCTTCGCGTCGGACATCGCGCCCGAGGCGTTCAAGGCGGCCTAGGTAGCCGCCCGGGCGTTGTGCCGGGGCCGTCCATCCTGTAGATGCGACGCATTCTTATGACTGTCGCGGAATCCATAGGCCTGGGACGATCCCGGACGCGCCGGCGGGGCGGGGACAAGGTCCTCGCCGCTGGCGTGTCGGTGGGGCTGCATGCGGCCGTCATCGTCGGGCTGGTGGGCTTTGTTCGCGCCATGCCGGGCCTGGCCGAGCCGCCGGCCATGGAGGCGGCGCTGTTCGAGGCCATCGCGCCCAGTCCCGAGCCTTCGCCGTCGCGGGCGTCCAGCCAGCGGCGCGAGCGGGCCGTGCCGAGGGAGATGCGGGCCGTCTCGCCGATCCGGCCGCGTCCGGTTCCGATTCCCGCGCCCGACCCGCTGATCGCCGCGCCGCAGGTCGCGCCCCAGCCCGTCGAGATCCGCTCGGCCTCGACGGCGACGCCCGTGGCGGTCGCGACCTCGGCCGCGTCGGCTCCGGCCGGCGGCGGGGCCCCCGCGCAGGTGCGCGGCGAGGCGGCCAAGAGCCACGATCCCTATGCGGCCCAGGTGCTGTCGTGGATCGAGGCGCGCAAGGTGATGCCCGAGGCTCTCAAGCGCCGCCGCACCCACGGCGTGGTGGTGGTCGCCTTCACCCTCGACCGTTTCGGCCGGATGTCGCGGGCGGTGATCGTCGAGAGCAGCGGCGACCGCGCGCTCGACGCGGCGGCCATGGACCTGCTGTCCACCGCCGCTCCGTTCCCCAAGGCCCCCCGCGACTCCGACTGGAACCGCCGCCGCTTCGAGACCCCGATCTCCTACGCCGTGAAGGGCTGACTAGGATCCTCCCCCTCTGGGGGGAGGTGGCCCGGAGGGCCGGAGGGGGCTGGCGTAGGCGCCAGGAACCCCCTCAGTCGGCTGTGCCGACAGCTCCCCCAGAGGGGGAGCATCTTGGCGCTCCCGAGGGGCAGGCGCCTACAGCGTCTCCAGGAACGCCACCAGCGCGGCCTTCTCCTCGCGGCTCAGGCCCAGCGGCCTCAGCAGCGAGGTCGTGGTCGGGAACAGGCGGTCGCCGGCCTGTTCGGGTTTGGGCCGCGGGCGCGCGCCGCCCTCGTTGTAGAAGTTCACCGTCCCCTCCAGCGTGGGGAAGATGCCGTTGTGCATGTAGGGGCCGGTCTTGGAGATCCCGCGCAGCGACGGCGTCAGGAACGCGCCGACGTCGGCCGGGTCGCCGCTGACCTCGTAGCGGCCCAGATCCTGCAGCTTGCGGCCGTAGAAGCTGAGGCCGATGTTGTGGAACTTGCCGTCCGACAGCAGCGGGCCGTTGTGGCAGTTCACGCAGCCGGCCTTGCCCTGGAACAGCTCCAGCCCCTGCAGTTCCTGGTCGGTCAGCACCCGGCCGCCCAGCGACAGCACGCGGTCCCACTTGCTGCTGCGCGGCTTGAGGGTGCGCTGGTAGGCGGCCAGGGCCCTGGCGGCGTCGGGCAGGGTCGGGCGACGGGCGCCGAACACCGCCTGGAAGTCCTTGCGGTAGTCGGGATCGGCGGCCAGGCGGCGTTCGATCTCGCGCGGGTCGCCGGCCATCTCCTTGTGGTCGACCACGGGGCCCAGGGCCTGGGTCTCCAGGCTGCCGGCGCGGCCGTCCCAGAACAGCGGCGTGCGCCAGGCCACGACGCTGAGCGTCGGGGCGTTGCGGCGGCCGCGCTGGCGGTCGTGGCCGAACGAGGTCTTCACCCCGTCGCCGAAGGCCAGTTCGGGATTGTGGCAGGAGGCGCAGGCGATCTGGCCCGAGCCCGACAGCTTGGGATCGTCGAACAGCTTGCGCCCCAGGGCGATCTTTTCCGGCGTCTGGGGATTGTCGGCCGGGACGCTCGGGGCGGGCAGGGCGCCGAAAGGCGTGAAGCTGGCGCCCGGCAGCAGGGTGGGGGCGGGCCAGCTGTCGGGCTTGCCTGCGAAGGCGGCGCGGCGAAGCGCCGTCGGGTCCGGAAGCGGCGCCAGCCCGATCAGGGCCGCCGCCGTTCCCAGCAGGAGAAGGAGATTCGCCGCGCGCTTCATGGATTAGAACTTGTAGCTCATGCCCACCCAGAACGACCGGCCCATGCGGTAGGGCTGGCTGATCGAGGAGGCCGTCACCGTCTGGGGCAGGGTGTCGAACAGGTTGGTCACCTTCACGTCCAGCCGCGCCTCGCCATAGGCGGTCTTGGCCACCAGGGCCGAGACGTTGGCGTTGAAGGTGGTCTGGGCCTTGTAGCGGATCACGTCCCACACCGCATAGCGCACGCCGTCGACGGTCTGGGTCGAGCCCGTCTCTTCGATCTGGTCATAGCCCGAACGCCAGCGGGCGTTGAGGTTGGTGCGGATCCGGCCCTTCCACCAGTCGGCGCTCCAGTCGCCGTTGATCAGGCCGGGCGCGGCGTAGTTCAGGCGCTGGTTGGTGGCGATCACCGACAGCAGGCTGCGGACCTGGCCCTTGTAGTAGACCAGTTCGTCGCCGTACTCGGCCTCGTCCGAGGGATCGACAAGGGTGTTGTCGCCCATGTTGTCCTCGGTCTTCGCCCACGAGCCGTTCACGCTGAAGGTGTGGCGGCCCACGCCCCGGGTCCATTCCGCCGACAGGCTGCGGAACGAGGTCTCGCCGTCGTTGCCCAGATAGGTGGTGCGGTAGGTGTAGGTCTGGCCGTTGGTCTCGCGGATGTAGTTCTGCACCTCCTCGACGCCGGCCGTGAACTGGTCGCGGGTCTCGCGGGCCACGCCCTTCAGGCGCGCCACGCCGCCGAACAGCGGCTTGGACAGCGCGAAGGTCAGTTCGTCCGAATAGGGGATCGCCAGGCCCGAGCCGGCGACGCCGGCCGACACCGAGTGCGTGCTCAGCGTCCAGGCGTTCATCACCCGCTGGCCGTTCACGATCGAGCTGGTGCGGTTGTAGACGTAGTTGCCCGGGTACTGCGACTTGATCGCGTAGCCCAGGAAGTCGCGCGAGTAGTAGCGGTTGGCGCCGACCGTGGCGGTGACGTCCCACGGCATCTCGTAGACCACCGACAGGCGCGGGGCGAAGTTGTGCTTGGCGACCAGGCTTTCGTGGTCGTAGCGCAGGCCGGCCCGCACGGTCAGCGGACCGCGGCTGACCTCGTACTCGGCGAAGGCGGCCACGGCGTCGACCTCGGCCGAGGCGTCATAGGCCTTGTAGAGGCTGTAGACGGTCAGGGCGGCGTCGCCGGCGATGCAGGCCGGGTCGCCCTGCGAGCAGACGATGCGGCTGTCGACGGTGGTGGTGCGGTAGGCGTAGTTGTCGACCGGGCGGCTCTTGCGGGCCTCCACGTGGCTGTAGTCGACGCCCAGGCGCAGGTCGCCGCCCAGCAGCGGCTGGTTCCAGCGCGCCTGCAGGCCCAGGTCCTCCTGCCACTGGTCGAGGTCGCCGAAGCTGCCGTCGACGCAGTTGGTCGCCGAGCACCAGTTGGCGTAGGCGGCGGCCGACGACCAGGTGAACAGCGTGGAGGGGGCCTCGCGGCCGCTGCGGGCCTTGGCGTAGGTGGCGGTCAGCGACCAGTCGGCCTCGCCGCGCTTGCCCAGCAGTTCGATCTTGCTGGTCACGCCGCCGCCCTTCTGGGTCATCACCGCGTTGCGCGAGTTGGAAGCCGAGTTCTGGCTCGTATAGGGGCTGTAGGCGACCTGGCCGCGCAGGGTCAGGTCGGGCGCCAGGTCGACCTCGACCTTGGCCAGGGCGTTGTCGGTGCGGCTCTTCAGGCCGAAGGGCGTGCCGCCGTAGTTGGCGTGCCGGTAGTAGGTCATGTCGGTCTGCTGGCGGCCGCCGGCCAGCAGCACGCGAACCTTGTCGTTGATCGGCAGGTCGACCGAGCCGCTGACGCGGCACTTCTCGTAGTTCGGCGGCTCGGGCTCGGCGCCGTTCAGGGCGTCGCGGACGACCCCCGGGATCTTGAACGAGGTCATGCTGTCGTTGGTGCAGCCGGCCGTAACCGAGGCGCCGAACACGTGCGCGGGCTGGCGGGTCTCGATCTGCACGACGCCGCCGGTGAAGCCGCCGTAGCGGGCCGAGACGTTGCTGTCGCGCACGGTCACCGATTCCAGCAGGTTGCTGTCCAGCCAGATCGACTGGGCGCTGCCGCCGGCGGCCTCGTTGTAGTCCTGCGGGTTGCCGATATCGACGACGTCCAGGCGGCTGTTCACGCCCACGCCGTCGATCGAGAAGTAGTTGTCGTAGAACTGGCCGCCCGAGATCGAGACCTTGGCCGGACGCATGTCCTGGATGCTTTCCTGCGTCGCCAGGCCCTGGTCGGAGTCGAAGTTGGCGAACGGCAGGATCTTCAGGGTCTCGATGACGTCGCCGGTGCCGGGCGAGCGGTCCTCGATCGCGCGGCGGGTGATCTTCGAGGTGCCGGAATCGACCGGGTCGTTGGCCTCGTAGGCCGCAGCGGGCGGCGCGGCGCTGGTCGCCTCGATGCTGACTTTCGGCAGGCGCTCGGCTTTTTCGTCCTGGCTCCAGGCCTGGCCGGCCGCGCCCATCGCCACGGCCATGGCCGCGGTCGTCATCATCACTCGCTTCATCACTCGCCCCGTATCAACGCTCGTGCGTATCAATCGCATCAAGGGCGGGGGTCATACGGACGTTGAGAGTGGTTCGCAACTAAGGGATCGCCGCAGCCGGCAAAAAATGGGCGAAATCTGGGAAGAACTGCGAACCGGTCGTCGGCTGGCGCCTACCGTTACTTGCGTCGTTCTTTCAGCTCTTCCAGGAAGCGATATTCCAGCGCCTGCTCGAACTCGCTGGCCTCGACGAAGCGGCGCTTCATCGAGAGGCCGGGAAACCCGGCTTCGTCGGCCCGCTCGGTCTTGGCGCTGGCGGGCCTGAAGCGCGGACCGCGATGGGGCGCGCTCTCCGGCTCGGCGGCGAGTAGTTCGGCGGCGTTCTGGGAAGCCAGCTGCTCGGCGGCCTCGGCCGGGCTGACCACGCCGTCGCCGTCCCGGTCGGCCAGGTTCAGCACCAGCCTCTGCGGCGCCAGGGGCGAGGCGGCCGGTGTCTGGGCCATGGCCGGAGCGGCCAGCAGCAGGGGCAGGGCGAGGGCGGCGAGGCGGATCATGGCGCGTCTCCACGGAACGCCGCAGCGTGACTCAGACCGCGGCGGCGCGCAACCCGGGCGAGAGCCGTCAGTATTCGTCGTCGCCGTCGAGATCGAACGGCAGTTCGTCCTGGTCGCCCTTGGCCTCGCGGGCGGCCTTGGACACCGGCTTGTAGGGACGATCGGGCGGCAGGTAGGCCGGCTCGTCGGCGGTGTCGCCGTCGTCGGCCCAGCCCTGGATCGGCGCGTCCGGATCCGACCACGGCGGATCGGCGGCCTCGGGGCCGTCGTCGATCTCCTCGAACAGCGGCGCGGTGGCGACGGCCGCGGCGGTCGCGCCGGCGCCGGCGGTCACCGCCTCGCGGGCCGAACGATAGGGCTTGGGCTTGTCGGCCTGGGCGGCCGGTTCCGGTCGGCGGGCGATCTCGGGTTCGGAGGCCTTGGCGGCGGGCGAGGCGCCGCGCGGGGCCAGCGGCCGGCGCACGATCGCTTCGGCGCGGGCCAGCCAGCGGTTGGCCTCCTGGATCGCCAGGGCGGGCGAACGGCTCTGGCGCTGCTGCTCGTCGCCCTCCAGCCAGAGGTCGAGTTCGAAGTCGGGGTGGCGCGGATCGTCGAAAATCAGCCGCAGGCAGACGCGGGCGGCCTGCTGGACGATCTGGTCGATCGCCCGGCGCTGCTCGCCACGGAACACCCGGCCCACCACCTGGTTGTCGACCGACAGCTCGGCGCCCATCAGCTCGTCGATGCGATAGAGCAGGCACCAGGTGCCGCTGTCCCAGGCCACGGCGGCGGTGTTGGTGTCGAACGAGAAGCCCACGCCCTTGCCGCGGCCGCGGGCGATGATGACGGTCTCCGGCTCGCCCTTGAGCACATGGCGCAGGGCGCGGCGGATGCGACGCTCTTCGTCCATGAACCAGATGGCCGCGCTGCCCATGAAGGTGACGGCCGACCCGGCGATGGCGACAAGCAACAGGAGGCGCCAGAACTCGCTCATGGCGCGGAGGCTAGCGGCGTTCGCGGATTCGCGACAGAGGCGCCGGCTACCGGCGCTGCTTGCCGGTTCAGAGCGCCAGGGTCGCCACCACAGGCACGTGGTCGGAGGGCTTTTCCTTGTCGCGCTCGTCGCGGTGGATCTTCACCTGCGCCAACTTGTCGGCCGCCTGCGGCGACAGCAGCAGGTGGTCGATGCGGATGCCCAGGTTCCGGGGCCAGGCGCCGGCCTGGTAGTCCCAGAAGGTGTAGCCGCCGGGCGTCCCGTCCGCCTGCATGTAGGCGTCGGTGAAGCCGAGGTTCTTGAGCGCCCGGAAGGCCGCGCGGCTTTCGGGCTGGAACAGGGCGTCGCCCAGCCAGGCCTCGGGATTGGCCACGTCCTCGACCTCGGGGATGACGTTGTAGTCGCCCGCGATGACCAATGGCTCCTCGAAGGCGAGGAGGCCCTTGGCGTGTTCGTGCAGGCGGCGCATCCACGACAGCTTGTAGGCGAACTTCTCGGTGCCGATCGGATTGCCGTTGGGCAGGTAGATGCCGATCACCCGCACCGGCTTGGGACCCGAGATCACCGCCTCGACATAGCGGGCCTGCTCGTCCTCGGCGTCGCCGTCCAGCAGCGGCAGGCCCTTGCGGACGTCCTCGACCGGGTGCTTGGAGAGCAGGGCCACGCCGTTATAGGTCTTCTGGCCGTGGACGACGACGTTGTAGCCCAGGCGCTCGAAGGCCTCGGCCGGGAACTTCTCGTCGACGCACTTGATCTCCTGCAGCACCGCGACGTCGGGCGCCTCGGCCTCGAACCAGGCCAGGACGTTGTCCAGGCGGGCGTTGACCGAATTGACGTTCCAGGTGGCGATGCGCATGGCGGGCTCCGATAGGCGCGCGGAGGCTAGGGGGCGGCGGCCTCGCGCTCAAGCCATGGCAAGGAGATTTCCGGGGATAGGGAGGGACGCCGCGGGGCGTCCCTCCGTTCGCGCGGTCAGGCGTTGCGGGCCTGGCGACCGGCGCGCACCGCGGCGGCCAGTTCGTCCAGCACGCGCACCGACGTGTCCCAGTCGATGCAGGCGTCGGTGACCGACTGGCCGTAGGTCAGGGGCTTGCCGGGAACGATGTCCTGGCGGCCGGCCACGATGTTGCTCTCGATCATCACGCCCATGATCGGCGAGGCGCCGGTCGCCACCTGGGCGGCGATGTCGGCGACCACGGCCGGCTGGTTCTCGTGGTTCTTGCCGCTGTTGGCGTGGCTGGCGTCGACCATCAGGCGCGGCGGCAGGCCGGCCTTCGTCAGGGCCTCCGCCGCCGCCGCGACGCTGGCGGCGTCGTAGTTGGGCGTCTTGCCGCCGCGCAGCACGACGTGGCTGTCGGCGTTGCCGGTGGTGGTGGCGATGGCGGCGCGGCCCTCCTTGGTCACGGCCAGGAAATGGTGCGGCTGGGCTGCGGCGGTGACCGCGTCGACCGCCACCTTCACGTCGCCGTTGGTGCCGTTCTTGAAGCCCACGGGGCACGACAGGCCGGACGCCATCTCGCGGTGGATCTGGCTTTCGGTGGTGCGGGCGCCGATCGCGCCCCAGGCCACCAGGTCGGCGATGTACTGCGGGGTGGTGACGTCCAGGAACTCGCAGGCCGCCGGCAGGCCCTGGGCGGCGACGTCGAGCAGCACCCGGCGCGCCAGGCGCAGGCCCTCGTTGATGTGGAAGCCGCCGTCCAGGCCCGGATCGTTGATCAGGCCCTTCCAGCCCACGGTCGTGCGCGGCTTTTCGAAGTAGACGCGCATGATCACTTCCAGTTCCCCGGCGTGGCGCTCGCGTTCGGCGGCCAGGCGGCTGGCGTAGTCGATGGCGGCCTTGGGGTCATGGATCGAGCAGGGGCCGATCACCACCACCAGGCGGTCGTCGCGACCGTGCAGGATCTCATGCACCGCCTGGCGGGATTCCTTGACGATCTCGGCGGTCGTCGAGGTGGCCGGCGCCTCGCCGATCACCTGGGCGGGCGGGCTGAGGGTCTGCAGGCGGGAAATGCGCAGGTCGTCGGTGGGGACGGGCAGCGAGACGAGATTGGCGGCGGTCGAGGATGGCATGGCGTGCTCCGGAAAATTCGCGGGGTCCGGCGGCCATCAAAAAAGCCGCCCGGGGAACCCCTGGCGGCTGGTGAAAGGCGTTTCTGGCGGCCTGATCTCAGGCCAAACGATCCCCTCCCGGCGCCAGAGGCGTCGGATAGCTAAAGTACCAAAACAGCTGTTGGCTGGCGGCTAGGATCATCGAACTGACCGTAGAGTGTAGTTTGCGGCCTGTCACCCCCTTACTACGTCGCGAGCGTCGAGCCGCGTTCAGGCGGGGAAGATCAGCACTTCGTCGGGGGCAAGCGAGCGCAGCGCGTCCAGCCGGTCGCCGTGCAGCGGGGCGTCGCGACGGCGCGGCGGCGTGATCTCGTCCTCGAGGCCGCCGGAATAGAGGTGCAGGAAGAGGCCCGCTCGGGGCAGGCGCAGGGAGGATTGGACGTCCGCGATCACGGCCGCCCACAGTTCGAAGCTGTCGACGCCTTCCTGCGAGCGGGTCGAGGCCTTGCGGCGATCAGCCAGCGCGCGGTCGATCTTGGCCTTGGACCATCCCTTGGCGGCCAGGCGCCGGGCTTCGTCCTCTTCGGTCGCGCCTTCGAGCGACGGCGCCAGGACCGTGCCGCAGTCGCACTCTCGCGTGCAGGTCAGGTACTGGCGCTCGTCGGCGCGCAGGATCCGGCGCACGGACGGATTGTCGATCGCCTCGGCGGTTCGGCCATGCCGCTTCATCACCGTCCGCAAGGCGGCCTCGTCCTCGGTGGGAGCGATCAGGGTGATGAAGTGGCACATGGCCCTTGGGCCTGTGCGTCAGATCGAGAAGCTGACGCCGCAGCCGCAGCTGGACTTGGCGTTGGGGTTCCTGACCCGGAACTCGGCGCCGGCCAGTTCGTCGACGAAGTCGATCTCCGAGCCCTTCAGCAGGGCCAGCGAGACCACGTCGACCAGGGCCGAGGCCCCGTCGCGCTCGATCTTCAGGTCATCCTGCTCGGCGGCCTCGACCAGGTCGAAGCGATACTGGAAGCCCGAGCAGCCGCCGCCGTCGACCGCCACGCGAAGCATCACTTCGCGGCCTTCGGCCTGGGAAAGGGCGTGCAGCCGGCGTGCGGCGTTGGAAGAAAGCGTAACGGTGGTGTCGGTCATGGCTGTGGAAACTTGATCTATCGCATATATGAGGGCGACCGCGTCCCGGGAAAAGGGGCGATCAGCAAAGGCCGCTCATGTCGACGTCTCCGTTCGCCGTCCCCCGCGCCCCCTACGCCGAAGATCCGAGCAAGTCGCGCGGGCGGCGCTACCAGGAAGACGAGAGCCGTACCCGCACGCCCTTCGCCCGCGACCGCGACCGCATCATCCACACCTCGGCCTTCCGCCGCCTGAAGGAAAAGACCCAGGTGTTCGTCGCCCACGAGGGCGACCAGTTCCGCACCCGCCTGACCCACTCGCTGGAAGTGGCCCAGATCGCCCGCTCGCTGGCCACCGCTCTGGGCCTGGACGCCGACCTGGCCGAGACCATTGCGCTCGCCCACGACCTGGGCCACCCGCCGTTCGGCCACGCCGGCGAGGACGAGCTGGAGCTGCAGACCAAGGAGTTCGGCGGCTTCGACCACAACGTCCAGACCTTCCGGGTCGTGACCGAGCTGGAGCACCGCTATCCCGACTTCGTCGGCCTGAACCTGACCTGGGAGACCCTGGAAGGGGTGATCAAGCACAACGGCCCGGTCATCCATAAGCTGGGCCAGCCGTCGTGGAAGGCGATCTCGAAGTACGACGGCGAGTACGGGCTCAAGCTCGACACCTGGGCTTCGGCCGAGGCGCAGGTGGCGGCCCTGTCGGACGACATCGCCTACAACAACCACGACATCGACGACGGGGTCGAGGCGGGGCTCTTCACGCTGGACGAACTGATGGACGTGCCGCTGATCGGTCCGATCCTGGCGGCCGTTCGCAGCGAGCGGCCCGACCTCGACGCCCGCATCACGCGCCTGGAAGCCGTGCGCCGGATGATCGGCGCCATGGTCGACGACGTGATGGGCGAAACCCTCCAGCGGGCCGCCATCACCGGCGTCGCCTCGGCCGACGAGGTGCGGGCCCTGCCGCACGCCCTGGTGTCGTTCTCGTCCGACATGCTGGAGGACCTGGCCCGCCTGCGCGAGTTCCTGCACGCCCGGATGTACCGCCACTGGCGGGTGAACCGCACCCGCAGCCAGGCGCGCCGCATTCTGGCCGAGATGTTCACGCTGTTCTTGGCCGAACCCGAGGTGCTGCCATCGGAATGGTTCGCCAAGTCGCAGAACCGCGACCAAGCCGGAAGGGCTCGCGTGGTGTGCGACTACATCGCCGGCATGACCGACCGTTTCGCCATCGAGGAACACCGCAAGCTGTTCCATCTGGATGTGTGGAGCTGACGGGGCGAGCGCCGGGCGACGCACGACCGTCGAGGGTGCGACAGTTCTGAACGGCCATCGGGTCCAGTAGAGTAGGAACTTGCGCGCGTGATTCGCACATGGTGAACGCGCGCCGGAATTCTGGAGCCTTTTTCGATGTCCGACCCGCACCGCGGCGCCTATGCGCCGCCCACCGATGCGCCGCTTTCGTTCGATGCGCGCCAGCCGGTGCGCGGGTCGCGGCCTTTGCCGCTGACCCTGATCATCAGCGCCGTGGTGCTGGGCACCCTGCTGGTGGCCGTGTTCCTGATCTACCGCAACGGCATCCGCGGCCCCAACGAGCCGCCGCGCACCGTGGGCGAGCCGGTGGCCGAGATGAAGGCCGCCCCGGCGCCTGACCAGAACAAGCCCGACGAAGCCGCCGGCCTGCAGATCTACAGCCACGAGAACCCGACGGCCTCGCCGACCTACGCCGCGCCGCCGGAAGAGCCGATGGCCCGTCCGACCGCGCCGCCGCCGGCCGCCCCGGTGCAGAGCGCCAGCCTGCCGCCGGCCAAGCCCGCCGCCACGGCGCCCAGCGCTCCCGTGGCCGCGCCGCCCGCGACCAAGCCGGCCGCCAAGCCCGCGCCGGCGCCCAGCATCGAAAGCCTGGCCACCGCCGCCGTCGCGCCGCCCAAGCCGGCGCCCGTCGCCGCGCCCAAGCCGGCCGCCGCCGCCTCGGGTCCGGCCAGCGTCCAGATCGGCGCCCTGTCGTCGACCGCCCTGGCCGACAAGGCCTGGAACGACGCCGCCCGCATCGCGCCGGGCCTGGCCGCCGGCAAGGGCAAGAAGGTCGAGGCGATCGACAAGAACGGCTCGACCCTCTACCGCACCTCGGTCACGGGCTTCTCCAGCCGCGCCGACGCCAAGGCGTTCTGCGACGCCCTGAGCGCCGCCGGCAAATCCTGCTTCGTGAAGTAGGCGAGGGGCCCCATGAGCACGTCGTCCGCCGCCATTCTCGGCTGCGCCGGGACCGTCCTGTCGGCCGAGGAAGCCGCCTTCTTCCGCGACGTGCGGCCCTGGGGCTTCATCCTCTTCAAGCGCAACATCGACACGCCCGACCAGGTTCGCAAGCTGACCGCAGCGCTGCGCGATACGGTCGGCCGCCCCGACGCGCCGATCCTGATCGATCAGGAGGGCGGCCGCGTCGCCCGCCTGCAGCCGCCGCACTGGAACAAGTATCCGCCGGGCCGCGCCTATGGCGAACTCGTCGCCAACGACCCGCTGGTCGCCCGCGAGATCACCCGTCTCGGCGCGCGCCTTATCGCCCACGACCTGACCTCGCTGGGCATCAACGTCGACTGCGTGCCGGTGCTGGACGTGCCCGACCCCAAGGGTCACGAGATCATCGGCGACCGCGCCTATGGCGACACCCCCGAGCAGGTGGCGACCCTGGGTCGCGCGGCGGCCGAGGGCCTGCTGGCCGGCGGCGTGCTGCCGATCATCAAGCACATCCCCGGCCACGGCCGCGCCATGAGCGACAGCCACCTGGAGCTGCCGGTGGTGAAGGCCAAGCTGGCCGAGCT